>Ga0075430_100003454_pt1 | contig 13221 bp, 12 predicted proteins | sample RhiMetdeltSRZDD4_FD_75294 | JGI IMG/M metagenome (GOLD analysis project Ga0075430, IMG submission 75294) | Populus rhizosphere microbial communities from Tennessee, USA - Rhizosphere MetaG P. deltoides SRZDD4 | ecosystem: Host-associated > Plants > Roots > Rhizosphere > Soil | place: USA... | reverse complement strand
CCGGCATGCCGCACAGCCGGACCTCGCCGGCCGAAGGCCGCACGAACCCCATGATCGCCTTGAAGATGGTCGACTTGCCGCTACCGTTGACACCGACCAGCGCGCAGATCGAGCCGGGATCAAGCTCGAAGGAAGCATCGCGCACGGCGGCAAAGCCGTTGCCGTAGGTGACGCTCAGATTGCGCACCGAAATGCTGGCGCCGTTCGGCGCCTGCGCGGTCGCAATACGGTGAGCGTCGGTCAGTGCGTTCAACGACCAAACCCCTTCACGATGGTCTCCACCGTCACCTTGAGAAGATCGAGATAGGTCGGCGTCGGGCCGCCGGCGGCTGACAGCGAGTCGACATAGAGCACGCCACCATAGCGCGCGCCGGTCTCGCGCGCGACCTGGCGCGCGGCGCGGTCGGAGATCGTGCTCTCGCTGAACACCACCGGGATCTTGTTCTTGCGCACGAGATCGATCACGCGGCGCACCTGCTGCGGCGTACCCTGCTCGTCGGCATTGATCGGCCAGAGATAGGCTTCACGCAGGTCATAGTCGCGGGTCAGGTAGCTGAAGGCGCCTTCGCTGGTCACGAGCCAGCGCTGGTTCTTCGGGATCGCCGCGAGCCGCTTGCGCAGCGGTTCGTCGAGCGCCTTGATCTGCGCCGAATAGGCCGCCGCGTTCTTGGCATAGGTCTCGGCATTGGCCGGATCGTGCTTGGCGAACGCCTTGCGGATGTTCTCGACATAGATCAGCGCATTGTTCGGCGACATCCACGCGTGCGGATTTGGCTTGCCGTTGTAGGGCCCTTCGGTGATGCCCATCGGCTCGATGCCGTCCGTCAACACCACGCTCGGGACGTCCTTCACGTTCTGGAAGAAGCGCTCGAACCAGCGTTCGAGATTGAGACCGTTCCACAGCACCAGATCGGCGGCCTGCGCCTTCACGATGTCGAGCGGTGTCGGCTGGTAGTCATGAATCTCGGCACCCGGCCGCGTGATCGAGTCGACGATGGCTTTGTCGCCGGCGACGTTCTGCGCGATGTCCTGAAGGACCGTGAAGGTCGTCACGGCGCGGAACACCTTGCGCTGCTCCGCCGAAGCGGGACCGCCCAGCCATGCAAGAGCCAGCAGCGCCACAACGGCGCCCGTCATCGACCGGCGACCCATCAAAATCATCGTCATTTGACCTCTACCTCCCAGCTCCCCACCAACTGCAACTGCAAATTATTCGCATTTACTTGACAGCGCCCCAGCCAGTTGTCAAGGTTGTTGCGAATAGTTCGCAATTGGGGCGGGGCAAAAATGACACGGTGGCGCTGGGAGTTAACGAGTCGGGTGAAGAAACGGATGGCGTTTGGCGGCCTAAGCTATTGGGCGCGCGGCGGGGCCCCCGTGGCGGCTGCTGTCCTAGCCGCCCTCGCTATCGGCACCGCTGAGGCGGCAGAAGAGAACAAGAGCCAATACACGCTGTTTAATCCGACCCCGGACAGGCTGCTGCGCGACCTCACCACCGACCGGCCGGACACCACGGAAAGCCCGTTCACGGTCGATGCCGGGCACGTCCAGATCGAAACCAATCTGTTCGGCTACACCCGCTCGGGTCGCGACGTGGAGGGCACGGTCACCAACAGCTACGACTTCCTCGTCACCAATGTCAGGATCGGATTGACGAACAGCTCCGAGGTGAATGTCGTGTTCCAGCCGTACGGGATCGTACGGACCCGGCCACTCGATCCGGTGACGGCGACGCGCAGCGCCGGCATCGGTGGCGTCGACATCCGCGGCAAGTTCAATCTCTGGGGCAACGACTCTTTCGACAAGCCGGGCGCGACGGCTTTCGCCCTCCTCCCCTTCATCACGCTGCCGACTGACCGCAACAACGGCATCAGCCCCGACGGCGTCGAGGGCGGATTGATCCTGCCCTTTGCGGTGAAGCTGTCGGACAAGTTCGGGCTCGGGCTTAACACCGGCGTCCATGTCGTGCGGAACGACGGCACGCCCGGCCATCACGCGGAGTATCTGGCGTCCGCATCGCTGTCGTACGAATGGCGCGAGGAGCTGAGCACCTACTATGAGGTCGCGGCGCGCCTCAACACCGGCAATCCGCTCGGCGACATCGCGGTGCTGGCGACCGGCTTTACCTACAAGCTCGGCAAGAACCTGCAATTCGATGCCGGCGTCCGCTTCGGCGTGACCGAGGCGGCGGACCGGTTCGCCCCGTTTTTCGGTGTGTCGGCAAGATACTAGCGCGGCACGGTACTAGCGCTGCGCGCTAGTCCTTGCCGCCGTTCTTGCCGTTGCCGTTGTCCACGATTGCGCCGCCGAACTTGTTGTTGGTCAGGAAGCGGTCGGGCCGCACGCGGCCGGCATCGCTGCGGTTGCCGCGCCAAGCGGCGAGCTCCTTCAGCGACAGGTTGAAGGTGCGCCCGCCGCCATCGATCCAGGTCAGCCCATCGGCAGCCTTGAACGTCTTCACGTCGGACAGCGAGCCGTCCTTGTAGCGCTGCAGGCGGACGCCACTGCCGCGCGTCATTTCCGGCACCTGTTCGAGCGGGAAGATCACCATCTTGCGGTTCTCGCCGATCGTGGCGACCTGCTCGCCCTCCACCACAGTGAACGCGCACGCCGCATCCGGCGCCTTGACGTTGAGCACCTGCTTGCCCTTGCGGGTATTGGCAAGGCAGTCGTCCTCGGCCACCACGAAGCCCTTGCCCTGCGCGCTCGCGACCAGGAATTTCCGGCCGCCCTGGTGGCGGAACACGGCGATGAGGTCGTGGGTCTGCTCAAGATCGATGAACAGCCGCACCGGCTCGCCATGCCCGCGGCCGCCCGGAAGCTTGGACCCATCGAGGGTGTAGAAGCGACCGTTGGTGGCGAACACCAGGATCTTCGAGGTGGTTTCGGCCGGGAACGCGAATTTCAGACTGTCGTCGGTCTTGAAGGTGACGCCGGACAGGTCGGTGACGTGGCCGCGCAGCGCACGGATCCAGCCCTTTTCCGACACCACCACGGTGATCGGCTCGCGCTCGACCATCGCCTCCTCGATCGCGGCCTCGTCGTGCTGCGGCGCCTCGGCAAAGGTCGTGCGCCGCTTGCCGAGCTTGGTCTTCGGCCCGAACGTGTCGCGGATCTTTCTGATCTCGCCGGCGACCGTCTTCCACTGCTCCTTCTCGGAGCCCAGGAGCTTCTTGAGTTCGGTGCGCTCGGCCCGGAGGTCCTTGTCCTCCGTCCGGATCTCCATCTCTTCGAGCTTGCGCAGGTTGCGCAGCCGCATATTCAGGATCGCGTCGGCCTGCACGTCGGTGAGCTTGAACCGCTTCATCAACACCGGCTTCGGCTCATCCTCGGTACGGATGATCCGGATCACCTCGTCGAGATTGAGATAGGCAATGAGATAGCCGCCCAGGACTTCGAGCCGATGCTCGATCTTGGCCAGCCGGAAGTTCGAACGCCGCACCAGCACTTCGCGCCGGTGTCCGAGCCACTCGGTAAGCGCCTCGGCCAGCCCGACGACCTTGGGGATGCGGCCTTTCATCAGCACGTTCATGTTGAGCGGGATGCGGCTCTCGAGCTCGCTCAACCGGAACAGCGATTCCATCACCAGCGCAGGATCGACCGTCCGTGACTTCGGCTCGATCACGAGGCGGATATCTTCCGCCGACTCGTCGCGGACGTCGGCGACCAGCGGCAGTTTGCGCTCATTGAGAAGCTCGGCGAGCTTCTCGACCAGCCGCCCCTTCTGCACCAGCCACGGAACTTCGGTGATCACGATCAGATAGGTGCCGCGGCCGGTGTCTTCCTTGTGCCAGCGCGCCCGCACGCGGAACGATCCGCGGCCGGTCGCGTAGGCCTCGGCAATCGCGTCGCGGTGATCGACGATGATGCCGCCGGTCGGAAAATCCGGGCCCTGCACGTATTTCAGCAAGGTCTTCGAACGCGCGTTCGGATTGTCGATCAGGAACAGCGCGGCATCGCAGAGCTCCGCGGCATTGTGCGGCGGGATCGCGGTGGCCATGCCGACCGCAATGCCTTGCGAGCCATTGGCGAGCAGATTGGGGAACGCGCCCGGCAACACCACCGGCTCGTTCTCGGAGCCGTCATAGGTCGGCCGGAAATCGATGGCGTCCTCGTCGATGCCGTCGATCAGGAGCCAGGCGACCTCGGTGAGGCGCGCCTCGGTGTATCGCATCGCAGCCGGGTTATCGCCGTCGACATTGCCGAAGTTGCCCTGCCCGTCGACCAGCGGATACCGCTGCGCGAAATCCTGCGCCAACCTTACCAGCGCGTCATAGACCGACTGATCGCCGTGCGGATGGAATTTGCCGATGACGTCGCCGACCACGCGCGCGCATTTCTTGAAGCCGGCGGCAGGATCGAGACGGAGTTGCTGCATCGCATAGAGCAACCGCCGGTGAACCGGCTTCAGCCCGTCGCGGGCATCCGGCAGCGCGCGATGCATGATGGTCGACAGCGCATAGGCGAGATAGCGCTCTTCCAGCGCGTCGCGCAGCGCGATGTCCTCGATCGGGCCGCCCGACGGCGGCGAAGGAATCAGTTGTTTGCCCATGGGCCTCTGATTACTGCGGCAAAACGTCCGGAACAAGCCTCGACTCGGATGCGTCCGCACGCTCCGAAACGCGGGAAACCGGCACCAACAGCGCGGTTACATACGAGGGACATGGCGCCGCCGTGGTGCTGACACCGAGGTGAATTGCGTCTGAACGCGTCAGACATCAATGCGACTGGATCGACCGCGTATCGTTTGCGCGTGGGCGATACATGACGCGGACGCGTCCGGAGGTACATAGATGCGCAAGTTGTTTCTGAGCTTGGCTGCCGCAGCGGTGACGATAGCCGCAGCGACCCTGTCGCCGTCGAATGCGAGTGCGGCGGTCGTCGCGCCGTCGGCGATGCAGCCGGCGATCGGCGATACGGGCATGGTCGATAGTGTCCGGTGGGTCCGGCAGTGCCATCATCATTGGCGCAGCAGCAACCACCACTGTCGGCCGGTCTGGATCCCGGGACACCGTCATCACCATCACGGTCACCATCATCATCACCGGCACCATCACCACCGCCGGCATCATCACTGATCCGGATTCGTGCGGCGTACCGGATCACGGTGCGACGGCGTTCTGCGGCGGGCTTCCCTGGACGGGAGGCCCGCCGTTACATGTTGATGAACGGCTGATGAATGGGGGACCAACGGGTAGTTCAGAACATTGACCATATGCTGAGGCATCAGCGCCTTTCCGGAACTGGCCGGGCTGTGCGGGGTTTCCTTGTTTGTCCCCCGCTCCAACAAAACCTAGGGAGAAAACGAAATGCGCAAAGTTCTGCTCTCGCTGGTGGCCGCCGTGGCTCTCGGCGCAGGCTTCACACTGACGAGCGTCAACGCGGCGCCCGTGTCGCCATCGGCCCTTCGGCCGTCGATCGTCGACACTGGACTGACCGAAGACGTGCAGTGGCGCCGCTGCTGGCACCGCTGGCGCAGCAGCCGCGTGGTCTGCCGGTATTGGCGCGGTGGTCACGGCTGGCGCTGGTCGCGCCGCTGGTAATTTGTCGCACCTTTAGCGACGGATCGTAGTTGCGGCGGGTCTCTTCGAGGCCCGCCGTTTTCGTTGGTCACGGCGCGATGCACTCAGCCCGACGCGGCGCGCGCCCCACCGCCGAGAACCGCTGCGACGAAACTGTCCCGCGCCTCGATAAACCCGTGTCCACGCGGCTCCAGCACGCGCTGCACCAGGAAATAGCCGGTCAGCGCAAATCCATCGGCAATATCGGCCGGTGGCGGGTCGTCCTCCACTGCTCCACTAAGAAACGCCGGCAACCGCAACAGCTTGTCGCGCCACGGCTCGCCAGCCTGCCGCGACACCGCGCGACCCGACTTCGGCGAGACGTAGATCAAATCGTCGCGCGTCCCGGTCACTGCGCAGGAGTCGAGCTCCAGCCCGAAGCCGAGCTCGTTCAGCATGTGCAATTCGAACTGGACGAGCATCGCCGACGCCACCGACGGGTCGTCCATGTGGTCGAGCACGGTCTCGACCATCGGAACGATCTCCGGATGCGGATCGCGCTCGGCCAGCAGGCGACAGAGCGCCGCGAGGTGGGTCGCGCCGTACACCGCGTGGGATTTGGTCAGCAGCGCCGCGGCCCGCAGGTTGAGGCCTTCCACCACGTATTGGCCGAGGTGCTGGTCGAGCCGGGCGCGCCAGACCGCGTTGACCAGATTGCCGGTCTGCAGCACCGGCCGCATCATGCGTCCGGTACCGCCGCGGACGAGTCCGAGGTGGCGCCCGTGCTCGCGCGTCATCAGCTCGAGGATGGCGCTCGCCTCCCCGTGACGCTTCACCCCGAGCACGATGCCTTCATCGGACCATTGCATCGATCACGTCTATCCGGGCTTGCCCGCTATCTAGACTTGCCGCGCAACTCACGAAGCGCAACCGGCCGGCCGACGGTGCTCGGCCCGGCGTCATCCATCACGAAACAGCGATAATAAGCCGCCGCCGGCACCCGCCGGTCGGTGGCGCAGCGGTGGACCTGCAAGAGATCGCTTTCATTCCGGTACTGCATATAGGGACTGATGGCGTAACGGACATCGTCCTTCGGAAAATAGCCGAGCCGGTCGATCTGGCCCTTGAGCGACGGCTCACTGTCGACGATCGCCTGCCGCAACGTTTCTCCCTCGATGAAGTTGTCGGGCAACTGATCGAACGGGCCGTCGAAATAGCTGTTCAGGCGCACGTTCTGCTCGAACACGCCGATCAGGATTTTACGATCGAGCCGGTGGTCACGGTAAAAGGCGAAGCCCGTACGTTTGCCGACGAGGATCCTGTCGCTGCGCGGCAACGGCTGCAACCCGTCCGGCACCGGCGCGGTCTCATCGAGCACGTAGTGAAACACCTTGGCCTTGGAATTGTAGACCAGGAAGAACCGCATCGCCGACTCATCGAAGACCGGCCCGATCAGGCGCTCATCGGGGCTGATTGCGCCAGCCGGCGGCTTGATCTGCGACACGTCGTTGAGCGCGAACAGCACGCTCGTACCTTGGTAGGAGATCCGGTAAAGCAGCGGCTCAACCCGTTCCACCACGACGTTCTTCTTGCCGTCGAGCTCCAGCGCCTGCTCGAAGCCGCCCTTTTTCCAGTCCGCGCTGTCTTCGTAATACGCGAAATAGACCTTGCCCTTGTCGCGGTCGCGCGGATCAAGACGCAGATTGCCGGCCATCGGTACGCCAGCGTGGACGAACTTGAAATAATAGTAGTTCTCGGTCGGATAGACCGTCACGCGCTGGGGCAAGCTGCCGAGCACGTAAGCCAGCACCGCCATCGGGTCCTTGATATCGAACGCCGCCGGACGCGTGACTTCCGCCACAGTGGATTCATTGGTGACGAGCTGCGGCAGCGACGGCTGCTGCGTCGACGGTTGCTGCCCAAAGACGGCATCGGCCGGCACCGCAAAAGCCACGATCGCCGCAGCCGCTGCCAACACTTTCCGCATGCCGGTCACTCCTTGGGAAATTCGAGCCCCATCTCGCGAAACCGCTCGGGATCGTTGCCCCAGTTCTCACGCACCTTCACGAACAGGAATAGGTGCACCGGCCGCTCGATGGCGACGGCGATCTCGCGGCGCGCATCGGCGCCGATCGCCTTGATGGTAGCGCCGCCTTGGCCGAGCACGATCTTGCGCTGGCTGTCGCGCTCCACGTAGATCGTCTGCTCGATCCGCACCGCGCCGTCGCGCAGCTCCTTCCAGATCTCGGTCTCCACGGTCGACTGATAGGGAAGCTCCTGGTGGAGGCGCGCGTAGAGCTTCTCGCGGGTGATCTCGGCGGCGAGCTGGCGCATCGGCACATCGGTGACCTGATCTTCGGGATAGTGCCACGGTCCTTCCGGAACACGCGCCGCAAGCCAGGCCCGCAAGTCGGCGACGCCATCGCCGGTGAGCGCCGAGGTCATGAAGATCGCCTCCGGCGCGATGCGCTCGTTCAGCTTTTCCGCAAGCGTCAGCAGCTTCGGCTTGTCGACAAGATCGACCTTGTTGAGGACCGCCACGCGCGGCCCCTTCACTTCTGCCAGCCGCTCGATGATGGCGGCGGTCTCCTCGTCGAGGCCGCGCTTGGCATCGATCAGGAGACAAACCACGTCGGCGTCGTGCGCACCGGCCCACGCGGTCGTGACCATGGCGCGGTCGAGCCGGCGCTTCGGCGCGAAGATGCCCGGGGTGTCGACGAAGATGATCTGCGCGCCGTTCTCGATCGCGATGCCGCGCACCTGCACGCGCGTGGTTTGCACCTTGTGCGATACGATCGCGACCTTGGTGCCGACCAACGCATTGACCAGTGTCGACTTGCCGACATTGGTGGCGCCGATCAAGGCGACAAAGCCGCAGCGCGTGGGTTGCTCAGCCATCGAGACGTTCCGCTTTCACACCCTCGCGGGTCAGCATCGCCGCCGCCGCCGCCTGCTCGGCCGCGCGCTTGGAGCGGCCGAGACCTTCGGCCGGCGCGCGGTTCGGCAACTCCACCGTCACGCGGAATTCCGGATTGTGGTCCGGGCCTTTGCGTTCGACCTCCCGGTAGGCCGGCGTCGGCAGGCCGCGCGCTTGCGCCCATTCCTGGAGGATGGTCTTGGAGTCGCGCAGCGGCCGTGTCGGCGCCCGCATGCGTTGTTCCCAGAGTTGCCCGATCACCTCGGATGATGCCTTGTAACCGCCGTCGATGAACACCGCGCCGATCAGGGCCTCGCAGACGTCGGCAAGGATCGCCGTGCGGTTGCGGCCACCGGCGTTGTTCTCGGACGCGCCGAGCCGGATCGCCGCGCCGAGATCGATTTCCTTCGCCACGTCGGCGCAGGCCTCCTTGCGGACCAGGTCGGCAAGCCGGCGCGACAGCTCGCCCTCGTCCGCTTTCGGAAAGGCGCGGTACAGCATGTCGGAGATGACGAGGCCGAGCACATGGTCGCCGAGGAATTCAAGCCGCTGATAGCTGCTGGCGCGATTGCGCGGCCCCGCGAGCGCGGAAATATGCGTCAGCGCCTGTTCGAGCAACGCGGTGTCCTTGAACTTGTAGCCAATGCGATCCTCGAAGCCCGGCGGCGTCTTGCGCCGGCGGCGTGGGATCTTCTTCGCTTCAGAAGTGACGAGGTTCGCTTCCGACGTGACGAGGGAAAGGGCAATACCGTCCTCCCCGTCCGCCACCGGCGGGAGCGGATCAGGGAGGGAGCGGGACGAGTTGGAGGCTGGCGAGGAATTCGCGACGGTGTTGCGTTTTGGCTTGCGGCTCATCGCACAATCGAGAACAGCCGGTCCCAGCGAACCGACCACGGCCAACGCCACAGTTCCCAAGCGCGCTCACCTTCGTGGATCGAGAAGAAGATGATCTGTGCCTTACCGACCAGGTTCTGGAGCGGAACGTAGCCGACCTGACTGAGCACGCGGCTGTCGGTGGAGTTGTCGCGGTTGTCACCCATCATGAAATAGTGACCCGCAGGCACCTCGTAGACAGGCGTGCTGTCATAGAATCCGTTGTCGACGAGATCGAGCGTGGTGTAGCTCACGCCGTTCGGGAGCGTCTCGCGCCAGCGCTTGACGCGCGTGCTGCGGCCCTCTTCGTTCTCGATGAAGTCTTCGATGCGCTCGCGCTTGACCGGCTCGCCGTTGATATGAAGCACGCCCTCGATCATCTGGATCTTGTCGCCGGGCAACCCGATCACGCGCTTGATGTAGTCGGTGGTGTCGTCCTTCGGCAGCCGAAACACGACGATGTCGCCACGCGCCGGGGTCCCCTCCCAGATACGGCCGGAGAACAACGGCGGCGAGAACGGGATCGAGTAGCGGCTGTAGCCGTAGGAATATTTCGAGACGAAGAGGTAGTCGCCGACCAGCAGCGTCTCCTTCATCGATCCTGACGGGATGTTGAACGGCTGAAACAAGAAGGTGCGAATGATGAGCGCGATGATTAGGGCGTGAAAGATCACGCGCACCGTCTCGGCGATGCCGCCTTCTTTTCGCTTTGCGCCTTCCGTCACACTCATTCTCTTTCTCTTTTCGTCGCTAGTACGCCCGACGGTTCTCCGCTCGTCGAGCGCGCGCCCCGGAATCTTCTATCTGCTGGTCAGCCAGCGCGCAATCAAGGCTTGAGAAATTCGATCACCATCTTGTGGCTGGCATTTTACCACTATATTTCAGCGCTTTACGAGAGCTTCCCGATCCGGCTCACGATGCTCGAAACACGCCCGCGGCGACTCACCCATTTGATCCGCCCGGCCCGGTTTCAGACCCCCTTCGGGACCGCCGAAATGATCACCAGCGCCTGCGCCAATGGCCCCTCGTCGGTGATGGTGAGGTCGATCCTGGCGTCATGACCGGGCGGCGTGATGGCGCGCAACCGTTCCAGCGCACCACCGGTGAGCTTCATGGTCGGGCGTCCGGACGGCAAGTTGATGACGCCGAGGTCGCGCCAGAATATGCCGGCGCGGAAACCGGTACCGAGCGCCTTGGCGCACGCCTCCTTGGCGGCAAAGCGCTTGGCGTAGGTCTCGATCCGGGTCACACGGCGGTCCGCCTTCGCGCGCTCGGCATCAGTGAAGATGCGCAGCAGGAAACGGTCGCCATGGCGTTCGATGACGCGCTCGATCCGGCGCACGTCCACGAGGTCTGATCCGACGCCCAAAATCATAGCGTCACCATCATCGCGACACCTTGGCCCGGCCGCGGTCCATCGCCGCGCGCATCGACCGCACGGCGTGCGGCAGCCCGGTCGAAATCGCCGCCCCGACCAGGAAGTGGCCGATGTTCAATTCGACGATTTCCGGCAACGCCGCGATCGTTTCCGCGGTCGCGTAGTCGAGGCCGTGACCGGCATGGACTTCGAGGCCGAGGCCGCGCGCAAGACGGGCGCCCTCCTCGATCCGCGCCCACTCGGTCTGCGCCGCCGAACTTCGTCCTTCGGCAAGCGCATCGCCCCAGGCGCCGGTATGGATCTCGATGACCGGCGCGCCGACAGCGACGGCGGCCGCGATCTGCGACGGATCGGCGGCGATGAACAGCGACACGCGGATACCGGCATTGCGCAGTCGCGCGACGGCGGGTGCAAGCTGTTCGCGCTGGCCGGCAACGTCGAGCCCGCCTTCGGTGGTGCGCTCCTCACGGCGTTCAGGCACCAGGCAGGCGGCATGCGGCCGCGTCTTGATCGCGATCGCGACCATCTCGTCGGTAGCGGCCATTTCGAGGTTGAGCGGCTTCGTGATCCCGGCCTTGAGGCGCGCGATATCGTCGTCGCGGATATGCCGGCGATCCTCGCGCAGATGCGCGGTGATGCCATCGGCGCCGGCGTCGATCGCGATCTTGGCGGCCTGCACCGGATCGGGATGCGGACCGCCGCGCGCATTGCGAACGGTCGCAACGTGATCGATGTTGACACCGAGGCGCAGATGAGGAACCGAAGGCACCGTCGTTGACTCGTTCAATCGGGAATACGACGCGCTACGCGTGACCGTGCTGCGATACTAGTGCCTGGCGGTGGATTCACCGGGCTCAACCACGCCGCTCTTCTCCAGGTACAACTGCCCGAGCACGGCGATCACGTCGGCGAGCAGTGCCGCCCGATCCGAATCCGGAGCCATCAGGATGAGGTCGACGAGGCTTTCCGCCATCCGCGCGGCAAGCTCGGATGCGTCACTATCGGGGCGCTCCGCGTACTTCGTGACCAGTTCGTTGATGTCGCAGTGAAGACAGTCAGACATGGGAATTCCTCAGCGTATCCGGAAAACCGAACGAACAAATCCACTTGGTTGGCCTATCCCTTGAGAGATGGCGCCGACCTGCCGGAGTGACAAGTGAAGCCTCGGCGGGCGGATGTTCACGCATTCACCCGCTCCGCAGCGGCGACCACGGGCTTGGCGCGCAACTGCGCGATAATCGACGTCAGGTGCTTGAGATCGTAAACCTCGAGGTCGATGGTGACCGAGGTGAAGTCGGGCGCCTGACGCTCCATACGGATGTTGTCAATGTTGCCGTCATGTTCGGCGATCACCTGCGTGACCTGGGCAAGGCTGCCGGGCTCGTTGACGGTCTTCAGCTGGATGCGGGCGGGAAAGCGCTGCGGCGCGCGCTCGTCCATGTCCCAGCGCAGATCGATCCAACTGTCGAGGCTGTCCTCGAAGTCCTTCAGCGAGGGCGACTGGATCGGATAGACGGTGATCCCCTCACCGGCGGTCAGGATGCCGACGATGCGGTCGCCCGGTACGGCGCCGCCGTTGGGCGCGAAGCGTACCGGCAGGTCGCTGTTGATGCCGCGGATCGGTATAGCAGCGCCGTGCTCATTGCCACCGAGCGCCTGATATTTGATGCCCTTGGTGCGCTTGAAGCCGAACCAGCCGCCGTCGAGCTTGGTCTGCTGCTTGATGGCGGCGGCGCGCTCCTCCTTGTAGTCGGGATACATGGCGCGCGCGACGTCGGCGGCGCGCATCTCACCACGCCCCACGGCCGAGAACACCTCGTCGAGCGACGCGCGGGCGAGCCGCGGCAGCGCGCCCTGCAGCTTCTCGTCGGAATAGACGATCTTGGCGCGCTGACACAGCCGCTCGACGATGCGGCGGCCCAGCCCAGCATATTGCACACGCACGGCCACGCGTGTTGCACGTCGAATGGCCGCCCGCGCCTTGCCGGTCTTGACCAGTGACTCCCACGCCGCCGGCGGCGCGGTCTGCGCCTTCGAAACGAGGATCTCGACCTCGTCGCCGTTCGCCAGTTCCGAAACCAGCGGCGCCAGCTTGCCGTTGATCTTGGCGCCGACGGCGGTGTTGCCGACGTCGGTATGCACCGCGTAAGCGAAGTCGATGACATTGGCCGAGCGTGGCAGTGCGATCAGCTTACCCTTGGGCGTGAAGCAGAACACCTGGTCGTGGAACAGCTCGAGCTTGGTGTGCTCCAAGAATTCTTCCGAGTTGGAACCTTCCGCTAGCAGCTCGATGGTCCGGCGCAGCCAGGCATAGGCGCTGGACTCCCGCGACAGCATCTCGGTCGGCGAGCCGGCGCCATCCTTGTAGAGCGAGTGCGCGGCGATGCCGTATTCGGCGATCTCGTCCATCTCACCGGTACGGATCTGCAGCTCGACGCGCTGCTTGCCGGGGCCGATCACGGTGGTGTGGATCGAGCGGTAGTCGTTCTGCTTCGGCGTCGAGACGTAGTCCTTGAACCGCGTCGGCACCATCGGCCAGGTGGTGTGGACGA
>Ga0075430_100003449_pt1 | contig 13227 bp, 11 predicted proteins | sample RhiMetdeltSRZDD4_FD_75294 | JGI IMG/M metagenome (GOLD analysis project Ga0075430, IMG submission 75294) | Populus rhizosphere microbial communities from Tennessee, USA - Rhizosphere MetaG P. deltoides SRZDD4 | ecosystem: Host-associated > Plants > Roots > Rhizosphere > Soil | place: USA... | reverse complement strand
CGTTCTCACGATCTGCGGGACGTCGCGCCGCGCCGCTGCGTAGGGACGCCTGTTCGCAGTATCCTCCTCACTCGCCAGAACGATCAGAACAGAGTCGTCCCGATGCACCGTGCCGTTCTCGTTTCTCCGACTTCGCTTGTCGCGATGAGCATGCTCGTACTCATCGCGGGGGCATCACGAGCGGGTGGCCAGGCTACCGACTCCGTGTTTCAGCGTGCGCAGCAGCTGGTCGCCGCGGGCAACGACTCAGCGGGCCGCGCGGTCGTTGACTCGGCACTCGCCGCGCGGACTGAGGGGACACAGGAATATGCGGAGGCGCTCTTCTGGCGGGCGCGGCTCAGCCGAACAGCGGCGGCCGCGGAGCGCGACTACCGGCGGATCAGCGTCGAGTACCCGCTCTCACCGCGCGCAGCGGAATCATTGCTCCTGCTCGCGCAGCTCGAAATGACTCGGCGCGACCGCGCGGGGGCCAGGGCGCACCTCGCGCGACTCCAGCGTGAGCACCCCGCGAGCCCGCTCAGCGCACGCGCCAGCCTAACGCTGGCCCGACTCGCATTCGATGATAACGACGTCCCGGCCGGCTGTGCCGCCGTGAACGCGGCGCGTGAGGGACTCGCCGCCGCGGATGTCGAGCTCAGAAATCAGCTCGACTACTTTCGTCCGCGATGCGCGAACGTCCCGGTACGCGATCCGAACGTGCCGTCACCTGTTGTGGCTGACACGACCCGTCCGGCGGCTGACACGACGACCGCGACTCCGGTAGCGCGGCGCGAGTTCAGCGTACAGGTGGCGGCGTACGAGACACGCGCAGCGGCCGATGCTCTCGCGAAACGACTCTCGGCGCGCGGCTACACCGCCCGTGTCGTCGGCGACCGCAGCCCGTTTCGCGTTCGTATCGGCCGCTACGCGACGCGCGACCGCGCAGCGGAAGCAGTGCGCGAACTGTCCCGAACGAACGTCCGAGGCCTGGTAGTGGAGGCCGAGCCTCGCTGAGCCGTCCAACAAAGTAGGGCTGAGTGGACGCACGGAGTCGAGTATCGAGTAGGGTCTGCGCGTGGATCCTGGTCGCGATGGTCTGCGCGCCCTACCCGGTCACGGCGCAAACGTCGCGGTGACCGAATGCGGTTGGAGCATTGGCACGATGCACGTCGCGGCCGTACCGCTCGCATCACACGCGCCGCCCCATCCGCCGAACGTGCTGCCACCTACGGCGGAGGCTCTCAGCGTCACCTGCGTTCCGTGCTCATACGTCGCTGAACACTGCCCGCTCGCCGACCCGGCGACGAGCGTACACCCGATCCCACCGACCGTTGAACTCACCGTGCCACTCCCTTGCCCGGATACGACGACGGTCAGCACCAATCGCTCGACGGGGATAAACGCCGCCGTGACCGACTGCTCGCCGGACATGGTGACCGTGCACTGACTCGCCCCGACGCAGGCGCCGCTCCAACCGGCGAAGGCCGACCCAGCGTTAGGTGCCGCCACCAGCAGGACTGAGGTAGCCGCGGCGTAAACCACGGAACACGTGCCGGACGCCAATCCCCGAGTGATGGAACAGGATAGGGCGGGCGATGTGTTCGGGCTCGTGACGAGACCGGCGCCGCTGCCGCTCCCCTCCACGCGCAGGGCGTACCGGGTGGGTTCCTTGGGGCCGTCATCGGAGCAACCGGCGACCACGACGACCGCGGCCCACGTCGCTACTGCCTGTGCCCAATGCCACTGTCGGTCCAAATGTGATGACATGGTGGATACCGTCGGCGTCGCCGGTGCTGGCACTCGTACGGCGAGTCTCAGGCCAGGATTCTGGTCGACGATGCGGGGTGTATGGCAAGCGAGCAAGCCCCCCGGACCGCGTGGCGAGTCGGCCGTCGTCGTGGCGGTACGTACGCGCCACCCCGATATTGCGAGCGGTCGAACTCAAACGGTGGCTCGAACTCCGCGCCATGCGCAGATGTCCGGGGATCAGACCACAGAGCGGTTCGGTCCGGCCGCGGCCGGTACGGCGGTGTCCACTCAACTATCTTAGAACGCTGCCCGCGGCACGAGCGATCGGCGTTCGGACGTGCGAGGCGAGCAGAACCACGTGAACGGAGCCAGGCGCCGGTGACGGAGAGGGCGAAGGACACCGAAATGATGCGGCAGTGGCGGGAGCTGAAGGCACAGCACCCGGACTCGGTGCTCCTGTATCGCTGTGGTGACTTCTACGAGATGTTCTACGACGACGCCGAGGTCGCGTCGAGACACCTCGGCCTAACGCTGACGGCGCGCAATAACGGTGGCGCGGCGGAGGTGCCACTCGCCGGCGTGCCGGTCAAAGCCGTGGGTGAATACCTGCGACGTCTCGTGCAGCAGGGGTTCCGCGTCGCGATCTGCGAGCAGGTGGAAGACCCGAAGCTGGCCAAGGGAATCGTCAGGCGCGAGGTCGTCGAAACGGTCACGCCGGGCGCCGCGTTCGCCGACGATCTCCTCGACAGCGCGCGCAACAACTTCCTGTGCGCCGTGCACAGCGTTGCCGGCACGATCGGAATCGCCGCGGCCGATGTGTCCACCGGCGAGTTTCGCCTAACGCTGTCGAATGCCGGCGACGCCGCGTCAATTCTGGCCCGGTTCGCGCCGCGAGAGATCCTCGTCGCGCGGGGTGAGCCCGACGCGCTGGCGTCCATGCGGCAGCGCGGGGACGGGACGCTGGTGACCGCGCGGGACGCGTGGGAGTTCGATCCGTCGCTCGCGGGCGAGGACATGGCGCGTCACTTCGGCGTCCTCTCCCTCGCCGGGCTCGGGCTCGAAGCGGATGCGGCCAGTGCTGTTGGGGCGGCGGGCGCGCTCCTGCGCTATCTGCGCGAGCTGCAGCCGGGTGGCGTTCCGCATCTCACACGTCCTGTACTCGAACGGAGCGGCGGCACGATGCCGCTCGATGAGATGACTCGGCGCAACCTCGAGCTCGTCGAGTCGCTTCGCGGGAGTACCGACGGTAACGGTAGCCGGGGCGCGGACCTCTCAGGCACGCTCCTCGGTGTGTTCGACCGCACGCTCACGCCCATGGGCGCTCGCCTGCTACGGCGATGGCTCCTGGCGCCGCTCATCGATCGTGCGGCGATCGATGAGCGCCTCGATGCAGTGACGGCGTTCGTGCGCGATCCGATCGCGCGTGCCGCGACACGTACCGCGCTCGATGGCGTCCGAGACGTCGAGCGACTCGCGAGCAAGACGGCCGCCGGTCGGTCCTCGCCCCGAGAGATGCGCGCGCTCGGAGACTCGCTCGCACGGATGCCCGCGGTGGCGAGCGCGATCGGTGCGTTAGGCACCCCGGGAAGTCTCGCCGCGGTCACGGCGCGGTGGGATGACTGCCACGACATCGCGGACTACCTCTGCGCCACGCTCGTGGAGCGTCCACCGAACGTTATCGGCGACGAGGACGCGATTCGCCCGGGGGTGGACGAGGACCTCGACGAGCTTCGTGCACTCCGCGCCGGCGGCAAGGACGCCATCGCGCAGATCCAGGCCGTCGAGCGGGAGCGCACGGGAATCGCGTCGCTCAAGGTCGGGTACAACCGCGTGTTCGGTTACTACATCGAGATCTCGAACGCGAACCGGCATCTGATCCCGAGTGACTATCAGCGCCGGCAAACGCTCACCGGTGCGGAACGGTATGTGACCCCCGCGCTCAAGGAATACGAGGAGCGTGTCCTCACCGCTACCGAGCGGATCGAGGTGCGCGAGCGCGAGCTTCTCGAGCAGCTGCGTGTGAATGTCGCGGGCGAGATTCGCCGACTGCAGCAGGCCGCATCAGTCGTCGCGGAGCTCGACGTGCTCGCGACGTTCGCCGAAGTGGCCGAGCGGGAGGGGTACACGCGTCCCGAGATGCGCGATGATTTCGCGCTCGAGATCACCGGTGGGCGACACCCCGTGGTCGAGCGGATGATGCCGCGCGAGCAGTTCATCCCGAACGACGTCGTGCTCACCGACGACGCCCGGATGATCATTCTCACCGGCCCGAACATGGCCGGTAAGTCGACGATCCTGCGCCAGGTCGGACTCATCGTGCTGATCGCGCAGGTCGGGAGCTTCGTTCCCGCGGCGCGCGCGCGCATCGGCATCGCCGATCGGGTGTTCACGCGCGTCGGCGCGAGCGACAACCTCGTGCGCGGGCAGTCGACGTTCATGGTGGAGATGGCGGAGACGAGCGCCATCCTGCACACCGCGACACGGCGGAGCCTCGTGCTGCTCGACGAGATCGGCCGAGGGACGTCGACGTACGACGGCGTGTCGATCGCGTGGGCCGTAAGCGAGCACCTGCACGACCGGATCGGGTGCAAGACCGTGTTCGCGACCCACTACCACGAACTCACGCAGCTGGCGGACGAATTAGTCGCCGTGCGAAACTATAATGTCGCCGTCCGCGAGGTTGCCGGGCCAAACGGGGGAGCGCCGCAGATTCTGTTTCTCCATCGGCTACAGCCGGGAGGCGCGGACCGATCGTACGGTATCGAGGTCGGTCGGCTTGCCGGGTTACCGAGTCAGGTGCTCGGGCGCGCGCGAGAGGTGCTCGCGCTCCTCGAGGGAGAGGGCGCGCACATGGCAGTGGCACTGGGGCGCACCATCGCGAATGCGAATGGACGCGGCGAAAAAGAAGAGTCAGCGCGGAACGCCGATCGTCGCCGGGCCGCCGCGCGCGATCTCGACCAGCTCGCGCTGTTCGCGGCGCCGCATCCCGTAGTCGAACGATTGCGCGAGCTGGACGTCAACACCATGACGCCGCTGCAAGCGATCGAGCAGCTGGGTCGACTCATCGATGAGGCGCGCGCGAGTCACGGGAATGCGTGATCCACGAATGGCGCCGCGGGCACGTTTCGTTGTGGTTGCTACGACCATCGTACTCGCCGGGTGCATCGACAAGGACGACGCGAAGAAGATGATCGAGGCGCTCCAGTCGGGGCTCGTGCCCGATTCGTTGCCGGTCATGCAGAACGCCGAGCTGCCGTTCAAGTATCCGCCCGACCTGTACGCCCGGAAGGTGCAAGGAAACGTCACGCTGCGCATTCACATCGACACCGCCGGCCATGTGCGCCCCGAATCGACGACGGTCATCGAGAGCTCCGGCTACCCGGCTCTCGATTCAGCGGCGGTCGACGGCTCGCGCGCCCTCGAGTTCAGGCCGGCGATCACGAAGGGCGCCCCACTGGCCATCTCGGTACTGTTTCCCGTCTATTTCCGACACCCCGACGCGGCTCCGCTCCCTGGCGACACCGTGCTCAAGCCGACGAGCTAACCCGGCGGAATCTCGAGCCTCCGACGCATGTCTCACAGCACTGCTACCGCCTCCGCGCCGCTCGCCTCCGTCGAGCGCAATCGCACGCCGTACGAGTCGGTTCTCGACACGATCGGATGGACGCCGCTCATTCGGTTGAACCGCATCACGCGCGGGATCAAGACGCCGGTATTCGCGAAAGCCGAAGTGTTCAACCCGGGCGGCTCGGTGAAGGATCGGATCGGCATTCCGATCATCGAACGCGCCGAGCGTGAAGGGCGGCTCAAGCCAGGCGGAACGATCGTCGAAGGCACCAGTGGCAACACTGGTGTCGCGCTGGCGATGGCGGCGGCGATTCGCGGGTACCGCTGCATCTTCACCATGCCCGACAAGATGTCGCAGGAGAAGGTGCGGCTGCTCAAAGCGTTCGGCGCCGACGTCGTCATCACGCCGACAGCGGTGCCGCCGGATCATCCCGACAGCTACGTGATGATGGCGAAGCGCATCGCGCACGAGACGCCTAACGCGATTCTCGCCGATCAGTTCTACAACGACGCGAACCCCGACGCGCACTACGCGACGACGGGCCCTGAGCTGTGGGATCAGACCGAGGGCCGCATCACCCACTTCGTCGCGGGCGCCGGGACAGGTGGTACGGTGACCGGTGTCGGGCGCTACCTCAAACAGAAAAACCCGAAGATCCAGATGGTCGTCGGCGATCCGCAGGGGTCTATCCTGGCCGAGTACTGGCGGAGCCAGGGCGCGAACAAGATGGAGGGGACGCCCTACAAGGTCGAAGGGATCGGCCAGGACAAGATTCCGAGCACGCTCGACATGAGCGTGATCGACGAGTTCCAGACGGTGAGCGACAAGGAAGCGTTCGCGATGGCGCGCCGGCTCACGCGCGAGGAAGGCTTGTTCGCGGGCGGATCGTCGGGGCTGATCACGCACGTCGCGCTGAACGTCGCGCGGCGCGTGAACGACCCGGACGCGCTCGTGGTGACGGTGCTGTGCGACACCGGCGAGCGGTACCTCTCGAAGCTGTACAGCGACGAGTGGATGCGCGAGAACCAGATGCTCGACGCCGACCGCGCGACCGTGGGACACGTCCTCGGCACGAAGGAAGGGAGCGCCCCGGTGATCGTCAGCGTGGCGCCTGGCCAGACTGTCCGACAGGCGCTCCGGCTCATGAACCTGCACGACGTGTCGCAGTTGCCGGTGATGGACGGCGCGACGTGCGTCGGTTCCGTGAGCGACTGGTCGCTGTCCGCGAAGAGCCTCGAGAACCCGAAGGTGCTCGATCAGACCGTGAGTGACGTCATGGACGGGCCGTTCCCCGTAGTGGACTCAGGTCACCCGGTGGACGCGATCGTGAAGCTGCTCTCGAAGTCGAACCCGGCGGTGCTCGTGCGCGAGCACGGGTTCATTCAGGGGATCGTGACCCGCTCGGACATGCTGTCGTTCATGATGGCGCGCTGAGCGCGCTGATCACTGCTATTCGCTCTCTTCGACCATCGGATTCGAGACTTGAAGATCACGGTTTTCATGGGCGGGACGTCCGCCGAGCGCGACGTATCGCTCGCATCAGGTGTGCGCGTGGCCGAGGCGCTGCGGTCGCGCGGGCACGAGGTGCTCGCCGTGGACACGGCGCACGGTATCCTCTCAGCGGCCGACGAGCAGGCGATGTCGAGCGGGAAGGTCGTGAAGACGATCCCGCCCGATGTGCAGGCCCTCGTGCGGCTCAACGCGCAGCTGCCGACGACGCTTCGCTCGCTGCCCAAGACCGATGTGGTCTTCCTCGCCCTGCACGGTGGACAGGGCGAAGACGGAACGCTGCAGGCGCTGTTGGATCTGACGAGCGTGCCCTATACAGGGAGTGGCCACATGGCGAGTGCGCTCGCCATGGACAAGGATCTGTCGAAGCACCTGTTCCGGGCCGCCGGAGTGCCGACGGCGGGGTGGATGATGGTCGGGGACCGGGAGGTGGGAACCGGGAACCGGGAACCGGGAACCGGCACCAGGGACTCGACGGCGAGATCGAAGTTTGCGCGCGAGGTCGAAACCGAGCTTGGGCTGCCGGTCGTGGTGAAGCCGAGCAAGCAAGGGTCGACCGTTGGGCTCTCGGTCGTGCGGGAGATCGAGAAGCTCTGGCCGTCAATCGAGGAAGCGCGGCAGTATGACGACGAGGTGATGATCGAGCAGTTCATCCCCGGACGTGAGCTGACCGTTGGTATTCTCGGTGATGAGGCGCTACCGGTTGGCGAAATCATCCCGGTACACGAGATTTACGACTACGAGTGCAAGTACACGGCAGGGATGGCGCGCGAGATTTTTCCCGCCGATCTCACCGTGGAAGAAACCAGTACGATTCAGGAGCTCGCACGTCGCGCATTCCGGGCGCTCAAGCTCCGCGGGTACGCACGCATCGATTTTCGCATGAGCCCCGACGGGGTGTTCTATTGTCTGGAAGCGAACACCCTTCCGGGAATGACGGCGCTCAGCCTGATTCCACAGGCGGCGGCCGCCGCTGGAATTTCGTTTCCCGAACTCTGCGAGCGGATCGTGCGGCTCGCACTGGATGACCGAGGAGCACAGTGATGCCGACGCCAGTCCTGACCGCCGCCTTAGCTGGTGTACCGTCCGGAATCCAGTCGCAGGGCGTCTGGCAGGGGCGCCGGCAACTGTTCGTCCGGTTCGCTGGTGAGGCCGAGACGGCGACGATGTACCGGGCGGATGCGTTGGCGCGCGAGATCGACCGCATCCTCGGGCGGTCGGCGTATCACTCGATTGCGATCTCGGGGCGCGACGCGCTCGGGAACCCGGAGTTTCTTGCGACAGTATTGGGTCAGGTGGCCACGAAGATGCCGACGATGGTCGATACGGACGGTGAGCGTCCCGAGGCGATCGCAGGTCTCAAGTCATGGCTGACCCTGGTGCAAGTTACGCTCGAGCTGACGGCAAACACACGTCCGGTGGATCGTCCGCTCGAGACGCTCAAGCAGGCTGCCGCGGCGGGGTGCCAGCACGCGTTAGTGCTGTTGGCGCGCGAGGATGCGAGTGACTCCCAACTCATAAGGATCGTCGAGCAGGCACATGGCGCGAGTGCCGGGACGATGGTGGTGGTGCACCCTGGCCCTGCCGGCGACCGCGTGACGCTCGACCGCCGATGGGCTACGTTGATCGAGCAATCGATCGCCATACACGCGGATACGCGCCTCGCCCTCCGGATTCCCGGACCGGCGGCGCTCAGGTAGACAGCGCCGAGTGTGACGGCGCCGGTGGCGGATCACAAATCGACCCGGTCGGCAACGCCGAGCGGGGTCCGGGCGTAGAGGGGAAGCCGCCGCGCTCAGGAACAGATGGTCGCGGCGTACTGTATAGTTGTCGTTACATGTTCAGCCGTATATTGCAGTAGCAGGGTTCGCATGTCCTACCAGACTGTCGACGACACCGAGACTCCGAGAATCACCCACGCCGTGCAGTGGTTGATCGCGATCAACGTCGCGATCTACTTTCTGCAGTTGACCGTGGTGCGTCCGGAGGACGTGCAACAGACGCTTGGCTTCGAGGTTCACGATCTCGGCCGGTCGTGGTGGACGATTGCGACCTACATGTTCGTGCACGGCGGGTTCTGGCATCTCGCCCTGAACATGTACACGCTCTACCTGTTCGGTCCACGCATCGAGCGTGCATGGAGCGGCGGGGAGTTCGCTCGCTATTACATCCTCTGCGGACTCGGCGGTTGGTTCGCGCACCTGCTGTTCGCGAGAAACGCGGTGCTGTTCGGCGCGTCGGCGGCGGTGCTCGGCGTGATGCTCGCGTACGCGATGCGGTGGCCGGACGACGAGATCTATCTGTTCGGCGTGATTCCGCTGCGGGTGAAATGGACCGTTGCGATGCTGGCGGCGATCAACCTCATTGCGGGGATGGCCGGAACGGAGGTCGCGGGGACCGACCGACTCACCGGACTTGCGTATCTCGCGCACATTGGCGGGCTGGCGGCCGGGTGGTTGTATCTGCGAACGTCGTCGGCGACGAGTCTCGATCGACTCAAGCAGCGGGTCTCGCAGATCCCCGACGTGCCCGACGAAACGCCGCGTCCGATTCCGCGACTCCCGCGGCAGCGCGAGAAGGTGCAGGAAGTCGACGACATCGTCGCGAAGAGCAAGGCTGCGGTCGCGCGGCGCCAGGCAGTCTCTCCGCCAACGCCGAGCCCGAAGCCGATCGCGAAGCGTCCTGACGAGCAGTTGAACTTCGTGCTCGACAAGATCTCCGAGCAGGGACTCGACAGTCTCACGACCGACGAGCGGCGGATTCTCGAGGAGATGTCGAGGAAACTAAAAGACGGGGACTAGGGACTCGGCCGAAGGCGCGAACCGCGAACCGCGAACAAGGAGCCCTCGAGGATCAGATTCCTCGGGGGCTCTGTTGCTGGGTGGGCCAGGTAGTGGTGGGAAAAAAGAGCCCCCCGGACGTGCCGGGGGGCAGGTGCCGCCACGCCGTTCTCGCGGCGGCGTTGGCCGGCGCAGTGCGCACCGGCTCCTAATCGCTAACCTACGGGTCGGCACACGGAGTGTCCATAGCGACCGTAGGCGTAAGTTCTGATTTCGTCTCGGATTTCTCGCGCTCGTGGCGCTGGTAGTTCCAAGGCGAGCTGAGCGTTCCGACCATGGTGGCGCTCCCTCGCGCCTGACTTCCCATCGATCTCTCTACTTATTGCGACGCGTTCGGAGAGCGGTGGTAACGGAACGTTTTCATTCGAGCTCGGACGTGTCTGCGCGCGATCGTGCAATGCATCATGCGGCCACAATCGATCGTGAGCCACGACACGATGCGCGAGTCGCACGAGCAGTGATTTGCCCGGCGGTCCAGGCCCGTGCATCCTTCGCGAATGCCACGGCCTGAACTGCTCGAGACATTTCCCAATCCGCATGCCGGACGCGACTACGAGATCGAGATGACCTGCCCGGAGTTCACGTCGCTCTGCCCGCTCGGCGGAGTGGAGAGTGACGCGACGGAACTGGAGCTACTCAAGGGTGGTGCTCCGGACTTCGGCACGATCATCATCACGTACGTGCCGGGCGAGGTCTGCATCGAGCTCAAGAGCCTGAAGCTGTACCTTTGGAGTTTCCGCAACGACGGCATCTTCTACGAGCGTGCGGTGAATCGAATCCTCGACGATCTCGCCGCGTGCTCGAAGCCGCGATGGATGGAAGTTGTCGGCGACTTCAATGTGCGGGGCGGGATCAAGTCCGTCATCCGTGCGCGGATCGGGATCCCTACGGACGGGAATCGGGAACGGCCAACCGGGAACCGGCCCTAGGCGGCGGAGGTAAGCGGCGGAGGGGTCAGAATCGATCGTCGATCGTTCAACTGGCGCGCAGGCAAGCGTGGACGTTGGACTCTGACCCTTCCGCGGCTCGGAAGGACTACTCCGTTCGAATTGCGGTCAGTGGATCCACCCGGCTCGCGCGGCGGGCGGGGATCCAGGCAGCGAGGGCGGTCACGACGAGGAAGACGAGCATCGCCGCGGCGATGGTGAGCGGGTCGCGCGCGCGGACGTTGCCGGCGACGAAGGCTTCGAGGTACCGGCCCGCGGCAAGTGCGAGCAGCGCTCCGATCGTCACGCCTAACGCGCCCAATCGCAGTGCGTCTCCCATCACGTGCAGGCAGACGTGTGTCGCCGCTTCGCCGAGCGCCATCCGGATTCCTATCTCACGGGTTCGGCGGCCGACGCCCCAGGCGACGAGGCCGTAGATCCCGAGGAGCGCGAGGATGAGCGCTAGTGCCGCGAGCGCGCCGATGAGGATCGCGCGGAAGCGCTCCGGCGCCATCGATCGGCTCACGCGGTCGTCGAGCGTACTGACGTTCAGCACCGGGATCAACGGATCCATCGCCCGAACGATTGCCCGGACCCGTGATTCCGCCGATCGCGGCTCCGTCAGCGTTCGGACGAAGATGGTACCGCCGCGCCAGCCCCACTGCTCGATCGGCACGTAGAGCTCGGGGACAGGGGGCGACCAGAGGTTCTGATTCCGCGTGTCGTTCACGATACCTACGATCTCGAGGGTCCGCTCCTGGAATGTGATGCGCTTGCCGACCGGACTCGTTCCGGGGTAATACTGCGCGGCCAGCGCCGCGTTCACGAGGCCGACAGCCGGCGACTCGCGCCGGTCCGTGCGCGCGAGCGCGCGACCGGCCAGGAGGGGAATGCCTAACGTTGCCGGGTAGTCCGGTGACACCATCTTCAGCTGCATCGTCGGCAGGTTCGGTAGCGCGTCCGACGTTCCCTCGCGGATGAACGAGTCCCCCCAGCCGCCCGGGGAGAACGGCGCGAACATCCCCCAGGCGACGTCGTGGACACCGGGGATGGTGCGAAGTGAATCGAACAGTGCGTCGTAGAAGGCCGATTGACGTTCCGGCGTCGAGTAGCGCGCGGGGGACACCGCAACGGTAAACGTCAGCACGTTACGTGAGTCGAAGCCCGGACGGATGGTGGTCATGTCGACGAACGTGCGCAGCAAGACGCCGGCGGCGAACAGCAGCGCCACCGACGTGGCGACCTGGCCTACGACAAGGCCGTCGAGCAATCGACGACGTCCACGACTACCCAGTCCTCGTTCGCCGGCGCGAAGGTCGCGCACGAGATCGAGGCGTCGGACCTGACGCGCAAGTGGAAGTCCGGCCAGGATCCCGGCGGCCAGTGTCGCACCTAACGCGACCAGGATCACCCGCCAGTCGATGGCGATCTCGTCAGCGCGGGGGAGACGCGTTGGATAGACCGCGACGAGCCCGCGGACGAGCGTTCTCGCAAACCAGACACCCGCCGCGCCACCAACGACCGCGAGCAGCAGGCTTTCGACCAACAGCTGTCGAGCGATGCGTGCCGCCGCACCGCCGATCGCTGCGCGAACCGCAAACTCGCGGACGCGCGACTGAGAGTGTGCAAGCAGGAGACTGCCGAGGTTGGCGCAGGCGATGAGGAGCACCGCGGAGACAGCGGCGCCGAGGAGCAGAAGCATCGGGCGAACCGGGCCGACGATCGTGTCGCGCAGCGGCGTCGCCTGCAGGGTGCGGTCGGTGTTCGACTCCGGATACTGGGTCTCGAGACGACGCGCCACCGCAGCCAGCTCGGCGTTTGCCTGGTCGAACGACACACCATCCCGCAATCGACCAATCGCGCTGAGCTGCAGTGAACCTCGGCGCCGGAGGTAGGACGTATCCGGGATCGCGAGCGGCGTCCAGACGTCGAACTCACCAGGTGGAAACTGCGACTCGACCGTCGGGAGCACGCCGACGATCGTTCGCGATCGACCGGCGAGAATCATCGTCCGACCGATGACGGCCGTGTCGCCGTTGAAGCGTGACATCCAGGAGGCGTGAGTGAGCATCACTGCCAACGGGCCGGTCGACAGGTACTCGTCGGCCGTGAACAAGCGCCCCAGTGCCGGGCGAAGCCTCAGTGTTTCGCTGAAGCCCGGTCCGGCCTGTACCATGCCGACCCGTTCCGGGCCGGCGTCGGACTGCAGGATCGTCCCGCCGACGTCGTAAAACCCAATCGACGCGAAAGTGCGCGTCTCGCGCCGCAAGTCATCGATGTCCGCATGGTTCACGACCATGGCGGGGAACGGAGCGTTCCGGATGGGCGTGGAGAGCTGCACGAGCTGCTCGGGCGCCGGGAATGACAGCGGGCGGAGCAGGAGTGCGTCGATAATGCTGAAGACAGCTGCCGTGGAGCCGATGCCAAGCACCATCGTGACGACGATGGTGAGCGACAGCCACGGGTGTCGGACGGCGACACGCAGGGAGTACCTGAGGTCATCACGCAACTGCATCAGCATGGAGTCTCCGGAAGAGGCGTGACTCTGCGGCCGGACGGCGGCACGGAGCGCGTTGCGGAAGCGCACGAGCGCCAGCGGGCCTAACGAGCGAAGGATCTGCGATGCCAGCCAGCGCCTCGCCCGTCGCTCGCCGGA
>Ga0075430_100003448_pt1 | contig 13228 bp, 13 predicted proteins | sample RhiMetdeltSRZDD4_FD_75294 | JGI IMG/M metagenome (GOLD analysis project Ga0075430, IMG submission 75294) | Populus rhizosphere microbial communities from Tennessee, USA - Rhizosphere MetaG P. deltoides SRZDD4 | ecosystem: Host-associated > Plants > Roots > Rhizosphere > Soil | place: USA... | reverse complement strand
TAACCCTTCCTTGGAGATCTTGAAAGCCAGCTGTTTGCGAATATGGTTGACCATTAATCGTTTCCCAGTTGACAGTAATTATGAGCATTCCCGAACCAGAATGCGCAAGCTGGCCATTATCTCTATATTGCAGGACAGTTGGTTGCACTGCTGCTATTGTAACCGCTTTACCTGCAGAGCCGCTTTCAATTATATCACTTACCTGAGGGTCTTTCTCTGCAATTGCTATCGACTTTTCTGCAACCTCATTAAGCGCATAGATAAACGTATTATCTTTGGGTGACGGCTCTCTTATCACCCTGTAATTTGTATCCATTGTTACATCCGTCAGTGCATTGAAGTGAGCTGCCGATTTTTCAGGTAACGAATCCGTCGCTATCAGTATACTCGCACCTGCAACCATGACGGCGACAATCAGATAGAAACCCCAGTCTTCAATTTGTCTCATATCTTAACGAAGAACTAAATCTCTAATAGGATGGTCGGAAGAAAAAAAGATTAATGATTTCCGATTCGGAAATAGATATTAGAAGCATTGGTATAGTGTCTTTTAGCAAAAGCGACATTGCCAGACAAGATAGACCACATGATTCTTTATCATTTAGGCAAAAATGCACGAATGTCATCGAGTGAAATTGCTGAAAACTTGCATAATGCAGGATTTGAAATCACCGACAGAGCTGTAAGACAAAGGCTTCAACGTCTAGAGAAGTCTGGTGTAATTCTTGGATACTCTACTATGTTGAATCCCCAGCTGATGTCAGAAAACAGAGTGAATAAAACCGTGCTTATTAAGTTCAGATTCTCTGGTAATTCACAGCTCCTTATCGATAGGCTAGAAAATTATGTGCATGAATCCACCTTCTGCGTCTATAGTGCAAGGCTTAGCGGCGACTTCGATTGGATATGCCATTTTATTTTCAATTCTGTTGAACAGTTTGAGCTTGAGAATAGCAACTTGATACAGAGGTTTGCCGATCTAATATCAGATTATCGTGTCTATGATTCTAAAACAATCAAAGTTCATCCATATTCTCTGTTTGACGAGCATGAAATTTCAGAGATGAAGCGTCAGGTAAATATGGTCTTGAACACTCTGCGCAAGTACGATGACTTGAGAGATAGGCTTCAAGCTACCGTTGAAAGCCTTGTCAAATATTTTAATGCCAAGTTTGCGCGGCTGTGGATTGTCGATGAAGAGCACAAGAATCTGCTGCTAAAGTTCAGTGCTGGCAAGTACAGGAACATCTATGGGGAGTTTTCTAAAGTTTCTATTAATTCTATCAAAATTGGACAGATAGCAAGGACGAAGAAGCCGATAATAACAAATGATGTAATAAATGATCCACGGATAAAGTATCCGGAATGGGCAAAACGAGAGAAACTGCAATCGTTTGCAGGATATCCGTTGTTACACAAGGGACAGATTATAGGCGTGGTTGGAATGTTTAGTGAAAAGAAGCTTTCACCGGCACAGTTTGAGATACTTGGCATCTTCTGTGATCACATTTCTAAAGAAATCAGCATGCTTTATGATGTTGGGGAGTTTCTGTCAATTAAATAACAAGTAGCAAGATATATCAGACAACTCTGTCTAAAGCAAGCTCAATACGATGCCGTATTCAACCAGTCCAAAAAAAACGGACTGGGTGGCAGGGGTTGAACCTACGACCTTAGCTAGCAGTCTGAGGATAAGCCTACCTAGATGATAGTAGATTAAAGAGAATAACAGTTCAAATCTCACCTGCTCCATTTTTTCTCTTTCTTGCACGCCATGTATCACTGTTTGTACATTACTGAAAAAAAAGCTCGCCAAGGTTAGTATAAGGTAAAAAAATGTGGCAGGTTTGGTCTTATTTGTTTGGTAGAAGGGTCAGGGTCTTGCTTCAAAGATCATGTTGAACGGCGCCTGGATCGCTAGTCTGAACCTTGGAAAGCCTGCCGATTTTACTATTTCTCTTTTCCTTTTTCACCTGCTTGTGCTCCTAGTGCCGGTCCATTTTCATTCAAAGAAGCAGGAGCACAGATCACAGCAGATACAGCATAGTTTTGCCTTCCGACAGGGTTCAAATTGATTGGTTGAAACAAAAATGAGGAATGTGACAGGTCATAAGGGTCTGTAGGCAATGATTCCTAGTACAGACAGAACTGGAAGTAAGCCAATAAGTTCAGGCCTTCTCTTGATTCTCACTGCTTTTTTGCTGTTAAATTTTGAGCAGGAGAAGTAAAACCTTACCAATTTTCAACTACTCAGCCTTGCCGAAATCCCATGCTGAGAAAAATTTTGGCGTAATTTCAATAATAACCTGGCTCCCATTTCTAGTGTTCTCCATTAGCCTCTTTGCAAGAGGGTGTTCAAGGGTACCTAGATACTTCAAGTTTATTTTTTCTATGATTGACAGGTTTTTCTGTACATCTTCTAATATTCTTGCAGCTGCCCTTCCCTTTACTCCTTTGTATGGATAATTCTCGTCATCAATAGAAAAATAAATTCTGTCAGGATTGCTTCGAATATTCTGAACCTTCCTTGTCATTTTTGCAGTGCCTGTGAATAACTTGCCAGAGTCATTTTCATAGAGGAACCAGGTGGGATGAATGGTAGGATGTCCTTCTTCGTCAATGGTAGCAATCTGTATGTTAAGTTTACTTTGGAGTAAATTGTTAACCTCTGACTCGGTGACAGGCTTTGGCATGCCGGGAAGAGCTTGTATGACTTTCAATATGTCAGTATCGTTGACTGTTGATATAAATATTGAGACTGCGAGGCAGATGTCGCGGAACTGACGCTACAAGGATTAGCCGGACTCTGTAGTCTGAGACGTGGTATCGCTTAAGGTAATCTCAGCGTGATACAAAGGATAAGGACATAATGTTAGATAAATGAAAGGATACGGCATTGGCATTGCTGTTGAATTTGTCCGAAATCTACTTAGAACAACCTCAAAACAATACTGTATATTACTAGAATAAAATAAATGGACCGGGAGGGAGGATTTGAACACACGACCTCAACTAGCTTTAAGGCAGATAACTACATGAATTTTTTCTACTATTTATGTTCCTAACAAATAGAACACAGCTACGGAAGATTGGGTTAGCTATTCAAATCTCACTCATTCCACTTTAGAACGCTCAAGATTGTATTCTGTTCCCTAAACAGAATAATAAACGGCTTGCATTCTCTCACTGATCTTACCTATGCTACTTTTTTCTTTTCATTATTGTAAGCACAATCCTAAATGATGACGGTATATTTTTCTTATAATTTATGCCACAGAATCATCTCTATACTATAATTGTAGCCATCACAGAGATCGATCTCTACTCAATAACTCTGATAGATACCACAAATGTTGCCTCTAGCACTGAAGGAGGTAGTATTCAAACGTCAGAGCAGTGTAGTAGATTACCTAAGCAATCAAGTTCGAAGTCACCTGTTGATTACTGTACAATGCAAGAAAAGAGAGGACAAAGACTATGATAGTCCTTCGTCCTATTTTGCATACTCTTACATCAAGCCGCTGGAAGTTTCTTGTGAGCTTGTATTGGTACCCAGTTCCTTAGTCTGTACAAGGTGATCCCATGAAAGGTTAGTGCTAATGGTACACCGACGGTTGGAACCAAAATCCAGGGGAACGTTGCCATAGTGGAGGCGCTAAAGTCGCTATTGGTGATGACACCAAGAGTCACTGCATTGACTAGATCAGCAATACCTAGAACAGTCCATACTACTACTGCATATTTTGACCAACTATACCCTTTCCATAGAAATATGGCGAAAGGAACAGCCGTAACTCCTATGAGAATGTCTCCAATTCCTGCAGGTATAGCAAAAGCCGGATCGAGGAGTCCTTGAGTCATTCCCCACAGGAAAACTATTCCGAGGATTCTCCATGTGTGGATAGCTATTAGAACAGATGTTGTCTTGTTGTATCGAATTTGTTTTGAGTAGTCACCCGATACTTTCATTTGTATACTTGGTATTAAAATGATAGTTTATAAGTCTCACGTAACCTGATCTATACGTAGTTACCAAATAGAAAGTGGTAGAGGGGAGAGGAGGAGAAGAAAATTTGACGGAGATGAAATGTTCAATAATAGAAACTGTTTACAACAGCAACGAGCTCAAATCATGTCCGATTGAAGCAACTTTCAAAATCATAGGAAAAAAATGGACAGTTCTAATCATAAGAGAAATGTTTCGAGGGGTAACGCAATTTAATCGCTTTCTAGAAAACATAGAAGGCATAACACCAAAAGTTCTCAGTGGGCGACTGCGTGAACTCCAAAAGTTAGGGATTATTAGGAGAAGAATTGTGTCAGAGTATCCAATCAGAGTCGAATATGAGATCACAGATCTAGGAAGAGAGTTTGAACCAGTCCTACTTGCTGCAGCTTCTTTTTCGATGAAAAATATGCCTAAAATCGTTTTCAAAGATGGCAAAGCTAGAAACCCCAGTGATTTCTTGACACAACTGCAATAGGAAGAATAAACTTTTTGGGAATATCAAATATCTCATCGAAAAGCTCTTCCTATAAGGCTCGCTAAGGGCAGTGCTTGGGCTTTTTGTCATACAACCGCATAGAACAAAAGCTTAATTCAATACAGTAATTAATTAGTTTGGTAATAAAAAGGGACCTAATGGTAGAGTTTGAACCCGCGATCTCAGTCAGGCGACAGCCAGTCATAGTCATCTAAGAGTGAGTAGAGGGGAGACGTTCAAATTCTGCTCGCTCCTTTTTTCATTGCACCCTATATAACAAGACTCAGTTATTTCACATAGAATCATGTATTACTGCGCAATTCTATTTGACTTTATCCAATTCGCTTTAAGCTATTCAGCATCCATCTGTAAAAGACATCTCTATGAGTAAGAAGAATCCAAGCGCAAGAAAGATAATTCTGACCAGCAGCTTTGCAGCCACTACTGCTCTTATGATGGCAGCAACTGCTCTGATGCTCGGTATTCCAGTTTTGAATACAGCAGCAATAGCTCAACAGCAACAAGGAATGACGAATGCAACTGCTGCTGCAAAGCCAGTTGATGGTTACAACTTGCCACAAGGTCACTTAAATGCAGTGCGGCATATCTTTGACGACCCATCCCTTAGAGTAGAACACTTTTGCAAGCCACATGACAGGGTAATGATGGTATGCCAACTCTACGACTCCAATTCTGTCAATGCAACTCTCATTGGTATTGAATACATAATTACACAAGAACAGTACGACTCGCTTCAAAACAGAGAAAAGCCATACTGGCACGCTCACAGGGAAGAGCTCAGACCAGAAAGAGCAGACCCAATGATGCCAGAATTGAGTCCAGAACAAGCACAAGCTGAAATGACAAAGATGCTTCCAACATGGGGCAAAGTAATCATAACATGGATTCCCAGTGACGACCTGCCATCATTTCCGCCACAAGTACAGCTAGTTGACCATCCGTTTATGATGAATGCAACAGTATCAAGTGGTAACAACACTTCCAATGCAACAAGTGGCAGCAACAGCACAGGTCAATAAGGAAGACTCCTCAATTCACCTCTCATTCTTTTTTTTCTTGTTAAAAATTGAATTCAGTACTTTAGTTGTATAACAGGAAAATAAGGACCGATTAGTAGGACTTGAACCCCACGAACTTAGCTCATTGACTCTCTCTTCCCTCCAAGATAGCAGACATATCTAGACGCAAGAAAAGCAGATTGAAGCTTGCAATCTTTCCTTTCTCTTAAGTTAACCCTTGAATTATGCTCGAGACGAATCTTCTTGTTATTGTCCCATCCAAATCAAGCTGAGGATTGAAGATCGTAATGTCCATTCCTATTGCATGTCCTGAGGCAACCAAAGTTTTCAGGAGCTCACTTAATTCAGCGAAATTTAAACCACCATGACCTAGACGATAATCTACTGCTGGCATGAGTAAATCATCCAAGACATCGGCATCTAGATGTATCCAGAATCCATCTAGTTCATGGTTCACCAGTATTTCAACAGCCTGTGAAGTGGCAGCGGTGATCGTTCCTGCCTTTCTTACATGTTGAAGGTCAAATACATGAATGCTGCTATCACGTACATCTTGACTTCCGTAGCTTGCAGATTGTTCGGCATCGCGATAACCGAATACAACAATGTCAGGGTCTCGGACAAGCGGTTTGAGACCATCAATGTTAGATAGAATATCCGGACCTCGACCAGATACAATTGCAAGATCCATATCGGCAACTTCTCCAGTAGGAGATGCTAGGGGTTGGTAAAAATCAGCATGACCATCTATGAAAAACAGTCCATAGTTTCCCAATCTGCGCAATGCTAGAAGGTTTCCTATGAGGATACTACAATCTCCACCGAGCACTAGAGGAAACCGCTTTTTGCGTAGCACCAAAGTGACTGCGTCTGCAAGTTGTAGTGAGAATGTTCTAATCGAATAAGGATTAAGCAGTAGTGTTGATTTGTCTCTTTCTGGACTATAATCCAACGGAGAAACTTGTCCTCCATATTCAGCTTCTAATTCAGTCATCAGACCAGCTGCTTTAACTGCTTCAGGAAGATACTGTACTCCAGTCGGTCTTAGTCCCAAGATTGAGGGGGCATCAATAATAGTAAATTGTACCAACTGTATTCGTCTCCTCTTCTTCTAACTCCATTAAGAATTTCTCCTAACTCCTCGATATCTATAAAATAGTGGACCTAAACATACTTTGCTTTCGTATCCTTAAATTATAATAATTATACCGCTATGTCCTATTTTCGCCAACATAGTTATTTGAAATAACACAGACTACCTTGAATATTGTACTCTCCAATTTGTAGACAACTGTTAGAATCAAGCTCGCTCACTATAATGCCGTAGTTAATCACAATAAAAGAAATGAACTGGTGGGAGTTGAACCCCCGATATCAGATTCATCCTTCTTAAATTGAGTCTATCTGAGAAGGGAGCTATTGAAGGAAAACATAACCGTCCTGTACCCTTCTGTGCCTTCCAACGAAGCTTTGAGACAGAAGAACTCACAGAAATGCAGCTAACCCAAACCTACAGGAGCGACATCCTAGTAAGAGTTACAGCACAAATAACACAAATAATAAGCAAATCGAATAAGAAAAGAAAAGTTAGAGGTTATATCCATTCTTTGAGTCTATGATGCATTAGTTAGTAGTAGAAGCTAGAACGTATTTCTGTTGTATTAATTGTAGATTCAGGCGTTACATCGGTGGCTGCTGCATCCTTACCAATGGTATTCCACTCTGCCACTCCCAATAGGTAAGCAAGGCTCTTCCATCTGGCTGAAACTCTTCTTGACCCACTAGTATCATACCGTCTAGTGGTGCTAGTCTTCCAGTTGAATTTGTATGAATTATCGCTATTGCAATACCCTTGCCGATTCCCTCCTCTTTGTTAGAACGTGCTATTTCATAAGACGTTGCAGTGGCATTCTCGCTTCCATCTTCGGTGGTTAGGATTACTTTTCCAGCGAAAGTGCTGAAAATTGATACTATCCCACTTCCAGTGCTGGTAGTTTTAATGGTCTCTGTGCTATTTGGCAAAGTCAACGTTCCATTTCCCTCAACGATTAACTGCGCATGGGTCTGGTTTATCAGTGTCTCGCTTACATCTCTTACCTGTTCCTGGTAGATTGGTTGTAGTGACAGCTCAATTACTGATGAGGGAGTAGTTGTAGAGACGGTGGAGTTGGTAGGAATAGGTGTTACTAAAGTAGTAATATTATTATTCTCTTCTTGAGCAAAGGCAATAGTCATTGGTGGCGTGGTGAGGCTAATGTGCTCAAAGCTGCTACCTGCCTGCATCGTTAATGCGATAATGCATATGCATATAGTCTTATCTGTCAATACCAAAAATGGCTTTCTTCGTTCTCCGTTGTTGATTAACATTGTTATGATACCACCGCATCTACTTGTGATTTAAGAGATGAGAGCCCATTTTACGCTACTACATTATTCAGAAAAGAATAGGTATAATCTATATGCTACCTCAAGAATCCATTCAGGCTTATCCTTTCTTCTCAGAACTAGCCTAGTTATAATTGCAACACTCATAATGTTTTCGTAAGCCTCTTGTGGTCTATTGCAGATATGATCCTACAAAAGAAGCCATACAAAAAATGATAGATCAAGCTAAAAAATGATCGAGGAACGACATAACAATCCAGCTATGAATAATATTCATGAGAAGTACAAAAAAGTCTTGTCGTTGAATCGGGTTTATAGGTATGCGAGATGTATCTTTTTGTAGTTCATGGGAAGCTAAAGACATAGTTTCAGACCACGTCAATCTAGCTTTCAAAAAATTCGTCCTAGAAGGACTTCTGGATATGGTTTCTCGGACCCATCAAGAAGCGGTGATGGAGTCTTACATTTTAAGTAAGTATCAAACATTGCAATAAGGTAATCGCAGGTAATACGCCAAATAAGCTCAGGTTTGGCAGAACCCATCACTACCCGGAACGGTGAATCTGAGGGTAAATCTGTAAATTGGATATCTGCAAAATTTATGTGCTTAGCCCCAAGTATTGTCAGTGCATAGCCCGGAGTCGCTTGGTCGATAATTATCCGCCATCCTTGAGATACTAGGAGCCGCTCCTCTTCGCACCATACTATGCTAGGAAAGACTTTAGCAATCACCATTTCATCACAAGGTAACGAAAATTCAGGATGTTCCGCTGCGATGATCATTGCAGGCTTTTTCAGACCCACCTTTCCAACTTCATTCCAATTAGCGCCATCGAGGTTTACGGCAACTTTACAACGATTATCTTTTCTGCAAAATTCTAATGCCGCATTTCCTCCCAGAGAATGACCAAACACACCTAACTCCGTTAGATCAAGCCGACCTGCCAACACACTTGATCCTTTGTTTATATGCGCTAATTGGTCAACTACAAACTTGATGTCTGCGGTCTTGTAGTCGGCCACAGCCGCTCTAAATTGAATAGATTCTTCAATTAACCCTGCTCTTGAATTGACCCCTTCCATAAATTGTGGACTTGCAGGTATTACTCTTCCATCAGAGAAGACTGTAACTGGAGCGTCATAAGTATGATTAATTCCAACTATGACATAGCCCTGACTCGCTATTTCTTCAATGATTGCTGAATATGATAATACTGAAAACCCTGCCTGTGAAAAGATAAGTACGGGGTAGATAGGCTGAAAAGTAGACACAGGAGCATTTTCAAATGAATGACATTCAAACCTCGTTGTACCCAATTTTAAACCGTAAACAAAATCTGCTTCAGACCATTTGTCAGGGAAATAAATAGCACGCTTACAATCAGATTTCGGCGATGCGGGATACCAAATCCAGACAACTAACTCTCTTTTCTTGTCTTTCCTTTCTGTGGAATAAGCTTCCAACCGGTTCTCATCTGTTAATTGAATCGATATGCGACCAACCATATATTTTCCAGTGGGATGTGGCAAAGATATGCCATTCATGTGTCTTCAATCCTCATATTGCTTGGCCTTTGCTTAGTCCACACAAATTCCAGGCACAGCAACTTTTCTAAATAGATGAGGTGATCCTGTGGTACAGTCTGGATAACGTGCAAGAACCATCTTCTTAAATGCAGGATCGCCTGTAGTAGCCTGCTTAAAGTGCTCGACAGACTCCCATACAGCATAATTGATATACACACAACTTCCTCCAATGCCACGAAGAAGCTGTGTGGAGATGAACCTTGGCTTCTGCTTTAGATAAGCTGCATCTGCTGCCCAAGCCTTGGGCAACTGATCTACATCTTCTGGCTTGACGTTGAGTTTGTTAATCAAGATTATAGGGTGCCCACTATCCTTTTGTTCTTCTTCCAATTGTTCAGCAAGCGTCACATTTTCATCCATTTCAACCATTTTTAGCATAACATCAATACTGAATTCCTATCAAAAAAGGTTGGCATGCATCGGCCCGAGCAAGTATTTTTGGTTATTCACTGTAGGAAGAAACAGACAACATAGAGGAGTTTTGTCGACACACTATTTGGGTTGTTGACAGGAAGAGGAGGACGTGTTTATCGTCAGAGAGTTGCAAGTCTTACAAGTTTTGTGGTAAAAGTGTCGATAAACGAAGGATATAACATCGATCTTGTGAGGCGTTCTGTCCGACATTTGCATAGAACAACCTCAAATTAATGCCGTAACTTACCAGATTGATAATAATGGACTAATAGTCATTTGACAGAGGAGAATAGAAAAAATGGACAAGCCAGTTCACGCTGACTGCTCTCTCCAACCATGTCCAGAGAGAACAACGCAGAGTCAGGCTTCAACGCCGCTAAATACTACTAACAATAGATTTGTATGAATCAGAAAATAAGCGCCGGATTGAGAAGGACTTGAATCTGAAAACTTCTATGAATTCTTCTGTGCAAAAATAAGATGAGTGCTGAGAGGAAATGACAACTTTCCAGTATATTCATCGACAAATGGAGATAGTTTGCTGCTAGCACGGTTCAACAGTTTATTATTTGAGATGTTATCAACCCTCTTGTTGTCGGAGAAGTAACTGGCTAACATTGATCCATTTGTATATCCAACAACAAATTCTTCAACTGAAGGAAATGATATTGTTTTAGTTATTTCCTTAGACAGAATTTTATTAAATCCGGCGGCTCTGACAAGAGAAACCAACGTTGAGCTGTCTGAAAGTGAGTGAGGTAGCTGCAATATTGTTGCTGATTCATTGCTGATTGTCTCTTGCAATATCTGTTCAAGGATATGAAAACCTGGACTATCTTTAATAGATGTCCATGCACTTAAAACTAATCTGCCATAGCTAGAACCCTTGCCTCCTCTCTTATAGCCTCTATTACTACTCCTGACAAGCACTCGGTTCATTTCTCTTAATGCTTTAATCCTGTCAGGGAAAAATTGTAATCCTTGCTGACATATCACTAAATCAAAGGATTCATTTGGAAATGGCAATGATATGGCAGAGCCTTCCTTCCATTCAATACTCTTTCCAGCAGCACAATGACGTGCCATATTCAACATTATGGGGTTGATATCAACCCCTACTACTTTCCCCATAGATGAATCTACATAATCTATAGCAAGTCGAGAAACTATGCCGGTTCCACAAGCTACATCAAGTATTCTATCAGAGGGTTGGACATTGCATAATTGGATTAGATCTTTGGCGAAAGGCTCAAACATCGTTGGAACCAAACATTGCTCATAAATTTCTGCAGGTGTATTACTACTTGCTTCATGGTCAATGCCGTATTTGGTCCATATACTACTAACATTATCACCGATATTTTTGATTGTTTCTCCTTTTTCATCGTTGTTCATATCATTTCTCTAAAGCAAATGTATGAGATAAAAATTCCTAGTGGAAATTAAATTCTAATAGTAATAAAAATTGCTCTTTGAAAAGTCTAGTAGTAGTAGAAAAAGTTGGGCTGGCAGGAGTTTGAATCCACGGCTTCAGCAACAACCTTCTAAAGAAGGTATTTTGTCCGCACTTATTGCATTTTCCATCCGTATAGTTTGTTAAGTGCCTGCGTCGATATAGTTCCTCTGCTTCTATATGACGCGTCATACGAATATATACCGTCCAGAACTAGGATGGTCATGTACGCTTATTCATTAAGCCCTTCCAAGCGTTAATGATAGGCTCATACTCTTGTGACGCAGCGCCTATTACGCCAAGTTGCATCATGAATTTCAGATCATCACGAATCGCTTTGTGTTCCACTATCTTATCATCTGCAATCCTCGAAATATGTGCTGCCTGGTATGAGAAGTTGTTACCTTTCGGAGGAATGCCAAAGAAGTCCCCCGTGTGCTTGCCTGTTACTATTACTAACGAAACAACCTTGTCATTTGAAGCAATATTCTCCTGTTCTTCGTAATGCAGATCACTAAATGCAGACCTTAACTTCTTGACGGTATCTATAAACTCATCAGAACCGCGAAGTTTCGCTCGCTCAGGGCTAGCCTGAGACTCATGGTTAAAATAATTAGGATGTATAAATTCAGAAGCGTTGCTTGTATCCCCTGTATTTAGGGCTTCAAAGGAACGCTGGACAATCTTAATATTTTTTTCTTCAGTCTGTTGTTGTGTTGACATATATGTGCTATCACCTATATATCACGATAATAAAGACATTTAGAAGAAAAATAATCGATCATGGCTCAAAGGTTGATTAAGAAGTATCCCAAGCACTGAACAAAGGTTTCACGTCCGGTATACTTTCAGATTACAACGCCTATTCCTATCACTTCAGCATTGGCTGTGGTAAGCCAAGGGACTGCTGCTTCTCTTCGCAGTGCTCTGCAAGCCTTCCAACGAAGTATGACCAATTACTGCTTGCGTCGTCAATGTCATTGACCAAGTCAGAATGCACTAGCATTATTTCAGAACTTCTTCCTCGATATAGAGGCTCTAGCGTCCATGTGACGATTGTCGCAGGTATGTCTGGATACTCGTCGACATTCCATGTAGAGGAAAGTTTTTTGTCCTGGACTATTTCCAATATCTTCCCTCTCATTGTGCGGATTTCGCCAGTTCCAGACCGACAATTCTTGAGCATCCAAGCTCCTCCAACCTGTGATTCAAGAACTGTTCTTTCGTTTGAAAACCATTGTGTGAGCTCTGTTTCATCGATGAGCGCTCTGAATACTATCACTGGACTAGCATTTATGATGACTGACTTTCTAATCTCTTCTGTAGTGGCTTCTGTCATTTCTTTCCTTTGCTCCTATTTTTGATTTGCAATTTTCTCAAATAGAACGTCTGCTCCCTTCCACTCCCACATTTGAATAGCGGTTCCGACAGGAGAGGCTTTAACTTGATATATCGCTATCATGTTATCAAGAAATGCTAGCTGCCCAGTAGAGTTTGTATTGAAAAATACAACACCGGTTGAACTTCTTGGATCATCAGGTCTTACTCCGTTAAGGTCAACAAGGACAGCAGTTGCATTTTCTTGTTGTTCTGCGCCCCCACCATTATTACTTTCTCCCCCCGTCACAAGTAGGCTTTGCCCTTCAACAAAAGTAATACCATTTGGTTGGAGTTTAAGCGTAAGATTTCCGGTCTCTGTTGCATTTATAGTCGTATCATTAGCGTTTGGAAGCATTATTGTTCTATTGCCTACATATGATACCTCTGTGTATGTTTCATTGATAGGGTTAAAGCTAGTCAATTTATCGTCCCCCGTTAAGAACAGAGTGCCCAAAACAGCATTTGAACTGTTGGCGGTGGTGTTA
>Ga0075430_100003443_pt1 | contig 13235 bp, 10 predicted proteins | sample RhiMetdeltSRZDD4_FD_75294 | JGI IMG/M metagenome (GOLD analysis project Ga0075430, IMG submission 75294) | Populus rhizosphere microbial communities from Tennessee, USA - Rhizosphere MetaG P. deltoides SRZDD4 | ecosystem: Host-associated > Plants > Roots > Rhizosphere > Soil | place: USA... | reverse complement strand
CCGAGGAAGGCGCCCCTGGCGAAGCAGGCGGCCGCCTCCCGGCTCCGGACCAGGCCGCCGGCGACCCCGAAGCTGAGCCGGCCGGCGCCGTCGAGGATGCCGCTGTCGGTCAGCACCCGCTCGACCCGGTCGGCCAGGACCAGCTCGTAGCGGGCCCGCGGGGCCAGCGCCCCGGCCTCGCGGACCCGGAAGTCGGGCCGGACCCCGTAGCCGGCGTGCAGCAGCCAGAAGGCCAGCCGGGTCACCCCGCCCGACCCGGTGGCCAGGACCAGGGTGTAGCGGGGGCCGAGGGTGCCGCCGATGTGGAGGGTGGCGGCGAAGCGGAGCAGGGCGGCCAGCAGGGCCCGGCGCTCGGCCGGGGCGCCCGGCCGCATGGCCGCCAGCTCCTCCTTCACCCGGACGGTGAACTCACCCCTGCCCATCGGCGGCCCTAGGCGAGCTCCTTCAGGGCGGTGGCCAGGCGGGCGGCGTCGTGGCGGCCGGGGTGGCCGTCGGCGGCCAGCTCGGCGTGGACCACGGCCGCGCCCAGCTCCGCGAACACCCGCGCCTCCCTGGCCACCGCGGCCGGGTCCGCCGGCCGCTGGCAGAGCACGGTGGTGACCCGCAGCCCCGGGCAGTGGTCGAGGATGGCGGCCAGGTGGCTCTCGGGGGCGAAGCCGGTGGTCTCCCCCGCCTGGGCCTCGAGGTTGCAGATGTAGACGAGCCGTTGCGAGGCCTCGACCAGGGCCGCCCCCAGCTCGGGCACGAGCAGGTTGGGGACCACCGAGGTGAAGGTGGAGCCGGGGCCGAGCAGGACCAGGTCGGCCTGGCGGACGGCCGCGACCGCGGCCGGCACCGCCGCCGGCCGGCGCGGCTCCAGCCACACCGACTCGACCCGGCCGGTGGCGGTCATGATGGCCACCTGGCCCTCGACCTGGCGGCCGTCGACCCGGCCGCAGAGGCGCACCGGCACCAGCGTCGCCGGCAGCACCTGCCCGTGGACCCCGAGCCAGCGGGAGGCCTCCTCGAGCGCCTCCGAGAAGCCGCCCTTGAGGTCGGTGAGGGCGGCCAGGGCCAGGTTGCCCAGGTTGTGGCCGGCCAGGTCGCCGCGCTCGAACCGGTAGGCGAACAGCTCGCGGACCTCGGCCGCCGGGTCGGCCAGGGCGAGCATGGCCTTGCGCAGGTCGCCGGGGGCCAGCATGCCCAGGTCGCGGCGCAGCCGGCCCGAGGAGCCGCCGTCGTCGGCCACGGTCACGACCGCGGTCGGCTCGACCCCGACCAGCCGCAAGGCGGTCAGGGTGACGGCCAGACCGCGGCCGCCGCCGAGCGCCACGACCCTCACTCGCGCTCCACGTCCCGGTGGGCGACATGGGCCCGGTAGCCCTTGTCGGTCAGCCAGCCGGCCAGCTCCTCGGCCAGGACCACGCTGCGGTGCTTGCCGCCGGTGCAGCCGATGGCCACGGTCAGGTAGTGCTTGCCCTCCTGGACATAGCCGGGCAGGGCGGTCTCCAGCAGCGCCTCCAGCCGGGCCAGGAACAGGCCGGTGGCGTCCTGGGCGAGCACGAAGCGGCGCACCGCCGGGTCGGTGCCGGGCAGGGGGCGCAGCTCCGGCACCCAGTACGGGTTGGGCAGGAAGCGGACGTCCAGGACCATGTCGGCGTCCAGGGGCAGGCCGTACTTGAAGCCGAAGGAGGCCACGGTGACCAGCATCCCGTCGGCCTCGCCGGCGAACGCGGCCAGGATCTTGGCCCGCAGCTCGTGGACGTTCAGGTCGCTGGTGTCGACCACCAGGTCGGCGTCGGCGCGCAGCTCCCGCAGCAGGTCGCGCTCCAGGGCGATCGACTCGGCGACCCGCTCGCCGGCCACCGGGTGGCGGCGCCGGGTGGCCTCGAAGCGGCGGATCAGCACCTCGTCGGAGGCCTCCAGGAACACCACGCGGAGGTTGATGTCCCGGGCCCGGAGCTGGTCGAGGGCGGCCGACAGCTCGGACACGTCGGCGGTGAAGGCGCCGCCACGGGCGTCCATGACCAGGGCCACCCGGGTCCGGTCGCGGCCGACCATGGCCAGCTCGGCGACCCGCCCGATCAGCGACGGGGGCAGGTTGTCGATCACGAAGTAGCCGAGGTCCTCCAGCACCTTGGCCGCCTCCGAGCGGCCGGCCCCCGACAGCCCGGTGATGACCACGAACTCCACCGTGGCGGCGCGCAGGCGATCCTCGGTCCGCAGCTCCTGGGTCATTGCCTGGTCACCCCTCCGGTTGTCCGGGGAGCGATCGCTCCGCTCGTTGCGCCCCCCGGACCCCCCGCGGCGGCCCCGTGCAGATGGTCGTACACCACCTTAGCAAGCTGGGGGCCGAGGCCGGGGACCTCCTCCAGCTCCTCCAGGCTGGCCTGGGCGGCCTTGCGGGCCGAGCCGAAGTGGCGCACCAGCTGGCGGCGGCGGGTCTCCCCCACCCCGGGGATGCCGTCGAGCACGCTGCGGGTCATGGACCGGTCGCGCAGCTTGCGGTGGTAGGTGATGGCGAAGCGGTGGGCCTCGTCGCGGACCCGCTGCAGCAGGTACAGGGCCTCGCTGGTCCGGGGCACGATCACCGGGTCGGGGGAGCCGGGCAGGTACACCTCCTCCATCCGCTTGGCCAGCGACACCACGGCCAGGTCGGGGCTGGCCGAGGCCCGCACCGCCTCCAGGGCGGCGGCCAGCTGGGGCCGGCCCCCGTCGACCACGATCAGGTTGGGCGGGTAGGCGAACTTCTTCCTGCGGCCCGTCTCGTCCTCGGGCTGGTCGCGCTCGGTGGCCAGGCGGGCCAGGCGGCGGGTCAGGACCTCGCGCAGGGAGGCCACGTCGTCCTGGCCCTCGACCGAGCGGATCTCGAAGCGGCGGTACTCGCTCTTGCGGGGCAGGCCGTCCTCGAACACCACCATCGAGCCCACGACCTGGCTGCCCTGGAGGTTGGAGATGTCGTAGCACTCGATCCGCAGCGGCGCCTCGGGCAGGTCGAGGGCCTCCTGGAGCTCCTTGAGGCCGCGGGCCCTGGCGTCGAAGTCGCTGGCCCGCTTGAGCTTGTGGGTGGCGAAGGCCTCGCGGGCGTTGGCCGCGACCGTCTCCAGCAGGGCCCGCTTCTCCCCCCGGCGGGGCACCCGGAAGTCGACCGGCCGGCCGCGCAGCCCGGCCAGCCAGGCCCGCAGCGCCTCGGCCCCCTCGGGCTCGACCGGCAGGAAGACCTCGCGGGGGACCTCGTCGGCCCGGTCGCCGTAGAGCTGCTGCACGAAGGTCGCGGCCAGGGCCGGGGTGTCGAGGGCCTCGACCTTGTCGACCGCGAACCCGCGCCGGCCCACGACCCGGCCGCGGCGGACGAAGAACACCTGCACCGCCGCCTCCAGGTCGTCCTCGGCGAAGGCGGCGATGTCGAAGTCCTCGGGGGTGGAGGACACCATCTGCTGGCGCTCCATGGCCTTGCGGACGCTGCCCAGCTGGTCGCGCAGGCGGGCCGCCAGCTCGAAGTTGAGCTGCTCGGCGGCCTGGCGCATCTCGGCCTCCAGGCGTTGCAGGGTCGGCCGGGTGCGCCCGTCCATGAAGGCCACGAAGTCCTCGACGATGCGCCGGTGCTCCTCGGGCGAGACCTTGCCGACGCACGGCCCCGAGCACTTGTGGATGTCGTACAGGATGCAGGGCCGGCCCAGGCGCCGGTGCCGGTCGAACACCCCCTTGGAGCAGGTCCGCATCGGGAAGGTGCGCAGGAGCAGGTCGAGGGTCTCCCGGATCGCGTAGGCGTGCGCGTACGGCCCGAAGTACCTGGTGCCCTTGCGCTTGGGCCCCCGCTCGACCCGCGGCCGGGGGATCTCGTCGGCCAGGGGCACGGCCAGCCACGGGTACGACTTGTCGTCGCGGTAGCGGACGTTGTAGCGGGGCCGGTGCTGTTTGATCAGGTTGTACTCGAGCTGGAGGGCCTCGACCTCGCTCTGCACGAGCATCCACTCGAGCGACGCCGAGGCCTCGACCATGGCCACGGTGCGCGGGTGCAGGTTCCGCATCGGCTGGAAGTAGCTGGCGGTCCGCTTGCGCAGCGAGATCGCCTTGCCGACGTAGATCACCCGCCCGTCCCGGTCGCGGAACAGGTACACGCCGGGATGGTCGGGGATCGCCTCAGGCTTCGGTCTTGGGCTGGTCGGGATGGTCATGCGGCAATTCTAGGCGCCGACCAGACGGACTACGTCGAAGCGATGAGGGCGAATTACGTCGGCGCCGGGCAAACGGTTCGGGCGCGAGGAACGAACAGGACACGAAGACAAGTAACCAGCCGGGCAGGATCACCGTCCGGCGGACGCGCCAGGGCCCGGCGCCTCCCTGTTCCCGCAACGTTCTGCCTCGAACCGAGGAGGTTCCGCCGTGCCCGTGATTGCCGCACGCCCCGACCGCCGCCGCCTGCTGCGCCTGGTCGGGGTCGGCGTGGTCGGGATCGCCGTCGGGGTCGGGGCCACCCTGGCCCTGCACGGGCCCGGCGGCGACGGCGACCGGGGGGCCTCGGTCCAGCGCCTCGACCTGCCGGCCGCCGCCGCCCCGGCGGCCTCGCGCCCGGGCGCGGGCGCCCCGGCCGCGGCCGTGCGCGCCGGGTCGGCCCGGGCCGCGGTGCGGCGGTTCCTCCAGGCCGGCGCCGCCGGGGACCTGGACGTCGCCTACGGCCTGCTCGACCGGGCGGGCCACACGCGCTACCCGACCCTGGCCCGCTTCACCCGGGCCCAGGCCGACCGGGCCGCGGTCACGGCCGTCCGGGTCGGGGCCGAGCGCCGGGCCGGGGACGGCCGCGCCGAGGTGACCGTGACCCTGGCCCACCCGCCGGCCATCGACCCGTTCGCCGGGCTGGTCCCGGGACGCACGGTCGAGGTGTGGCGGGCCAGCCGCCAGGACGGCCGCTGGCGGGTGGCCGCCGAGCCGGTGTCGGTCCGGGCCGAGCTGCCCGGCGACGGCCGCGCCCCCGAGGCCGTGACCGCCTGGGTCCAGCGGCTGCTCGGCTGCGACCGCCAGGGCGCGGCCGCCCTCCAGGCCGGGGCCGAGCTGTACGGGCCGGCCGACCTGGCCGGGCTGCCCTGCCGGGAGCGGGGCCGCTGGACGGTGGCCGCCCCGCAGGGCTTCGACGCCGCCGTCGAGCCGGAGGCCTTTGTGGCCGCCTTCGGCCCCGAGGTCGGCTCCTGGGCCCGGCTGGTCCCGGTCCAGGGCCCGGGCACGCGCTTCTCGGTGGTCGTCGGCCCGCTCGGCGACGCCTGGCGGGTGCTCGGCACCGATCCCGTCAGTGCCCGATGAGAGGAGGCCCAGAGCCCACCACGACGTCCTGTCGATCCGAACTCCCGAGGAGGAGCAGCAGTTGTCCAAGTTCCGCAAGCTCATGACGGTGGGGGGTCTGGCGGCCACGCTGGCGCTGGTCTCCGTCGTGGGCACCCTGGCGCCGTCGGGGGCGTCCAGCCACCGCGAGGCCCTGCAGATCGCGCAGGACCCGGTGGCCGACAACACCGACACCTACGCCTTCGTCAGCCCCGACAAGCCCGACACGGTCACCCTGGTGGGGAACTGGATCCCGCTGGAGGAGCCGGCCGGCGGCCCCAACTTCCACAACTTCGGCGACGACGTGAAGTACACGCTCAACGTCGACAACGACGGTGACGCCGTCGACGACATCGTGTGGGAGTTCCGCTTCACCACCAAGGTCCAGAACGGCAACACCTTCCTGTACAACACCGGTCCGATCACGTCGCTGAACGACCCCGACTTCAACATCCGCCAGACCTACTCGGTGGCCAAGGTCGAGCACGGCCGCCGCACGGTCCTCGCCTCCGGGCTGCCCGTGCCGCCGGCCAACATCGGCCCGCGCTCGACGCCCAACTACGAGCAGCTGGCCTCGGCGGCCGTCGCCGGTCTGAGCGACGGCAGCAAGGTCTTCGCCGGTCCCCGCGACGACCCGTTCTTCGTCGACCTGGGGTCGGTCTTCGACCTGGCCGGCCTGCGGCCGTTCAACCAGGCCCACCTGATCCCACGGCCCACCGAGGCCGGGGTCGACGGGGTCAGCGGCTACAACACCCACTCGATCGTCCTCCAGGTGCCCGTCAAGGAGCTCACCCGGGACAAGAAGGCGCTCAGCGGCGGGGCCGGCGACCCTGACGCGGTCATCGGCGTGTACGCCGCCTCCTGGCGCCGGCAGACCAGGGTGCTGTCGCCCAGCGGCAACAACCCGCTCAGCCTCGGCAAGTGGGTCCAGGTCTCGCGCCTCGGCATGCCGCTGGTCAACGAGGTCGTCATCCCGCTGGCCAAGAAGGACCGCTTCAACGCGTCCGAGCCGGCCGACGACGCCCAGTTCGGCAAGTTCGTCCTCGACCCCGAGCCGGCCCGGCTGATCCCGGTGCTGTACCCGGGGGTCAAGGTGCCGGCGGCGCCGCGCAACGACATCGCCACCATCTTCCTGACCGGCATCCCCGGGCTGAACCAGCCCAGGAACGTGGTGCCGTCGGAGATGATCCGGCTCAACATGGGCATCCAGCCCAGCAAGAACCCCAGCCCGCTCGGGCTGCTCGGCGGCGACATGGCCGGGTTCCCGAACGGCCGCCGGCTCGCCGACGACTCCACCGACGTCGAGCTGCGCGCCCTGGCCGGGGGCACCCCGTTCACGCCCGACTTCAACATCGCGCCCAACAACAAGCTGGGCGACGGCGTGAACACCAACGACACCCCGTTCCTCAACCAGTTCCCGTACGTGGGTACCCCCCACCAGGGGTACGCCAGCGACCCGCACTACGTCCGTGGTAGCGCCACGACTCCGTAGCGAGCCGCCGGCGGGAGGGGCCCGGGCCTCCGGGCCCCTCCCCACCGGGCCTGCTCGTTCCCGTCCCGCCCCGACCGGGCGGGGCATCCCCCCGAGGTCCACCCTCCGGCGGGGGCTCGGCGCCCTGGCCGCCGTGCTCGCCGTGACCCTCCTGGCCGGGCTGCTGGTGGGCCGGTTCCTGGTCGCCGGCGACGGCGGCGGGACCCGGACGGCGCCGCCGGTCGCCGGCGGCGACACCGCGGCCGTGGTGGCCCGCGTCCAGGCCGACCTGCGCCGCCGCCCCGACGAGCCCCGCCTGCTCACCCGCCTGGGCGTCGCCTATGTGGCCAGGGCCCGGGAGACCGCCGACCCGACCTTCTATGCCAAGGCATCCGGGGTGCTGGCCCGGGCGACCCGCCTGGCCCCCAGCGACCCCGACACCATGGTCGCCCGCGGCCTGCTCGACCTGGGCCGCCACGACTTCCGGAGCGCGCTCGCCTGGGGCACCAGGGCGGCCAGGGCCAACCCCGACCTGCCCGACGCCCTCGGGGTCGTCTTCGACGCCCAGGTCGAGCTGGGCCGCTACCAGGCCGCCGTCGTCACCGCCCAGGCGATGGTCGACCGCAAGCCGGCCCAGGGCAGCCTGGCCCGGGTCTCCTACGCCCGCGAGCTGCTCGGTGACCCCGCCGGGGCGGTCGCGGCCATGGTCCAGGCGGCCGCCGCCAGCGGCGGGTCGGCCAGCGACCAGGCCTATGTCCAGACGCTGATCGGCAGCCTGCACCTGGGGGCGGGGCGCCTGGCCCCGGCCGAGGCCGCCTACCGGCGGGCCCTGGACGGCGCGCGCGGCCATGGGCTGGCCGAGGTCGGCCTGGCCAGGGTCGCGGCCGCCCGCGGGGACCTGGCCGGCGCGGCCCGGCTGCTGGAGCCGGCGGCCGCGCGGCTGCCCCTGCCGGCCACGGTGGCCCTGCTCGGCGACGTCCGGGCCGCCCTCGGCGACACCGCGGCCGCCGCCACCCAGTACCGGCTGGTCCGGGTCATCGAGCGGCTCAACCGGGCCAACGGGGTGGCCGTCGACCTGGAGCTGGCCCGGTTCGAGGCCGACCATGCCCGGGACCCCGGCGCCAGTCCGGGCCGGGCCGTCGCCATGGCCCGGCGCGCCCTGGCCGAGCGGCCAACCATCTACGCCCAGGACACCCTCGGCTGGGCGCTGCGCCAGGCCGGCCGGCCCCGCGAGGCCCTGCCGCACGCCCGGGCCTCGGTCCGGCTCGGCACCCGCGACGCGCTGCTCTGGTACCACCTGGCCGCCGCCGAGGCCGACCTTGGCATGGCCGCGGCCGCCCGCCGCCACCTGGCCGAGGCGTTCGCGATCTCCCCGTACCTGACCGTGCGCGACCAGCCTGCCGCGCTGGCCCTGGCCGGGCGGCTGCGCCTGCCCGCCCCAAGCCGGACGAGCGGCCGGTGAGGCCCGTCGCGCGCCGCGGCGCCGTCCTGGTCGCCCTGGTCGCCCTGCTGGTGGCGGCCGGGGCGGCCCGGGCGGCGGCCCATCCCCTCGGGAACTTCACGGTCAACACCTACAGCGGGCTCCGGGTCGGGACCGACCGGCTGGTCGTCGACTACGTGGTCGACATGGCCGAGATCCCAACCTTCCAGGCCCGCCAGACGATCGACGCCGACCACGACGGCCGCGTCGGCGGCCCCGAGGCCGCCCGCTGGCGCGACCAGGAGTGCCCCCGGCTGGCCGGCGGCGTGCGGGCGACCCTCGACGGGCAGCCGCTGCCGCTGACCGTCGCCGGGTCGGCCCTGCGCTTCCCCGAGGGCGTCGGCGGCCTGGAGACCCTGCGCCTGGAGTGCGCCCTGGCCGCCGCCCTCCCGGCCGGCCGGGCCTCGGCCCGCGCCCTCGCCTACGCCGACACCAACCTGCAGGGCCGGGTCGGCTGGCGGGAGATCACCGCCGTCGGCGACCACACCACCCTGGAAGCCACCGACGTCCCCCCCACCAGCACCAGCGCCCGCCTCACCACCTACCCGTCGGACCAGCTCAGCTCGCCCCTCGACCAGCGAACGGCCAGCCTCCGCTTCCGCCCCGGCGGCCCCCCGGCCCCCGCCGGCCGGGCTGGCCCGCTGGCCTCTGGGGCGGCCGGTTCCCCGGCCCCGGCGGCGGGGGCCGGGACCGGAGCCGGGGGGACGGCGCCGGTGGTCAGGGGTGGGGTGGACCGGGTGACGGCGGCGTTCACCGGGCTGGTCGGTGAGCGGTCGCGGTCGGCCGGGTTTGCGGTGCTGGCGGTCCTGGTGGCGGTGGTCCTGGGGGGTGGGCATGCGCTGGCGCCTGGGCATGGCAAGACGGTGATGGCCGCCTACCTGGTGGGCCTGCGGGGAACCCTGCGCCAGGCGGTGACCATCGGGGCCACGGTCACGATCACCCATACCGCCGGGGTCCTGCTCCTGGGTGTGGTCCTGTCCACCACCCGGGCGGTCGCGTCCGAGCGCGTCTACCCCTGGCTGGGCCTGGCCAGCGGCCTGCTCCTGGCCGCCGTCGGCGTGGGCCTGCTCGTCCGCGCCCACACCGGCCACTCCCACTCCCAGGGCCGCGACCACGGCCACCCCCACGACCACGACCACCCCCACGACCGCCACGCCGCCGCGCCGCCGCTGGGGCGGCGAGGGCTGGTGGTGCTCGGGCTGGCGGGGGGGCTGGTGCCGAGCCCCTCGGCGGTGGTGGTGCTGCTGGGCGGAATCGCGCTCGGGCAGGCCTGGTTCGGGGTCGCCCTGGTGCTGGCCTACGGGCTCGGGATGGCGGCCACGCTCACCGGGGTCGGGCTGCTCCTGGCCCGGCTGCGGACCAGGATGGACCGGCGCCTCCACCTCCCTGCCGGGCCGCTGCTGACCCGCCTGGGCAGGCTGCTCCCCGCCGTCAGCGGCTCGGTGATCGTGCTGGTCGGCGCGGCCGTGGCCATCCGGGGAGCGGCCGGGATCTGACCGCTCAGGACAGGAACCGGAGGACCTGGCCGACCAGGTCCCCGACGATGTGGCCGAGCAGGACCACCAGCACCCCGCCCAGGGACAGCAGCCCGGTCAGCAGCAGCGCGGGCAGCGGGTCGTGGGCGAGCGAGGTCCAGTAGGCGTCGAGCAGCACCCCGAGCAGGTTCTCGGGCCGCCGTTCCGGGTCCATGCCGTGCTCCCTCGCCAGGCTCGTCGGGTCCAGGGTACGACGCCGGCCGCCCGGCCGTCTGTGGGTGAAGCCCCGCGGGACCCCGCGCGCCATGTGGAACCTCGGGCCCGAGCCGGCCAGGGTGCTCGAGGTCGTCTCCCCCGGCGGCCTGGAGGACTACTTCGAGGAGCTGGAGCGGACCTACCAGGTCAAGCTCTGACGGCCGCGGCCGACTCCAGGCCGAGCGCCCCGGCCAGGAACTGGCCGGTGTAGGAGCCCTCGGCCCGGGCGACCCGCTCCGGCGGCCCCTGGGCGACCACCTGGCCGCCCCGGTCGCCGCCCTCGGGGCCGAGGTCGAGCACCCAGTCGGCCGTCTTGACCACGTCCAGGTTGTGCTCGATCACGATCACCGAGTTGCCGGCGTCGACCAGCCGGTGCAGCACCCCGAGGAGCTTGCTGACGTCCTCGAAGTGGAGCCCGGTGGTCGGCTCGTCGAGCACGTACAGGGTCCGGCCGGTGGCCCGCTTGGCCAGCTCGCTGGCCAGCTTGACCCGCTGGGCCTCGCCGCCGGACAGGGTCGGGGCGGGCTGGCCGAGCTTGATGTAGCCCAGGCCGACGTCGTTGAGGGTGACCAGGTGGCGGGCGATCGGGGGGATGTTCTCGAACAGCCCCAGGGCCTCCTCGACCGACATGTCGAGCACGTCGGCGACGGTGTGCCCCTTGTAGTGGACCTCCAGGGTCTCGCGGTTGTAGCGCTTGCCCTTGCAGACCTCGCAGGGGACGTAGATGTCGGGCAGGAACTGCATGTCGATCTTGATCGTGCCGTCACCGGCGCAGGCCTCGCAGCGCCCGCCGCGGACGTTGAAGGAGAACCGGCCGGGCTGGTAGCCGCGGACCTTGGCCTCGTTGGTGGCCGCGAACAGCCGCCGGATATGGTCGAACACCCCGGTGTAGGTGGCCGGGTTGGACCGCGGGGTGCGGCCGATCGGCGACTGGTCGACGTCGATCACCTTGTCCAGGTGCTCGGCCCCGGCCAGCGACCGGTAGCGCCCCGGCGAGGTCCGCGACCGGTACACGGCCTGCATCAGCGCCTTCAGCAGCACGTCGTTGACCAGCGTCGACTTGCCCGACCCGGAGACCCCGGTGACGCAGATGAACACCCCCAGGGGGAGGCGGACGGTGAGGTCCTTGAGGTTGTGCTCGCGCACCCCGGCCAGCTCCAGCCACCGCTCCCCCGGCTTGCGCCGGCGGGCCGGGACCGCGATCGACCGCTTGCCGGCCATGTACTGGCCGGTCAGGGACGCCTCGACCCGCTCCAGGTCGGCCAGGGCGCCCTCGGCCACGATCTGGCCGCCGTGCTCGCCGGCCCCGGGGCCGATGTCGACCAGATAGTCGGCGGTGCGGATGGTGGCCTCGTCGTGCTCGACCACGATCAGGGTGTTGCCAAGGTCGCGCAGCCGGACCAGGGTCTCGATCAGCCGGTGGTTGTCGCGCTGGTGCAGCCCGATGGAGGGCTCGTCGAGCACGTACAGCACCCCGGTCAGCCCCGAGCCGATCTGGGTGGCCAGCCGGATCCGCTGGGCCTCCCCGCCGGCCAGGGTGGCCGACGCCCGGTCGATGCTCAGGTAGTCGAGGCCGACGTCGAGCAGGAACCCGAGCCGGGCGTTGATCTCCTTGAGGACCCGGGCGGCGATGAAGGCGTCGCGGTCCGACAGCTCCAGGCCGGTGAAGAAGGCGGCCGCGTCCCCCACCGACATGGCCGCGACCTGGGCGATGTTGCGGTCGGCGATGGTGACGGCCAGGCTCTCGGGCCGCAGGCGGGTGCCCTTGCAGGTCGGGCAGGGCACCTCGCGCATGTAGGACTCGACCCGCTCGCGGACGCTGTCGGACTCGGCCTCGGCGTAGCGGCGGTTGAGGTAGGTGACCACCCCCTCGAAGGTGGTGTGGTAGGCGCGGGTGCGGCCGTAGCGGTTCTTGTAGCGGACGTGGACCTGCTCGCCGGCGCCGTACAGGACGACGTGCCGCTGCTCGGGGGTGAGCTGCTCCCACGGGGCGTGGGGGTCGAAGCCGGCCGCCTCGGCCACCGCGACCAGCAGCCGGTCGAAGTACTCGCTGGACCCGCGGGTGCCCTGCCAGGGCTGGATGGCCCCGCCGGTCACGGGCAGGCTGGGGTTGGGCACGACCAGCTCGGGATCGACCTCCTGCTTGACCCCGAGGCCGGTGCAGTCCGGGCAGGCCCCGTAGGGCGCGTTGAACGAGAAGTTGCGCGGGGCCGGCTCCTCGAACGACAGGTTGTCGTAGAGGCAGGCCAGGTGGGTGGAGAACTGGAGCTCGCGGCCCTCCTCGACCAGCTCGACCAGGACCAGGCCCTCGGACAGGCCGACGGCCGTCTCGACCGAGTCGGCCAGGCGGCGGCGGGCCTTCTCGTCGGCATCGGGGCCGCGGGCGACCAGCCGGTCGACCACGATCTCGATGTCGTGCTTGTAGGTCTTGGCCAGCCGGATCGGCTCGGACAGGTCGCGGACCTCGCCGTCGACCCTGGCCCGGGCGAACCCCTTGGCCGAGAAGCTGCGCAGCAGGGCCTCGTACTCGCCCTTGCGCCCCCTGACCACCGGGGCCAGGAGCTGGAAGCGGGTGCCGGCGGGCAGCTCCAGGATCTGGTCGACGATCTGGTCGGGGGTCTGGCGGGAGATGGGCCGTCCGCACACCGGGCAGTGGGGCTGGCCGATGCGGGCGTACAGCAGCCGCAGGTAGTCGTAGACCTCGGTGATGGTGCCGACGGTGGAGCGGGGGTTCTTGGAGGTGGACTTCTGGTCGATCGAGATGGCCGGCGACAGGCCCTCGATGAAGTCGACGTCCGGCTTCTCCATCAGGCCGAGGAACTGGCGGGCGTAGGCCGACAGCGACTCGACATAGCGGCGCTGGCCCTCGGCGTAGATGGTGTCGAAGGCGAGCGAGGACTTGCCCGACCCGGACAGGCCCGTGAACACGATCAGGGCGTTGCGGGGCAGGTCCAGGTGGACGTTCTTGAGGTTGTGCTCGCGTGCGCCCCGGATGACGAGGCGGTCGGTGACGCTCAGGTTCCCTTCCTCGGTTCGGGGGGAAGCTCGATCGGCACCCAACATTGTATGGACGCCTGTGACAACAATGTCCCTCGACGGCCCGACATTCCGCAGGAGGCCCCCGATGTCCCAGTTCGACCCCGCCCATGTCGACCGGGGCGGTCCGCCGCACCGCTACCCGGGCGGCCCCCTCGAGGTGACCAAGCTCCACGTGGGGCCGTACGAGAACAACGCCTACCTGCTGCGCGACCCCGAGACC
>Ga0075430_100003442_pt1 | contig 13235 bp, 12 predicted proteins | sample RhiMetdeltSRZDD4_FD_75294 | JGI IMG/M metagenome (GOLD analysis project Ga0075430, IMG submission 75294) | Populus rhizosphere microbial communities from Tennessee, USA - Rhizosphere MetaG P. deltoides SRZDD4 | ecosystem: Host-associated > Plants > Roots > Rhizosphere > Soil | place: USA... | reverse complement strand
ATGCTGTCTTGCACCTTCATCCTCCTCCGATCAGCCCTGCTGGCTCTACCCTTTCGTCACCTTGACAGCCTATTCTGCACCGTGCGTAGCGCCGTCTCATCTTATTCAAGACGGCATTGGACTGAAGTCCACGTCTACCATTGTGCCGTCGCTACGCGACTCACGAAGGGGTTGCCCGGTGCGTCCCGTAGGGACGCTACGATGGTAGGCAGGGGTTTCAACCCCTGACCCCCTGGCATCGATGTCAATCGACCGATGTGGTCCCCCGCATGATCGTGTACTTCAGGCTGCTCCTGGGCTGGCCGGTCTTCGGATTGACGTCCTCTTCCCGAAGCTCCAGACGCAGGCCGGCCTGCTCCAGCACGCGCGCCGAGGCCCGGTTCTCCGCGAAGCACCAGGCTGAGACCTGCCGGGCGCCCAGGGTTTCGAAGCCGAAGTCAACGATGGCGCGGGCGGCCTCCGACGCGTACCCCTGCCCCCAGGTGTCACGGTGCAGCATGTAGCCGAAGCCGATCTCGCCCTCGGCCGGGAAGTATTCCGCGGACGGCCCGATCGAGACCTGGCCGATGACGCGGTCTTCGGCCTGGAGCACGATCGCCAGGGTGTACCAGCGGCGCGGCTGCCGCTGGCGCTCCTCGATCAGCCTGCCTGACCAGGCCCGCGTCTGCTCCGGACTCTCCGGCTCCATCGTGAGCATGTAGCGCGTGACCTCAGGATCTGCGCGGTAGGCATGCGCGGCGGGCCAGTCCTCCTCGCGGAAATCGCGGAGGAGGAGCCGCCGCGTCGCGATCGAGATGCTCTGGGCGCCGTCAGTCTGGCGCTCCATCACGGACTCACAAGCGCGAATGTGCGGTCAGCACGGTCCATGCACATCCGACCCTCACGTTCGCCACGCATTCCAACCACGGTCGGCATCAGTCCGAGCTGCGCATCCAGTCGGCGACGCGCTCGCCGATCATGATGCAGGTCAGGTTGGTGTTGGCGCTCGGGATGCCCGGCATGATCGAGGCGTCCACCACCCGTAGCCCCTCGACGCCGCGCACTCGACACCGCTGGTCTAGTACCGCCATCCGGTCGCCGTCCGGGCCCATTCGCGCCGTCCCGACCGGGTGGAAGATCGTGCCGACGGTGTCTCGCACGTACCCTTCGACGGCCGCGTCTGAGGCGATCATCTCGTCGGTCAGGATCACCGGGCGCTCCGCGAACTTCCGGATCGCCGGTGACCGCCCGATCTCCCAGCCGAGCCGAACCCCTTCCACCATCCGCCGCATGTCCTCGGGGGCGGCCAGGAAGTTGAGCGCGATCGTCGGCTGGACGGCAGGATCGGCGCTGGCGAGCGTCAGCCGGCCGCGGGAGCGTGGGCGCTGCAGCGAGACCGTGAAGGTGAAGACGATCGGCGATCCGGTCACCGCCACCAGCTCTGGCACGGCCGAGAAGTCGAAGCCGTTGGTGATATAGAGCTGCATGTCGTTGCGCTCGGTCGATCCGGTCGCCGTGTAGCGCACGAACGCCTGAGTGAACGGGATCTCGGGGTCGAAGACGCCCGGCTTCGGCACGAACATCAACTGGACCAGCGGGTGGTCGATCAGGTCCGCGCCGACGCCCGGCAGATCTACCAGCGACGCGATGCCGAGCCGCTCCAGGTCCGCGCGCGGGCCGATCCCGGAGCGCAGCAGGATGGCCGGCGAAGCGACCGCTCCGGCCGAGAGCGTGATCCGCTTGCCGAAGACGCGCTGGGTCGTACCGCCGCTCTCGACTTCGACCCCGACCGCCCGGTACCCGTCGAACAGGACTCGGTTGACCAGGCAGTGTGCGCGCACCATCAGGTTCAGCCGTCCCCGAGCGGGATAGAGGTAGCCGATCGCCGTCGAGACGCGGATCCCCTCGGCGCCGTTGGTCGGCTGCGTGCCGACGCCGGTCTGGTCCGGATCGTTGTGGTCCGTCACCTCGGCGAAGCCGCGTTCTTTGCAGACCTCCAGGAAGGCGCGCGAGAGCGGTGCGAGCTCGTCCGGCTTCCAGCGGCGGATCGGGATCGGCCCGCCGCGGCCGTGCAGGTTGCCCTCGCCGTCTTCTGGTGCGTCCTGGTCGTCCTCGAGCCGCCGAAAGTACGGCAGCACCTCCTCCCAGCTCCACCCCTCGTTGCCCAGCTCCGACCACTCGTCGTAGTCGGCCGGCATCCCGCGCAGTGCGATCACGCCGTTCACCGCCGAGCAGCCGCCGGTGACCTTTCCGCGCGGGTACGGGATCGTCCGGCCCGGCACCGCCTCGGCGGTGAGCATCCAGTCGTGATCGACGAGGGAGAGGGCTCGACTGTTCAGCAGGTCGCGCGGCGTCTGCTCGACGCTGACGTAGTCTGGCCCGGCTTCGAGCAGCAGGACCGAGCGGTCAGGGTCTTCGCTCAGGCGGGCGGCCAGGACCGCGCCGGACGACCCGGCGCCCACGATGACGTCGTCGTACTCCACGTCGCCGACCTCACGGGGTGATGGGTGATGTTACCAGCCGGCGTGGGAGCCAGCGCCCACGAACGTGGGCCAGGAGCCGCAGCCATCCGTCACCGTGAACCGGGTCATCAGCTGCCCGGGGCCCGTCCGTCGGATCACGAACGATGCCTGGGTGGCGCCGGCCGGGGCGGTCAGGGTGAACGGCACCGTGCTGACGGTCTGGCCCGGCAGCACTATCTGGGCCAGGCGCAACTGGTCGAAGCGGATCGAGTGGAGCGGATTGGCCCCGAAGCCCTGATTCGAGGTCGTGCTGACTGTTACCCTGCGCCGGCCCGGGCCGATCGGCGTGACCTCGATGATGACCCGCGGCCGCGGCGAGCAGGCCGAGACGCTCACGAACAAGGTCGGCGTGGGGGTCGGCGTTGGTGTGTGGGTCTGCGTGGCAGTCGGCGTCGGCGTGTGGGTCAGGGTCGGGATGGGAGTCTGCGTCTGGGTCGGTGCCTGAGTCAGCGTCGGGGTGGCTGTCGCGGTTGACGTTGCCGTCGGCGTCGCGGTCTCGGTGGAGGTCGCCGTTGGCGTGGCCGTCGTGGTTGAGGTCGCCGTCGGCGTGGCGGTGGTCGTTGCGGTCGGCGTCGGGGTCAGGGTTGGGGTTGGCGTCGCCTGCTGGAGCTGCCAGCCGAGCTTGAAAACGGCGTCGTGGGTGTTCTCGTAGAACTCGGCGCGGATCGTGTGCTCGCCGTCCGTCAGCGTCTTCGTGCCGGTGAGGGTGTTCGCCGAGCTGTCGACCCAGTCGTCGATCACGAGCACGTCGTCGACGTAGAGCCGGGCGCCGTCGTCGCTGGTCACGCGGAACTGGTAGGTGTCCGTGCCGAACGTGAATCGTCCGGTCCAGCGGGCTGAGTATCCGTCGACCGGGATGAGGGGGTCAGGACTGCCGGCTCCCCAGTCGTGGACGATGCTCGATTCGCAGCGCTGGATCGTCGGGACGCCGTTCAGCGTCTTGTTGGTGAAGTATTCGGCCCGGTACTGGCCGGCAGGGCAGTCCAGCGGCGTGTAGTCGCCGAAGTATTTGATCCGGCGGATCTCGCCGTTGCCGATTGTGACGAAGTAGATCGCGCCGTCCGGCCCGCTCTCGACCTGGACCGGTCCGGCCAGGACGGTGGCGAAATCCGTCGGCCCATCCGTGATCTGATCGGACTGGTTGACGCGGATGCGCTTGACCCAGCCGCGCGTGTAGTCCGCGTAGAAGTAGGCACCCTGGTACTCGGCGGGGTACGCCGTGCCCGTGTAGAAGGTGCCGCCGAGAGAGGCCGAATCGCCGGCTCCGTGGTCCCACTCGAGCAGCGGCCCCGTCGCGGTCCCCGCGCTGTAGAGCTGCTGGCAGATCGGGTCGGGCGCGTAGCCGACCTGGACGTGGCCGCCCTCGTAGCACGGCCAGCCGCCGTTGTCGCCGGCCGTGATGACGCTCTGCTCCTCCCAGGCGCTCCAGCCGACGTCGCCGATGTAGAGGCGGGTGGGCGTGCCGGGCCGGATCGCGAGCCGGAACGGGTTGCGGAAGCCAGAGGCCCAGATCTTCGAGCGAACGTGATCGGCGTCGCCGTCCCAGAACGGGTTGCTGCTCAGTCCCTGACCGCTGGTGGTGATCCGAAGGATCTTGCCAGACAGGCTGTTGAGGTCCTGCGGCCGGTACGCCAGCGGATCGACGACCGTGAAGCTCGCGCCGTCGCCGACGGAGACAAAGAACGAGCCGTCCGGTGCGAAGTGCATCGCGCCGCCGGCGTGTGACGGGCTGTCGGACGGCAGGCAGTCCAGGCTTTGTGTCGCCGTGGGGCAGCCCGCTCCTGTGACCGTGCCGAGGATCACCTGCCGCGAGCCCCAGTCGGCGGTGTTGTTGGCATTGAGCGTGAACCGGGCGACCTGGCTGCTCTTGGGGCCTTCGCGGAACGAGCTGTCGTGCTCGTAGACGTAGAACAGGTAGAAGAAGCGGTTGGAGGCGAAGTTGGGGTCGACGGCGATGCCGAGCAGGCCGCGATCCCAGTAGCTGTTGACGTTGCTCCGGATGTCGAGGACCGGCGTCGGGTTGATGGTGCCGTTGGTGACGAGGCGCACGCGGCCGTCCTTCTCGATGACCATGAGCCGGCCGTCCGGCAGGAAGGCGAAGCCGGTCGGGAAGCTGAGCCCGCTGACCACGATCTCTTCGCCGAAGTTGGCCTCGCCGACGAGTGAATTCGGCTGTGACCGCCGCCCAGCCGAGGACGGGGCGATCCCGAGCGCCCGTTCGCCGGCACTCGCCGACGCGGATGGCACCTTGCCGCCCCAGACGCAGCCGGTCTTCTCCTGGCGTGCTGACCTGGTACATCCGCCGCTTCCGGCTGTCCAGGACGATGCCGGGCACGTCGCGGAAGACGGCGCCGCGCCCGACCAGCGATTGCAGCTGGGCGCGGGCCGCGTCGCCGCACGGCGTGCCGTACGCCGGCGCGTCGATCCCGACGATGCCGATGCCGGCGCGCTTGCCGTCGATCGAGGCCTCCAGGGTGCTGCCGTCGACGACGCGGACCAGGCCCGCCGGCTGGAACGGCCCGGACCTGGGCGCTGGCGCGCCGCCTGGCTGTGCCGACTGCTGATCGAGCGCGCTGACGGTGCCGAGGCTGCAGAGCACAAAGATGATGCCGCGTAATGCCGCGATCCTGTGACGCCAGGGATACGCTGCTCTCTGCATCTAGAACCCGGTGGCCGAACCGCTGCCGATGAACGTCTTCCAGGCGCCGCAGTCGTCGGTGACGGTGAAGCTCACGAGGGCCGCGCCAGGCTGAGCTCGCCTGGCCGTGAGCTTGACGCTCTTGATCCAGCCCTGCGCGTAGTCGCCGTAGAAGAGCACGCCGAAGTAGCTGCTCGGGAACGCCGCGCCGGAGTAGAACGTGCCCATCAGGGAGGCGCCGCCCCGTTCGGTGTGGCCCCACTCGATCAGCGGCGGGCGAGCCTGGAGCGCGGGATTGGACTGGTTGATCAGCGCTGGCGTAGCCGGATTGCACGGAGGAGCCTTCGTAGCACGGCCAGCCGCCGTTCATCGTGCTCGGGGCGACTTCGATCTCCTCGGTGATGCCCCACCCGACGTCGCCGACGAACAGGGTGCCGTTGCTCGGCCGGACGTTGATCCGGAACGGGTTGCGGAAGCCAGAGGCCCAGACCTTGGAGCGCGGGTGATCGGCGTTCCCGTTCCAGTACGGGTTGCTGTTGAGCCCTTTCCCGTCCGTGTTGACGCGCAGGATTTTGCCGGCCAGGCTGTCAAGGTTCTGGACGCGGTAGGCCCGGGGATCGGGCTCGTTGAAGTTGGCGCCGTCGCCGACTGAGACGAACAGGTGCCCATCTGGCGCGAACTCGAGCCCGCCGCCCGCGTGCGACCAGCTATCGACGGGCAGGCAGTCCGCGGTGGAGGGGGGAGTCGGGCAGCCCGGGCCAGGCTGCGTGCCGAGGATCACCACGCCGGCGTTCGGGTCGGCGGTGCCGTCAGAGCGCAGGGTGAAGCGGGCGATCTGGCTGGATTTGGGCCCGTCAGCTTGCGCGACGTCGCTTTCGTAGACGTAGTGCAGGTAGAAGTGGCTGTTCGAGGCGAAGTCCGGATCGACGGCGATCCCGATCAGGCCGCGGTCCCAGAAGTTGTTGACCCGCGACGAGATGGTGAGGACCGGCGTCGACTGGAGGCCGCTGCTGGTGACCAGTCTGACGATCCCCTCCTTCTCCGTCACCAGGACCCGGCCGTCCGGCAGGAAGGCGAACGCGGTCGGGAAGTTGAGGCTGCTGGCGATGACGTCGTCCAGGAAGTTGTCCGGCACGTGCGCGGCGGCCTGCGCCACAAAGGCGCCGCCGCCGCTGGCGCTCGCCGTTGGCAGCGGGCCGCCCCAGACGCAGCCGGCCTCCTCCTGGCGGGCCTTCGCCTCGGCAGCGGCCAGCGCGGAGGCCTCTGGCCCCAGGCCGGTCGCGCGGGCGAGGCCGGCCGCGACGAGGGCTGTCGCCACCGAGCGGCCGTCTGGTGTGCTGACGCGGTACATCCGGCGCTTCCGGTCGTCGAGCTTGTTGGCCGGGTCGTCTTCGAGGGCGACGCCCCGTCTGACGAGCGACTGCAGCTCGGCGCGGGCGGCGTTGCCGCACGGCGTGCCGAGCGCTGGCGCGTCCATGCCGAGCACCCCGATGCCGGTTCGCCGGGCGTCGATCAGCACCTCGAAGGTGTCACCGTCGATGACGCGGACGAAGCCTGACGGTCTGAACGGCCCGCTCTTCGGGTCCGGCGCGCCGCCGGGCGCAACGATCTGATCGAGCGCCCGGACGGTGCCGAGGCTGCCCAGGACCAGCAGCAGGCCCAGAAACATGGAGAGGCGGCGGCGCGGGAACAGCTCAGATCCTCCCAGGGAGAGGGGGACGGCCACACGCAGACCAGCGCGTTGTCGCGCCGGTGCATGATAGTGCACACAACGTGGTCAAGCACACGGCGGTCCTGTCGCACCGGCGCCAGCTAAGTCTACAGTGGCCTGAAACCATACGTTACGTCCGTTCGCTTACAAGTCGATCACAGGTCTTCGAGTAGCTCAATTCGTCGGAATCGTTCGCACTCGGTATCCTTAGCCGACCGAACGCGACGTGCGTGAACGCGTACCTGTAGGAACGACGATGCGGAGTGCAGCGTGACAGGCCGATTCGACGACACTCGAAGTGAGGCGGCTGAGCGTGACGCTCGCGATCCGCTGGCCGCGTTCCGATCGCGCTTCTACCGTCGTCCGGATGTGATCTACCTGGACGGCAATTCGCTCGGGCTGGCCTCTAGAGATGCCGAGGAGAGCGTCCTGGCCGCCCTGGAGGATTGGAAGCGGTACGGGATCGACGGCTGGCTCGACGGGGAGCGTCCCTGGTTCACGATCGGCGAGGAGCTGGGTGCCCGGCTGGCCCGGCTGGTGGGGGCCAGGACCGGCGAGGTGGTGGTGGCCGGCTCGACCACGGGCAACATCCACGCGCTGGCCGCCACGTTCTACCGGCCGACAGGCAGGCGCACGAAGCTGGTCGCCGACACGCTGAACTTTCCGTCCGATCTGTACGCGCTGGCCTCGCAGGTCCGGCTGCGCGGGCTCGATCCGGCCGAGCACCTGGTGCTGGTGCCGTCATCCGATGGGCGGACCATCGACGAGGACGCCGTGATCGCGGCGATCGACGAGCAGACGGCGCTGGTGGTGGTGCCGTCCGTGCTGTACCGGAGCGGCCAGCTCCTGAATCTAGAACTGCTCGCGAAAGTGGCCCACAAGCGCGGCGCACTGCTGGGCGTGGACTGCTCGCACTCGGTCGGGGTGCTGCCCCACGACTTGCACGAATGGGACGTGGACTGGGCGGTCTTCTGCACCTACAAGTACCTGTGCGGCGGACCGGGCTCGGTCGCGGCGCTGTTCGTCCACGAGCGGCACCACGGGACGGCGCCGGCCCTGGCTGGGTGGTGGGGCTCGGACAAGAACCGCCAGTTCGACATGTCGATCGAGTTCACGCCGGCCGGCGATGCTGGCGCCTGGCAGATCGGCACGCCGTCGATCCTCGGGTCGGCGTCGCTCTACGGCGCCCTCAAGATCGTGGAGGAGGCCGGGATCGAGCGGATCAGGGCGAAGTCGGAGGAGCAGACGCGCTGGCTGATCGAGCTGGTGGACCGGTGGCTGTCCGGGACGGAGTACGGGTTCGTGGTCGGGTCGCCGCGCGAGCCGCACCGGCGGGGCGGGCACATCGCGCTGGAGCATCCGGAGGGGGTCCAGGTCTGCAAGGCGCTGAAGGCGCGCGGGATCATCCCGGACTTCCGCCCGCCGAACGTGATCCGGGTCGCGCCGATCCCGCTCTACACGACGTACGACGAGATCTGGCGGACGATCCAGGCGCTGCGGGAGATCATGGAGACGGGCGAGCACCATCGGTACGGGGCGGAGCGGCAGGCCGTCAGTTGACATGGATCGGGCTGAACCGGAGGGAGCATGCCGAAGCGTGTCGAGCGAAAAACGGTAGACCTGAGCGCCTATCCTGACCTGGTGGTGATCTACCTGGGGATGCGGATCAATCGTCCGTCCGGGCTCGTGCGGCTCGTCAAGCTCGGACCCGAGATCCAGCGCTCCGTCGACGCCCGCCCGGACGGCCTGTTGCTGCACGATTTCCTGCTCTGGGGGCTGTTCCCGCCGCACGTTGGGATGCGCCAGTACTGGCGCGACTTCGACTCGCTCGAGGCGTGGACGCGGACGCTGCCGCACCAGCGCTGGTGGCAGGATTTTCTTCGCGAAAGCGGCACCGGGTTCTGGCACGAGGTGTACCTCCGCCGAGGCGGGTTCGAAGCGATCTACGACGCTTTGCCCAATCCGATCGGTTTTGGCCGCTTCGCGCCGCTCGTGCCAGCCCAGGGTCGGATGTTCTCAGCGCGCGATCGCCTCATGCAGGCGACCGCGGAGCCGGTCGACGAGCGCCGGACCGGACCGTCCGACTGATAGCTCGGTCAACGGCACCCGACGTATCACTCGGAATCGGCGGGCGACCGGTTCGTCACCTGCGCCGGTCGGCGAGCGGTCAATGGGCGGCGTGCAGGTGCGGGGCTGGTTCGCGCACGGTCCTGATCGGCGAGAGCAGGATCCAGGCGACGGCGACTTGGACGCCGAGGGCCACGATGGTGACCGTCTCGCGCAGGCCGACGAGGCCCGCCAGGGTGCCGCCGAGCAGCGCGCCGATCGGCATCGCGCCCCAGACCAGGAACTGCATGGTTCCGTTGACGCGGCCGAGCAGATGGTCAGGGGCGGCGCCCTGGCGCAGGCTCAGCAGGCTGACGTTGTAGAGCGTGCCGCCGAAGCCGGTCAGGCCGGCCGCCAGGAGCAGCAGGGCCACCGAGGCTGTGGGTAGCGCGGCGGCGAGCGGGATCGCCGCATAGCCAAGACCGAGTGCGACGGCCGCGAGCGCGATGGTGTTCCCGAGATCGAGCCGCTTCGTGATCCGCCCGACCAGGGACGCGCCGAGCACGGCGCCGCCTCCACCGGTCGCGAAGAGGATGCCGATGGTCGTGGGCTGGAGGGCAAGCTCGTGGGTCAGGTGCAGCATGAAGACGGCGACCAGGATACTGTCGAAGAAGGCGCCGATCGCCGTGCCGATGGCGACCGTACGCAGGATCTGATTCGACAGGACCCGGCACAGTCCTTCGGCGATCTCGCCACGGAGGGAGGCGTTGTGCGGTCGCGGGGTCGGGGCGGGCTCCGGGGTGCGGATCGACCAGAGCAGCAGGGCTGACGCGAGGAACGAGAGGGCGTCGAAGAGGATCGCGAGCGGCGCCGTGACTAGCTGGACCAGGCCGCCGCCGAGGCTCGGGCCAGCGACCCGGGCGAGCGAGCGACTCGCCTCGAGCGAGCCGTTCGCCTCGACGAGCCGCTCGCGCGGGACCAGCGATGGCAGGTACGACTGGTACGCCGTGCCGGCCAGGACGCTCAAGCAACTGGTCAGGAACGCCACGACGCAGAGGTACGCCACGCTGCCTGCGCCGAGGAGCATGGCGAGCGGGATTGAGGCCAGCAGGAGTGCCCGACCGAGGTCGGCCGCGATCACGATCGGGCGGCGGCGCGTCCGATCGACCCAGGCGCCGACGAACAGCCCGAGCAGCAGGAACGGGCTGAGCTGGGCCGCGCCGAGGATGCCCATCTCGATCGGCGAGGCGCCGAGGGCGACGACGGCCGTCAGCGGGAGCGCGAGCAGCGTGATTTGCGATCCGAACGCCGAGATGCCCTGCCCGGCGGCGAGCTTCAGGAGGGCGGGCTGACGGCGGAGCGCCCAGGTCGATTTCGCCGTCACGGTCCTCTCGGTCTTGACCGTCCGTCGAGGATGGCGGCGGCTTCGCGGATCAGCCGTCGGATCGCGGCGGCCAGGTCTGGATCGGCGGTCTCGCGGTAGTGCAGCTCGACGCCCGGAGCCAGGGTGTGGCGTCGCCAGACGGTCTCTGGCGGGTCGTAGATCTCGATCCGGCCGACGCCCGGACTGCCGCCGAAGCCGGTCGGTGGCTGGCTGGCGACGGCGGCGATGGGTGCCCCTACCCCTAACCCCTCCCCCGTGCGCGGGGGAGGGGAACTGGACGAGGGAGGGGAAGTGGATGGGAGAGGGGGATTTGACGGTGCGGCGAGGCGGCGGCGGATCTCGTGGAGTGGCAGGTACGCGGCCTTCAGCTCGCGGATCGCTGCGAGGCGGTCGAGGTGCTCCTGGGTATAGGCGCGCCGCTGGCCGCGCCCGCCCGGCGGAGGCAGCAGTCCTTCGGCGACGTAGTAGCGGATCGTGCGCGGGGTGACGCCGGCGCGCTGCGCGAGCTCGGCGATCCCGATACCGTGTTGGTCGCTCATGGCCGCGCCTCCGTCGAGGTTTCGTCAAGTATGATAGCATGACGTTAAAGTGTCAAGGTGGTTGTCAGGAACTAAAGTCCCTGCCTACCATCGCAGCGTCCCTATGGGACGCACGGGTACGGGCGAGATCGTTCATCCCGGTCCCGTAGGGACCGACGAAGGTAGACGTAGGTTTCAACCTACGGCCCCGGTGACGCGGGTTTTCCACGGCCTTGGTGACATGGGTTAGGCCGATGGCCTCGTGCGCGGCGACGAGTCATTGGAGGGCGCATTCGGTCCGGGCTACGATTGCCCGATGTCGACCGATCGCGATCCGACGTCGGCGCACGTTCGGCGCAACCGCGTACTCTGGGACGCCAACAGCGCCGAGTACCAGCGGAAGAACGCTCCGCTCCTCGATCTGCCGTTTCTCGGCTGGGGCCCCTGGCACCGGCCGGCGCCGGAGCTTCAGGTGCTCGGCGAGTTGCGCGGCAAGGATGTGCTGGAGCTGGGCTGTGGCGGCGCGTAGTGGTCGTGGGCACGGCACTGGCCGATGGAGCAGCTCTGGAAGGTCCGGAAGGCCACGGGTTAGCCCTTTGACGGGCGCGCGAGCAGGCCGATCCGGCGGCCGTTCGCAGAGTCCTCGATCAGGGTGTCCAGGCGCTTGAGGCGGGTCTCCTCGCGCTTCGCGCTCAGGACCCAGTGCATGGCAGTGCGCCGGTAGCCGGGCGGCTGGGCCTGGAAGAACGCCCAGGACGGACCGTGCTGCTGGAAGCGGTCCGCGTACTCGGGCGGGAGCTCCGTGGGGCGATCCTCGAACGAGTAGGCTCTGTCTCTGGCCTCGTCGCGCAGCGCGAAGGCGCGCAGGCCGGCCGGCATCATCAGCCCCTGCTCGGTCAGCTTCGCGACCTTCTCGATGTTGACCTTGCTCCAGTTGCTGGTCGGCTTCCGAGGGGTGAAGCGGTTGGTGTAGCTGTGCTCGTCGACCGATTTGCGGATGCCGTCGATCCAGCCGAAGCAGAGCGCCTGGTCGACCGCCTCGGGCCAGGTCATGCTGGGCCGGCCGGTGCTCTTCTTGTGGAACCCGACCCACAGCTCGGTGGCGGTCTCGTGATTGGCCTCGAGCCAGGCTCGAAACTCGGATGGGGTCTCGAAGAAGAGGACGTCCATCGGTCAGCCTCCCAGCACGGCGGCGCCGATGCGCAACGCCGTCTCGGCAAAGCGCTCCAGTCGATCGCGCGCGACGTCGGGCGCGACGTCGGTCCGCCCGAGATCGTGGTAGCCGTCCACCCAGTGCTCGACGTCTTCGAGCGCCGACGCGGCGATGGACAGCTCCCAGAAGAAGAGGTGGTGGACGGGATCTTCCGTGGCGGCCAGGTACGCATGCAAGAACTGGTCGGCGGTCTCCGGCCCGAACAGGAGCGTGAGGTCGAGCCGGCAGCAGGCGACGTCCTGGGCGGGATCGCCGTATCGAGCCTGCTCCCAGTCGACCAGGCCGCTCAGGCGCCCGCGCAGCCAGAGCGTGTTGCCCGGCCAGAAGTCGCCGTGGACCAGGCCGCGTCTGGACGACACGATCTGTGGCCAGGAGTGGCGCATCGCCGCCCAGACTTCGGGGCCGTACGGCTTGCCGGTCAGGGCGGAGGGCGGCGTTTCGGGTGCCAGCAGGCGGTCGATCTCCTGGCGCTGGTCGGGGAGGAGGCGCAGGACGTCGTCGTCGAGCGGCGTCGTGTGGACCTGCACGAGCGCTTCGGCGAGCTGGCGGCCCCAGCCCTGGAGATCGCGCGGGGCGAGCAGGCCGCGCCCGGGGACCCTGCTGGTGACGATCGTCGGGCAGCCGAAGACCCGGCCGCTGGGGTCGAGCCAGATCGGCAGGGGGGTCGGAGCGCCGACGCGGGCGAGGGCGGTCAGGGTTGCCCACTCCTGTTCGGCGACGCGGGGGTGGTGCTCGACGCGCCACTTCCCGTACCGCCGGACGACGACCCAGCGGTGAAGGTCACCCGGCCCGACCAGCCTGACGGCGTGCATCCCCGAGGCGATGCCACCGCGCAGCCGTTGGACGCTCGCGACGCGACTGCCGGGCTGGATCGCGGCGCAGAGCACGGCCAGCGCCTCGCGGGAGGGCGCGCGTCGAAGCTCGGCGTCTGGGATCGTCGGCAACAAAGCCCCCTCTCCCGCACGCGGGAGAGGGGGTTGGGCCTGCGGAGTCATCGATGAGTTACAGCGTGAAGCCGGCCGCCACCGCGTCTGACCGGAACATCTTGACCGTCTCCAGCGAGTAGGTGTCCAGGTCCTTGCCGACCAGCGAGAGCTTCTTCAGGACGTCATGGGTGACGGTGATGATGTGGCAGCCGATGGCGTCCGCCTGGAAGACGTTGAGCAGCTCGCGCGGGCTCGCCCAGATCAGCTCGCACTCGGGGAACGGGCGCAGCGCCTCGAC
>Ga0075430_100003437_pt1 | contig 13247 bp, 10 predicted proteins | sample RhiMetdeltSRZDD4_FD_75294 | JGI IMG/M metagenome (GOLD analysis project Ga0075430, IMG submission 75294) | Populus rhizosphere microbial communities from Tennessee, USA - Rhizosphere MetaG P. deltoides SRZDD4 | ecosystem: Host-associated > Plants > Roots > Rhizosphere > Soil | place: USA... | reverse complement strand
TGCGGGAGAGCGACGAAGGCCAGAGCCGCGAGAGCGAATGGACCAAGCAGACGTCGAAGCATGGAGCCTCCCCCGGCGGTGACCCGCCCTGCCGCATCCGAGCGGCGACTTCTCCGACCCGGTGGCCGACACGGACCGCGCGACATCGGCACGCCAACGATATGTGCCCACAGCCCTCGCCGCATCCTGACGTTCGCTGCAGACCCGGCGAGGTCACGCCCCGGGGTCCGCTGGCTCGTGCTCGTACGCATCATGCACGGCATCCGGCGTGTACGCCCACGCGCCCAAGCCGTCCCGCAGCCGCAGCGTCTCGTCCAGCAGCGGGTCGAGCAGCACGGTGTCCGACAGCAGCAGGCCCATGGCGTCCTCCCCGGCCGGGCGGGCGTCGCTCGTGCGGCGATCCCGGCCCGTCTCGCTGATGGCCAGAGTACAGCGGTCTGGCTCCAATCTCTGTGATGCGCGTCACAAGGTGAGGAGAGCCATCGAGCCCCGCCACACGACGGCACGCCGCCCTCGTCGCCCGTCGACACCAGGTCGGCGACCGCGAAAGCCACCATGATGCTGAACCAGCCGGCAGCTCGCCCCACGCGCCCGACGAGATCGCCCTGTTGGTCAGGCGACCGTCGGCTCGCAACTCGTCGACGACTCGCCCTCGTCGTCGACGTACCAGCGGCGCCCCGGCTGCATTCGGGCCGAGGTTGCGTCCATCGGCGACCTTCATCGTCTGGATCTGACGGAACCCCAATTCACTGGAGGTCATCGTTCAGATGCAGACGCCCGAGTCCACCAATACCCCTCAGTCCAGCCGTCCGCCCGCTGCGGATGTCGTGCCTATCGTCAAGGCCGCGCAGTGCTGCCCTCCCGTCGAGCAGTCCATCTGTTGCGAGCCCACGGCCAAAGCGACGTGCTGCGGGACAGCCGCCACCTCGGGTGGCGGCTGCGGCTGCCGCTGACCTACCATCGCGACAGGACCGATCGATGCCTATCCGAGCATCTTCGACGACCCCGGAGTTGCACGTCGCCTGGGAACAGGTGCGCGCACGGTTGCGCGGCTTCATCGGGCGCCGCGTTGGCGACCCTGAGGCCGTCGAGGATCTCGTGCAAGAAGTCCTGCTGCGCTTCTCCTCGGCAGCCGCAAGTGGCGAGCAGTTCCAGAGCATCTCCGCCTGGCTGGACCGCGTTGCCCGCAACGCGGTCATCGACCACTACCGTGCCCGCCGGCGCTCCAGCCCGATCGAGGAGGCCGCCGGGCTCGCCGACCCATCCGCGTGGCCGTTCCCCGATGACTCCAACGACTACTCGGCTCGAGAGCTGGCCAAGTGCCTCCGACCATTCATGGAGCAGCTTGCCGCCCCAAGCCGCGAGGCGCTCGTGCTCACTGACATCGACGGCCTGACCCAGGCCGCTGCCGCGACCGCTCTAGGGCTCTCGATCTCGGGGATGAAGTCGCGGGTCCAGCGCGCGCGTCTCCAGCTCCGAGCGCTCCTGGTGGCTTGCTGCGCTGTTGATCTCGATGTGCGCGGCGCGATCGTCGACTACAGGCCACCCACTCGAAGTTGCGGATGCGCCCCTTCAACCCCGGATCCATTTGCCGTCGACCTGGGTCCGTCGCAGACTGAACGCTGAAGATCACCGGCAGGATTCGGTAACTGGCCTCGATCAGCACGCACGAAAGACTGCCAGGCCGGCGACCAGTCCCTCGACCCGATCGCGACTGGCATCGCAAATGTCGCGCGCCGTGACGACGGCTTTGCCACGCGGATCATCGATCGGCCGGTCATCGTTTAGCTTGTCTGGAAGTAAGAAGCACGCATCGGCGCACTCCATCGTGATTACGACATCGGCTGCCCGGATCACTTCGTCGGTGAACGGCTCGGGGAACGCGTCGGTCAGGTCGATCCCAAGCTCGTACATAACGGCGACGACCGCCGGATCGACCTGACCGGCCGTCCGCGTCCCCGCCCAACGGATGCAGATTCCCCCCTGGTCGAGGCTCTGTATGAGGGCAGCCGCGATCTGCGATCGGGCGGTTTGCGCCCACAACCGAACAAAACTTCGAGCTGTCGAACGTGGCTCACGCCTCAGCGCGCACTCTTCGGTGCCCTCGGGCGTATTCGTGGCCTGGACCGGCGAATCAGGGGATTTGTCCCGGCGAGAACGGGACATACGCCACGGGCGGTTCGTTCATCGATGCCCGTAAATGTGCGTAAGGACTGCTGCCCTTGTCCCGTCGCTGGGTCCGCTGTCCGGGTATCCATCGTCAGCCGGTGAGCTGCCTCCCACCGGACGTTGATCTCCTGACGCGTGGGTCCCGAGGCATCGCGCTCGACGCCCAAGGGCATGCAGCCCTTCCGAGACTCGTGAGACGTCCGGACCGCGTGGTGGCGGCCGGGGAAGGAGCGGGACGATGGACGGAGAGGATCGAGGGGCGAAGCCCCCCGGCGCGCCCTCTACTCAAGCACGGCGAGTCGGGCGGCCGCTCGTCGGATCTCCCGACGAGCCGAGCACCCCGTCGAGTCGGCGACGTAGCGTCGACCGCCGCCGCTTCATGGCCGGCCTGACGACGCTCGCCGCCGGCGCGATGGCCCAGGCGGTGGCGGCACCGGCCGTCGGGGCGGCACCGGCCGACGCTCCGGTCGGCGCCCCGGCCCCGCGCCTGGCGGACCTGCCGCCCGCCAGGGATGGCGAGGCCGCCCTCATGCGGATGCAGCGCGAGCTGCAGAAGGCGCTCCAGAAGCCGATCGAGCAGCGCCGCTGGGGCATGGTGATCGACCTCCGCAAGTGCGTCGGCTGCTCGGCCTGCACCATCGCCTGCAAGGCCGAGAACCGCCTGCCGCCGGGCGTCGTGTACCGCCCGGTCCTCGAGGAGGAGATCGGCGAGTACCCGAACGTGACCCGCCGCTTCATGCCGCGCCCCTGTATGCAGTGCGAGAACCCACCCTGCGTGCCGGTCTGCCCCGTCGGCGCGACCTACAAGCGGCCGGACGGTATCGTCGAGATCAACTACGAGCAGTGCATCGGCTGCCGCTACTGCATGACGGCCTGCCCGTACCAGGCCCGCGTCTTCGACTCCGGCGACTTCTACACGCTGGACTCGCCGGCGCCGCAGCCGTACGAGATGCTGAAGACCTACGAGTACGGCAGGAGCTACGACCGCACGAAGCACGAGTCGCCGGTCGGCAACGTCCGCAAGTGCCACTTCTGCCTGGGGCGGCTCGACAACGGGATGCTGCCGGAGTGCGTGACGTCGTGCATCGGCGTGGCCACCTACTTCGGCGACCTGAACGACGAGACCAGCCTGGTCGCCGAGATGTCCGCGAGCCCGAACGTCCACCGCTTGAAGGAAGAGCTGGGCACCAAGCCCCGCGTCTTCTACCTGATGTAGCGCCAGCATCCGACGAGGAGCCCGCGAGATGAAAGCACGTCCGCTCACCGTCACCCTCGGGGCCGTCTGGCTGGTTGCTTTCGCCGCCGGTCTGTACGGCCTGACCCAACGACTGCTGTCCGGCCATGAGCAGGCCAATTACGGCAGCTACGTGCCGTGGGGCCTCTGGGTCGCCCAGTACATCTACTTCGTCGGCCTCAGCGCCGGCGCGTTCCTCCTGTCCTCCCTGATCTTCGTCTTCGGCCTCAAGCGGCTGGAGCCGATCGGCAAGCTTGCGCTGTTCACCGCCACGATCACGCTGTGCTGCGCGCTGCTAGTGATCTGGCTCGACCTCGGCCACCCGTTCCGCTTCTGGAAGGTGTACGTCAACGCCCAGCCGACCTCGATGATGGCCTGGATGGTCTGGCTGTACACCGCCTACTTCCTGCTGGTGGTGACGGAGACCTGGTTCGCCCTCCGCGCCGACCTCGTCACCTGGAGCCGCCGGCCGGGGCTGCCCGGCCTGATCGGGCGGCTCCTCACCTTCGGCAGTCGCGACGGCTCCGAAGGTGCCCGCGAGCGCGACCACCGGGTCCTGCGCGTCCTCGGCACGCTCGGCGTGCCGCTGGCGGTGGCGTTCCACGGCGGCGTCGGGGCACTGTTCGGCGTCCTCGGGGCGCGCCCGTACTGGAACACCTCGTTGATGCCGATCATGTTCCTGGTCGGGGCGCTGGCCTCTGGCGGCGCGCTGCTGACGTTCGTCGTGGCCTACTTCTGGCCGGATCAGAAGGCGCCCGCCTACCGCGACATGGTGGCCCTGCTCGGCAAGCTGACGCTCGGCCTGCTCGCCTTCGACCTGATCCTCGAGTGGTCCGAGCTGAGCATCAACCTGTACGCCTCGATCCCGGCCCACGCCGAGGCGTTCCGGAGCGTCCTGTTCGGCCCGTTCTGGTGGGTCTTCTGGATCGGCCACCTGGCGCTCGGCGCCGCCGTGCCGATCGCCCTCCTGGCGCTCTTCCCGAACCGCCCGAAGGTGGTCGGGCTGGCCGGCCTGCTGATCGCGGCGACGTTCATCGGCGTCCGCCTGAACATCGTCGTGCCGGGCCTCATCCGTCCGGAGCTGGTCGGCCTCGAGCGCGCCTACACCGATCTGCGCCTCACCTTCGACTACGTGCCGAGCCAGATGGAGTTCCTGGTCGGGCTCTTCGTCGTCTCGTTCGGCGTCGGCCTGTTCTTCCTCGGCCGGTGGCTGCTGCCGCTGGCCGCGTCGGAGCCGGCGGTCCTCCCGCCCGGCCCCAATGGCCACGAGGCCCCGCTCTACCAGCCGATCGCGAAGGAGCCGACGTATGCGGCGCGCTGACGGCAGCCCCGATCGCGCGCCTGCGTCCCCAGCGGAGAGGAGATCGACCGTGGACACCACGAGAGCACACGAGACGGGCGGCGCCCCCGCATCGGACGGGGCCGTGAGTCGCCGCAACTTCATCAAGACCACCGCACTGCTCGGCGGATCCGGCCTGCTGGCCAGCACACTCAGCGCCTGCGTCGGCCAGCCGGTTAAGGTCGGTGAGCCGGACGGCGGCGCAGAGCCCTACCTGAATGCGCTGGCCGAGAATCAGCTCTACACCGTCTGCCTGAACTGCAACACCGGCTGCGGCATCAAGGCGAAGATCGAGAACGGCGTCGTCGCCAAGATCGACGGCAACCCATTCAGCCCGATGACGCTGACGCCGCACCTGCCGTACAAGACGAGCGTCTTCCAGACGGCCCAGGTCGACGCACCGCTCTGCCCGAAGGGCCAGGCCGGCCTGGTCAACGTCTACGATCCCTACCGCATCACCCGCGTCCTCAAGCGGGCGGGAAAGCGCGGCGAGGGCAAATGGGTCTCGATCCCGTTCGAGCAGGCGATCAGCGAGATCGTCGAGGGCGGCACGCTCTTCACGGGCGTCCCCGGCGAGGAGAGCCGACGGGTCACCGGCCTGCGGGAGATCTACGCCCTCAAGGACCCGAAGGTCGCGGCGGCCCTCGCCGCCGATGCGACCAAGGTCGGCACGAAGCAGATGAAGCTGGACGAGTTCAAAGCGAAGCACGCCGAGAACCTCAAGTACCTGATCGACCCCGACCACCCGGACTTCGGGCCGCTCAACAACCAGATGGTGTTCGCCTGGGGCCGCCTGAAGGCCGGCCGCAGCGAATTCATCACCCGCTTCACCCGCGACTCCTTCGGCTCGACCAACGCCCACGGCCATACCACCGTCTGCCAGGGCTCGCTCTACTTCACCGGCAAGGCGATGAGCGAGCAGTTCGTCGACGGCAAGTGGACCGGCGGCAAGAAGTTCTACTGGCAGGGCGACATCGGCAACAGCGAGTTCATCATCTTCGTCGGCGCGTCGCCGATGGAGGGGAACTACGGCCCGCCCCTGCGGGTGCCCAAGCTGACGAACGGCCTGGTCGAAGAGGGCCACAAGTTCGTCGTGATCGACCCCCGCCTCTCCAAGACGGCTGCCAAGAGCGAGAAGTGGCTCCCGAACATCCCCGGCAGCGAGGGCGCGATCGCGCTGGGCCTGATCCGCTGGATCATGGAGAGCAAGCGGTACGACGAGCGCTACCTCCGCAACGCCAACAAGGCGGCCGCGACCGCCGACAAGGAGCCGACGTTCCAGAACGGCACCTGGCTGGTGAAGCTGGACAAGAACGGCGTGCCCGGCGCCTTCCTGCGCGGCAGCGACGTCGGCCTGCCGGCCGAGAAGCGCCCGACCGCCGACGGCAAGGGCGAGTGGAGCTTCGACCCGTTCCTCGTCCAGACCGGTAACGAGATCGTGGCGTTCGACCCGTACGATACGAAGACCGCCGTCGAGGGCGAGCTGTTCGTCGACGGCGAGATCAACGGGCACCGCGTCAAGACGGGCCTGCAGCTCCTGCGCGAGTCGGCCTACGAGCGGACCCTGGAGCAGGTTGCCGAGATCAGCGGCATCAAGGTCGCCGACCTGGTCTACATGGCGAAGGAGTTCACGTCGCACGGCAAGAAGGCCGTGGCGGACATCCACCGCGGGGTCAGCCAGCACACCAACGGCTTCTACAACGTCTTCGCCTGGTACAGCCTGAACTTGCTGATCGGCAACTACGACTGGAAGGGCGGCCTCTCGCAGCTCGCGACGTACGACCAGGCCGGCACCAAGCCCGGCCAGCCGTACAACATCGGCAAGTTCGGCAACGGGGCGAAGCAGGGGCCGTTCGGGATCAGCATCATCCGGCACGACGTCAAGTTCGAGGAGACGACGGTCTTCGAAGGGTCCTGGCCGGCGAAGCGGGTCTGGTACCCGCTGGCCAGCGACATCTACCAGGAGATCCTCCCCTCGATCGGGGACGCCTACCCGTACCCCGTCAAGGCGCTGTTCCTCTACATGGGCTCGCCGGTCTACGCGCTGCCGGCCGGGCACACCATGATCGACGTCCTGACGGACGTGGACAAGCTGCCGCTGTTCGTCGCGAACGACATCGTCGTCGGCGAGACCTCGATGTACGCCGACTATATCTTCCCGGACCTGACCTACCTGGAGCGCTGGGAGTTCCAAGGCTCGCACCCGTCGGTGACCCAGAAGATCCAGCCGGTCCGCCAGCCGGTCATCGCCCCGCTCACCGAGTCGGCGACGGTCTACGGCCAGCAGATCCCACTCAGCCTGGAGGCGATGCTGCTCGGCCTGGCCGAGAAGCTCGGCCTGCCCGGCTTCGGCAAGGACGGCTTCGACAAGGGGCTCGACCTGTCGCGGCCGGAGGACCTCCACCTCCGGATGGTCGCCAACATCGGGGCCGGCGAGAAGGAGGACGGCTCGAACGCCGTGCCCGACGCCACGGACGAGGAGATCAAGCTGTTCCTCGAGGCGCGGAAACACCTCCCGCCGACCGTCTTCGACGCCGAGCATTGGAAGGCGATCGTCGGCGAGCAGTGGTGGCGCAAGAGCGTCTACGTCCTGAACCGCGGCGGGCGCTTCGACGACTACGAGCAGGGGTACGACGGCCAGCAGCTCAAGAACAGGTACGGCACGCTGATCAACCTCTATCAAGAGAAGACGGCCAAGGTGAAGCACTCCATGACGGGCAAGCCGTTCGCCGGGTACGCCGTCTTCCTCCCGGGACCGTTCGACGCGATGGGCCAGCCGGTCAGGGACGAGGCGAACGGCTACGACCTCCACCTGATCACCTACCGCGAGATCTCCCAGACCAAGTCGCGGACGGTCTCGAACTACTGGCTGCAGGGGCTGCTGCCGGAGAACTTCATCCTGCTCAGCAAGCGCGACGCCGACCGCCTCGGGTTCGAGGACGGCGACCGGGCCCGCATGGTCTCGGCCACGAACACCGACGGCGTCTGGAACCTGAAGAACGGCAAGACGGTCCCGATGGTCGGCAAGATCCGGGTGACTCAGGGGATCCGCCCGGGCGTGACCGCCTTCTCGCTCGGGCACGGCCACTGGGCGTACGGCGCGAGCGACACGATCATCGACGGGCAGGTCATACCGGCCGACGAGCGGCGGAGCACCGGCTTCCACGGCAACGCCGCGATGCGGGTCGACCCGGTGCTGAAGAACACGACCCTCGTCGACACGTTCGGCGGGAGCGTGGTCTTCTACGACACCCGAGTCAAGCTGGTGAAGGAGGCTAGCAGTAACGGCAGTCGGTCTCACGCCTGACGGAAGAGGTCGTTGGAGGCAGGGCAGCGGGCGCTCGGCGCGTCCTCGACCCTGCCTGCGACGCTATCCTGTCCGCAAGCTCTGAGGCACCGCTCGCTCGCCGGATGCCGTTCAACAGCAGTTGCCCAGGAGGACGATGTGCCTGACTCTCAGTCTGAGTACCTGCCGGAGATTTTCGAGCAGTTCCGGCGCGACTATCCAGACGTCGCCGCCGCGTATCGGGAGCTGTCCAGCACGCTCCACGCGGCCGGTCCGCTCGACCAGAAGTCACGCCGGCTGGTGAAGCTCGCCATCTCCGTCGGCTGCGAGTCCGAGGGCGCAGTCCGATCGCACGTCCGAAGGGCGCTCGACGAAGGGATCTCGCAGGCCGAGATCGAGCACGTCGTGATGCTCGGGCTGACGACGGCCGGTTTCCCCAAAACCATCGCCGCCCTGAAATGGACGCGCGAGGTCTTCGGGGCGCGGGAATGATCGAGATGTCAATTTCGCGGATCGTCGGTGACCTGCAAGCCTGTCTGGATCGGGCGAGCGAGGGGCACCGACGCCTTTGTCCGCGCCAAGTGCTGGGCGTGCGCATCGGCCTGTATGCCGGGGAACTGCTCGGCCTGAGTCTACCGCAGCAGGACAAGCGCCTCTATACGTTCGTCGAGACAGACGGCTGCACAGTCGACGGCATCGCAGCTGCCACCGGGTGCGCGGTCGGTCGGCGCACCATGCACATCCTCGACTTCGGCAAGGTCGCCGCGACCTTCGTCGATACGCTGACCGGCGAGGCGATCCGCATTCGGCCCCACCCGCTGGCTCGTGCCCGGGCGCGCCCCACAGGGCGCCGGCCCGGCTGGTCTTCGGGGCATCTGACCCGTGGACTGCGGGACGTTTGCCACGGCCCGGATCGCTTGGACCGGCGCAGCATAAGACGGAGACGACCGTGGCGTGGCTCATCGACCGAATCGCGGACCCATGGAGGCGTTGGCACAGGACCCAGACCGGCAGGCAGGCGGATCGGTCGGCGCTTGGACCGATCGCACTCCCACGGGGAGCAGCCGGCTCGCAAGCGCAAGGAGCTCACGATGAGCCGTTGCATGCACGTGCGAATCGAATGCCGCGAGCAGCACGAGGACGACATGCACTGCGCCGGCTGGGTGTGTGCGGACTGCGGGCAGCGGGGCGTCGGCGATTGCCACCCCCTCATCTGGTGCCGCCCCGACTTCTGCGGGGCCGAGCCGGCCCAGGCCGAGGTGCCTACGCTCGGCGCCGTCAGCGGCTGGCGAGACACCCCGCTCGGGTGGCCGTTGTAGGCAGGACCGCCGCCGGCCACCCCGCCACTCGGCGCTCGGCGGGCCGACGGACGGGACGCGACGGTCCGGGTGGGGGCGGGCGGTACGGGCGACTCAACGCCCGGTGGGCGCGATTGACGGACCGCGCTGGGGTGACCACCGGGTGCCCACGTCACGCCTGCACGCGGGACGGGCGTGACGGAGTCTGGCTCGGATTCGCCTGGCGGTACTGGGTCCAGGGTAGCGTGTCAATGGCTAGGGCGAGCACGATCTGGGCTCGGCGGCGTGTCTGCGCAGGCGGCGCGCCGGCCGAGCCGTACCATCACGCCGCCGCCACCGCGCTGCGGAGTTGCCTGAGCGCCTTGCCCAGCGGCGTCCAAACTATCTCGACGTCGTAGCGGCCCCGCCCGATCCGCTCGGGGATGGTCGCGTCGACCAGGGGCGCCAGGATCGCGCGCTTGGCCAGCATATCGAGGCCAGAGAGCGCCGACTCCCAGCCACCCAACAAGTCGAGGACCACGTCCAGGTCGGGCAGCGTCGGCGGCGCCGAGGTGGCCGTGATCTCGGCCAGCTCCCTGCGCGCGGCGTCGGCATCGGCGCGATACCCCGCCGTCGCCACGTCGTAATCGTCCTTCGAGATGGTCCCGTCCACGAGCAGGTCCATCGCCCGCCGCAGCCGCGTCGTCGCCCGCTCGATCGCCTGCTCCAGCGCGCGGACCTGACGCGCCGTGCGGGCCTTGCGCTCGGGCTTCCGCAGCCGCGCCCAGGCCGTGCGCAGGCGGGCCAGAATGGCAGGGCTGGCGGTCAGGGGACCTAGCGTCCGCTCGATCTCGGTCAGGACCAGGGCGTCCACGTCGTCCAGCTTCGCGTAGAAGTAGCAGCCCTTGAACGGCATGGAGCAGCGGTAGATCGGCCCCCACCGCTCGCGCCGCCCCTGCATTCGGAGGCCGTCCTTCGGGCAGCGGATCAGGCCACCGAGCAGCCAGTCGCCACCCTGCTTCGGTTGCTTCGCGTGGGCCGCCAGGGCGTCCTGTGCCCGCGTCCAGAGATCGTCGTCGACCAAGGCCGGCCACTGCCCGACTGGCCGATCGAGGACCGACACGTCTTTGGGCTCGTCGGGACGCGCGACGTAGACGGGAGCGGCCAGCCGATCGCGGACCTTCTGGAAATCGAGCGAGCGCCCGCCCCGCGCGTCTGAAGGCAGCGATGCGACCCATGCCGCGAGCGAGCGGATCGAGGCCCCATCGGCGGCGCGACGGAACAGCTCCACGACGAACGGGGCCGTGACGTCGTCCACCCGCAGCACCCGACGCGGCGCCCCCAGTTTCCGCTCGTCGACCGTCGCCTCGTCCAGGCGGTACCCCCAGGGCACCCGCCCCACCGGGCGGAACCCCCGAGCCCTGGTGTACGCCTTGCTATCTCTGACCCGCTTCGCCGTCCGCTCGGACTCGTCTTCGGCCAGCGTCGAGAGCAGGTTGGCCTGGGTCTCCGATAGCACCCCGCCCTCGCGGACGCAGTGCAGGTCGACCCGCAGCGCCTTCAGCTCCCGCCGCGAGACGATCGACTCGAGCAGGTCGCGGCCCATCCGATCGAGAGCGGCCACCACTACCACCACACCCTTGCCGCTCGCCCGCAGGTCGCGGACTTCTTGGAGCAGTGCCTGATAGTCGCGCCGCTTGGCGGTACGGCCCGAGAGGACATCTACGAACTCGTGCCCGAGCTGCCACTCCTGGTGGCGGCCGACGTACTCGCGGCAGGTCCGCAGCTGGTCGTCCAGGCTGGTGCCCTGGCGCTCTTGCTTGTAAGTGGAGACGCGGCGGTAGGTCAGGGCGACGGTATCCACGGCGAGCGGTCCTTCGAGGGCGTTGTGTCAAGTATACACGCCGAGTTGACCCCTTCGCCAGGCCGTAGACGGTCGGCGTGTCGAGCGGGACCAGCTCCTCCTGCTCGAACCGCTCGCGCATGCGGTAGTGGACGCTCATCGAACTGGTGTAGACGCCGCGCATCACCTCCAACTCCTGCGCGATGAACAACGTCAGGTGGAGCGCCTTCGTGTTGACTTCGTAGTTCTCCACGATCGTGGGGATGTCCTGGTCGCGCACGGAGCCGCCCTGCGGCTTCCGCATCACCAGCCAGATGAAGGCGTCCACCCCGGTGAGCGCCGTGCGCAGCACGTCCGGATCCGAGACCGAGCCCTCGACGAACTCGACGCCCTCGTGGCGGGGCGGTCGGAGGTCCAGGACGCGCAGCCGGTGGTGCTTCGCCAGGTACGGCGTGATGAAGGTGCCGACGTGGCCGGCGCCGCCGAGCAGCAGGACTTTCATGGAGATGCCCCCACCCCAACCCTCCCCCGCGCGCGGGGGAGGGAGCAAACTAGTGTTCCTCCTTGTTGATCATGATGGGTTGTGCCTTCGAGTCGCACTCGTCACCATCACGATGGCGGAGCACTAGACGGAGTAGGCGACCGAGCCGTCGTCGCGGAGGGGCAGCCCGGTCGGGTCCACGCGGTCGCGGCCGATCTCGGCCAGCTTCGCCTCGTCCAGCCGGACGCCGAGGCCGGGCACCTCCGGGACCGGGAGGTAGCCGCCTTCACGCTGGAGCGTGCCGGGGAACGCGACCGCCTGCTCCTCGTCGACCTTTGAGTACTCCTGGGTGGTGAGGTTGGGGATCGCGGTCACGACCTGGACCGAGGCGGCCGTCAGGATCGGCCCGAGGAAATTGTGCGGCACCATCCCGGCGTGGAACGATTCGGCGACGGCGGCGATCTTCTTGGTGTGGGTGATCCCGCCGGCCAGCCCGACGTCCGGCCGGACGTACTGGGCGCCGCCGGCCACCAGTAGCTCGCGGAACTCCCAGATCGAGTGCATCCGCTCGCCGTTCGCCAGCGCGCTCCCGATCCGCTTCGCGATCTCGGCCTGGGACTGAATCGAATCGATCTGAACCGGGTCCTCGATCAGCAGCGGGCGGAACTCGGCGAGGGCGTGGCAGAGCGGGATCGCCTGGAGCGGTGTCAGCTTGCGGTGCAGCTCCAGGATGATGTCGACGTCGCGGCCGACGGCTTCGCGCGCGGCTGCGACCTGGTCCACCGTGCCGCCGATCAGCGCGGCCAGCGACATGTTCTGGAAGCCGGCCGGGAGCGGATCACACTTGATCGCCGTGAACCCTTCCTCGGCGGCGGCCTTCGCGTTGGCGTGGACCCGCTCGGGCGTGCCGCCGCCCATCAGCAGGTGCAGTCGGACCTTGTCGCGGCAACGCCCGCCCAGCAGCTCCCAGATCGGCGCCTGGAAGTGCTGGCCCTTGATGTCCCAGAGGGCGATGTCCACCGCCGAAACGGCGCCGGAGAGGATCGACCCCCGGAACGGCGCCAGCCGGTACAGGTACTGCCAGTGGTGCTCGATCCTGAGCGGGTCCTGGCCGATCAGGTACCGCTTGAACGTCTGGACCACCTGATCGACGGCGCCGGGGTACCCCCAGCAAGCCGTCTGGCCGGTGCCGACCAGGCCGGAGTCGGTGGTGATCCGCACGAACTGCCCGCCGCCGACGACCAGCGACTCGACTTCGGCGATCTGCATCTTCACTCGCTCCACGTCAGGATGATGCCGAGATACTCATCCTTGCTGTCGAGCAGCCGCTCGTAGGCGTGCTGGATCTCGGCGGGCGGCAGGCGGTGGGTGATGAGCGGATCGACCCGGAGGCGGCCGTCCCGCAGCCAGCCGAGGCCGGTCCGGACGTTCGCCAGGATCGAGTCGGCCAGCTGAGGGACCGGCTGGCGCGGCAGCTCCCACTCCGAGCCGCTGCGCAGTGTCAGGAAGCGGAAGAAGAGCTCGCGGGTGATGCGGCTGGACGGCACGGCGTTCTCGTCGCCGCCCCATGGCGCGCCGATCATCACGATCTCGCCGCCGTTCTGGGCCAGCCCGATCG
>Ga0075430_100003430_pt1 | contig 13252 bp, 11 predicted proteins | sample RhiMetdeltSRZDD4_FD_75294 | JGI IMG/M metagenome (GOLD analysis project Ga0075430, IMG submission 75294) | Populus rhizosphere microbial communities from Tennessee, USA - Rhizosphere MetaG P. deltoides SRZDD4 | ecosystem: Host-associated > Plants > Roots > Rhizosphere > Soil | place: USA... | reverse complement strand
TGCTCGGGACGCTGCGCCGGGTGATCCGGACGATCGGCGGCTCGGCGGCCGACACGGTGACGCTGCTGGCCGTGGACGACGACCCGCTGGCGCTGGAGCTGTTGCGGGCGTCGCTGGAGCCGGCCGGCTTCGCGGTCCTGACGGCCGGCGACGGCGCCGAGGGGTTGGAGATGGCGCGCCTGGCCCGGCCGGACCTGATCATCCTGGATCTGATGATGCCCGAAATGGACGGGTTCGCGATGGTGGAAGCGTTGCGGGGCGACGCTCGCACGGCTACGATCCCAATTATCGTGCTGACGTCGAAGACGATGACGGCCGACGAGAAGGCCCTGTTGAACGGGAGGATCAGCCACCTCGCCCGCAAGGGCGACTTCAACCGGACCGACTTCCTGGCCCTCGTTCGAGGACTCTGCCCGGCGGTAGCCTGAGATGACGGATGCAGCGTTGATCCTGATCGTCGAGGACAACGAGAAGAACATGAAGCTGGCGCGCGACGTGCTCCAGTTCAACGGCTTCCGGACCCTGGAGGCGGTGACGGCCGAGCAGGGCCTGACCCTGGCCGCCGAGCACCGTCCCGACTTGATCCTGATGGACATCCAGCTGCCCGGGATGGACGGCGTCACCGCGCTCCGTCGGCTGCGCGACGACCCGGCCACGGCCGAGATCAAGATCATCGCGCTGACGGCGTTCGCGATGAAGGACGACCGCGAGCGGTTCGTCAGCGCCGGGTTCGACGGCTACCTGTCCAAGCCGATCAGCATCCGTGAGCTGCCCGCGCAGATCCGTCAATACCTCGGACGTGCGTGATGGAGCAGACGTCGTCCGCTGTCGTCTCGACCGCCGGCGCCGCATCCGCCGCCGACCGTCAGCCCCGCATCCTGGTCGTCGACGACACGCCGCAGAACGTCCGGCTCCTGGAAGCGATCTTGATCCCGCGCGGCTACGCCGTGGTGACGGCGCCATCCGGGCAGCAGGCACTCGACCGGGTGGCCGAGCAGCTGCCGGACCTGGTGCTGCTCGACATCATGATGCCCGGCATGGACGGCCACGAGGTCTGCCGGCGCCTCCGCGCCGACGGGGCGACGGCGCTGCTGCCGGTGGTGATGGTGACGGCGAGCGGCGATCAGAACAAGGTCAAGGCGCTGGAATCGGGCGCGGACGACTTCATCCCGAAGCCGGTCAACCAGACGGAGCTGCTGGCTCGGGTCCGCTCGTTGCTGCGGATCAAGGCGTACCACGACACGATCCAGCATCAGGCGGCCGAGCTCGCGGAGTGGAACCGGACGCTGGAACAGCGGGTCCAGGAGCAGCTCACCCGGCTGGAGCGGGCCGACCGCCTCAAGCAGTTCCTGCCGGTCCAGGTCGCCGAGCAGATCGTGACGACCGGGGACGAAGCGCTGCTGCAGAGCCATCGCCGCCACATCTCGGTGGTGTTCTGCGACCTGAGAGGCTTCACCTCCTTCTCGGAGACGGCCGAGCCGGAAGAGGTCATGGGGATCCTCCAGGAGTACCACGAGGCGATCGGCGGGCTGATCGGCACGTTCGGCGGGACGGTGGAGCACTTCGCCGGCGACGGCCTGATGGTCTTCTTCAACGACCCGCTGCCCTGCCCGGAGCCGGAGGCGCAGGCCGTGCGCCTGGCGACGGCGATGCGGGAGCGCATGACCGAGGTCTCGGAGCGCTGGCGCGATCGTGGCTACGAGCTTGGGTTTGGCGTCGGGGTGGCGGCGGGGTACGCGACGCTCGGCTGCATCGGCTTCGAGGGGCGCTTCCACTATGGCGCGATCGGCAGCACCGTCAACCTGGCGTCCCGCCTCTGCGACGAGGCGCGGGACGGCCAGGTGCTGGTCAACGCCCGTGCTCGGGCGGCCCTCGGCGACCTTGTCGAGGTCGAGCCGCTGCCGGAGCTGACGCTCAAAGGGTTCTCGCGGCCGGTCCGCGCGTTCAGCGTGCTGAGCGTCCGGTAGGAAGGCCCTCACCCCCAGCCCCTCTCCCTGCCGCGGGAGAGGGGAGCAATCTGCAACCTGGATCGGTTTTCCCGCCCCCGGCACAGGTGAGGGATCAAGGGGTGGGCGACGAATCGAGGTCGGCCAGGATCTCGTCCTTGAACGCGAAGAGGGCCGGCAGGCCGCCGGTGTGGATGAAGACGACCACGTCGTCCTTGCCCAGCAGGCCGCGCCGGGCGTGGTCGATCAGGCCGGCCATCGCCTTGCCGGTGTAGACCGGGTCGAGCAGGAGGCCCTCGGTGCGGGCGGCGAGCTTGATGGCGGCCAGCCCCTCGGGAGTTGGCAGGCCGTAGTCGACGCCGACGTAATCGTCGTAGCTCTCGACGTCGCTCGCGTCGAGCGGGACGTCCCAGCCGAGCGTCCGGGCGGCGTCTCTGGCACCGGCGATGGCGCCGGGCACGCGGTCATCGCCTCGCCGCTGCGAGATCGCGATGGTCCGAAACGTCTGCCCGAGCAGCTTGCGCCCGATCACGAGGCCGGCATGGCCCTTGTTGCCGGAGGTCATGTACAGGTGGGTCGCCTCCAGGCCGAGCGCCGCCGTCTGCTCGACGATCTCGATGGTGCAGAGCAGGTACGCCAGTGCCGACCCGAGCGCGAACGCCCCGGCGTGGTTCATGACGTACGGCCGCTTGCCGAGGGCACGCTGCTCCTCGGCGACGTCGCGGAGGGTCTGGTCCATGACGGCAGGGTCGTCAGTCTCCAGCCAGCGGACGTCGGCGCCGAGGATCCGGTCGATCAGCGGGTTGCCCTGCCAGCCCCAGTCGCGATCAGTCCTCAGGACGAGGATGGTCTGCATGCCGAGGATGTTGGCGGCGGCCGTCGTCTGGCGGGCGGAGTTCGACTGCGCCTCCAACCCGGCGATGAAGACCTCGGTGCCAAGCTCGACGGCCTCGGCCATCCGGAACTCGAGGTTGCGGGTCTTGTTGCCGCCGAACGCCAGGCCGGTCAGGTCGTCGCGCTTGACGAGCAGCCGCCCGATTCCCAGCTCCTTCGCGAGGCGCGGGGCCTCCTGGAGCGGCGTCGGCGTGAGCGCCAGGGGCACGCGCGGCACTCGCTCGATGCGGCGGCGGATCTCGTCGGCGGCAACGGGGCCGGTGAACGGTTCGAGGGTTGTGGCGGTCATGTCGGGATCCTTTCTCCCCCCACCCCCCGGCCCCCTCCCCCGCAAGCGGGAGAGGGGGAGCCACCCTGCGACTCGCCGGCGGTCTCCCCTCTCCATCGCAATGGGGAGGGGTCGGGGGTGGGGCTCTCAGCTATCTGCGGTGGCGGAGGGCGCGGCCGGGGGTGGCGCCGGTGTGGCGGCCGTCGTCCAGGACCAGGGTGCCGTTGACGGTCAGGTACGAGACGCCGGTCGCAAGCTGCATCGGCTCCGCGTACGTCGCGTGCTCCGTGATCGTCTGCTCGTCGAAGACCACGACGTCGGCCCACATGCCCTCGCGGATCTCGCCGCGGTCGGGGATCGAGAGGCGGCGGGCAGGGTAGGAGGAGAGCTTGCGGATCGCTTCCTCCAGCTTCAAGAGGCCCTGCTCGCGGACGTAGCGCTGGAGGACGCGCGCGTACGTCCCATAGGTGCGGGGGTGGAGCTTGCTGCCGAGGTGGAGGCCATCGCTGCCGGCCATCTGGTACGGCACTTCGAGCATCGAGCCGAGGTGCGGATCGTCGTCGACGCCGGCGATGCTGACGTGCGAGACGCCGAGGTCTTCCGCCAGCAGCAGGTCGCAGATCACGTCGACGGCGTCCCGATCGGCGTCTGCGATCAGCGAGCCGAGGGTCCGGCCCTCCATCCAGTGGTTCGCGTCCGAGGGCACGCTGGCGAGGACGATCCGGTCCCAGTTGGGCGGCGCGGCGGCCCACTCGTCGCGGATGCGGGCGCGGGTCTCGGGGGAGCGCAGGCGCCCCTTCTCGACGTCCGGGCCGCCCTCGTGGGTCCAGTCGGGCAGCTGGGCGTGGAGCATGCCGCTGCCGCAGTTGTACTGGTAGCTGTCGAAGGTGAGGTCGAGGCCATCGGCACGGGCGCCGTTCATCAGCGCCAGGAGCCCCGGCAGGTTGGTCGGACCGCCGAGCCGCGAGCTCTTGAGGTGGGAGATGTGGAGCGGCAGGCCGGCGCGCTGGCAGATCTCGATCGCCTCGCGGATCGGGTCCAGGAGCGCATCACCGTGGCCTCTCAGGTGGGTGACGTAGATGCCGCCGTACTCCGCGACGACCTCGCACATCGCGACCATCTCGTCGGTGTCGGACCACATGTTGGGCGGGTAGGTCAGGGCGGTCGACAGTCCGAAGGCGCCATCTTCCATCCCCTCGCGGACCAGGCCCCGCATCCGGTCCAGCTCGGCGGCGGTGGCGGTCCGCATCTCCCAGCCCATCGCGCCGATCCGGACGGCGTTGTGCGGGACGAGATAGCCGACGTTGACGCTGGTGGTCCCCTCGAAGCGGTCCAGATACGAGCCGACGCTGGTCCAGTCCCAGCCGGCCCGGGGATCGTCGCCGTTCAAGCCGGCCAGGTGGCGGCGGATCTGCTCGCGGATCGCGGGGGTGACGGGCGCGTACGAGAGGCCGTCCTGGCCGAGCAGCTCGAACGTGACGCCCTGGAAGACCTTCGGCTCGTGGCGCGGATCGACCAGCAGGCTGACGTCGGCGTGGGAGTGCATGTCGTAGAAGCCGGGCGCCAGGATCCGGTTGCCGACGTCGATGGTGCGCGCGGCCTCGACGTGTAGCTCCCGCCCGACCGCGACGATCCGGCCATCGGCGACGGCGACGTCGGCGCGCAGCCAGGGGCTCCCGGTCCCGTCGATCACGCGGGCGCTGGTGAACAGCAGGTCGTAGGCCATCGCGGGCTCCCTCCGAGACCATGATGGTAGCGCCCTGCGCCCGGCTCGCGCGCTGCCGGAGACGGCGTGCGGGGCGGTGCTGCCACGAGCACCGCCCTGCACGAGCGACTGCGCGGTGACGATCGGCGTCAGCGGTTGCGTTGCTCCCAGGTGTTGCCGTCGTAGTAGAGCACGTACCCGAGACCGGACTTGAGCACGACGACGAGCCCGTTCTCGAACTGCTGCCAGGTGCCGCCTTCGGAGTGCTCGTCCTCGGTCGCCCAGCCGAGCGGGCCGTCCGGGCCGGCGTACAGCTCGCGCCAGGTCTTGCCGAAGCCTCGGCGCGGCTCCACCAGGCCGTCGCTCGGCGGCGTCAGGCCCATCGCGTCGGGCTCGGGATCGCGGAACGCATCGCGCACGCCGGCCCAGGTGCCGCCGGTGGGCGCGCCGGCCGCGGCGAACTGCAGGACGTAGATCCCGCGCGCATAGAACATCCGCCCACTCTGGAACGGCTGCGTCGGCGAGGGCAGGCCGAGCGCCGGGCCGACGGCGCACCCCAGCGGCTTCGACGCCTTCTCGGCGACGCCGATCGTCTCGCCGCCGGCCGTGAGGCAGACGCCGGTCGGGGCGAGGTACCCCTCGCGGCCCGGCTCGAGCGTGGCGACGTTCAGGGTGTCGACGACGCACTGGCCGCCCTGGCGGACGTAGCCCGCGACGTGCACCCCGGTGCCGGCCTTGATGTTGTACTTGTCGAGGAAGCTGGTCTCGTACGCCGAGTTCACCTGGACGGTGTCCTCGGGGCCGTGGGCCGCGTCTGGGTTCCCGAGATCCTGCTCGACCTTCATCTTCAGGAGCGACTGGCCCGCGCTGATCTCGTTCAGCGGTGCCGTCGCCGTCCCGATCTAGTCGCAGCGGGCCGGCGCTGCCGGCTGCGCGAACGCCGGATCGGCGAGCCGGAGCGGGAGGACGGCCATCCCGACCGCCAGGATGCCCAGGCTTATCCGTTGTGCAACTGCGTTCATTCGAGCTCCCTCCGCGAGACTGCGTGTGCGCGCTGCTCGATCGAGCAGCCCTGCCCCGGTGTCGCCGCTCCCCTGATGCGATCGGGGGAGCGGCGTTGATCGCCGGGCTCATCTTCAGTCTGCGGCGGGGGCCAGGATCCCTCCATCCCGTGAAAGGTGGATGTCGGTAGTGATTTCCGGCGGCTAGCGCTGGCCGGCGGCAGCGGCGGGCTCGGCGGCGCCGAGCTGCGCCCGGACCAGCGGCGCGACCTCCGTGCCATAGAGCCGGATGCTGTTCATCAACTGCTCGTGCGGCAGCGTGCCGAGGCTGTACTTGAGGTCGAAGCGGGAGAGCCCCAGCTCCGTGGCCATCTTCGCGATCTTCGCCGCGACCGTCTCCGGCGAGCCGACGAACAGCGCACCGTTCGGCCCCGCCGAGTGCTCGAACTGCTCGCGCGTGATCGGGCGCCAGCCGCGCTCGCGGCCGATGCGGTTCATGATGACCTCGTAGTGCGGCCAGACCTCGTCGAGCGCCTGCTGGTCGCTGGCGGCCACGTAGCCGGGCGAATGCACGCCGACCGGCCGCTCGGGATGGCCGAAGTGCCGTAGCGCCTCGTGGTAGAGGTCCACGTACTGGCGGAACTGGGCCGGTGCGCCGCCGATGATCGCCAGCATGAGCGGCAGGCCGTAGCGGGCCGCGCGAATGACCGACTGCGGGCTGCCGCCGACGGCGACCCAGGTCGTGAGCGAGCCGGACTCGACGGGCGGGTAGACCAGCTGGTCCTCCAGCGCCGCGCGGGTCTGCCCGGACCAGGTCACGGGCTGCTGCTTCAGCAGCTCGGCGAACAGCTCCAGCTTCTCCTCAAAGAGCTGCTCGTACCGGTCGAGCGGGTAGCCGAACAGCGGGAACGACTCGGTGAACGAGCCGCGGCCGAGGATGACCTCCGCCCGCCCGCCGGAGACAGCGTCCAGGGTGGAGAAGCGCTGGAAGACGCGGACCGGATCGTCCGAGCTGAGGACGGTCACGGCCGAGCCGAGCCGGATCCGCTGCGTCTGACCGGCGATGGCCGCCAGGACGACGTCCGGCGCCGAGATGGCGTAGTCGTCGCGGTGGTGCTCGCCGACGCCGATGAAGTCGAGGCCGAGCCGGTCGGCCAGGACGGCCTCCGCGACGACGTTGCGGATCACCTGCGCCTGGGGCAGGGGCCGCCCGTCGACGTCGTCGGTCACGTCGCCGAACGTATCGAGGCCGAGGTGAAGTTCTGTTGTCATCGTGGAGTCACCCCTCGCAGTCGCCGGACCCGGGCGCGTGCGCTGCATCGACTGGCCCGCATCTCGTGCTGATCGTTCATTCCTGAACTATTCCTTGTAACATGATCGGGTCGACTTTATTCCCACGCCCGCGTCGGGGCGGGAGGGTGCACGGCCGGCGCTGCTCGACGGTTGCAGGGCGGCCTGCTCGGGTGGCAAGCTCGGAGGCATGCGCGTCCCTGATGCTGCGCCGCCGCTCGTCCTGGTGTTCGACGGCACTTGAGGGCTTTGAACGCGGGCCGCTCGCTGGGTGCGCGCCCGCGATCACGCCGGCCGTGTGCTGGCGCTGCCGAGTCAAGCTCCCAGAGTGCTGGAGCGGTACGGCCTGACCCGCGCCGAGGCGGATCGCGAGGCCTGGGCCATCACGCCGGGCGGCGAGCGTTTCGCGGGGGTGGCGGCGGTCAGGCGGGTGTTCGCGACGCTGGGCGGTCCGTGGGCCACTCTGGCGGCAGTGCTTGGCGTGGCCCCCGTCGCCTGGGCGGCGGATCGGGGCTATCGGTGGGTCGCCGCCAACCGGCGGACCCTCTCACGGTTCTGGGGGACCGTCCCGGAGTGCGCCCGGCCCGGTGTGCGGTGCGACAAGTGATCCAGGCGCGAGGCCGGCCAGGCGCTTCCGCATGTCCTCGTAGTGCGAGCCTTTCCAGTAGATCCGTTCGCAGTCCCGGCAGACGGCGAACTCGTCATAGTAGCGCCGCGTCTTCGGCAGTAGCCGGTGCTCGATGGTCGCCTTCGCCACGGGCGCCAGGACGCCGTTGCAGCGCATGCAGCGGGTAAACTCGGCGATCAGGCCCGTGAGGTCGAACCGGCGGACGACCTCGGCGAGCTGTTCCCTCGGGTCGGACGCACGCAGCAGGTAGCCATGGGTCACGGCGCTCCGCTTGAGGAGGCCACGGTCGCGCGTGAGGAGGATGCGCCGCTCGCTCCGCGAGAGGTCGGCCAGCGTCGCGTCGTCGTAGTCGTTGCGGTAGAGCGCGTCGAACCCGACCATCCGGAGGTAGCCGGCCAGCCGTCCGAGGTGGACGTCGAGGACGAAGCGCGGCTCGCGCAGCGGGCGGGGCCGGACCCGCTCCAGCGCGCTGATGTCGAACGACTCGAACACGGGATAGACGGAGATCCGGTCGCCATCCTGGACGCGGTAGGCGAAGTCGACGCTCCGGCCGTCGACGAGGACCAGGTCGACCTCGGTGTGCGGGACGCCCAGCGTCTCGATGACGTGCTTCACCGAGGCGTGCTCGGCCAGGACGTGCTCGAACTCGACCTGCCGTCGTCGGGGCGGCAGGAAATCGTTGAGCTCGGCGTAGAAGCGGATCGAGAGCCGGACCATCGCCATCATGATGGTACCGCGATGGCCGGCAGGTTCGGGGCCACGACCATGCCTGGTCGGCGGCGTGGCCATGTCGCCGCCCTGGTCATATCGTCCATGCTTGGAGCCGGCCGATCGGGGGTGGGCGGGGTCAGGCGGCGCCGGTGACCGAGGGAGCGCCGTCGATCGCGTAGGCGACGGCCTGCTCCAGGCTCATCGCCCGGCCGTCGGTCCAGGTGGCCGTGAACCCGGCCTTGCCGAGCACGGTGACGAGCTGCTGCGTCACGCCCTGGTACTCGTCCTCCTCGCGCGGGTTTCTGCGCGCCCCGCCCGAGTCGAGCACCCCGTCCGAGCAACCGAGCAGGCGTGCCGCGCGATGGGGATCCCCGAGCCCGTACGCCGTGAGCGCGAGGTACATCATGCAACGGCCGGTCCACCAGAGCTCGCGGATGTCGCGGAACGCGGCGAGCGCCTGGCGGTAGAGCGGATCGGCGGCGTCGTGGTCGTGGTGATCGCGATACAGGTTGCCGAGCTTCGGCAGGCACGAGCCGAGCAGGTACCGCTCGCCGGTGCTCTCAGCCAGGTCGACGGACTGGCGCAGGAGCGTCTCGGCGCGGGCGAACTCGCCGTCCCGACGTGCGTGCGCCCCGACCTGGGAGAGCGCGAGCGCCTGGCCCCAGGTGTCGTCGGTCCGGTCGAGCACCGCCACGGCGAGCCGACAGGTCTCCATCGCGACGTCGATGTCGATCTGCCCGGCCTCGCAGAAGTAGGTCTCGACGATGCCGCGATAGGCGAGGCACCGACCGTGCGTGACGGGGTCGCCAAGCGCCTCGGCCAGCGAGGCCGCGGCGTCCAGGAGGCGGCGCGCCTCGTCGTAGGCGCCCTGGATCAGCTCCAGGGTGCCGGCGGCGTAGAGGGCGCGCAGTCGGGCGACCTGCCCGGCGTCGCCGACGTCCCAGGTCAGGATCTCGGCGAGCCATCGCCGGCCTTCGGCGACGTGGCCGCCGAGCCACCAGTACCAGTGCAGGGCGCCGGCGACGCGGAGGCCGGTGAGACTTGCCGCCCGACCGGCGTCCGGCGCGCCAGTCGCCGCGCGCGTGTCGCGTGCCCAGATCAGCGCCGCGATCAGGTTGCCGTGCTCGACTTCGAGCCGGTCGAGCCAGGTGACCTGGTCGGCCCCGATCAGGAGGGGATCGGCGGTCTCGACGAGCTGGCGCACGTCTTCGGCGTGACGCCGGCGCACCTCGGCTGCCTCGCCGGTTGCTTCGAGCTGGTCCACGGCGAACGCCCGGATCGTCTCCAGGAGGATGAAGCGGGTGTCGGAGCCGGCCGTGATCTGCCGGACCAGGCTCTTGTCCACCAGCGACGCCACGAGGTCGAGCATGTCAGTAGGCAGTGGCTTGGAACTGCCCACTGCCCACTGCCCACTGCCCACTCGCTCGATGGCGTCCAGGGTGCAGCCGCCGACGAACGCGCCGAGCAGGCGGAAGACGCGCCGTTCCTCCTCGTCGAGCAGCCCGTAGCTCCAGCCGATCGTGTCGCGGAGGGTGCGCTGGCGGGCCGGCAGATCGAGCGGACCGTCGGTCAGGATGGAGAGGCGTCGATCCAGCCGCGCGAGGAGGGCCTGGGGCGGGAGCAGCTTCACCCGGGCCGCCGCCAGCTCGATCGCAAGCGGCAGCCCGTCGACCCGGCGGCAGACCTCGACGACGGTGGCGGCGTTGTCGGTGGTGAGCGCGAAGGCAGGCTGGGCATCGTTGGCGCGCTGCGCGAACAGGGCGACGGCCGGGTAGGTGACGAGCTGATCGGCCGACACCTGTTCTCCGACGCCCGGGAGGTCCAGCGGCGGCACCGGGAACTCGCGCTCGCCCCGGATGTGCAGGGTGGCCCGGCTGGTGACCAGGACCGTGAGGCTCGGGCAGGCCGCGAGCAGCATCGCGACGACCGGCGCCGCCGCGAGCAGGTGCTCGAAGTTGTCGAGCAACAGGAGCAGGCGCCGCTCTTTGAGGTAGGCCGCGACACTGTCCCAGATGGATCGGCCGCCGGTCTCGCGCAGACCAAGGACGCGCGCGAGCGCCCAGATCACGACGTCCGGATCGTTGATCGGCGCGAGATCGGTGAAGAAGACGCCGTCCGGGAAGTGGTTCAGGAGGTCCGCCGCCACCTGGAGCGCGAGGCGGGTCTTGCCGGTGCCGCCCGGGCCGGTCAGGGTCACCAGGCGAGCCTGCCCTGATGTCGGCGTAGCCGCCGCTGTGCCGCGTAGCGGTGCAGTGGTAGGCGTGATTATTCCCGCCCTGGAAGGGCTTGCCGAAGGGTCCTCGCGCAGCAGGAGGCTTCGCAGCGCCTGGACTTCTCGATCTCGCCCGACGAGCGGTGTCGGCTGGGCCGGCAGGTTGTTCGGCCGCGCGTCGAGCGAGACCAGCGATGGGAAGTCGTCGGGCAGGCCGACGGCGTGGAGCTGGTACACCCGCTCGGTGCGACTCAAGTCCCGCAGGCGATGCTCCCCAAGGTCCGTGACGGTGGAGTCGGGCGGCAGACGGTCGCGGACCAGGTTGGTGGTCACCTCTGAGAGCAGGATCTGGCCGCCGTGCCCGATCCCCCGCAACCGTGCGCAGCGATTCACGGCGGACCCGTAATAGTCGCCGTCACGCACCTGGGCCTCGCCGGTGTGGACACCGATGCGGACCGCGATCGGTCGGGGGGTCGGCCACCGTTCCTGGGCGAAGGCGCGCTGGATGGCGATGGCCGCGGCGACGGCGTCGTGCGCGGTGCGGAAGACGGCGAACCGACTGTCGCCCTCGCCGCGCGGGCGGATGTGGGCCCCGGCGTGCTCGGCGACGCACCCCTCGAACAGGGCGTCGTGGCGTGCGAGCGCCGCCTCCATCGCGTCGGGCGCGTCCTCCCACAGGGCGGTGCTGCCCTCCACGTCCGTGAGGAGGAAGGTGACCGTGCCGCTCGGCAGATCCGCCATGCACCGAACTCCTGAGGCGACCGGGCAGACGTCGCCTGATGGCGCCCGTCATCGTCAAGCGTATTCGGCCGTGCAATGCTCGTCAATGTACGGAAGGCTCGGCGATCTGGTCCGGTCGTCGTCGGTGGCCGTTCCCGAGCGCAGGGCCGGCAACTTTGTGACGCAAGTCACAGGTGCGCCTGACGAATCACGGTACAGTGTGACGGGCGCGGGAGTCGCCGACCCGTACGGTGGGCGCGTTCAGGTGTTCCGTTTCCAGGTGCACCTGGTGGTAGGACGGTGGTGCGATGATCAGCGAGATTCGCCGCTTGTCAGATACCGAAGCGAGCTTGAAGGACCAGCATGAGTACCTGGTCTCGGTGTTGAAGGACACGTACAGCGGCCTGATCGACTTCGCGTTTAAGCACGGCGCCCTGATCGCCATCGCGATGGGCTGGCTGGTCACGTCGGATGACGCGCGGGCGTTCCTGGCGCAGAGCCCGATCTCGAGATTCTGCCTGTGTGCTGCCGTGATCCTGCTGACCTCCTTCCATGCTCGGTGGGTGGGGGTGTTCTACCGACGGTCCGTCGACGCCCATCAGAAGCTGGTGGCGCTCGGGTACCTGCCGCGTGACTTCCTGGACCTCCGATTGATACGTCGGCACACGTACGTGACGTTCGTGGCACTGCACATCGCGATGTCACTCATGATCTGCGTCCTCGCCCTCGACGCACGAGCCGTCTGAACCGGGTGACACATGAATCTGGTCAAGGCGTCGTCGACGAGGCGGCAGCACGGCACGCGAGTGGGGACGACGGTGCCGCATGTTCGTGGACCTGACGCTGACGTCTCGGACAGGATCGAACTGGCGCTCAAATAGTGCCAGGGCAACCGGACTGGTACTGAAAGTTCGGGAAGAAGAATCGAGCCGGGCGCCGGCGCGTCCCGGGCCGCGGGATCGCCTGGTACGGCCCGGCCTCATCCCGGGTCCAGACCGGCAGCGCCGCCTGGGTGTACGCCCGCTCGATCAGCCCCCTTTTGCTGCCGCGTCCGGATCGTGGACCTCGACCTCGCCGGCCTTGCGGCGCCGCTCGGCCAGGTCGTTGAGCGCCGTGATCGCGCGCTCAACCTGCCGGTCGATTTGTGTCAAGAAGCTCGCGCGGGGATCTCGTTCCCCACCGGGTGGCTCCTGCCTACTTCACCGTGAGGTTGTGGACGTCGAAGAGGAGCTCGTGCTGCTTCTCGCCGTCCGCCTCGGCGTATCGGCCCACCTGGATCGACTGACACTGCGCGCGCGTGTCGTAGAGCAGACGCAGTTGCTGGTGGCCGTCCCGCGTGGCGATCACAAGGTACGGCGTGTGGGTCGGGAACGCCACCTCGTACCGGGGCGGCGTCGAGGCGTCGCAGCGGACTTCCAGGACGTTGCCCTCCGTGCGCACGTCGTCCAGGCCGGAGGCATTGGTGCGGTCGCGCTGGTGGCGCTGCGTCTCGGTCAGGCTGCGCTGATTCGGCCTGTCGTCCTCTTCGTCGTCGTTGTTCGCCGAGACCGGGGACGACGGCGCGGCCTGCGCCGCGACGATCACGGCGTCGCTGCAGGCGTTATTGGCCTCGCTCACCTCGGCGACGACGTTGCCGGGGTCGACCTGGCAGATCCCACCGGCGCGCGGGTTGGCGAACGTGCCGACCGCCGAGGGCGTCGCGGTGAACGCCACCTGGAGCGTGCCGCCCGGCCCGATCGTGACGCTGCCGCCAACCGCCGCGCACGACAGCGTGCCGCCGACGATTGAGCAACTGACGGACGCGGCGCCGGTGACGCCGGACTGGCCGACGACGGCCGGCGCGCCGTAGACGACGGCGCCGTTGGGCACGGCGTCGG
>Ga0075430_100003428_pt1 | contig 13254 bp, 17 predicted proteins | sample RhiMetdeltSRZDD4_FD_75294 | JGI IMG/M metagenome (GOLD analysis project Ga0075430, IMG submission 75294) | Populus rhizosphere microbial communities from Tennessee, USA - Rhizosphere MetaG P. deltoides SRZDD4 | ecosystem: Host-associated > Plants > Roots > Rhizosphere > Soil | place: USA... | reverse complement strand
GCCATGAAGTTCACCGACTCGGTCAGGTCCTTCCAGGTACCCGATACGCCCTGCACGTCGGCCTGGCCGCCGAGCTTGCCCTCGGTGCCCACTTCGGTCGCCACGCGCGTCACCTCGGCCGCGAACGAACGCAGCTGGTCCACCATGGTGTTGATGGTGGATTTCAGCTCGAGCACCTCGCCCTTTACGTCCACCGTGATCTTCTTCGACAGGTCGCCGGCCGCCACCGCCTTCGTCACATCGGCGATGTTGCGCACCTGCGACGTGAGGTTGCCGGCCATCGAGTTCACCGAGTCGGTCAGATCTTTCCACGTGCCCGACACGCCCTCGACTCGCGCCTGACCGCCCAGAATTCCTTCAGTTCCCACTTCCCTGGCGACGCGCGTGACCTCTGCGGCAAAAGACCGGAGCTGGTCCACCATCGTGTTGATGGTGGATTTCAGCGTCAGGAACTCGCCCTTCACGTCCACCTCGATCTTCTTCGAGAGGTCGCCCTTCGCCACCGCGGTGGTGACGTCGGCGATGTTGCGCACCTGCGAGGTGAGGTTGCCGGCCATCGAGTTCACGTTGTCGGTGAGGTCCTTCCAAACTCCGGCCACGCCCTTCACCTTGGCCTGTCCGCCGAGCTTGCCTTCGGTGCCCACCTCGCGCGCCACCCGCGTCACCTCGGCGGCGAAGTCGCCGAGCTGGTCCACCATCCGGTTGATGATCTTGGCGTTCCTCAGGAACTCGCCCTCGAGCGGGCGGCCGTCGATCTCGAGCGCCATGGTCTTGGAGAGATCGCCCTGCGCCACCGCGCCGATCACGCGCGCGGCTTCGTTCGTCGGGTGCACGAGGTCGTCGATCAACGAGTTGATGCTGTCGACTTTTTGCGCCCAGAAGCCGCGCGCGTTCTGCAGCGATGCCCGGCGCTTGAGCTTGCCTTCCTTGCCGACCATCTGGGAAAGCCGCGCGAGCTCCTCGGCCATCGCCACGTTCTGCTCGACCAGGTCGTTGAAGAGTTCCGAGACTTTGCCGAACCCGGGGCTGCCCTGCAGCGGCAGCTTGGCCGTCGGGTCGCCTTTGCGCAGCGCGACCAGTGCGGCGTAGATTTGCGTCATTTCATCGGCGTGGGCGACGGCGGAGACTTCGGTGTCCTTGAGCGGTAGATTCACGCGCAACTCCCCTTCGAAAAGATTCTTCGATCGAACGCGTCGAAATTTACCGTAAGGAACCCGTAGAGAGGCGACGACTTTCCTGTCGTTCTCCGCACTACATTCACCCCTCCCGTCGCTCCCGCACGACGGGATTTTCCCGACGCGGGAACAAGCGCTTAGAGCGCCTTACAAGTTCCACTACAACAGGCCAAAAGCGCACCCGACCGCAAAAAGCTTTACAGCGAGCTCACGAAGCGACGTCAACCTTGCGCGTGTATCCTGCGCGGCGATGAGCGAAAACGTGCGGAACGAGGCTGCGCAGGCAGCGAGCGCGCTCGGCGCGCAGCCGCTGCGCGTGCTGATCGCGGACGATGACCGCGACGGCGCGCGCACCCTCGCGACGCTGCTCGAGCTCGAAGGCTACGAAGTGCGCGCCGTACACGGCGGCCAGGAGGCGCTCGACGCGGCGCGCGAGTTCAAGCCGCACGCGGTGCTGCTCGACATCGGCATGCCGAAGATCACCGGCTACGAGGCAGCGCGCCGCCTGCGCCAGCGCTACGGCGACGACTGCCCGGTGCTGATCGCGGTGACCGGGTGGAAGCAGGCCTCGGACAAGATCCTCGCCAGCCTCGCCGGCTTCGACCACCACGTGGCGAAGCCGTACCAGCCCGCCGACCTCGTCAAGCTGCTGGCGAAGCTCCCGCGCGCAGCTCGCTGAGAATCTTCTCGGCGGTGCGCGGCATGTTCTGGTTGAGCCAGAACAGCGTCGCCTGGCCGAGCGGCATCTGCGTGAGCGAGCGGTGGTTCGCGGCGAGCGAGAGCAGGATGCCTGCGAGCGGCTGATCGAGCACCGCGGTGGTCGCGGCGTGCACCGCGTCGTCGAAGCGCCCTGCGTCGCGCGCCGGGATGAGATGCGTGTGCCCCTTGCAGACGCACTCGAGCGGTCCGCCGTAGGCGTCGCTGTCGAACGGATTCATGCGGTAGGCGCAGAAGAGCGAGAAGGTCTGCAGCCTGCCAAGCTCGTTCCAGTATTCCTCGAGCCGCACCGCCGCGGCGCGCTCGCCGCGCTGCCAGAGCACGTCGACCATCTCGCCGTAGGCGCGCACCGTCGGGTAGCACAGCCGCAGCTCGGCGATCAGGCCGCCGATCAACTCGTGAAACGGCTTCCACTGGGGCATGCCGTTTTCCATGAATCGCTCGAGTGTGCGTTCCGCATCCAGCAGCTGCAATGCGCCATCGTCGAGCGTTTGCCGCGCGTCGAGCCTCGAAAGGATGGCGGCGCGGTGCTCGCGCTTGGCGATCACCACCGCCGCCTCGCCCCGGCGCAGACCGGCGCCGATGTATTCGCCGACTGAATCCGCCAGCTCGGCCAGGTCGTTGTAGAGCTGCACGAAGTGATCGTGCCGCCCGGGGTCTTGAAGGATCGCGTTCAGCCGATGCGATCCTGAAGCATGCTTTGCTGCGAGTCGATCGCCGGCGCCTGCGGCGGCAGCAGCGCGAGCACTTTCGCGCGCACTACCTCGGGGTTAAGCGGCTTGCGGAAGTAGTGCTCGTCGGCCGCGGGCCGCGGCTTGCTGCGCCGGTCTTCGTGCGCGCTCATGAAGAGGATCGGGATGCGGCGCGTGCGCTCGAGGCTGCGGATCGCCGCCGCGACCTCGAAGCCGTCCATCTTCGGCAGCCGCACGTCGAGCAGGATGAGCGCGAACTCCTGCTTCAGCACCTGGCGCAGCGCCTCCTCGCCGGAGCTGGCGAGCACGAGCTGCGCCGGCACGTCGTTCAGCACTTCGCTCAGGGCGTAGAGCGCCGCGCGGTCGTCGTCGACGATCAGGATCTTCAATTGGGCAGCCGGTCGAGGAGCGGAAGCAGCGCGTGCGGCAGCTCGCGCTTGGAGACGAAGGCGAGCGCGCCGGCGTCGAGCGCGGCGCTGCGCAGCGCCTCGGAATCGTTCACCGACATGACGACCACCGCGCAGCCGGGATGCTGGCGGCGCAGCGCGCGCGTCGCCTCGATGCCGTTCGGTCCGGGCAGCTCGAGGTTCATGAGCACCAGGTCGAGCTTCCCCTGCCCGGCGCAGGCGAGCGCCTCGTCCATGCTGCGCGCCTCGCGCAGCTTGACGGGCGGCAGCGAAGTGAGCAGCCAGTCGCGCAGGGCAGCGCGCATTTCCTCGTGGTCTTCGACGAGGAGCATGGACAGGACACGGTCGATAAGCGGCACCGACGCATCCTAGGACCGGCGCTCGCTCCGGTCAGTCGGGAACCCAGGACAGAGCGCGTCAGACTTTGCCTGACGGCGGACCTTCGTCGAGCGAGACGAGTCCCTTCTGGATCGCGAAGCGCACCAGGCCCGCGAGATCGCGGATGCCGAGCTTCTCCACCAGGCGCGCGCGGTAGGTTTCGACGGTCTTTTGCGAGAGCGAGAGCCGCTCGGCGATCTGCGCGCCGGTGCGGCCCTCGGCGAGGAGCTGGAGCACCTCGCGCTCGCGCGTGGACAGGCGCGCGAGCGGATCGTCCTGCTTCGCGTCGGTGTAGTCCTCGAGAACTACGTCGGCCACGCGCGGGGAGAGATAGCGCTGTCCGGCGTGCACCGCGCGGATCGCCTCGACCACTTCTTTCGCCGCCGAGCGCTTGACCACGTACCCGGCCGCGCCCGCCTTGAGCGCGCGGCGCACGTATTCGCGCTGCGAGTACATGGACAGCACGATCACGCGGCAGCGCGGATCGCGCTCGAGGATCGCGCGCGTCGCGTCGGCGCCGTTCAGCTCGGGCATCGACAAGTCCATCAGCACCACGTCGGGCTGGGAGTCGCGCGCCTGCTGCACCGCTTCGCGCCCGTCGGCGACGCAGGCCACGACCTCGATGTCGCGCTCGGCCTCGACCAGGTGGCGCAGGCCTTCGGCCACCACGGAGTGATCGTCTGCGATCAGGACCCGGATCGGCATCTCTAGAGCGGAACCCGCGCGCGCAGGCAGGTGCCCTGGCCCTCGGCCGACTCGAGGCTCAGCTCGCCCCCGGCCGCGGCGGCGCGCTCGCGCATGGTGGCCATGCCAAGGCGGCCTGCGCGCGCCCTGGAGGCGTCGAAGCCCTGGCCGTCGTCCCGTACCGCGAGCATCACGTGGTCATCCTGGCTGGAGAGTTCGATTCTGACACTTCTAGCACGCGCGTGTTTCATTATGTTGTTGAGCGCCTCCTGCGCTATGCGGAACAGCGCGAGCGCCGCCTCCACCCGCAGGGTCTTCGCTTCGGGCGCGCCGTCGGTCACGCTGACCGGGATGCCGGTGCGCCGCGAGAACTCCTCGGCGTGCCAGCCGAGCGCGGCGGCGAGGCCGTACTCGTCCAGCAACGGCGGGCGCAGCTCGGCCATCACGTTCTCGATCGACTGCAGCGTGCCGTCGACCAGGTGCAGGGAATCCTCCAGCCGCTTCTTCACTGCTGCGGCAAGCCCAGCGTCCCGCAGCACGATGTCGAGATTGATGTTGAGCGCGGAAAGGCTCTGGCCGACGCGGTCGTGCAGCTCGCCGGCGAGGCGCCGGCGCTCGGCCTCTTCCACGCGCACCAGGCGGCGCGTAAGGCCGTGCAGGTCCTGCGCCGCCTGGCGCAGCGCCGTTTCCGAGTGGCGCTGCTCGGTAATGTCGAGGCAGGCGCCGAGGATCTTGATTGACCGGCCGCGCGCGCCGCGCGCCACCTCGCCGTGGCTGCGCAGGTAGCGGATCTCGCCGCCGGGCCGCAGGATGCGCTCCTCCATGGTGAAGCCGCGTCCGTCCATCAGCGCGCGCGCCATCAGCGCGCCCGAGTTCTGGCGGTCTTCGGGATGCACGCACTCGAGGTAGGACTCGAAGCTCGGGCGGAACGTTTCCGGCGACACGCCGTAGATGCGATAGAGCTGGTCGGACCACGCTAGCCGGCCGCTTTCCGGGTCCCATTCCCAGGAGCCCAGCCCCGCCACCTTCTGCGCTTCGGCGAGCAGCGTGCGCTGCTCGCTGAGCGCCTGCTCGGTGAGCCGGCGGTCGGTGATGTCGGTCTCGATCGCGCCGACGCCGCCGGCGACCGGAAACTTGAGCACCAGGACGGCGCGCGGCGTGGCGCCGTGCTGGAACGGCTGCTCGAACTCCACCGGCGCGCCGCGCGCGATGACTTCGGCGTCGTGCGCCGAAAGCTGGATCGCCTGGCTGCGCGGAAACAGCTCGCCGTCGGTGCGGCCGATGACCTGCTCCTCGCGCAATGCGTGGCGCTCGAGGAAGCGCGCGTTCGCGAAGCGATAGCGGCCTTCGCGGTCCTTGAGCCACATCGCGCTGGGGCTATTGTCAGTGAAGGCGCGCATCCGCGCCTGGCTGCGGCGCAGCGCCTCCTCGGCGGCGCGGCGCTCGGTGAGATCGCGCGTGATCTTGGCGAAGCCGACCAGTTCGCCCTTCTCGTCGTGGATCGCGTCGAGCACGACGAGCGCCCAGAAGCGACTGCCGTCCTTGCGCAGGCGCCAGCCTTCGTCGGCGAAGCGGCCGCTCGCGCGCGCGGTCTCGAGCGCGTGGTGCGGCCTGCCCGCCGCCCGGTCCTCGGCGGTGAAGAAGAGCGAGAAGTGTCGGCCCAGCACCTCGGCCGCGACATAGCCCTTGATGCGTGCGGCGCCCGCGTTCCAGCTCGAGATCTCGCCCTGCGGCGAGAGCATGTAGATCGCGTAGTCGGTCACGCCTTCGACCAGCAGGCGGAAGCGCCGCTCGCTCTCGCGCAGGCGCCGGTCGGCGGCGCGGCGCTCGGTGATGTCCTCGACCTGCGACACCAGGCTCGTGACCTTGCCGTCGGCGTCGGCGATGCGCGTCGCGCTGACGTGTGCCCAGACTTCCGCGCCGTCCTTGCGCAGGTAGCGCTGGTCGAATTCCAGGCGGTCCACTGACCCGGTGAGGATCGCCTCGAACGCGCGCCAGCTCTCGGCGACGTCGTCGGGATGGGTCAGGTCGAAGATCGTCTTCGCGCGCAGCTCGGCCTCGGCGTAGCCCGTGAGCCGCTGGAACGCCGCGTTCGCGCCGAGGTAGTGCCCGGTGAGGTCGGCCACGGTAATGCCGTGCGCCGCGCTCTCGAACGTGGCCACGTACAGTTGCTCGCGCTCGCGCTGCAGGTGGCGCGCGGTAATTTCGCGCGTCACCTTGGCGTAGCCCTTGAGCGCGCCGTTCGGGTCGCGCAGCGCGGTGATCACCACTTCGGCCCAGAACTGACTGCCGTCCTTGCGCACGCGCCAGCCCTCGGTCTCGACGCGGCCCGCGTGCGCCGCCTCCGCGAGCAGCCGCTCGGGGTGGCCCGCGGCGCGGTCTTCGGGGGGAAAGAACTGTGAAAAATGCCGGCCGACGATCTCATCCGCAGCGTATCCCTTGATGCGCTCGGCGCCGGCGTTCCAGCTCGCCACCCGCCCGGCATTGTCCAGGAGATAGATCGCGAAATCGGTAACGCTCGACACCAGCAGACGAAACTGCTCGTCGCCGGGGTCCGCGCCGCGCGCGATGCGATCGGCTATGCGGGTGAGTTCCATGGCCGGGAAAGGATCATAATCCCGAAGCATGGCGCAGCGGATTCTGGTCGTCGAGGACGAGGAAGTCATGCGCGAGCTGATGCGGCTGCACCTTTCGAGCGCGGGCTATGCCGTCGAGGTGGCCGAGGATGCGATCGCCGCGGGCTATGCCGTGCTGAAGGGCGCGCCCGATCTCATCGTGTGCGACGTCGAGATGCCGCACATGGACGGCTTCGAGCTGATCACCGCGCTGCGCGCCGACCGTTCGGTACCCGACGTGCCGGTGGTGTTTCTCACCTCGGTGGACGAAGAGGGCCGCGCGCGCGAGCTGCGCGCGGAGTACCTGCGTAAGCCCGTCAGGCTCGAGGAGCTGCTAGCGGCCGTGTCGCGCCAGCTTCGGTCGCAGCGCTAGGCGTCTCTTCCCAGTTCACGTCGACCGTGGTGCTGAGATAGCGCGCGAGGCCGATGATCAGGCGCAGCCGATCCTTGGCGAGCCTGAGCGGCAGCTCGTCGAGGGTGAGCTGCGCCTGCTCCTGAATCTGCTCCAGCTTGGTGAGAATTTCTTGCTTGCGGTGCATTCTTATGAAGCGTTTTACACCGCGCAAACCGGGTCCGGTATCACGCGCGCCCGAAATTGATGTAGTGCCGGCACGACAGCCGGTAAACTTTGCCATGCCCCCGGTTTCTCTTGCAGACATCCGCGCGGCAGCCGCGCGACTCTCCGGGGCGATCGAGCGCACGCCGTGCCTGCGCAGCCGCACGCTTTCCCGGCTCACCGGCGCCGAGGTCTTCCTCAAGTTCGAGAACCTGCAGTTCACCGCCTCGTTCAAGGAGCGCGGCGCGCTGAACAAGCTCCTCTCGCTCTCGGCCGCGGAGCGCGCGCGCGGCGTGATCGCCATGAGCGCCGGCAACCACGCCCAGGCGGTCGCCTACCACGCTTCGCGCCTCGGCATTCCGGCGCTCATCGTGATGCCGAAAGGCTCGCCCAACACCAAGATCCGCAATACGCAGATCCACGGCGCCCGCGTGGTGCTCGAGGGCGAGAACCTGTTCGAGGCGGGAAAACACGCGCGTGCGCTCGCCGCGCGCGACAACCTGGTCTTCGTGCACCCCTACGAGGATCCGCTGATCATCGCCGGCCAGGGCACCGTCGGCCTGGAGATGCTCGAAGCGGTGCCCGAGCTCGAAGTGCTAGTCGTGCCGGTGGGCGGCGGCGGGCTGATCTCGGGCATCGCGACCGCCGCCAAGGCGATCAAGCCGAAGATTTCCATCTACGGCGTCGAATCGCAGAACTATCCCTCCATGCACCAGCGCCTGAACAAGCTCCCGGTCGAATGCGGCGGCGACACGATCGCCGAAGGCATCGCGGTGAAGGACGTGGGCGCCACCGCGCTGCAGATCATCCAGTCGCTGGTCGAGGAAGTGCTGGTGGTCAAGGAAGACACGATCGAGCGCGCGGTGGTCGCGCTGATCGAGATCGAGAAAACCGTGGCCGAGGGCGCGGGCGGGGCGGCGCTCGCGGCGCTGCTCGAGAAGCCGGCGCTCTTCGCCGGCAAGCGCGTCGGCCTGCCGATCTCGGGCGGCAACATCGACAGCCGCGTGCTCGCCTCGGTGCTGATGCGCGGGCTGGTGCGCGATGCGCGCCTGGTGCGCCTGCGCGTGACGATGCCCGACGTCTCCGGCAGCCTCGCCAAGGTCGCCGCGCTGATCGCCGAAGCGGGCGGCAACATCGTCGAGGTGCAGCACCAGCGCGTGTTCGGCGCGGCCTCGGTCAAGTCACCGGAGGTCGAATTCCTGGTCGAGACGCGCGACCGCGGTCACACCGAGGCGCTCGTGCGCCTGCTCGAGGAAAACGGCGTCAGGGTTTTGGTTTTTTGAGCCTCGCCTCTTCCGCCTGATCGAGTCCGCCGCCTAAGCCGACTTCGCGGTCCTGCGCCACGCGGTCGGTGCCGATGTCCTTCGCGCGCGGCAGCTTCTCCGCGCTGCGGCGCTCACCGGTGCCGGCCCGGTCGCTGTCGGTCGCCGGCCGGTCGGGCCGGTCGGAGAAAGTATCGGAGCTGTCGCTCGGGCCGATCTTCGGCTCGGCGCGCCCTTGACGCCTGGGGATGTTTGCCATGGGACCTCCTTTCGGAAACCCCCGCAGCAAGCGCCATGCCCTGCTACTTGGGTTTGACGCCGAGCGCGGCGGCGAACTTCGCGAGGTGGCCGGCCTGCTCGTCGATCGCGGCGGCGAGCTCCTTCGGCGTTCCGGGGGCAACGATCTGCCCGGTCTGCGTCATGCGCTCGACGATCGCCGGATCGGACAGCTCGACCTTCACGTCGGCCGCAATGCGCTCGCGCACCCCGTCGGGCACGTTGCTCGAGCGCGCCGCGATCAGGCCGACCAGCCCGTCGAAGTTGAGGCCGGGGAAGCCTTCCTCCGCCACGGTCGGGAAATCGAGGCCCGGCACGCGGGCGCGGTTCTGGATCGCGAGCACCTTCACCTTGCCGGCCTGCGCCTGCGGCCGCACGATGGCGTAGGCCGAGGAGTAGAAGTGCAGCCGCCCTTCGACCAGATCGGTGAGCCCCGCCACCGGGTTCTTGTACGGCACGCGCACCGCGTTCAAGCCCTCGCCCTGCAGGAATCCGGCGATCACGATGTCGGTCACGCCGGTGATGCTCGACCAGTTCATCTTGCCGGGCTGCGCGCGCACCATTGCCACCAGCTCCTTGAGCGAGTTGACGCCGAGCGAAACCGGCACCGCGACCACCACCACGGTGCTCGAGACGCGCGCGACCGGCTGCAGCTCCTTCGGGTCGTAGGGGATTCGTTCCAGCTGGTAGGGATGGCCGACGAAGGACGAGGAAGGACCATAGAGCAGCGTGTGGTCGTCGTTCGCCGAGATCACCGCGTTGATCGCAATCACGCCCTCGCCGCCGGGGCGGTTCTCGAACACCACCGGCTGGCCCCAGCGCTTGCTCAACCGCTCGGCGAGCAGGCGCCCGGTAATGTCGGCGCCCGAGCCCGGTCCGAGCGGGCAGACGAACTTCACCGGGCGCTGCGGCCACGACTGCGCGCATGCCACGCTCGAAGCGAGCGCAAGAACCAGTGCCAGTATTTTTTTCATCGCATCCTCCTCGCTTATTTATTGTAGACGGAGATCTCGACCAGGTTCAGGTCCGGATCGCGCACGTACACCGAGCGGATCGGCCCCTGGGCGCCGGTCTTCGCCACCGGCCCTTCGATGATGGCAACGTTGTTTTTCTTCAGCCTGTCCATCACCGCTTCCAGGGAAACGCCGGCGATGAAGCACAGATCGAGCGAGCCCGGCACCGCCACGTGCGCACGCGGCGTGAATTCCTTGCCCCACTCGTGCAGGTTGATCTTCTGCGCGCCGAAGCTGAGGGCGAGACGCTCCTCCGTGGGGGTGCGGAACTTCACCAACTCCATGCCGAGCACGTCGCGATAGAAGCGGATGCACGCATCCTTGTCGCGCGTGGTGAGCACGATGTGGTCGACATGATCGATCATGCCTTCATCTTTCCTTCTTCGGCGGCAGCGTGCCTTTCTCGAACACCTCGACGCCCGAGGGGGGCGAGAACCAGCGGTGCGCCGAGCGCATCCAGCCGTGGCGCGTGATGCGGTACCACTGCGGGTCGTCGAACGAGCCGCCGGCGAAAGCGCGCATGCCGGGCAGCGCTTCGGCGGTCCAGGTCACCGTGCCGCCGCAGGTGGTGCAGAACTCGATGCGCAGCCAGCGTCCGCTCTCGTCCGAACGGTGCTCGTAGCTGCGCCGCTCGCCGGTGAGGCTCTCGACCGCGTCGGCGCTGAAATACGCGCCCAGGCCGAAGGCGCTGCCCGTGCGCTTCTGGCAGAAGGTGCAGTGGCAGGCGGAGTTGCGCGCGGGTGCGCCGCGCACGCGGTAGCGCACCGCGCCACACAGGCACCCGCCTTCGTGGGTTTCGGTCATATTATTTTCGTTTGAGGAGCCGCAGAGGGTTGTACTCGAGCACGGCTTCGTTTTTCTGGTTCATCACCCGGTTCGCGAACCGGACCAGGCCGCGCTCGCCTTTCGACGCCGGCCGGTGCTCGAGCACCTCGCACTCGACGTGGATCGTGTCGCCGACCAGCGTGGGCGCCTTGATGTCGAGCGAGGCGTTGAGGAACGCGAGCCCGGTGTCCTGCATCGTGGGCAGCAGCAGGCCCTCGGCGAAGGAATACACCAGCGCGCCCGGCACGAGGCGCCGCTTGCCGTCCTCGACCACCGTAAATAACTCTTCGGTCAGGCCGGTCAGGTTGATGAACGCGGCGAGGTCGGCCTCCAGAATGGTGCGCCGGTGCGTGCGGAAGCGCATTCCGACCTTCAGGTCCTCGAACGTGAAGCCGCGGCCGACGATCATCATGGGAGGTCTATGGCATTCTAGCGCCGTGACCGACTCGCTCGGCCCCCGCGCCAAGTTCGCCGTGCTCGCGCCGTCGACCAACACGTCGGTGCAGCCGGAGTTCGACGCCATGCGGCCGTGGGGCGTCACCAATCATCATTCCCGCCTGATTATCCCCGACGTGCGCGTGGCCGACGACCGCTCGTTCATGACGATGATGAAGGCGATTCGCGGCGCGCTTTTCCCGGCGCTCGAGGCGGCGCTCACCTGCGATCCCGATTACGTGGTGCTCGGCATGTCGTCGGAGACTTTCTGGGACGGCGTGAAAGGCTCGAGCGCGCTTCACAAAAAGCTGGTCAAGACCGCGAAGCGCGGCGTCGCGATGGGATCGGACGCCTGCCGCGCGGCGCTGCGCGCCTATGGCCGGCGCATCCGCCGGCTGGGCGTGGTCACGCCGTACATGCCGGTGGGCGACCGCCAGGTGGTGCGCTTCTTCACCGAGTGCGGCTACGAGGTGGTCAACCTGATCGGCCTGAAATGCAAGAGCCCGACGCTGATCGCGCACGAATCGAAGAAGACGCTGCGCGACGCGATCCTGCGCGTGAACGAAGGCAACGTCGACGCGGTGGTGCAGGTCGGCACCAACCTCGCCATGGCCGAGCTCGCCGCCAGCGCGGAGTTCTGGCTCGACAAGCCGGTGATCGCGATCAACACCGCGACTTACTGGTACGCGCTGCGCGACTACGGCATCAAGGACAAGATCTACGGCTGGGGCTCGCTGCTAGCCGAGCACTGATCTATCTTTTGCCGCGGGGAAGCTCGTCGCCGTCGCGGCGATACGCCGGCGGGACATAGAAGTTGAGCGTGCGCAGAAGCGCGCGCCCCGTGTTGCGGATCTCGTGCTTTTCCTTGTGCTCGATGAACACCAGGCTGCCGCGCGCGAGCCGGTGGCGCCGGCCGTTGACGGTGGCTTCACCCGATCCCGAGACCACGCAGAGCCACTGGTCGGCGCCGCGATGGCGGTTGCCGGCGTCGCCCTCCGCGTCGCCGGGCGCGAGCACCATCTCGGCCGCCTGCGAGGCGCGGTTGCCGGGGATTACGCGGAACCCCCGGCCGAACCGCAGCTTCTTGCTTCGCAAATTGCTACTTCGAGCCGCCGCCGCTTGAGCCGCCGGTGCTAGGCGCCGGAACGGGATTCGGCGCGGTGGTCGCGCTGCCCGAGCCGCTGGGTGACATGCTGCCGGTCGTGCCGCCGCTCGTCGTGCCCGTGGAACTGCCGCCCATCGAGCCGCTGCTCGAGCCGGCGCCCGCGTCCGCACGAGCATCGCGCAGGCACTTCTCGCGCTCGGTGCCCATCAGGCCGACGCACTTGCTCGGGACGTCGGTCGAGCTGCCGGTGCTGGCCGAACCGGACGGGCTGGTCGCCGAGCCCGACGGGCTGGTGGTTGTGCTGCCGGACGCACCCGCGCCGACGCTGGAGCCCGACGTGCCGCTCGCGCCCGTGCTGCCCGACGCCGAGCCGGAGGATTGCGCGATTGCCGCGGAAGACAGAGCAAGGAGCGCAGCTGCCGTAGCGGCGGTAAGGGTTTTCAAGATCATGAGGTGGATCTCCTCGAGTTGTGGTTGGACTGCGGCACTGCTCAACGCAAGGCCCGTACCCGCCGTGCGTTTCGCTAATTCGCTGCCATTGCAGCGCTACAGCCGGCCGGGGAACGCTTCTTGCCCCTCGCAACACACCACCACGAGGAGAAAACATGGAACGCATCGAGAAGTCGATCGAAGTCGCCTGCCCTGTGCGCACGGTTTACAACCAGTGGACCCAATTCGAGGAATTCCCGCGCTTCATGGCGGGGGTCAAGGAAGTGAAGCAGCTCGACGATACGCACTTGCACTGGCACGCCGAGATCTGGGGCAAGGACAAGGAATGGGATTCGGAGATCACCGAGCAGGTGCCCGACCAGGTCATCGCCTGGCGCAGCACGTCGGGCGCGCCAAACGCCGGCACGGTGCGCTTCGAGCCGGTCTCGCATGACCGCACCCGCGTGCGCCTGATCATGGAATACGAACCGCAGGGCACGGTGGAGAAGACCGGCGACGCGATCGGCATCTTCAGCGCGCGCGTGCAGAACACCGTCGAGGACTTCAAGGAGTTCATCGAGCACCGCGGTGCCGAGACCGGCGGCTGGCGCGGCGAGGTTCACGGCGGCCAGAAAACGCCCTCGGGCGGCAGCTCGGGCGGCGGCAACCCAGGTGGTGGCATCCC
>Ga0075430_100003425_pt1 | contig 13261 bp, 14 predicted proteins | sample RhiMetdeltSRZDD4_FD_75294 | JGI IMG/M metagenome (GOLD analysis project Ga0075430, IMG submission 75294) | Populus rhizosphere microbial communities from Tennessee, USA - Rhizosphere MetaG P. deltoides SRZDD4 | ecosystem: Host-associated > Plants > Roots > Rhizosphere > Soil | place: USA... | reverse complement strand
GCTATAATACGTTGATTCTTTTGCGAAGGTGGCGGAATTGGCAGACGCACCAGACTTAGGATCTGACGCCGCAAGGCATGAGGGTTCGAGTCCCTCCCTTCGCACCACAATCGAACCTAATGGCTAACGTGGAAAACCTGGGAACGCTGGAACGGCGCGTGTCCATGGCGCTCGCCGCGGACGAGATCGAGCGCAAGATCGACGAGCGGCTAAAGCAGCTCGCGCGCAACGTGCGCATGCCGGGCTTCCGCCCGGGCAAGGTGCCGCTGAAGCTGGTGGCGCAGACCTACGGCTCGCAGGTGCGCTCGGAAGTGCTGAGCGACGCGGTGCAGAAGTCCTTCACCGACGCGGTAAAGGAGGCCAACCTTAAGGTCGCCGGCTATCCGCGGATCGAGAAGGCCAAGGACAAGGACCTCGAGTTCAGCGCGACCTTCGAGATCTACCCCGAGGTGAAGGTCGGCGACCTGTCGGGCGCGAGCATCGAGCGTCCGAGCCTCGAGGTCGACGACACCGCGGTCGACAAGACGATCGAGATCCTGCGCAAGCAGCGCACGCGCTTCGAGCCGGTCCAGCGCGCGGCGCGCGACGGCGACCGGATCGTGGTCGACTTCAAGGGATCGATCGACGGCCAGCCCTTCGCCGGCAGCGAGGCGAACGACTACGCCTTCATGCTGGGCGAGGGCCGCATGCTGCCGGAGTTCGAGGCCGCCGCGCGCGGCATGGCGCCCGGCGAGCAGAAGACTTTCGAGCTCGGCTTTCCCGACGACTACCATGGCAAGGAAGTTGCTGGGAAGAAGGCGTCGTTCGCCATGACGCTGAAAAAAGTCGATGAGCCTTGCGTGCCCGAGCTCGACGCCGAATTCGCGAAATCGCTCGGCGTCGCCGACGGCGACACCGCCAAGATGCGCGCCGAGGTGCGCGCCAATGTCGAGCGCGAGGTGAAAAAGCGCGTCGAGGCGCGCGTCAAGGAGCAGGCGCTGAACGCGTTGCTCGCCGCGACGCCGCTCGAGATCCCGAAATCGCTGGTGGCGATGGAAGCGAGCGGTATGGCGGAGCGGGCGATGGGCGACCTCAAGGCGCGCGGCCTCGATCCGCAGAAAGTGCCGATCAACCCGCAGGCGTTCGAGGAAACCGCGAAGCGCCGCGTCGCCCTCGGCCTGATCGTCGCCGAGCTCGCGCGCGCGGAAAGCCTGCAGCCGAAGCCGGCGGAAGTGCGCGCGCTGGTCGAGCAGGAGGCGCAAAGCTACGAGAGTCCGGCCGAGGTAGTAAAATGGTTCTACATGCAGCCGCAACGCCTTTCAGAAATGGAAGCGCTCGCGCTGGAAACCAATGTCGTCAAATGGGTTTTGACGAAAGCGAAGGTAGGCGACAAGCAGGTAAGCTTCGACGAGCTGATGGGGGGCGCAGCAGCATGAACTGGCAAGGCAACGGACCGGACGTCAGGGACCTCGGGTTGATCCCGATGGTCATCGAGCAGTCGGGGCGCGGCGAGCGCGCGTATGACATCTACTCCCGCCTGCTCAAGGAACGGGTGGTATTTCTGGTCGGACCGGTGACCGAGGTCACCGCCAACCTGATCGTGGCGCAGCTCCTGTTCCTCGAGTCGGAGAATCCCGACAAGGACATCTTCTTTTACATCAACTCGCCCGGCGGGTCGGTGTCGGCAGGCTTGGCCGTCTACGACACGATGCAGTTCATCAAGCCCGACGTGTCGACTCTATGCGTCGGCCAGGCTGCGAGCATGGGCGCGCTGCTCATGGCCGCCGGGGACGCCGGCAAGCGCTTCGCGCTGCCCAACTCTCGGGTCATGATCCACCAGCCGATGGGCGGCTTCCAGGGCCAGGCGACCGACATCGAGATCCATGCCAAGGAAATTCTCTACCTGCGCGAGCGGCTGAACGAGATTTTGGCGCGCCACACAAAACAGTCGATCGAGGTGATCCGGCGCGACACCGAGCGTGACTTTTTCCTCGGGGCCGAAGACGCGGTAAAGTACGGTATCGTCGACAAAGTACTGGTGTCGAGGGAGAACACGTAAGTGTCCGAAAAAACGTCTTCCGGAGAGAAGCTCCTTTACTGCTCGTTCTGCGGCAAAAGCCAGCACGAGGTCCGGAAGCTGATCGCAGGTCCGTCGGTCTTCATCTGCGACGAATGCATCGAGCTGTGCAACGACATCATCCGCGAGGAGACCGCCTCCGATAAGGGCGGCAAGGGCGCGAAGTCGGACCTGCCGACCCCGCGCGAGATCCGCAACATCCTCGACCAGTACGTGATCGGCCAGGACCAGGCGAAGAAGATCCTCTCGGTCGCGGTCTACAACCACTACAAGCGGCTCAAGCACCTTTCGAAGAACGACGAGGTCGAGCTCGCGAAGTCCAACATCCTGCTGATCGGGCCGACCGGCTCGGGCAAGACGCTCCTCGCCCAGACCCTCGCCCGGCTGCTGAACGTGCCGTTCGTGATCGCGGACGCCACCACCCTCACCGAGGCGGGCTACGTCGGCGAGGACGTGGAGAACATCATCCAGAAGCTGCTGCAGAACTGCGACTACGACGTCGACAAGGCGAAGCGCGGCATCGTCTACATCGACGAGATCGATAAGATCTCGCGCAAGTCCGACAACCCGTCGATCACGCGCGACGTGTCGGGCGAGGGCGTACAGCAGGCGCTGCTGAAGCTGATCGAAGGCACGATCGCCTCCGTGCCCCCGCAGGGCGGGCGCAAGCACCCGAACCAGGACTTCGTCCAGGTCGACACCACCAATATCCTCTTCGTGTGCGGCGGGGCGTTCGACGGCCTGGAGAAGATCGTGCGCAACCGCACCGAGAAGACCGGCATCGGCTTCGGCGCGGAGGTGCGCAGCCCGAAGAACTCCAAGGCGACCTACGATCTGCTCAAGAACGTCGAGCCCGAGGACCTGATCAAGTACGGCCTGATCCCGGAGTTCGTGGGACGCCTGCCCGTGCTCGCGACCCTGGAAGAGCTGGACGAGGGCGCGCTGATCCAGATCCTGACCGAGCCGAAGAACGCGCTCATCAAGCAGTACCAGCGCCTGTTCCACATGGAAGGCGTGGAGCTTGAGGTGCGCAACACCGCGCTCGGCGCGGTGGCGAAGCGCGCGCTGGCGAGGAAAACCGGCGCGCGGGGCTTGCGCTCGATCCTCGAGCAGATCCTGCTCGACACGATGTACGAGCTGCCCACGCTGGAGAACGTCAGCAAGGTGGTGGTCGACGAGTCGATGGTGAGCGCGGACGGCAAGCCGCTCCTCATCTACTCCGACAATCAGAAAGTCGCCGGCGGCGCCGGCTAAAACCTACATTTCGTAACGCTATTCCCTCCTTTTGCGCATTGCAGCGTAAAGGCGATGCGTGTAGGCTTTTCCTCATTGTTTTTTCGGGAAGAACCCGCATCTACCGGGCGCGGTTTAACCCATTGAAAGGTTGATCTAAATGTCCGAAACACCCGCCTCGAACCCCGACCTCGTCCAGTACCCGCTGCTGCCGCTGCGGGACGTGGTGGTGTTCCCCCACATGGTGATTCCGCTGTTTGTGGGCCGGCCGAAGTCGATCAAGGCCATGGAAACCGCCATGGAGGCGGGCAAGTCGATCCTGCTGGTCGCGCAGCGCTCGGCCGCCAAGGACGACCCCGGTCCCCAGGACATGTACGCGATCGGCTGCGTCTCGAACATCCTGCAGATGCTGAAGCTGCCCGACGGCACGGTGAAGGTGCTGGTCGAAGGCGGCACGCGCGCGCAGATCCGCGAGATCGTGGACGTACGCACGCACTGGGTCGCCGAAGCGTCCGCCGTGCCGCCGGACACCGCGCCCCCGGCCGAAGTGGAAGCGATGCGCCGCGCGCTGCTTTCGGCGTTCGACCAGTACGTCAAGCTGAACAAGAAGATCCCGCCGGAGATCCTGACTTCCCTTTCCGGGATCGACGAGGCCGGGCGCCTCGCCGACACCGTGGCGGCGCACCTGCCGCTCAAGCTCGAGCAGAAGCAGCAGGTGCTCGAGATGTTCGACGTGAAGAGCCGGCTCGAGCACCTGCTGTCGCAGCTCGAGACCGAGATCGACATCCTGCAGGTGGAGAAGCGTATCCGCGGCCGCGTCAAGCGGCAGATGGAGAAGAGCCAGCGCGAGTACTACCTGAACGAGCAGGTCAAGGCGATCCAGAAGGAGCTCGGCGAAGGCGAGGAGGGCGCAGACCTCGAGGAGATGGAGAAGCGCATCAAGCGCGCGCACATGCCGAAGGACGCGCGCAAGAAGGCGGAAGCCGAGCTGAAGAAGCTGAAGCTCATGTCGCCGATGTCCGCCGAGGCGACCGTGGTGCGCAACTACATCGACACCATCGTCAACCTGCCATGGCGCAAGAAGTCCAAGATCTCCAAGGACATCAAGCTCGCGCAGGAGATCCTCGACCGGGACCACTACGGGCTGGAGAAGGTGAAGGAGCGCATCGTCGAGTACCTGGCGGTGCAGACGCGCGTCGACAAGATGAAGGCGCCGATCCTCTGCCTGGTGGGTGCGCCCGGCGTCGGCAAGACCTCGCTCGGCCAGTCGATCGCCAAGTCGACCAACCGCAAGTTCGTGCGCATGTCGCTCGGCGGCGTGCGCGACGAGGCCGAGATCCGCGGCCATCGCCGCACCTACATCGGCTCGATGCCCGGCAAGATCCTGCAGAACATGTCGAAGGTCGGCGTGCGCAACCCGCTGTTCCTGCTCGACGAGGTCGACAAGATGGGCATGGACTGGCGCGGCGACCCGTCCTCGGCGCTGCTCGAAGTGCTCGACCCGGAGCAGAACCACACCTTCGTCGACCACTACATCGAGGTCGAGTACGACCTGTCGGAGGTGATGTTCGTCGCCACGGCGAACACGCTCAACATCCCGCCGGCGCTGCTCGACCGCATGGAAGTGATCCGTCTCTCGGGCTACACCGAGGACGAGAAGATGAACATCGCGGTCAAGTACCTGCTGCCCAAGCAGATGAAGAACACCGGGCTCAAGGAAGGCGAGCTCACGGTGTCCGAGGCGGCGGTGCGCGACATCGTGCGCTACTACACGCGCGAGGCGGGCGTGCGCGCGATGGAGCGCGAGATCTCCAAGATCTGCCGCAAGGCGGTCAAGCAGCTGCTGGTCGAGAAGAAGGCCGACGGCGAGAACGGCAAGCCGCATCGCATCAGCATCACGCCCAAGAACCTCGACAAGTACCTCGGGGTGCGCCGTTACACCTTCGGCATGGCCGAGAAGCAGAACCAGGTCGGCCAGGTCACCGGCCTCGCGTGGACGGAAGTGGGCGGCGAGCTGCTCACCATCGAAGCGGTGACCATGCCGGGCAAGGGCAAGACCATCACCACCGGCAAGCTCGGCGACGTGATGCAGGAGTCGATCCAGGCCGCGCTCTCGGTAGTGCGCGCGCGCTCGCGCAAGCTCGGCGTGAAGGAAGACTTCTACCAGAAGAACGACATGCACATTCACCTGCCCGAGGGCGCCACGCCCAAGGACGGGCCGAGCGCCGGCATCGGCATCGTGACCTCGATGGTCTCGGTGCTCTCCGGCATCCCGGTGCGCTCGGACGTCGCCATGACCGGCGAGATCACGCTGCGCGGCGAGGTGCTGCAGATCGGCGGCCTGAAGGAGAAGCTGCTCGCGGCGCACCGCGGCGGCATCAAGACCGTGCTGATCCCGGAAGAGAACGTGAAGGACCTCACCGAGATTCCGGACAACATCAAGAACAGGCTCGAGATCGTGCCGGTGAAGTGGATCGACAAGGTTCTGGAAGTGGCGCTCGAGCGCCAGCCCGATCCGCTGCCCGAGCACGACGAGTCGGCGCCGATCCCGTCCAAGCCCGACGATCAGGCCGGCGTGGCCCGGCCCCACTAGTTGTTTGAACAAAGCGGACCTCATCGACCAAATCGCGCAGGCGGCCGAGATTTCCAAATCGGCTGCCGAGCGCGCCGTCGATGCGCTGGTCGGCGCGGTCAAGTCCAGCCTGCGCAAGGACGAGCAAGTGACGCTCGTCGGCTTCGGCACCTTCTACGCCGGTAAGCGCGCCGCGCGCACCGGGCGCAATCCGCGGACTGGCGCGGCGTTGGACATCAAAGCCGCGCGCTTGCCCAAGTTCCGCGCTGGTAAGGCACTCAAGGACGCTATAAACTAGCGCCCCTTCGCTCGAAGGCGGAGAGACTCGCCGAAAAGCAGAGGGGTGCTTAGCTCAGCGGTAGAGCGCTGCCCTTACAAGGCAGATGTCGTAGGTTCGACCCCTACAGCACCCACCAGAGTCGTGTGCAGCAAGGCAAGGAGCGGTAGTTCAGTCGGTTAGAATACCGGCCTGTCACGCCGGGGGTCGCGGGTTCGAGTCCCGTCCGCTCCGCCAACCAACAAGCCTTGATCCCCGCTTTCGGGCGTTATCAGATCCAATCGGAAATCGGCCGCGGCGCGATGGGCACCGTGTATCGCGCGCTCGATTCTGTCCTCGAGCGCACGGTCGCGATCAAAATGCTCAACCGGGGCCTGCCCGACGCCGAGCTCCCTGAAATCCAGGCGCGTTTCGTGCGCGAGGCGAAGTCGGCCGGCCGCCTCAACCATCCGAACATTGTCACCATCTACGACGTGGGCATGGTCGGCGAGGTCGCGTATATCGCGATGGAGTACCTGGAAGGTCAGTCCCTGCAGCAGCTGATGAAGTCGCGCGCTGCATTGCCCTTCGAAAAGGTCGCGGACATCGTCGCGCAAGTGGCCGAGGGTCTCGACTACGCCGGCCGCTTCGGCATCGTGCACCGCGATATCAAGCCGGCGAACATCATGGTTTCACCAGCCGGGCTCGCGACAATCACGGATTTCGGCGTCGCGCGCCTGCCATCGTCGTCCATGACCGACGCGGGAACGCTGCTCGGGTCGCCGAAGTACGTCGCGCCGGAGCAGGTTCGTGAAGAGCCAGTCGACCCGCGCGCCGACATCTTCTCGCTCGGCGTCGTGCTCTACGAGATGCTGGTCGGGAAGACCCCCTTCGAGGAGCCTGGGCTGGACGTCCTCTCGCTCCTCGACCGGATCGTGGAACAGCCGGTAGCGCCGGTGACGCGGCAGCGGCCCGAGATACCGGCCGCGCTCGATGCCATCCTCGAGCGCGCGCTGGCCAAGGACCCGGCGCAGCGTTTCCAGCGGGCCGGCGAGCTGGCGCGGCGCCTGCGGCAGCTCAGCTTGCCGGCGGGCAGCGCGCCGCTCGACTTCGATGCAGAGCCCTCCGGCGAGATCCCGGACGCGCAGGCGAGCCTCAGCAAGCTCCTCGCGGATCTCGCAGCGTTCTCGCGCAGGGAGCCGTCCCTGGAAGCGGCCAACGAGCTCAGCATGCGGCTGCGCAAGGCGTTTCATTACCTGGAAGAGCTGGTGCGGCGGGTGATCCATGCCAACCCGCCGTTCACGGTGAAGCTTGACGTGATCTACCTTGGTGCGCTTCCGGCGGCGGATATGTCCAACGGCCACGTCGCGTGCGCCACGAGGAAGGTCGGCGACGCGGAGGTCGTCGATTGCGTCAAGCTGACGTATCGCATGAAGTCCAGCCGGAAGGCGCGGATCGTGCTGAACCGAAGCAAGGCCGGCGTGCTCAAGAGACATTTGGACCTGGCGAAGATCAAATTCGACTCGCGGGAGGTGACCGACGACGCCGGCGCGGTGCGGCTCGAGGCGTTTTTGATCGAAGTCGACCTTGCCGCGAGCGCAACGCTGCGCGGCAACTACGAACGGCAGACGGTCGAGATCGCGTGCGAGAACGTCGGAGTGCTCGGGCCGGCGAATTATCGTCTCGACGCTGCGGACGTCGACGATGCGATCTGGGAGTTCGGGCAGCTGCTGTTCGGCCAGCCGAGCCGCTTCGCCGGACTCAGGCTGCCAGCGGCAGTGGAATGACGGCTCCCGCGTTGCTGCTCGCGATCTGGATCAGCGGAGCCGAGGCCCCTCCCACCGACGTTTTCCTCAAGGCAGTGGACATCGTGGAAGACGAGATCGTCGCCTCCATCAAGAGACGTTCAGACCCGCCCGACTAGCCCATTCCGGCTGCTGGCTTTGCGACTTCCATCACGTTTCGGACGAATTTCCGCGCGCCCGACCGTAAGGGATGTTCAGCGTTCTGCCCGGCGAGGCGCCGCGTGCCGTACAGTCGACCTGATGATGAACTTCCCGAGCGCCGAGATCCGCAGGCCATCGACTCGCACCGAGCGCGTGATCGAGACGATCGCCATTGTCGCTGCGGCAGCCGTCGCGCTGTTCTTGCTCAGATAAGCGACTTTGGCTCGATGGAAGAAAAAGCCTTCCTGTTGTCCGTCACGATAATCGGGCTGATCGGCCTGGTGGCCATTCTCGGCCGCTTCTTCGGGTGGCTCTGACGCGGCATGGAATGGACCAACAAGCAGAGGCTTCTCCACCAAGCGGCGGAGTTGGTGGGCCGGAGCGACCTGGCGAAGGGTCTGGGGGTGTCGGAAGAGGACCTGGACGCCTGGATGCGTGGCGAGGGAGCGATGCCCGATGGCAAGCTGCGCCCCCTCGCTGACTTCCTGGACAAGGTTGCTGCTTCGCGGCGGCAGTGACGGCTAATGGCTAAGGTGACGCTGTATGTCCCTCACCATTGGTCCTGCGGCCTGGACCGCTTGGCGTAGCCGCTCGCGGGATACGCCGAGCTTCTCCGACCAGTAGTCCAGTTCATGCTCCTGTTCGACGTTGATTCGGGCGTCGTCCGGTTTGCCGGTTTGCTTCAGGTCGTCTGCCATGAGGGTCTCCTTTCGGTGCGCGTGGAAGCGCTTCGGACGTGCCGCCTCCGCTGCGCGGGGGCTTCCTGGTCGCGCTGCGGAGCTCTCGAGCGATGCGATCGCGCTCTCTCGCGCTTACGCTGATGCCATCGCGCAGGATCGCGACGACGACGCGACGTTTGCGGCGCTTGGTCGTTGCCATGGGCAGCAGGCCAGCAAGAGGCGTTCCGCCCGGGGCTATTCCGGGCGCGCGCGCATCTCGTTGTTGCGGCGCGCGGCCGTGTCGCTGAGGCGGGTGAGCCAGGAAGGCGACCAGCGGCTTGCGCTTTCGTAGCCGTAAGCCGAGAACTGTCCGATGCCGCCCATGCGCGGCAGCAGGCGCGCGAGGGCCCCGAGCAGCGCTTGCGTGGTCCCCGGCAGCATCGACTGCAGCGGCACGGCCAGGTTGGCGGGATTGCGCAACACCACTTCGCGTTCGCCGTCGCGGCAGGCGCGCAGGATCTGCGCCGCGGCGCGCTCGGCGCTCATCGCGAGGCCGGGCAGCGAGTCGGCGACGCTGAACCAGGCGTACTCCTTTCGATACTGTCCCTTGAAGAGCGCGTTGCGCGGGCTGCCGGTGCGCACCAGGCTGGGGCAGACGGTGGTGACCAAAATGCCGTCCTTCGCGAGCTCGGTGCGCAGCCCGTTCGACAGGCCGACCAGCGCGAACTTGCTCGCGGTATAGGGCAGCATGTGGGGCACGGCGCGCTTGCCGCCTAGGGAGGCGACGTTGACGATCCGGCCCCAGCCGCGCCGGCGCATCTGCGGCAGCACCTCGAGCGTCGTGTTGAGCGGGCCCCAGAAATGGACGTCCATCGCGCGGCGGAAATCGTCGCGCGTCATCGCCTCGAGCGGACCGACCTGGATGATGCCGGCGACGTTGAACAGCACGTCGATGTGGCCGAAATGGGCGAGCGTCTGCTGCACCGCCGAATGCACCTCGTCGAGCCGGCCCACGTCGCACGGGACGACGAAGACCTCGCCGCCGCGCTCACGCAGCTCGCTCGCCGCCTGTTCCAGGTCCGACGCGGTACGCGCGAGGAGCGCAACCCGTGCACCCGCGTCGACCAACTGGCGCGCGAGCACGAGTCCCATCCCGCGCGAGCCGCCGCTGATGAGGACGGTTCTGCCTCCAAACGAGAAGCGGCGGGAATGGCGCAGCGCCGCGCGCGCGGCAAGGGCGGCAGCCAGCCCCGCGCCGGCGGCCAAGAGGAGCGTGGAACCTTTCATGGGGGTCTCCAGGGTGATTCCTCAGCCCCCTCGCAGGAAGCGTGCCGGCGCCCCTTTATTTCCGTTCCGGGACTACCCAGTAATAGACCGTGCTGGTGCCGACCTTCTGCATCGCGGCCGGCTTCCAGTCGCCCATGTCGAACGCGTGCGAGACGATGCGGGTTCCGGGCTTGAGCTCGGCGAGGAGCTTTGGACGAAGCTGCATGTTCACACCGGAGAGGAGATAGATCGTCACCACGCTCGCCTCGCTGATGTCGGCCTTGAAGAGATCGCCCTCGCGGAACTCGACGCGGTCACCGACGCCCGCGCGTCGTGCGTTGTCGCGCGCTTCCTTGATGCGCTGCGGGTCGATGTCGATGCCGACGCCGCGCGCCCCGTGCTTCTTCGCGGCGGCGATCACGATGCGGCCGTCGCCCGAGCCGAGGTCGTAGACCACGTCCTTCGGGCCGACCTTGGCGAGCTGGAGCATGCCTTCGACCACCTTTTCCGGCGTGGGGACATACGGCACGTCGCGCGCGAGTGTCGGCGACAGGAAGGGGACGGCGAGGAACAGGGCGCAAAGCAGGCGAGGCATGAAAGCTCCTTGGTCAAAGATTACGGTAGAAATGATAGCCTCCCGGCGTGACTGCGCTCGACACTGTCGGCAAGTACGCGCTGCGCCTCCAGATCGGGCGCGGCGCGATGGGCATCGTTTACGAGGCGTACGTGATCGGGCCGACCGCCGAGCCGCCGCGAAAGGTGGTGCAGGCCCTCGCCGCGCTCGGCGTGACGATCGCTTCGGAATTCAGCTAAATCGTCCGGTAAAATCCGCTCCTCCCGGAGCTCAACGCGGTGTTCGATCTCGTCCACAAGCACAAGCGCATCGTCCAGGTGATCCTGGCGCTGCTGGTGATTCCGTTCGCCATCTGGGGCGTCGAGTCCTATACCCAGTTCCGCGGCTCGCGCGACGCGGTGGCGACGGTGAACGGCCTGGAGATCTCGCAGCGCGAGTTCGGCGAGGAGCTGCGCCGGCAGCAGGAGCAGATGCGTCGCATGTTCGGCGGCGCGGTCGACGCGTCGATGCTCGATTCGCCCGAGTCCCGGCGCGCGGTCCTCGAGGGCCTCATCACCCAGCGCCTGCTGGCCGCGGAGGCGGCGCGCGCCCGCATGTTCATGAGCCGCGAGGCGGTGATCGACGCGATCACCAGCGCGCCCGAGTTCCAGGAGGACGGCAAATTCTCGACCGCGAAGTATTCGGCCTACCTGGCGAGCCGCGGCATCTCCGACCAGGGCAACGTCGCCGAGCTGCAGAGCCAGATCCCGCTCGCGCGCTTCGCGGGCTCGATCTCCGAGACCGCGATCGCGCCGCGCACCGTGGCCGCGCGCCTCGCCGCGCTCGAGGCGCAGAAGCGCGAGGTCTCGGAGGCGCGCATCTCCGAGAAGGACTTCCTGCCGCAGGTCAAGATCGACGAGGCGCAGGTCAAGGCGCATTACGACGCCAACCAGGCCGACTACCGCACGCCCGAGCGCGTGCGCGCCGAATACCTCGTGCTCTCCGCTGCGGCGCTGTCGCGCCAGGACCCGCCGACCGAGGCCGAGATCAAGGCGGCGTTCGAGGCGCGCTCGAGCCAGTTCCGGGTCGAAGAGCAGCGCCGCGCAAGCCATATCCTGGTCAAGACCAAGGAAGAAGCCGACAAGCTGCTGCAGGATTTGAAGAAGGCGCCCGGGCGCTTCGCCGAGCTGGCCAAGAAGCACTCCCAGGACCCGGGCTCGGCCGAGAAGGGCGGCGACCTCGGCTGGTTCGGCCGCGGCATGATGGTGAAGCCCTTCGAGGACGCGGTATTCAAGCTCGCGCAGAACGAGACGCAGACCGTGGAGAGCGAGTTCGGCTTCCACGTGATCCGCCTCACCGGCATCCAGGGCGCCAAGGCGCGCCCGTTCGACGAGGTGCGCAAGGAGCTCGCCGAGGAGCTCGCGCGCCAGAAGGGCCAGCGGAAGTTCGCCGAGTCCGCCGAGGCCTTCAACAACATGGTCTACGAGCAGTCCGACAGCCTGAAGCCGGCGGCCGAGCGCTTCAAGCTAGAGGTGCAGACCACCGGCTGGATCGCCAAGTCGGCGCGCCAGGAGCTCGGCGCGCTCGACAACCCGAAGCTGCTCGCGGCGCTCTTCTCCTCCGACGCGCTGAAGAACAAGCGCAATACGGACGCGATCGAGGTCGCGCCCAACACGCTGGTCGCGGCCCGTGTAATCGAGCACCAGCCCGCGGCTCAGCGCGCCTTCGACGAGGTGAAGGGCGACATCGCCGAGCTGCTGCGGCGGCGCGAGGCCTCCGCGCTCGCGCTGAAGGACGGCAACGCCAAGCTGGAAAAGCTGCGCAAGGGCGAGGAAGCGGGCGTGAAGTGGGGGCCTTCGCGACTCGTCTCAAGGCGTGAAGCGCAAGGACTTCCCGTCAACCTGCTGCGCCAGGTGGTTTCCGCCGATACCAGCAAGCTGCCCGCTTACGTGGGCGTACCGGTCCCCGACGGCGGCTACGCGCTGCTGCGCATCTCGAAAGTGATCGAGGAGCCGGCGAAAGAAGGCGACCAGCAGATGGTCGCGCGCGCGGCCCAGCTCTACGGTGGCGCGCAGCTCGACGCGTTCATCGCCAGCCTGCGCAACCGCGCCGAGATCTCGGTCAACTCGAAGATTCTGGAGGCGAAGTAGGCAGCCCGGCGACGACGTGGCTGAAGCCGCCGTCGACGTACAGGATCTCGCCCGTCACCGCGGCCGCCAGGTCGGATAGCAGGAACGCCGCGGCATTGCCGACATCCTCGGTCGTCACGTTGCGCCGCAGGGGCGCGTGCTCCTCGACGAACTTGAGGATCTTGCCGAAGCCCGCGATGCCGGCCGCGGCGAGCGTCTTGATCGGTCCGGCGGAGATGCCGTTCACGCGGATGCCCTGCGGCCCGAGGCTCGCCGCGAGGTAGCGCACCGAAGCTTCGAGGCTCGCCTTGGCGAGCCCCATCGTGTTGTAGTTGGGGACGACACGCGCGGCGCCGAGATAGGTGAGCGTGAGCAGCGAAGAATTCTTTTGCAGCAGCGGCAAAGCCGCCTTGGCAAGGGCGGCGAAGCTGTACGCCGAGATGTCGTGCGCCTGGCGGAACGCCTCGCGGCTGATGCCTTCGAGAAAGTCGCCGGCGATCGCCTCGCGCGGCGCGAATGCGATGGCGTGCACCACACCATCGAGTTTCTGCCATTGCCGGCCGAGCGCCTCGAACAGGGCGCTGATTTCCG
>Ga0075430_100003421_pt1 | contig 13265 bp, 8 predicted proteins | sample RhiMetdeltSRZDD4_FD_75294 | JGI IMG/M metagenome (GOLD analysis project Ga0075430, IMG submission 75294) | Populus rhizosphere microbial communities from Tennessee, USA - Rhizosphere MetaG P. deltoides SRZDD4 | ecosystem: Host-associated > Plants > Roots > Rhizosphere > Soil | place: USA... | reverse complement strand
GACGAGCAGCACGCGATCGCGCGCGAGCGGCTTTTCCAGGAAGTCGAAGGCGCCGCTTCGCGTCGCTTCGACCGCATCGCGAATCGTTCCATGCCCCGAGATCATCACGACGGGGGTCTGATCGTCGCGCTGCCGCAGCGACCGCAACAGGTCGATTCCGTTGCCGTCGGCAAGACGCAGGTCGAGCAAATAGAGATCCGCTCGACCGAGGGCGTGATGCGCGTGGAATTTCGCCGCAGACTCACAAATCGAGACCCGGTATCCCTCTCCTTCGAGAATCAATTGCAACGACAAACCGATGTTGGGTTCATCGTCAACGATCACGATGTGACGCTTACGTGTCATACCGACGCCGCTGCCGATTCAGGAGCTGACGGTAACGCGACTCGAAAGCCGGCTCCACCTAGCTCTCCCCTGACGAGGGTGATATCGCCGCCCAGCAGCAGTGCGTTCTTTCTCGCAATCGAGAGCCCCAGTCCCATTCCGCGTTTCTTGAAGGTGATCGTCGGTTCGAAGAGCGTCCGCCGGGCCTCATCGCTGAGGCCTGGACCCGAGTCGTGCACTTCGACAACAACCTGTCCTCCTTGCGAGTGCGACACGGTCATCACCGAGCCGCCTGGCCCTGCAGCCTCGGCAGCGTTCTCGAGCAAGTTCGTCAGGATGCCTTTGAGCAGGTCCGTTCCAGCGTGAACCCGCGGACCTTGCACGTCGAGCTTGAAGGTATACGCCGTGTCCGGGTGGGCCGGCTTCAGCAGCGCGACGCGCTCGGCGATCAGCACGTTCAGATCGAAGACTTCCGGGTTCACGGGGGGCTCACTGGCAAACTCCGAGAAAGCGCGCACGCGCCGCTCCAACGTCTCTATCTCACTCACGACGATCTGAACGGCCTGGTCCATGAACGCCCGGTCCGACTGTGGTTGTCGCGCGAGCATTTCCTCGACGGTGAGTCGAATGGGCGTCAGCGAGTTCTTCAACTCGTGCGCTGTCTTGCGAGCCAGAGATTGCCAGCTCGACATCTGGGTCAGGTACACCAGCCGCTCCCGGCTTCGCCGCAGTTGTTCCGCCATGCCGTTGAACGCATCCACCGCGCGCCCGACTTCATCGTCTCGCCCTTTCTCGAGCCGGCGGTCCCACTGCCCTGCCGCGAAATCGGTCAGGCCGGCGGTCAGTTGCCGGATCGGACTGCTGATGCGATGCGCGATGAAGAGCAGCGGCGCCAGCGAGATGAGCCAGACAACCGCGACGAGGAGAAGCAACGTCAACGTAAATCCACGCCGCAGGTCGCGCGACTCGATCGATCCGACGAGCTCCCGTGTGCGGCGGAACTCCCCTGACAGTTCCTGCATCCGTATCGAGCCGAGATCGCGGCGATAGACATCGACTCCCTTGGGTGTCTTGTGCATGAAGTCGAGGTGGTCCCCGCCAGGCCCGGACAGGCTGGATCGTTCCGCTTCACCGCTTTCCCAGAATGCGCGGACATCCTCGGGCCAGGTATTCATGTCGGCGACGGGGTACGACGTCGCCGCCACACGGCCATCGAGCGCCTCCCGCTTCAGTCCATCGCGCTCTCGCTGGTAGAACTGCCTGACCGTTCCCTCGAGCGTCCGCGACAACCGATCGAGTTCCTCCGTCGTCGCGTAGCCGAGGCTGCGCTCGAGCAGCGAAGTCGTGATCCAAATCGTCGCGCCGAGTGGCATCAGCGTCGCGATGATGAAGGCGAGGATCAATCTGGCTCGAAGACTATTCATGAACGTCTAATCGAAGGCGTGTCTAAAGGCGCGCCTCTACCTGGCCTGCGTCGCGGCGGGCCGTACTATCCGCCGTGATCACGGCAGCCGGAACGGTCCGGCATCCACTGATTTTGCCAAATCGGCTTCCTCCCGTCGTCGGCTCAACCGATCGATCAGGCCGCGCAGCGTATACCTTTCGTCCGGCGCCTGGTTGACCTCCGGGGCGACGTCGTGAACGCGATACGCGAGCCGGATCCAGAACGGTGTGTCGCGCCCGAAACCGAGTGACGACACAGGCACAGTCAGATTCTCGAGGCACCAATTCTCGGCGTCCCGTGGCCGCAGGTGAGAGATCGACCGAGGCGGCGATCCGATTCGCGACACCGCGAAGCGTTCTTCCCACAAGTCGAAACTCAAGGTGAAACCCTGCGCTGCCTGCTTCGTGCTGGGCCCGTCGGGCTTTGTCAGCACCGTGAGCTCGAAATCGATGCGCACCGAGCGTCCTTCCTTCAAGCGCGTCAGCACCGGACCCTCGATAAAGCTGAAACCACGCGCCTGGACGTGGAGAGCATTCGCGACGGTTCTGACCGTGACGCTTTGCGCGGCGAGCGGCACGGCGACCACGGCTATGACGACGAGCGGCAGCAGACTCTGCCAACCAGCCGAGCGACTGATCGCGGCGCTCAAAACCGCACTCCGGCCATGAAGGTGACGTCCGCACCGTCGCTATTCAGCGGGAAGCCAACGGTCAGGAAAGAGTTGTCGGAGTGAATGCCAAACCCGGTCGAATAGCGAATCTTGCTCTCGGTGTTTCGATCCCAGACGGAGCCGGTATCGAAGAACACCGCAACGTGCGAGTATCGATACTCGACGGACGAATGGAACATGCGCTCGCCACCGAGAGGCGAGATGTCGTACTTGTCCCAGCCGCGCAGCGTCGTGGAATTGCCCAGCGAGAAGCGCTCGAAGAGAGGGGCGTCGCCAGTGATATAGCCCAGGGACAGCGATGCGATGGCCTCGCTCCGTCCCTGCTCGAACTGGTAACGCGCCTGCCCAAGGTGCCGTTTGTAGACAAGATCGCTGTCGAGTCCCTTCACCGCGGCGCGGATCTGGTAACTCGCCTCAGCGCGCTGACGCACGTCGTTACTGCCCTGCCAGAGATGGTCGCCGCTGATCCCGAACAGCCACGCGTTGGCCATCTGCGAATTGGGAGAATTCGAGAGCGACTCCAGCTCAGAGATGCTGATGCCGCCGTTGATTCGAACACGGGGATTGAACGCGAACGTCGCCGTAGGCTCGAAGGTCAGTCGATTTCGGTACAGCTCAGGGATGCCGGGATTCGACGCCAGCGCGGTAAGAGTGGCGTCCTCCCACGTCTGGTTGTAGCGGGAGAACTCCAGCCGCGCGCCGAGCTTCTCGGTCCCGATCACGCGGCTTTCGAACGCGAGCCGGAACCCGGAGTACTCCTCGATCAGCTCGTCAATGTCGTTGAACGCGACGCCAGCTGTGAACCGATGACGGCTGCGTGAACTGGACATCGGGATATCGAGCACGCCACTCCAGCCCTGCTGGGAGTGATAGACCAGCTTCGATCGCGTCGGCGCGAAACGAATCCACGGCTCCTCGAAGATCTCGAACACGACCCGAATCCTGCCGGTCTGAGACCCCTTCGAGATCCGGCGGGCGACGTCGCGTCCCGGCAGCTCCTTCTCCAGCCGCTCATGCAATCGCTCGGCTTCATCCGTGTCCAGACGTCTGCCAACGAGTTTCTGTAAGTCGTCGCGGAGCTGCTGACTGATCTCGTTGTATGGACCCTCGACGTCGACGGTCTCGACGATGTAGCGGGCGTTGATGTTCTCGGTGAGATCCGTGTCGTCGCTGATTCGAGCGACGAGGAAGATCACACGCGCCTTACCGTCAGGCCTGGAGACACCGCGCACCGCGGCCACGACTTCCGGCTGCTCTTGTTCGATACGGGAGGCAAGCTGATTGAGCCCCTCGCGATTGAGCGGAGAGCCGACCAGTGAATTGATGTCTTTCTGTAGTCCGGGGCTCAGGCTATACAGCGAGAACCCCGATATCTCGACGGCGTCGATGACTGCGCCCTCGGGAGCGTCAGCTTCCTGGGCGTTGGCCGCCACCAATGGCAGGCCGAGAAGGACGAACAGCAGCGCGAGTGTTCTCATGTCACGACGCCACGGCAAGCGGCGCGCCATTGTACAAACAGTTGATTGTGAAGGAGATGACTCGCGCAGGGGTGTGAGCCGCATTCACACCCGCGGGACGAAGTGGCACACCACCTGCGCACTTCGAACTTACTTATCCACTATGACCTTTAAACTTTTCACTTTCATTGGCACTGCAGACGATGAATCGTCCCCGCCCGTCCGCGTGATCGCTCCGACGTGAGGAGCAAGGTGTTGGCATCGAGGTAATCGATTCCTTCGCCCTGCGGCTCGGCGTCGCCGAGCGAGCACGGCCGCTGCAAGTCGCGCCAGCGTGTCTGGCCGCCTTCATCGAGGCGTTCGAAGAAATACACCTCGTAGTACGTGCGCACGGCCAGTGTCTTTCCGTCGGGAGACATGGCGGCGGAAGTCACCAGTTGTCCCGTTCCCGGATCGGGCTTTATCCCAGTGTTGCCGGCATATTGCGCCACGACGGTTTCAGCGTTCTCGATCGCTTTTGCCACCGTCGTCGCGGGAATGCTGAAAAAGTCGATGGTGCCGTGGCGTCCTTTCGACACGATCGTGAGGTCACCGTTTGGCAGGACGGCAAGCGCTTCGGCATCGGTCGGCTTATCCGGGTAGCGATAGTGAAACGACCGGGCCGGAACGGGAGGCTGGGTACCTGCACCGCCGACACGCGGCTCGATGACGATGTAGATGGTGACCTGCGGACGGACCTGGTCGTTGTCTCCGGTGTCGGCCATGTAGAGACACTCGCTCTTCTGCGACGACGCGTCGTTGGCCATCTCGGGGGGGCAGGTACCGGCGGAGATGTCCTCCCAATCCCGCGCCAAAGCATTGGCGACCTTGAACTGCCCTAGCAGTTTGCCGGACATGTCGACGGCATACAGGTTGGGACCATCTCCCGAGTCGTTGTGCGACCAGAGAACACCCGGCTGTGTGCGGCTGATCGCCAGGCCGGAACTCTCGCGAAGCTCGTCCGGCAGGACGCCCACTTCTTCGAGTACTCGCGCTGCGTAGGCTTTCCTGCTCTCCAAATGTGCCGCCAGCGCGCGCTGGGACCACCACGCACCCACCCACTGCCACGACAACATGGCGAGACTTCCGATGACGAGGATAGAGGCGAGGATGTAGGCGACAGCGATGGCAGTTCTGGGGGATCTACGCACGAAGGGCCTTGGCGGTAAGAAATGATACCCGTTCTGTCCTTGACTATCCCAATCGTAAGGCGTAAAAGCCGGTCAACACCCTAACTCGTTCACCAGCGGACCTCGGTTCAAGCGCAGCCCGGCATGACTGGTAATCAGTCATCGCGCGAGCGGAAGGAGAAGGACATGCGCAGACTGACCCACGCGGTAGTAGTCCTGACGTGTCTGGTGGTGGTTCCCTCCTGGTCTTTCGCCCAGTCGTCCATCACAGGCGTGGTCAGGGACACGTCGGGAGCAGTCCTGCCCGGCGTCTCGGTAGAAGCCTCGAGCGACGTGCTCATCGAAAAGGTACGGTCGGCGGTCACCGACGACACCGGTCAATATCGAATCACCGAACTGCGGCCGGGCACCTACACGGTCACCTTCACGCTGACCGGATTCAGCACCGTGAAGCGCGAACAACTGGAGTTGCCCGCGGACTTCGTTTCTACCGTCAACGCTGACATGCGCGTCGGCACACTTGAAGAAACGGTCACCGTGACCGGCGAAAGCCCGATTGTCGACGTTCAGAGCGCACGGCGGCGCCGGACGCTCGACGAGAACCTGATCGAGTCTCTTCCCACGGCGCAAGGGTACGCGGCGGTCATGGTCTTGATGCCGTCGATGGTGCAAAGCAACGGCGGCAACAACAATGTCTTGCTCAACCCCGGGATGATTGTCTTCGGCGGGCGCGGGGGCCGCGGCAACGAGGGTATCGCGCAGACTGACGGGATCGGGACGGGCGCCGCGATCAATGGCGGCGGCGTCTCGGGTTACGGCCGGCTCGACACGACAGAGGAGGTCGTGCTGACCGCCAGTGGCGGACTTGGTGACGTCGAGGTCGGCGGTCCGATCGTCAACCTGATCCCGCGCAACGGTAGCAACAGGTTCGAGAATCGAGTTCAGGCGTCAGGCCTGACCGGCTCGATGCAAGGCGACAACTTCACGGCGGAGTTGAGACAGGCTGGCCTGCGGACGCCGGCAAAGACCAACTACCAGTGGGATTCCAGCCTGATGAACAGCGGCCCGATCATGCGGGACCGTCTCTGGTTCTTCTATGCCACCAGGTACGCGGGCGTCGGGAGCGACCAGCCCGGTATCTTCTACAACAAGAACGCCGGCGACATCACCAAGTGGACCTACGATCCGGACTTCACTCGTCCGGCGCGGAACAGTTCTTCGGGTACGATCACTCCGACGCTTCGGCTGACCGGGCAACTCAATCGCGCCATGCAAGTGGGAGTCTTTGCGGACTTTGGAGCTTTCAGACTCAGCGACTACCCGCAAATCGGCCAGGTCGGGGCAGTCCCGCTGGCCACGCCGGAGACCGGCACCGTCGGTGGAAGCGGACGCTCGACGATGTTTCAGTACAAGTGGACTTGGACTGCCACGAGCAGGCTTCTGCTGGACGCGAGCTACGGGTCGTACCACCAGGATTGGAACGGGCGCGAGCGGCCCGACAACAATCGCGACCTGATTCGCATGACGGAACAGTGCTCGGCCGGCTGCGCGAACAACGGCGGTGGCATCCCGGGCCTGGTCTATCGCGCGCAGGTGTGGAACCCGGACTACATGGAGCCAAACCGCTGGCAGGCGGCGGCGACCTACGTCACCGGCGCACACAACATGAAGTTCGGCTATCAGGGCGTGTTCCACCTGGAACAGACTTACCCCCACGGCAACAACTACAACCTCGATTACCGGGTCAACAACGGCGTGCCGAACCAGCTCACGCAGTTCGCGAGACCGAACTTCAACGACTCGCGCACGCGATACGACGCCCTGTACGCACAGGACCAGTGGACTCATGGAAGGTTCACCGTGCAGGGAGCCATCCGCTACGACCACGCGTGGAGTTACTATCCCGCGCAGCAGATCGGACCGACGCAATTCATCCCGCAGGGGCTCTTCTTTGAGGAGTCCAAAGGCGTCATCGGCTATCACGACATCGATCCCCGGTTCGGCCTCGCCTATGACGTGTTCGGCAACGGGAAAACCGCGTTGAAGTTCAACACCGGCCGGTACCTGGAAGCCGCGGTCAACGGCAATGGCAACTACTCGGCGTTGCGGCCGAGCAATCGGGTTCCGACGAACGTGACGCGATCGTGGACAGACGCTAATGGCAACTGGATCCCCGATTGCGATTTGCTGAACGGCGAAGCGCAGGATCTCCGCTCCCGCGGGGGTGACAGCTGCGGCCGGATTAGCAACTTGAACTTCGGAAAGTCAGGTGTGTACAGCCTCTCGTACGACGAGAACATCCTCAAAGGCTGGTACAACCGGCCGTCCGATTGGCAGATCGGCGTGACGGCGCAACACGAAATACTTCCACGCATCTCCATGGAAGTGAGCTATCTGCGCCGCTGGCTGCACAATTTCACTGTGACCGACAACCGCGCAGTCAGTCCGGCCGACTTCGGGCAGTTCAACGTAGTGGCCCCGCTCGATCCGCGGCTTCCCGGCGGGGGCGGCTTCACCGTCGGCCCGATCTACAACGTCAACCCCGACAAGTTCGGGGTCACCGATGACTTCCGCACCTATTCGCCTTCCTACGGCCACGTGTCACAGGTCTACAACGGCGTAGACTTCTCCGTGAACGCGCGCCTGCGAAACGGCCTGCAGGTGCAGGCGGGAACGAGCACCGGGCAGACGGTCGTGGACGCCTGTGAGGTGCGAGACAAACTGCCGGAGCAGGTATCGAGCGGTGCGGCTTCAGCCGGGGGGATTCCGTACAACCCGACGAACCCCTTCTGTCACATCGCGCCGGGCGTCACGACGCGATTCACTTCCGCCGGATCGTACATTGTTCCCAAGGTCGACGTGCAGGTCGCCTTCACGCTGACGAGCAGCCCCGGGGTGCCGCTCCAGGCGGACTGGATCATACCCAACGCGGTCGCCCGGCAGTGGCTCGGGCGTGATTTGGCCGGCGGCGCGCCAAACATCACTGTGAACCTGCTAGCACCCGACCAGATGCGAAGCGATCGGGTCAACATCCTCGACTTCAGGATCGGTAAGGTGATGCGCTTCGGAGGACAGCGCGCGCTCTTCGCGCTCGATCTCTTCAACGCGCTCAACCTCGACACCGTGCTGGTCAACAACTTCCAGTACGACCCGCAAGGTGCATGGCTGGTGCCGCAGGACGTGCTGACGGCGCGGACGGCAAAGATCACCGTGCAGTACGACTTCTAGAAGACACCGGGTGTGATTTCCGCGGAAGACATTCGGAAATCACACCCGGTGTCATTTCCCAGGTTTTAAAGCCGTGCCGTCGAATTGTTCGACGGCACGCGCTGCTCGATCCAGCCGCGAACCACTTCGAACACCTGACGCCGGTTGTTCTCGAACATCGCGAAGTGACTGTTGCCGAGGATGCCGCGATCCTTGAGATCGATCAGCTCCGCTTTGGCGCCCGACTGCGTCAGCGCGTCGATGATGGGACGGCCATCTCGCCCGCCTCTTTCCGACAGCAGGTACATCACCGGCATATTCTTCAGATTCGGCAGTGGCGTACCTGGTGCACCGGCGGCGCCCACGAGCGGCGCGGTCGCACCCTCGAACGAGACGACGGCCTTTACGAGATTCGGCCGCTCGTTGGCCACCAGCCACCCGAATGGGCCACCAGCCGAGTGCGTCATGATGATCGACGGCCCCAGGCGATCGATGAGCTCGGCGCCGTATTGCTTCCACAGCGTCTGCGCGAGCTGCGTGTCACGCGGCGCGGAGTTGGCTGCCGCCACCAGTTGATCGACGAGCGGGTCACCCACATCACCGGTTGTACCCGGCCACTGCTTATTGGGCGTTCGCGCGGCGGTCACCGTGTCGCGCGTGAGCAGATCGTAGGTGACGAGCGGACCCATCTCGCCCAGCGCGTCGGGATGGTAGATTGAACGACCGTGACCAGGGCGATCGACGAGATAGACCTTGTAGCCGGCCTGCACGAAGTGATGCGCCCAGCCCGACATCCCGCCGAGGCCGAAGTAATGGACCATCTGGCCGCCGCCGCCGTGGACCAGCACGACGGGCAGCGGATGCCGCTGCTCCACCGGCTCGAAGTACTGCACGAACATCGGCGCGGTGTGAATCGTGCCGTACGGCATCTTCTTGGTGTTCGACGTGCCCACCCAGAACATGCCCGCATCCGCCAGCTTGAGCGCAAGTGAGTCGTTACCGGCGCGCTTCGGCGCCGGCGCCTGGCTGTTGCTGCCAGTCACGTTCTTGTGCATCCAGTCGATCAGGGGCTGAAGCGCTTGGCGGCTGTTCTTCTCCATCATCATGGCGTGGCCGTTGCCCGTGATCCCGAGCTTGCCCCATCGCAGTTCTTCTGCCTGCACACCGGCCTGCCTCAGGAACGCCACCGCGCCCGGGCTGCCGGGCGATGCAAACGAGGAGTCCGCCGTCGCGATCAGGACCTTGGTGTTTTTCAGATTCGGCAGCTTGCGCGCGGGCTCCTCCTGCAGGTAATAGCCCGCAACGCCCGGCTCGGGATTCGCCACCCATTTCGTCTTGATCTCTGCTGGATCGTTGACCGGCGGATCGTAGGTGACCGGAACCGTCGACAGTCCCCACCGGCTGCCGAAGCCGAACGCGCTGCCGCCCGCGCCCTCGATGATGATGGTGGCCTTCACGAGATTCGGACGCGCTTCCGCAACCAGCAGTCCGAATGGACCGCCCGCCGAGTGCGTCATGATGATGGCCGGTCCGATCTTGTCGAGCAACTCCGCGCCTGCCTGGCGCCACGCGAGATGCTGGACGTTCAGCGCGCCTGCCGGCTGCTGATTCGCGGGAGGTGGCGGGCCTGCATTTGCCGCACCGCGACCGCCGCCCTGACCGCGACCGCCGCCAGCGGGTGCGGCACCAGGAGCGCCCGGCGCAGCGCCTCGCCCTGCGGCAGGAGCCGCCTGCACGACGTAGCTTCCGCCCATACCGGCGGTGAGACGGCCGAGATCGTCGGAGCCGACATTACCGGGCCCGGGCCATTGGTTGTGATTCTTCTGATACTCGTTCGGCGTGTTCGCGGGATTCGCGCTCGGCGGGGTGAAACGGCCGGCAATGCTCTCGAGCGTCAACGCCTGCGCAGGGAAGCCGCCGTGCAGGTCGGGATGAAGAGGTGATCGCCCGTGCCCCGGACGATCGACGACGTAGACCTTGAAGCCTTCTGAGACGAGGTACTGGAACCAGCCCGGGCGCCCGTCAGGCGTCCCGAGCCAATCCGTCCCCTGACCCCCACCGCCATGCACGAGCACGACCGGGAACGGATGACGCACTTGCGCGGGGATCATGTACTCCACGTACATCTGCTGTCCGCCAACGAACGCGCCGCGCGCAGTCTCGGCGCGCTTCACGTTGACCCACATATAGCTCCACTCGGCGACATCGAGCGGAATCTTCGTGGACGCCCCGGCCGTCTGCTGCGCAAGCGCTCCGGCCTCGGCAGGAAGTGCCAGCGATCCCAGTGCGGCGGCTGCGGCACCGGCGACGCCCATCGCGGTCGCGCGTCGCATGAAGTCGCGTCGAGTGACCTGGCCCGCGGCAAAGTCTTCGTACAACTCTCTCAATTGCTCTTCGATCAGAACGTCGTTCTGTTCACTCATAGGGCGCTCCGGCTGACGTGGGCGGGGGGGAAATCGGCAGCCAAGGATACCTCTGTTTCGACCCGCCAGCTCAAATCTCGACCGCGTCGGCAATCGAGCCGATCACCAGATCGGGCCTGAACGATCCGTCGAGGTCGCGCGGATCAAACTTGCCCGTTCGCACCAGCACACCCAGCAGTCCTGCGCTCATGGCCGCACCGACATCCGACATGATGTCGTCGCCAATCATCGCAACACGACCGGCGGGCTCGGCGAGGTCCTCCACTAATCCCGCGAAGAACGCTGGTTCGGGCTTGCCAAACACGACGGCCGCTTTGCCCGTGGCGTATTCGAGCGCGGCGAGAAATGGCCCCACGTCAAGCTGCAGCCCGCGAGGGCCCCTCCAGTAACGGGTGCGGCCCAGGCCAACGAGACGCGCGCCCTGGTCGTGGACCAAACGGAATGCACGGTTCATCGACTCGAACGTCCACCCTGACTCGAGATCGCCAATCACCACGACATCCGGTCGATCGAGATTGCGGGCGACTCCTTCGAAGTCCTCGAGAGCGGGTTCGGGCACGAAGAACGCCGCGCTCGCACTTTCGCGCTGGAGCCAGGCCGCGGCCGCGCGAGCCGGGCAAAACAACTCCTCCGCCTCCAATCGGAATCCGATCCGCTGCAGCCGGGCGGCAATCAAGCGCCGGCTGATCGAAGTCGTGTTGGTCACGAACCGGACAGACAATCCGGCGGCGCGTACGGCCGACACCGTCTCGATCGCGCCTGGAATAGGAACATCGTTTTCGTACAACGTCCCGTCCAGGTCGAAAGCAATCGCTTGAATGTGAAGAAGCGCGGGATGCAGTGCCGGCATCAGTTCGTCGTTGACGCGCTGGGCTCGCTCTTAGTCAGTCAGGAGCACGTCGACATCGATTACACACGCAGGTAGCAACAAGGGCGCAATCGACTGGCCCCGATTGTACTGCTCGACGTTTCGATATGCGCGCCGTTCCGGGACCGAGTATCGCCAAAGCAGGTTGGTATTGAGATCAGCCAACCAGTACTCAGGGATGCCGGCGGTCGCGTAGAGGGGGCCCTTCACGTCACGGTCGTACTGAAATGACGAATCGGCAATTTCAACGATGAGAAGAATGTCGCCTGGACCGGCGTGTCGGGAAGCGTAGAAATCGGACCGCGGCTGCATTAGTACTAAGTCTGGCTGTGGCTCCGAATACAGATCGAGCCGAACCGATCCCTGAGGCAAGACGATCGCTTCGTCGCCCGCGGCTCTGACCAAGGCTCGATTGGCCCGCGCCACACTAGCATTGTGGCGCGTCCCGATCGGCGTCATCGCCACGACCTCGCCGTCGATGAGCTCGACGCGATCGCCTTCCAAAAGGATGCCGACCTGCCCCATTCGTTGATATTCGTCGGCAGTGAAGCGCTTCCTGGTGACGATGCCAGCCATACTGGAATCTCCATTCTAGCCGGTAGGTGCGAAGCCTATGCCCGATCAAATTGCTCGTGAAATGGCCGATCGGTGGTCTCGACATCGCAGTTTCTGCGCGATGGATCGGGGCCGGCCGGTGCAGAAAACGCCGACGCCGCTTGAGTCTTGCGAGCGTGTCGGCCGGGCGATACCATCCGGCCCCATGTCGACCTCTTCCCGGCCGAATTCAGCCCCACGCAGCGTCGCTCTCGTGACCGCTCTCGTGACCTTGATGTCCACGACCGGGGCAACCCAGAACGTCCGGTCGAAGTTCCATCTCGAGGAAGCGACGATTACCTCCATTCAGGAGGCAATCCGGACGAAGCAGATCACGACTGTCAGCCTGGTCGAGATGTATCTGCGACGCATCAAGGCCTACAACGGCACCTGTGTGAACGAACCGCAAGGCATCCTGGGCCCAATAACGACGATTCCGAACGCCGGACAGATCAACGCGCTCTCGACGCTGAATCTGCGGCCGGCCGCTCGAAGAAAATGGGGCTTCGCCGATCGAAAAGCTCGCAGTCTGACCGACACCGCCGATGCGTCGCCATCGCTGCCCGATGCGCTTGAAGTGGCCGCCGAGCAGGACAAGCGATTTGCCGCAACCGGACGACTGGTCGGTCCGCTCCATGGCGTCGTCATGGCCATCAAAGATCAGTACGACACGGCCGATATGCGCACCACCTCTGGAGGGGATGCGCAATACGCCAATGATCGGCCGCCAGACGATGCGACGTTCGTGCGGCGGCTGAGAGAGGCTGGGGCCATCATCGTGGCGAAGGCGAATCTGGCCGAGTACGCGGTGGACGGGGCACGCAGTTCGTTCGGCGGCACGTTCTGCAACCCCTACGACACCGAGCGCGAGCCCGGGATGTCGAGTGCCGGTTCGGCCAGTTCCGTTGCGGCAAACCTGGTCACATGCGCGATCGGCGAGGAGACGGTCGTGTCGATCCGATGGCCGGCGGCCGTGAACAGCCTCGTGGGCCTGGCGCCGACGCAGGAACTGGTCAGCCGCGACGGCATGATGGGCGCCGGACTGAACACGCGTACTGGTCCGGTCTGCCGTACGGTGCGGGACGCGGCGAAGGTGCTCGATGCGATCG
>Ga0075430_100003419_pt1 | contig 13269 bp, 13 predicted proteins | sample RhiMetdeltSRZDD4_FD_75294 | JGI IMG/M metagenome (GOLD analysis project Ga0075430, IMG submission 75294) | Populus rhizosphere microbial communities from Tennessee, USA - Rhizosphere MetaG P. deltoides SRZDD4 | ecosystem: Host-associated > Plants > Roots > Rhizosphere > Soil | place: USA... | reverse complement strand
GTTCAGATTCCACTTTTTCCTTACCGTGCTCGTCCTTGTATCGAACGGTGACACGGCCTGATGCCGCGTCGATCGACATCTCGAGCGGCTGCGTGAAAGCGGGCCCCTTCTGAACAAGATGATCCGTCACAAGGCGGAACGTCCCGCTCTGGGAGTACACGGTCGTTTCGTCATGCGTCGAGCCGTCCTTGAACCTGAACGTCAGCCTCGTCGTGACCTGGTCGCCGCGCGCATGCTGGGTCAGATCGCCGCTCGCCAGCAGCGTGCCGGCAACCGTCCTCAGCGTCAAGAATCCGTGGACGAGCCCCTCACGATGTCGCACAGCCACAGGCTCCGCCGACACCCGGTCGAACGCGAGGAGCGCCGCACTCAGAGCGAACGCCAGCCAGGGGCGACATCTCATTTTCATCAGCTCCAGCCCAGCGCCAGAATTTACGATCCGGCCGGTCATTCCTGTAGCAACATCATTGCCGCCTCGTGCTCGGCCGTGGCAGGCAGGCCCATGAGCTTGACTCTCATCAGCACGGCTGTTTGGATCTCGCATGCGCATTCTTCTGTTGTCGATGCCCGACTCGTTCGAACACACGCCGACGATCGCAGTACGCATGCCCAACGGCGCGCTGGCATCCCTTGCGGCGAATGTCGATCCGCACCACGAGGTCTTTATCGCTGATCTCGTGCTGGTGCAGTCCTCGGTGCGGCAGACGGTCGAGCGTCTTGTTCGCGACCTGGACCCTGAACTGGTGGGGCTTTCGGTGATGACGTTCCAGCGAGGTACCGCCCGACGAATCATCTCCCTCGTCCGGTCGCTGAAACACGACGTGCGAATTGCGGTCGGCGGCTACGACCCGAGCCTCGCGCCAGATGCGTGGACGCATCCCGACCTCGGCGTGGACTTTATCGTGCGCGGTGAAGGCGAGCTGACGTTTCGTGACCTCGTCCGCGCCCTCGAGGGCTCGACTCCATTGGCGACGGTGGCCGGCCTCTGGTACCGAGACGGGATCACGTTTCGCAGCAATGGCGCCCGACGCATCACGGCCATAGAGAATGGGCAACTCAGGCCGCCAAAGCGAGCCGCACGCGTGCTGTCCGGTTATGCCATGCTCGGCCGCCAGGTCGAGGTCGTCGAGACCTCACGTGGGTGCACATACGACTGCAGCTTCTGCTCGATCATCGAGATGCGGGGTCGTAACTTCCATCGCTTTCCCCTCCCCCGCGTGCTCGAGGACATCGCCGACGCTCGCGGGCGTGGCGCCAGAGCCATTTTCTTCGTGGACGACAACATCACGATTGACGTCCCGCGATTCGAGGCCCTCTGCCGCGCCATCATCGACGCCGGGTTGAATGACGTCGACTACATCGTCCAGGGGATGACTGCGCCCTTCGCCACGCACGGTGCTACGTTGGCCCCGCTGATGAGGAAGGCTGGCTTCCGCTACGTGTTCCTCGGAATCGAGAACGTCCTCTCAGAGGATCTTGCCTTCCTCCGCGCTCGTGCGAAGAACAGCCGACATGACGCGGGACAGCACGCGCGAAACGCCACCGCCGACGCCATCGAGCACCTTCACCGGAACGGCCTGCTCGTCGTCGGGGGATTGATCGTCGGCAACCCCGATGACACTCGCGAGTCCATCGAGACCAACCTGAGGTTTGCGCGCCGATACGTGGACTGGCCCTACATCCAGCATCCCACCCCGTATCCCGGCACACCGATGACGCGCGATTTCATCGAACGGGACCTCATCGTGAATTCGCGAACCGACGAGTACGACGGGACAACGGCCGTCACGCGCAGCGCTCACCTCGACGCCGAAGACATCGAGTTCATCCGTTGGCGCGCAGAGCGATGGATGAAGGTGCGCCACATTCCAAGCGTCGCGAGGCACGAGCCGTTCTTTGTGCTCAGGAACAGCCATCGGATGCTCGCCCACACGTTTCGTGGGACGACGTGGCGGTCGGCACTGGGCCTGGAAAGTGCGCGTGATGTCTTTCGTCGCTACCGGGCCATTCGCGGACGTGAACGCCAGTACCTCGACTGGCCGGATCCCCTGCCCACGCAGTCCGTCCTGGTCGGAAATCGCGGTCCAGAGTCGGGGCCAATCTCTCGCGTGCACATGACGGAGGCGTGACCGCGAGGCCCGAATCGAATGGCAAAGACCAGCGCCGGACTTCTCATGTACCGCACGATCAACGGTGTCCTGGAGGTCCTCCTGGTTCATCCCGGTGGTCCCTTCTGGAGCCGTCGGCATGCGGGAGCATGGTTTGTGCCCAAGGGTGAACTAAACGACGACGAACAACCGCTGGCTGCGGCGCGGCGTGAGTTTCAAGAGGAGACCGGCGTCGAGGCGGCGGGGCCGTTCATGCCGCTCGGCGAAGTACGGCACAAGAGCGGAAAGAAGGTCATCGCCTGGGCTGTCGAGGGAACCTGGGATACCTCCACGCTTCGCAGCAATACGTTCTCGCTGGAGTGGCCACCAAAGTCCGGCACGTTCCAGGAGTTTCCCGAGGTCGACAACGCCGCGTTCCTGGAAGTATCGGAAGCGAAACTCAGGATTCACGAAGCCGAGTCGGCGTTCATCGATCGGTTGGTCAATGGCATCGCGGGATCTGACGACACCGTTGACATGTAAGGCGCGAGTCGCTCAACTGATCAGCCAGCGCGCAAATCCGTGCCATGCCTCTGTGCCGCCAAGCATGACGCGCAGCACCTGGGAGGCGACGAGAAACAGCCCGCCCCATATCGTCGCCGGGTGAAAACGTCCGCGCGTGGTACGGTCGTAGGCGAGCATCGCAACCACAAACAGATCGGTGAGCCCGAAGAACGCCAGCGGGCCCATCGTAGACACCACGGGCCACCGCCCGAATCCGGCTGGAATGAGTTCGAGTGTTGCGATGAGCATCAAGCGCTTGTGCGTCTCTGGCGTCCGTCGCCAGAGGAGCGCTGCGCCGACCAACGAGGGGAATACGACGAGGGCTGCAAACGGAACGATGAGGAAATCGATGGGCGGAATGCCGGGCGGCGCGGCCCCTCGCCTTCCCAGGTCAATCGTGACGAAAAGCGCGGCGACAAGCATCGCGGCCGCCAGCACGCCCCCCGCAACCCCCATCTTCCGGTGCACGTTCGTGCGACGCACGGCGATGAGCGCGGGCTGCGTAATCATCAGCAGCATCCAGCACGTAAACAGAAAGCCGTGCACATGGTACAGAGGGGCGAGAGCCGGCGTGCCGTAAGCGGCCTTCAGGTAATAGGTGGGCGCGAACCCGACAAGCACCACCATCGCCATCGCGATCGGAAGCGCGGTATAAAACAGGCGATCCAGACGCCAGCGTGTCGCGGGTGACCGACCGGTTGATAACGCGCCGGCGGTTACGGTGGTGTCCATAGGCCGCGGATTCTACTACGGCTGGGATCCTTCCAAGAGTGGTCCATCTGAGGTGACGCATGGTCGATCTGAGCAGGCGCGCGACCGACACCGAGCTGCTCGACGAAGGTGTCCCTGACGATGAGGTCGTCGCCAGTCTTGCCGACCTGCGGTTCGTCAACGACTGGCTCGGCAACAGGGCGCGCGTGCTGGCCGCGGCTCGACCTCATCTGCAGGATCTTCTTCTGCATGATCGCCATCTTCACGATCGCCATCTTCACCGGTCGGATGCCACGCCCGCATTCAAGCTGCTCGACGTAGGATGTGGTTCGGGCGACCTGCTGCACTGGCTTGGGGTCCGGATGTCGCCCACCGTCATGACCGTGGGCGTGGACATCAAGAGGCTCCACCTCATTCAGGCGCCTTCCGAGGTGCGGTGCGTAGCCGCCGATGCGCGAACCCTGCCGTTTGCCTCCGGAGCCTTTGATGTCGTCACCACGTCACTGTTCCTGCACCATTTCGATGGTCTCGAGGTGGCGACGGTGTTGCGCGAGCTTTTCCGCGTCACGCGTCGTGCCCTGATCGTGACCGATCTGCGACGTGCATTCGTACCGTACGCGTTCGGTCGTCTTGCATTCCCGCTTCTCTTCAGATCGCAGGTCAGCGTGGTCGACGGCTTGACGTCGATCCGCCGTGCCTTCACCGCGCGCGAGTTGGCAGCGGCGTTCGGCGACGCTGGCATTGCCGCGCGCGTCGAGCGCACGTGGCCATACGGACTGTTGGCTGTCGCGGAGAAGGCCCCGTGACATCCGTTCGTCGTGACGTCCTTGTCATCGGCGGCGGGCCCGCTGGATGCGCGATGGCGATCATGCTCCGTCAGCGCGGGCACGACGTTCTGCTCGTGGACGAAGCGATGTTCCCCCGCGACAAGGTCTGCGGGGAAAGTGTCTCCCCGGAGGCGTGGCGACTCCTCGGCCTGATTGGAGCTCGCGAGGCGGTCCGCCGGTTGCATCCCTATCCTCTGCGCGGCATGACACTAGTCTCTGCTCAGGGCACGACCTGTCGAGGCACGTACCGCCACGAAGGTGACGACATGGGCTTCGCCGTTCGTCGGGATGTGCTGGACCACACCCTCTTGAACCTCGCGCGAGAGGCCGGCGTCGAGGTGCGTGAGCGCACCAGGGCGCGAACCATACACCAGCACGCGGGCACGGTAAGCGGAGTGTCGGTCGAGGATGCGCACGGATCGTCTCGGATCGACGCGAGACTCATTGTGGGCGCTGACGGGCGACGCAGTGTCGTCGCGCGTCGCCTGGGCCTTCTGCGCGAACATCGCACATGGCGCAAATTTTCGGTCCGCGGTCACTGGCGCGGCATGCAGGCACTGGGGCCGTGGGGCGAAATGCATGGCAGCGTCGAGGGCGGTTACTGCGGCGTCGCGCCGTTGGCCCCGGACGTCGCGAACGTGGCCTTCGTACTCGATCAACGCGAGATGACGGCCGCATCCAGCGGCCTGGAAGCCTTCTATCGTCGCGAGCTGTCCACTCGGTGGCCTCGTCTTGCCGAACGCCTTCGTGGGGCCGAGTTGCTGGCCCGGCCGAAGGCCATTGGACCGCTCGCGATCGTTGCCCGACGCATCTCGGTGCCGGGAGCCCTGCTCGTCGGCGACGCTGCGGGTTTCTACGACCCGTTTACCGGCGAAGGCGTCACGCTGGCCCTGCGAAGCGCGGAGATTGCCGCGCGCGTGGCGGACCACGCGCTTGCCTCCGGCACGACCGACAACCTCTCCGCCTACGATCGCCTGCGCGACGCAGCCACTCGTGACAAGTTCAGGCTCAATCGCATCCTGCAGCACGTCGTCGCCTGGCCGGCGCTGGCCGACGCCGTTGCGCGACGATTGGCCGGACGGCCGGATCTGGCCGACCGCCTTGTAGGCATCGCCGGCGACTTCATCCCCGCTCGGTCCGCCCTGGGCCCGAAGTTCATCTGGGACCTGCTCACGGCTAGGGGCTAGGGGGACTAGGTCCTAGGGGTTAGGGGTTAGGAGTTGGGGGCCGGGGTTCTTGCCACGCCCCGGTTAGCGACTCCGAGGACGCGTGCTCGCGGCGGGCGAGCCAGATGAACGGCACGGCAAGGATCTGAACTCCGGCGCACGCGACATATGACGCGGGATAGCCCCAGAGATCCGCCGAGCGGCCGAGTAGGGGCTGTGTGACTACACCGCCAGCAGAACCAAGCAGCGAATCAAATGACAGCACGGTAGCGCGTTCGCTCGACGGAACCAGACCGTTGAGATACGCCTGCCGGGCCGGCATCGTGGCCGCGAACTGTAGCGCCCACAGGACGAGCAGCGCGATCGCCATCGGGAAACCCGGACCACGTCCGATGGCCAGCAGCAGAACGGCACTCGTCGTCGTCGCAACCAGGAGTACCGAGGTCCGCCGCGCAAACATGAATTTGAGATACGGCACCAGTAAGCCCCCGACGATCTGTGCGCCGGCCACGATCGCCGCGGCGAGACCGGCGATACCATACGCACGCTCGTTTCCCCAGAGCTGCAGCAAGTACGGTTGCATCGCGTAGAAGGCGTACAAGTTGACGCCGGTGGTGAACGGCGCAGCAAGCATGATCCATCGCACCGGCCGATTCGCGAGGCCGTGCGCGACCGCGCCCCGCAGGACCTGCCGAATCTCGGCGGCCACCGTCGATTTCTTAACTGGAGTGAAACCGGTGTCGTGCATCACGGTAAACGCGACCGCGAACGTGGCCACGAGAATGACCGCCCGTACGACGTAAGGCACGCCGAGGTTGGTCGCCTGCGCTATCGCGCCACCGGCTACCGATCCGCACAACATCGCGGCCCCTTCCACGATCTTGCCCCTGGCAAGCACGTTCTCGAGTCGGCCGTGGTCCTGGAAGAAGCCGGCATCGGTCAGCGCGTCAACCAGCCAGGCTTCAACGGCGCCGGAAAAAAATGTGAATCCGAGGCCGAGCAGAATCGACGCCAGCGCCCACCCCCAGAACGGGGCGGAAAGATCCCACATCAACAAGTACAACAACGTCGAGGTCGCGAGCGTCAGCGTGCCCAGCAGATACGACGTGCGCCTTCCGCGAGTGTCAGCCACGATGCCGGTGGGCACTTCGAAGAGCACGAGGCCCGCAGCGAAGAAGGCATTGGCCGCAAACGCCTGAGTAGCGTTCAAGCCACCGTCGAGCAGGAACAAGGTGTTGATGCCCCAGATAAGTGACGCGGCGAGCGTTTGAAGCAGGGTCAACAGCAGATAGACCGCTTGAACCCGGCGCGCCGGTCCTGTCATGGCAGTTCGTGCCATCGTCCCTTCACGACTGGTGGGCGACTGGCGCACAGACCACGTTGTCGATGAGCCGCGTGCTGCCCACCCACAGCGCACCCGCCACGAGTACCGTCCCAGTGATGCTGGTGACCGGCTGCAGATCGTCTGGCGCAACGATCTCGAAATACTCCACCGTCAACCCTTCGCTCTCGGGAATCAGCGTACGGGCCGCGGCAATAACCCCTGCGGGGTCCACCGCTCCAGCCTCGATCGCCCGTCGCGCGCTTTGCAGCGCCAGATAGAGCACGTTGGCGATTCGCCTCTCGTCCGGTCGCAGATGGCGATTCCTCGAGCTCATCGCCAAGCCGTCAGGCTCCCGAACGGTTGGGACCCCGACGACTTCTATTGGCACACTGAAGTCGGCGACCATCCTCCGGATGATCGCGAGCTGCTGAGCATCCTTCTCGCCGAAATAGGCGCGATCAGCTTCTACGAGCTGAAAGAGCTTCATGACGACCAGTGCAACCCCGTCAAAGTGCCCGGGACGTCGCGCCCCGCAGAGATGAGCACCCAATCGGCCGACATCAATCCGGCAGATGGGCTGAACGGGATACATTTCGCCGACGGGAGGGTTGAACAGGATGTCCACGCCAAGAGACCGGCAGAGCGCTGTGTCGGCATCAAGCGTACGCGGATAGCGATCGAGGTCGTCCTTTCGATCGAACTGCAGCGGATTCACGAACACGCTCACCACCACCGTGGCGCATTCGCGACGGGCCCGTTCGATGAGGCTCTCATGGCCGGCATGCAGCGCGCCCATCGTCGGCACGAAACCGACGGGGCGTCCTTTGAGTCGCGCATCCTCGAGCGCGGCCTTCAGTTCATCGACCCGATCGATGCAGTTCATGCCCTTGAGGCGCGGCGGGTTCAACCGACGTGTCCTGGGTTGATTCGGCTGCGGCTCCAGCCGCTGGAAAACGTCCCTGCCGGACGTCATCGCTGTAACGACGTGCGGCGTCGATGACTGTCGACGCAAGGTCGGCGTACTTCCGCACGAACGGCGGAACATGTTCAAGAAGACCCAGCATGTCGTAGCTGACGAGCACCTGCCCGTCGCAATCGGGACCCGCGCCGATGCCAATGGTGGGAATGTCGAGATGGCTGGTGACCAGTGCGGCCAATTCGGGTGGCACCAGTTCCAGGACCACGGCGAAGGCACCGGCAGACTGGAGCGCCTCCGCATCGGCAATCAACTGTTCCGATCCCTGCTCATCAAACGTGCGCCGGCGGTACCCGCCCACCTGGTGCACCGACTGTGGCTGAAGACCCAGATGACCCATCACGGGAATCCCCACGTCGACCAGCCGTCGAACGACGCTGAGGACCGGCGCACCCCCTTCAAGCTTCACCGCCGCGGCGCCCCCTTCCTGCAGCAATCGCCCGGCGTTCTGCACCGCGTGCTCGACGCTGACCTGATACGTGAGAAAGGGCATGTCAGCAACGACGAGAGCGCGCCGCGCACCACGGCTGACCGCGCGCGTGTGGTGCACGACCGCGTCAAGTGTCACCGGCAGTGTTGTTTCCAGGCCCAGCACCACGGTCCCGAGCGAGTCACCAACCAGCAGTACATCGACGCCGGCTCGATCGAGGAGGACGGCCATCGTCGCGTCGTACGCGGTGAGCATCGCGATCTTCTCGCCGCGATGTTTCATCTCTCTCAGGCCTGGAATGCGAACACGGGCAGTACTCTTCATCACAACTCCTATGAGACCACTTCCCGTGCCGGTCTCAACATCGTTCTTTGGGGAATGCGCAATCTGACGCCTGTGGACCTGGTAGAACGCTCAGTTTCTGGTAACAAAAGACTGAACGACCCGTACCAGAGTCGCGAGATCCTGATCCGATGGCCGGGTGTTGAGGGCGCGCACGAGCGTCACCGCCGAATAGGGCGCCGGTAGAAATCGCACGGCGCCGAAAATGTGCTGGCGGGCTGAGGCCGCTGGCGTTTCGAAGGTCGCCTCTTTGTCGAAGATGAGGACGCTGCCCTGTGCCTCGCACCGAACGACGCGCGGCGAGCCATTGCGCACGTGATCGAGGTCACGGGCAGGTCCGCGAACTGCGGGAGGCAGTGTCAATGCGGAAGGGAGATGGTCGGGAGCACCGAGCAGCGCACAGAAGTTCTGAGGCGTCACGGGAGGGAGGCTTGCAATCACCTGCCTCTGAAGGTCGTCTGGAAATACCTCGAGCGCAATCGGGTCGTACAGCCCGCCGAAAGCCTGAACGTCGAGCGTGACTCGTCCCTGGAGAAGGGCAAGCTCGCCGCCGAGCCCAGGCAAGTTCGGAAAGCGCCAGGCGCGAGCGCGGTTTCCGAATCCGCTGTTGGTCCCTATATCCGGCGAGCCCCACGACTCGGGATATGAGAAGGTAAGGCGACCCATCGGATCCTGATAGCTCGACCAGCCGACCTCCTGTGCACCCTTGAATGAGGATACGAGGAGGACCAGCACCAGAAGGTGCACGCCGCCGCCAATGTAAAACATGCCTCTATCATGATCGCCGAGAACGGCACTCGCGCGGTTGAGAAGACTCAACGTCAAGCCTTCCCAACCGCGTGTTCAACGGATGCCTGTTCAGAAGCGGAAAACCACGCCTACCGTTCCCCGCCAGAAATCCAGGTCGCCGACGCCCACGTCAAACTCGAAGTCCTCATCAGGATCGGTGAGCGACCGGAAGTAGCGCATGTCGCCGCGCAGACCCACGCGGTCGTTGAAGAAGCCCATGACACCCGCGCCGGCGTTGAAGCCGAAGTCGGTGTTCGAGACGTGGTCGAACACACCATCAACGCCGTTCACGTTTGATTTCAAGAGACCAACGCCGGCCGTGACGTAGGGTTTGACACCCTTACCTTCGGTCCCGCCAACGGGAATGCCGACAATCAGGTTTCCCATCACCGTGACGATATTGCTCGAATCGATGAACTCGGAAGTGGTCGTGTCGAAGAAGGCCGGCGTATAACCCACCTCGGCTTCCACGCCGAATATTCCCGCACCGAGGAAGCTGAGCGACAAGCCGTACGCGCCTGTCGCCTCGCCGGAGCCGCCGAACGTCACACCCGCGAACGGCGTAAGGAGTGTTTCTGCGCGCGCCGCGCTCGGCGCAAGTAGCACTGCCGTGGCCACTACCATCAATATTCGCTTTGCACGCATCTCTATATCCTCCCTAGGCATGAAAAGGCCTTGATATGTCGGGAGTCGAATGAGCAAGCACGGTACCGCCAGGGCCGCCCTTGATGAGGTGGCATGACGCTACTGAAATTGCTGGCAAATTGTGTGGATCTGGGGGTGACCGCGGGAGGGTGCGTAAGAGAGCGTCAGCTCAGTTAGGTTCAGCGTCGGCCGCCGGATCAGCCCTTTACGATCCATCCCTTCTTCTCAAGGGTGGCGCGAATGCGATCGCGAAGGTCTCCCTGAATCTCGACCGTGTTGTCAGAGACGGCGCCCCCCGCGCCGCAGGCACGCTTCAACTCGCCCGCGAGGTCTTTGAGAAACGTCTGGTTCTGCGGCAGGTCGTAGACAACAGTGACGACTTTGCCACCGCGCCCTTTCTTCTCCATTCGCAACTTCGCGACTATGCGCGTTGGAAGAGGCTCGTCCCGCGCGAACTGACTGCTGCATTTACAATCGCGTTCGGGCCATCCGCATTTCGGGCAAATGCTGCCGGTCGCCGTCGAATAGACGGTCCGCGCATTCCGATCGTTCATGCCATCAGCATAAGCGCTATCGTGCGTTGACGCCGACGATCGTCCACGCTTCATCGGCGCGCTGGAGCTGAATCGTCCAGGAATGTCGCTCGCTGCGCAACTCGGTGTTGCCTACTCGCGGCACATATCGCAGCCAGCCGGCACACTGCGCGGTTGCAGAGGATTCGAGCACCGCGATGACGCACTCGTCGAAGTCCAGCTCCTGCCGGGAGAGCCTGGCGAAGACCCTCTCGAGTGCCCGCACATCGGCCTGCGGCCAGAACGACGCGACAGCACCGGCATCGAGTTCGCCGTACATCTGCCTGTAGCGGTCGAGCACCTGTTGAACGGCCGCCATCTCGCGGGTCGACCCTGACGCCCGTGGAACAGAGGGCGCTCGGTCGACGATGGCTGGCACTGGAGGAGGTTCGCGGAGCGGCTCAATACGCGGGGCAGGCGGCTCCACAATGACTCGAGGAGTCACCTCTGGCTGGGCTGCGCCCGGTCGTGGCAAAGACGGCTCGCCCACCACGGTCGGGGCAATCGCGACCGGCCGAGGAGTCTGCGGAGGCGTCGGTTTCGCGGAGTCGACGTCCACCGGTCGAAGAGGTGCCTGATTCGGCGACTGGCGACTCTCCGTCAGCGCGGAAGGGATCGAGGGCGTCGGCGGCGCGGGCGGGAGCGCTGGAGCCGATGAAGCCGCCGGAATCACCGCTGGTGTGGCTGGTGCCTGCTGCTGAACCCTCGTCAACCAGATTTCGGCTGACGCGGCCAACGCAACGACCGCGGCGAGCGCACCGAACCTGGCGCCGCTCGTCACGTCAAGTCAGGTCCTTGGCCCACGTCCCCTCACGCCGATCACAAGAGTCGCAACTGTGGCGGACTAGAAACCCAGGCCGTAATCAAGGGCCAGCGTGGGCGTGAAGCGAGCCTTCAAGCCCGTGTCCGTGAGACGGGTCAACAGACTGGCGTTCAACAGCCAACTGCCGCCAACGTTCCACTTGGCGCCGGTAACGAGATAGTGCGTCGTGACGCCTGCTTCCTCAGGGAGCCACCTCATTGTCTCGACACCCGCGACGACAGGATGTGGTTGATAGACGTCCGATACGCGGTACAGGCCACTCAGTCGACGGCCAAGCAGCTCGCCAACGAGTGTGACCCTCAGACCAGCAGCCACGCCGACTCCGCCCGACCAGAACTGTTCCCGCGACACCCCGCCAAGACCAAAGCCAGCATTCGCGTTGAGCGCCAGAAGCCCCCGCTCCCACGAGCCGATGCCCATCAGACGCCAGGCGTTCTTCCCCGCTCCCAGCAGATCCTCTTCACGCCCGGTCGCGAACCGCACGTCCGTGCCAACGGCCGCACCGGAAGCCCCGGTTCCCGCAACACGCATGCGCGCGTTGAGCGTCACGTCGCCGAGCCCGGTGGCGGTGCCGGCTCTGGCGGATTGAAGTGTGGATTGTCCGTTGAAGGTGTTGACCCTGCGGCCTGAGTAGCGGAGGCGCACCACGGGCACCACGACGCCGACATCAAGACGATCGGTGAGGCCGTAGTTGGCGACCGCTGTAACCGTTTCACGTTCGAGCGTCAGCGTAAGCGTGTCGACGCTGAACGGCTGCAGTTGGTCGGCGAACCTGGCGGTGTTGGTTGGAAACGTCCCGGAGGTGAGGTCGGCTCCTTGAAGGGTGTCGAACTCCGCATGCCCATAGGAGAGGCCGAGTGACAGATGCCGCCGGCCGCTTCGCACCGCCCGTTCGCTGAAGAAGGGTCCAAAGGTATCGCTGGCGCGCTCCACGGTGCCCAGTCCCGGGCTGAAGCGGTACGCGAAGCCGCCCGCCGACGAGGCTACCGGAAGCCCGCTCAGTTCGACTTGAAACAGGCCAGCGACCGTCGCAAACGTTGCGTCTGCCGCCGCACGATCGCGAACGTACCCTTGAGGTGGAGGCGTTTCATCTGTGAGCAAGCTCGACAGTCCCGCCGCAACCGACTGAGCACTTACAACTGCTGGGCTTATGGAGATACCCAGGACAAGCATCGTACGAACGATCGACAAGTAACGCGGCATTCCTGCCTCCGCAAATTGTCCGAGGGGCGCCACAAATCTAGCACGGCTCATCCAGTGATCGAACGCGATTTCGCATGAGTCGAGGGCGACGTGTTGTGCATAATGAAACCCTCCTCTCTCGGATCAGCGCTATGGCGATGACGCGAACCGTCTCACTGTTCGTGCTGCTGTTGTTCTGGGGTCACCGCGCGTCTGCCGAAGAAGTCGGCTCACGCGCCTGGGAGTTGTATGTCAGCGCCAACTACGAAGGCGCTCTCAGCGTCCTCGACACAATCGAAGACGCCGCAGATTCGGCGGGCGCGTACAGAACGCTCAAGGAGTATCGCGCCCTCTGCCTGATCGCTGTCGATCGACTGGACGATGCGTCCAGCACGATCGAACAGATGATTGACGTCGACCCCTTTTATCGGCCCCCCGTCGATCAGCGGCCGCCACGTTTCATCGCCACCTTCGATCACGTACGTCGGCACCGACTACCCGCCCTCGGTCGGCTGGAGTATGCCAACGCGATCGCCGCATTCAACGATCATCGATACACGCGCGCGACCGAATCGCTTGCGCTGGTGTTACGTCTGGTCGAGGCCGCGGAAGACGCCGGAGTAGATGAGGGTGACCGGCAGAACCTCGCAATGCTTCGCACCACGGCGGCAGAGTCTATCGAGAACATTCGGTCGTACGAGCAGCGCCTAGGCTCCCAGATGCCACGTCCGCGTGAGGCGTTCGACGGCACCGACACCGATGTCATCCCACCTCGTCCGATCCGTCAGGAGATTCCCCTGTGGCCGGCCAGAGAACCGGGCGCCGCGTCAT
>Ga0075430_100003416_pt1 | contig 13275 bp, 11 predicted proteins | sample RhiMetdeltSRZDD4_FD_75294 | JGI IMG/M metagenome (GOLD analysis project Ga0075430, IMG submission 75294) | Populus rhizosphere microbial communities from Tennessee, USA - Rhizosphere MetaG P. deltoides SRZDD4 | ecosystem: Host-associated > Plants > Roots > Rhizosphere > Soil | place: USA... | reverse complement strand
CTCAAATTATCGGACCGTGTTTTGCTCACCGGCTTTCGAGAGGATGTGCCGCAACTCCTCGCTCTAATGGATATCTTCGTCCTCTCGTCCGTCCGGGGAGAGGGGTTGCCGCAGGCGCTTACCCAAGCGATGGCGATGGAACGGCCGGTGGTCGCAACAATGGTCGGAAGCGTGCCGGAAGTGGTGCGGCATGACGTAACGGGATTCTTGACGGTTCCTGGGGACCATCACAGTCTTGCCGGATACGTCCTGAAACTGATACATGAACCTGCCACTCGGGTTCGACTCGCGCGAGCAGGGCGTGATCTCATCGAGAAAGAGTACGACCTCGAACACATGCTCGATCTCACGGAAGCCCTCTATGCGGATCTATTGCGGCGCGAGTCGAGATGACAAGTGACGGGAAGAAGGATGTCAATCGCGGCGGTTATCATTACCAAGGATGAGGAGCAGAACATCGCTGCCTGCCTGCAGTCGGTCGAATGGGCCGATGAAATCATCGTGGTGGATGCTGAGAGTCGAGATCGTACCGTCGAGCTGGCCAAACCCCACACCGAGAGAGTGTTCGTGCGGCCATGGCCCGGGTATGGCCCGCAAAAGAACTTCGGTATCGATCAGGCGAGGGCGGAATGGATTCTCATTGTGGATGCGGATGAGCGCGTGCCGGAGAGGTTGCGCGACGAGATCGCCGGCGTGCTACGCGACGAGCCCGGTCATGAAGTGGGTGGATATGAAATTCCTCGGCGCAACTATTTTTACGGCAGATGGATACAGGGCGGCGGTATGTATCCCGACCATCAATTGCGTCTTTTCAGACGGACGGCAGGTCGCTATGATGACGTCCTGCTGCATGAGAACTTCAGGCTCACGGGAGCGACGCGGCGGCTGCAGGAACCGCTCGATCATCACAGCATGCCCACCATCGGTCATCATCTGCGCAAGATGATGCGGTATTCGACCCTTGGCGCGCAGGAGAAACTCAAGCATGTGTCTTCCGTCACTGCCTGGACTATCGGCACGCATCACGTGGGCACGATTCTGAAAACCTTCTTTGTCCGACATGGCTACCGCGACGGAGTCCACGGCCTGATCGTGGCGATATTCGCCGGCTTGCACACCTTCGTCAAGTATGCCAAGGCCTGGGAAGCGTTGAACGTGAAGCGTGACCCGGGAAAAGGCAGCGTCCCGGGCGGTCGGTCGTGAAGCGACCGGGGAATGGGTGGGTGAGAAAGATGCTGCCGGGGAGGGCGGGTGAGCTGGGAAAAGGCAGCGTCTCGGCGCTGCCGGGGAGGCGGGTGAGATGGAAGGCGTGAACCGTGAGGCGTGAGGCGTGAGGAAGATGAGAGGGGTTTCCCCTCATGCCTGACGGTGATTATGCGGATCGGCATTGATGCGTCCTCTATGAGTGGGGACCGGGGTGGTGTCGGGTGGCACACCTTTCATTTACTCCATGAGTTGCTTCTCCAAGAACATGGGGGAGTCGATTTTGTCGGGTATGTGCGGCCCGGAACATTGCACCAGGGACAGCCGGATGGGTTTACAGAGGGGACAGACATCCGATGGAAAGAGGCTGCACGCTGGCTGATGCGATGGCGAGGTCGTAGGGATAGGCTCGACCTCTACCATGGGCCGAACTTCAAAATGCATACGACGGGTCGGTATGGCGGCGTTGTGACCGTCCATGATTTGTGGCTCGAACGGTATCCGGAATACTCCAAGAAAGTGTTCGGCCAGAAGGCTTCGTCCCGACGCGCCAAGGCGACGGTCCATCGCGCGCGCACGGTGGTCACCGTGTCTGATTTTTCGGCCCGCGAGATTGCCGACATCTATGGTGTGCCTGCAGACCGGATCGCGGTGATTCATAACGGCGTCTCGGCGGACTTTCAGCCGATCATCGATGAGGCTGCCATCGGCTCGTTGGCCCGGGAACTCTCGTTGCCGGTGTCAGGCTTTATCCTGTTCGTCGGTGGCGCCGATCCACGGAAGAATCACCGGACGTTTTTGAAGAGCGTGCAACAGTGTCTGCCCGCCTTGCGCGGCCGTGCCGTGGTCCTGGTCGGCGATGCGGTCCATCCGTTCGGCGATTATCGGGAGACTGCGAGGCAGCTTGGCATCGACGCGCACCTTCGTTGTCCAGGTCGCATGAGCCGACAACAACTACGGGTGTTGTATTCCTACGCCGATGTGTTTGTATTTCCATCCCTGTACGAGGGTTTCGGGATGCCGGTTCTTGAAGCGATGGCCTGCGGAGCTCCTGTGATCACCTCGACGACATCAGCCCTTCCGGAAGTGGCGGGGGATGCGGCGATTCTGGTGAACCCGGAGGATCCGGAAGAGTTGGGGCATGCTATGGTGAGATTACTCGACGATCCACACGCACGCGAACAGGCAAGGAGCCGCGGGTTTGCTCGAACGAAATCGTTCAGCTGGGTTGATGCCGCTGCCCGCACGCTGTCGCTCTATCGCCGTTTGTGCGCGTAGATCAGATGAGATCCCTTGAGCCTGTAGTGGAATAGAGCCAACATCTAGGAGGAATTCGTGATCGATACACAGTACATTGCCGGCCTCTATCGCCGCTACCTGAAGGACCTCCGGTCCGTCCGAGACCAACAACGCCGATTCCTTAGATGGAACAATAATACGGTGTTGCGAAGATTATATCGCATGCGGCTGCGTCGCTATCTGTTGAAGCCGATGTTGGATGATCTTGAAGCTGAAATCACATACCTGCTGGTGAGAGATCGAGTTCCGAGCGTTGTGGTGGAAATGTCTCCGAATACTGGATGGTCCACGACATGGATCCTGAGCGCGCTGCGGGACAACGGCAACAATGGGCAATTGTGGTCCTACGATCTGCACGACACATCCACCAAGCTTGTGCCTCAAGATCTCGCGGCGGGGCGGTGGCACTTCGTGCTGGGTGACGCGACTCAGACCATTCCAAAGGCGCCGGAATTCGATTACCTGTTCATCGACTCTGATCACAGCGCCCCATTTGCCCGGTGGTACACCGAAGAGCTGCTGCCAAGGGTGAAACCCGGTGTCGTGGTCAGCGTGCACGATGTCTTTCACCAGGCGCACTTGTCGGAGGAAGGAGAGGTAGTCGCCGAGTGGCTGAAGAAAAGAAACATGTCCTACTGGTCGGTTGCATCCGCTCTCAACGCGACAGAGACAATGGAACTGCTGGCGGAACGACGGAAGCTGGGTCCGGATCTTGCCACTCCCATTCATCGGGGCGAGGCGAACCCGATGATGTTTTTTGTCATGAGATAAGAGGGCATATGTCTTCTAAGATCCGCGTCCTCCACGTGACGAACAGACTCGAGCTCGGTGGAACCGAGAAGACCCTTCAGATTTTCTGTCAGTATTTGGACAAGTCCCGCTTTGAGGTATTCGTCTGCGGACGGATGGGCGGAGGTGTGCGCGCTGCCGAACTGGAACGAGACGGGATTCCAGTTGTGCTTCAGCCCGCCGATCTCACGGAATTGGTCCGTGAGCATAAGATCGATATCTGCCACGTGCATCGGGCCGGTACATACGAGCCGGGCACACTCCCCGAGAAGCGGAACGGCTGGCCGCGCGTGGTGGAGACCAACGTCTTTCATGGCTTCGATGAGCGACAAAGCGATCGCATCGACTGCCACTGTTTCGTCTCGGACTCCTCGAAGGCGACCTACGTCAACCGGTATGGGCAGCGGGCCGGCGTCCGATACGAAACACTGTACAACCCGGTAGACTTTTCTGAATTCGACATGAGCGGCAAATCCTTCAGCTCTACGATCGGGCGGTGCAGCCGTGCGGACGACCAGAAGTGGCATGATGTCTGCCTCGACAGCCTGCCGAAAATTTTTCGGAAGGTCCCGGAGTCGCGGTGCCTCATCCAGGGGGCGACGGAACGGGTTAAGGGTAGGCTGGCTGCGCTCGGTCTGAATGGACGGTATGTCGAACTGCTGGAGCCTTCCACGGACGTGGGGCCGTTGTATCGGCGACTGGACGTCTTCATTCACGGCTCCCGGATCGGAGAGACGTTCGGATGCGTAATCGCGGAGGCGATGGCAAACGGGATTCCAGTGGTGACGCTCAGTACGCCGCAGCGCAAGAAGGCGAATGCCCAGGCGGAACTCGTCGAACACAATGTGACCGGCTTTGTGTGCCGCTGGCAATGGCAATATGCCGGTGCTGTGATTGAACTGCTCAAGAATGCGGAATTGCGGAAGTCATTTGGCCGACGCAGTTACGAGAAGGCGAGAGAACAGTTTGACGCTGCAGCACTCACGAAGAAGTTGGAACGACTCTATTTCGATGTGATGAGTACCCGCCCATGATGCGCGGATCGATCGCACGGAGATATATCGCCGTGCAGGCTTCTTTTCCCCGCTGTTTCGCATGAAGGTCACGAATATTCTCGTGATCAAGCTCCGGCACATTGGAGATGTGTTGCTTGCCACTCCTGTCTTCACGTCACTTCGCGAGGCCTACCCCGATGCCAAGCTGAGCATCCTCATCAATCGTGGAACGGAAGAAATCCTTGCTCACCATCCAGACATCGATGAGTTGATCATTGCGGAAAAAGGCGCGATCGGCGCTCAACTGCGTTTTCTTGTCATGCTTCGTCGCAAGGGCTTCGACTGCGTGGTGGATCTGACTGACGGCGACCGATCCGCATGGATAAGCGTGGTTACTGGATCACCCTTGCGGATTGGGTTTAATGCGGAGCATCGGTGGAGAGGACTGCTCTATAGCCATGTGGCGACGCCGCTGCCTGAGGACCTGCATCGGGTGGAGTATGATGTGGCTGCATTGCGACCTCTCGGGCTGATGCCGCGCCTGACTCAACCAACCTTGTATGTGTCGTCGGATGACGGCGTGGTCGCCGAGCAGACGTTACGCGATCTTGATGTAGATCGAGACGGATCATCACGGATGCTCGTCGTCATTCAGCCGGGAGCACGGTATCCGCTGAAAGTGTGGCCGTCCGAACGATTCGCGGAGTTGGCTGATCGACTCGCAACAGCGTTCAATTGCCGGATCCTCTTGGGCGGCGACGGCAAAGAACGTGACGTGGCCGAATCGGTTCGCCGACAAGCCGCTTGCGAGCCAACGATCATTGCCGGACGGCTGTCTCTTCTGCAATTCGCCGCCTTGCTGAAGCATTGCGCGCTCTTCGTTGGGAACGACGGAGGAGCCATGCACATCGCGGCCGCGGTCGATGTGCCGGTGGTGGCCTTGTTCGGACCGACGTATCCTCATCGCTGGGGTCCCCGAGGAAGGGTGAGTGAGGTGCTCTACAAGGGGCTGGATTGTCGTGCATGCTATCATCCGACATGCATTCGAGGTGAGGAGAATTGTATGCGGATGATTTCAGTGGACGAGGTGTTTGAAGCCTGCAATCGATTGTTACAAGGAGTTAGGAAGACAACTTCATGTTAATGTTTAATGTACTGAACGCAACGATGCGGGATGAGGGTATCGGGAGAATCAAGTGAAGCCGGTCATGATCGATCTGGGATGCGGAAAGAATAAGCTGCCCTATACGTTCGGATTTGACTGCCGGGTAGAACCGGGGGTGAATACACTCTGCGACATCGAACGAACATTGCCGCTCAAAAACGATTCAGTGGATCTCGTGCAGCTCAGTCACGTGATGGAACATATGCGAGACTTGATCGCATTTATGGAAGAGGTGTACCGAGTGTGCAAGCCGGGAGCGGAGGTTCGCGTGGCCGTGCCCTATTACACCTCGCGCGGCGCCTTCCGAGATCCGACACACGTTCGGTATATCACCGAAGATACGTTTCAATATTTTGAACAGCCGACCGACTACGGCGTCCGCACCAATTTTCGGATCGAATCGATCAGGTATGATATGAGGAGACCGTTTCGCTATTGTCCCGAATATCTGCAGAAGCGCTTCCGGCGTTATCTGTGGAATGTGGCCGACAATATGTACGTCACGCTTCGTGTCGTCAAAACGTAAAGCTCCAGCAGAAGACGTAAGGAAAGTACGATCTGGCGATCGCGTGATTTCGTGAAGTGAAGACCTCGCCAGATCTCCAGATCGCCAATTCACCATTTTCAGATTCGCATGAATGTATTGTATCTGACAGATCCGGCACTCGACTATCTGGCCGACCAGATCTATACCGGTCTCTGCAAAGTTCTGGGCTGGCAGAATATTTTTGACTTTCCAAAAAAAGCTGCGTATCACGATCCTGCAGCGCGCGCGGCCTACCTCCCGCAAAATCCCGGACACGACGCGAGTATTGATGACCTTGTCGGTTGGATTCGGGAGCATCGGGTAGATCTGGTGCTCGTATCATCGCCCCGGCGCGGAACGTTGGAGGCGTATCACCTATTGACCAAGCATGTCGCGTTTCCACCCACGGTATTGCTTGATGGCGAAGATGACAGCCGTATCCGAGCCGATGTCTATCGCGCAGTCGGGGCAGGGTTGTATTTCAAGCGTGAACTAAAGCCTGCAGTTGAAGCAAGGCGTTCCGGACTCCGGTCCAGGTGGACAATCTCTCAAGGTGACTCGGATGAATTCAGCCGTATTCATCCCTTGCCGTTTTCGGTGATGGAGGTTCCTTCCCACTGCCCAGTAGCAACGCCCCCGGATATCGACATCTCGTTTGTGGGACGCGCATCGCATCGAAAACGAGTGCGCGCAGTCAAACTCTTGCGTCGTTCGGCGGATATTCGTTTCGAAGGCGGCGTCTATGTCGATTCGGGGGATCGACGATCGAAATTAGGGGATTCTTTGTTCGATATCGTCAGGGCCAAGTTGTGCGGGGATCTCCTGGTGCCGGTGACGGAACGGGGATGCAGGCTTGGTACCGAAGAGTATCAGGCGCTTCTTCATCGGTCGAAAATGGCGCTCTCGATTCGTGGCGGAGGCTTCGACACCCTTCGATACTGGGAAATCGTGGCGTCCAAGACACTGCTCGTTTCTGAGCCGCCGGACATCCTGATTCCGGACAACTTCGAGCACGGGGTGCATGCCATGTTTTGTCGATCGGACCTGCGTGACCTTCCTGCATTGGTCCGGCGTCTGCGGGACGACGACGCAGCCAGAGGACGAATGGTCAACGCTGCGTTCGAGCATCTGACCGCATTTCACACCTCGGAACGGCGTGCGGCTTATCTGTTGGACACGTGCCGAAGATTTCTGTGAGGACCGATTGAAATCGGTGAGCCTGGTCATCGCGCTCTATAATCAGGTCGACTACACCCGACGCTGCATCGACTCGATCGTCCGGTGCACTCAGATTCCCTATGAATTGATCCTCGTCGACAACGGCAGCATGGATGGAACCACAGAACTGTTGAAGACCGTGCATGCGACTGTCATCATCAACGAGAAGAATCTCGGATGCGCCAAGGCCTGGAATCAGGGTATTCGTGCCAGTCATGGAGAGGTTGTCGGCATTCTCAACAATGACATCGTGGTCACTCCGGGATGGGTCGAACACCTCATCGCCTTCATGGAAAGAGGGTCCTATGGAATCGTGTGTCCGTCCGCTCGGGAGGGACCGCTGAGTTACGATCTCGATGCCTACGCCGGCACCTTCACGCGGGCATGTCGTGCAGCGGTTCGACGCGATCTGTATGCACCCTGTATGCTGATCGACCGGTCAGTGTTCGATCGTATCGGGCTCTTCGATGAAGGGTTTTCCTACGGCGGCTGTGAAGACACGGATTTCCGCTGGCGAACTGAAGCGGCAGGTTTTGCAATGGCGATGACGGGTTCCGTGCTCATTCACCATTTTTCGATGGTGACCCAGAAAGCCGTCAAAAAATCGGAAACGGATCAGTATTGGAATCAGAACATGGCCCATTTCCAGAAGAAGTGGGGAAGAACGATTCGGGGAAACTGGTTTGAGCGGCGGTGGACCGATTTGAGAGAGAAGTGGATCAAACGGAGCGAATTGCGACGATTCGGGCATACCCTCGTCGAGAAGATTGCTTCATGAACAGGCGGCGGATCGAACGCGAGCCTGGTTGTCTACCAGGCGTACCCTCGGGGCACATCCGCGCGTATCGATCCGGGACGGCGGCTATGGCTTGCCTGTGAAAATCGTCATCGCCGCCTGGCATCTCAAAAATCCGACCGTCGGTCTCGGTCGGTATGCCAGAGAATTGATCGAGGCGATCGGCCGCGTTGATTCCGCGAACGAGTATGAAATCCTGATGCCGGAGGCGGAGCATCAATTTACGCCTCGACCGAACATACGCTACAAGGTAATTCGCTTTCCCTTGTTCAGGCGGCGGTTCTGGGAGCAGGTGGCGCATCTCCGTGCCGGATCTTACGATCTTCTGCACTTCCCCTATGATTCGTGTGCGGCCTGGACGCGCGGCAAATTTGTGACGACAATTCATGATGCGAAACCCCTGCTGTTTCCGGAGCTTCGATCGAAGGTAAACCTGAACGCCAGAATCGAGCAACTGCTGGTCGGAGATCGACGGGCTAAAATCGATCACGTTATCACGAGTTCGGACTCCTCGCGGCGAGACCTCATTCAGCAACTCGAACTGCCCACGGGCCGCATTACCGCAGTGCCGCTTGGGATTGACAGCTCCCGCTTTCATCCTGTTTCGCCGGCACAGGTAGGCGCAGAAAGACCCTATGTGATGTCCTTGGCCGGGTCGGACCCGACCAAGAATATCATAAACCTGGTCCGAGCATTTGCCGCCGTGCCGGAGTATCTCGGACAAATCTATGATTTGGTCTTGGTCGGAGACGTGTCCAAAAGAGAGGACGTGCGCGCAGCGATTGAGCGGGAAGGGATCGCGTCTCGGACGAGATTGGCAGGTGTCGTTTCGGATGATGCGTTGATACGCCTCTATCAGGGTGCGACCGTCTTCGTGTTTCCGTCTCTCTATGAGGGGTTTGGGTTACCGGTACTCGAAGCCATGGCCTGTGGATGCCCCGTGGTTTGTTCCGACACGTCGTCGCTTCCCGAAGTAGCGGGTGATGCGGCCGTTCTGGTTGATCCACGGAATGTCGAACACATCTCGGATCAATTGGTACATGTGCTGCAATCCCCTCTCGTGCGCGCCGATATGAAAGAACGGGGGCGTGCACGCGCATTGGATTTCCCCTGGGAGCGCACGGCGAGGGAAACGATCGACGTGTATCGGCGCGTCGTCAATTCGTGACAGTCCTGCATCGCTGCTGCCTACCACCCGCTGCTGAATCATTGAGAAGGAGTGAATTCTTGACAGTGCCGGGCCCCTATGATCTGATCGCCGTGGCGCCCATGCTGCTGCTGTGAGCTCACAACATGAATCAAGACACCTGTGATGTGTTGATCGTCGGAGCCGGGGTGATCGGGGTGGCAATTGCCCGTGAATTGCGCCGTCGCCATCGGGCCACTGTGCTCGTCATTGAGAAGGAATTGTCCGCCGGACGCCATGCGAGCGGCCGCAACAGCGGGGTGCTCCATGCCGGGGTCTACTATAAAGCCGGCACGTTGAAGGCAAAATTGTGCGTCGAAGGGAATCGCCGACTTCGGCAGTATTGCCGCGAGAAATCCATCCCGCTCAACGATTATGGGAAAGTGATTGTCGCAAGAACTTCCGCCGAACTACCGTCGTTGAAGGAGTTGCATGAACGATCTCTGGCCAATGGAGTGCGGGTCGACCTGGTCGATTGCGCGACCCTGAAGGAAATAGAACCCTGCGCGCGGACGGTCGAGCGCGCCTTGTACGTCAAGGATACCGCGGTCGTCAACCCGCAGCGCGTCATGGAAGCCATGGTAGAGGATGCCAAACGCGAAGGGGTACTCTTTCGTTTCAGCTGTCCCTGGCAGGCCCGCGACAGCGATACCGGTATCAGAACACCGACCGGCTCGATCACCTATGGACACATCGTGAACTGTGCCGGATTGTTTGCCGATCGCGTCGCGCATGCATACGGAGTCGGCATGCAGTTCGGGATACTGCCGTTTCGCGGACATTTTCACCGGCTGAGACCTGAGTCAAGATTTCAGGTACGTGGCAATATCTATCCGGTCCCTGATCTGCGCAACCCGTTTCTTGGAGTACATTTCACCAGACGACCCGAAGGAGAAGTGACGATCGGTCCTTCGGCATTGCCTCTTTTGGGACGAGAACAGTATTGCGGACTGGCCGGGGCCACAATGAGAGACGGTGTCACCATGATGTCCTACCTGCTGCGATTGTTCGGTCGGAATCGGGACCATTTCCGGTCGATTGCCATGAAAGAACTGGTCAAGATGACTCGCACCGGGTTTTATCGCGAAGCGCAAGCGCTGGGAGTCGGGTTTGAGAAGATTGATCTGTTGCCCGGCAAGGAGCCGGGGATCCGGGCACAATTGATTAATACGAATACGGCCGAACTGCTCAATGATTTCGTGATCGAGCCGGGACCCCGTTCGACCCATGTGCTCAATGCGGTGTCTCCTGCCTTTACCTCATCACTGCCCTTTGCGGAGCATGTCGTCGAAACGATGAAACTCGACTAGCCGGACCATGACGATCATCGGTTTTCGCCCAGCCGTCATCCCGCCTTCCACCTCTCATGGCCGGATTGACGGGTGGTCATGGAACCGCGTGATTCTGTCGGCCGCGGGATGGTCCCTTCCACAGAACCTTCTCACGCTATGTGTGGAATAGCAGGCGCGATCAGTCGGGAAGCAAGAGATGTACGGGCCCTTGTCTCCGATATGATCCGGAGGATCCGGTATCGAGGGCCTGATGACACCGGCATCTGGTCCGATGAGCCTGCAGGCATGGCATTCGGTCATGCCCGTCTCTCCATCCATGATCTGTCTCCCGCGGGACATCAACCCATGGTGTCCTCGTCCGGTCGATATGTAGCCACCTACAACGGCGAGATTTACAATTTCGTTGAACTTCGTGACGAGCTGCAATCCTACGGTCGGATGTTTCGCGGACGATCCGATACGGAAGTCCTCCTCGAGGCGGTCGAACACTGGGGATTTGAGGCATCGCTGGCACGGTTGAACGGGATGTTTGCCTGCGCCCTCTGGGATCGACAAGCGCGGGCCTTGGTTCTCGTTCGGGACCGACTCGGTGAGAAGCCGCTTTATTATGGATGGGTCGGGAACGTATTGATGTTTGCCTCTGAATTGAAGGCGTTCAAGGCTTGTCCCCGCTTCGGGGCGGGGGTCGATCGGCAGGCGTTGTCCTTGTTGTTGCGGCATAACTGCATCCCGGCGCCATACTCCATCTATCGGGATGTCGCAAAACTTCCTCCGGCGTCCTATGTCTGGTTCTCCGCCGCCGAGGTCGCTTCCGGACGATTGCCTCGTCCCGTCTGTTATTGGTCTTTGAGCAAACAGGTCGAGGAGGGAATCGTCACCCCCTTTACAGGCTCGGAGGAGGAGGCGGTGGATGTTTTGGATCAGCTGTTGCGCAGGGCCATCAGGCTTCGCATGGCGTCGGATGTTCCGCTCGGGGCATTTCTCTCCGGCGGCATCGATTCCTCGACTGTGGCGGCGCTCATGCAGGCTGAAAGCGCAACACCGGTGCGAACGTTTACCATCGGTTTTCATGAGGCTGAGTACAATGAGGCCGTGTTTGCAAAGCAAGTGGCGGGTCATCTCCAGACGGACCACACGGAATTGTACGTTACGCCGGAGCAGGCGCTGGCCGTGATCCCTCGCCTGGCGGTTCTGTACGACGAGCCGTTCGCCGACTCTTCCCAGATCCCTACCTTCCTGGTGTCACAGATGGCCAGACGCCATGTGACGGTGGCCCTGTCAGGAGACGGCGGGGATGAGTTATTCGGTGGATACAATCGATATTTCTGGGGAAGGACAGTGAGGCGGCGAATCGGGTGGATTCCCTCGTCACTGCGTCCGCTTGTCGCCCGATCGATTCGGCAGCTTCCACCCTCAGTTTGGAATAAGCTGTTCAACGTGTGCGGACGCCTCCTGCCGTCGGTTCGAGTGCCCGGAGAGAAGCTCTATAAGGTCGCCGATCTGCTGGATCACGGCGATCTGGATGATGCCTATTTTGAGTTTATCTCACATTGGAAGAATCCTCATGAGGTCGTCGTCGGCGGAAAGGAACCTCCCACGCTGTTGTCCGACCGCTCCGCCTGGCCCAAGCTCCGGGACTTTATGACGCGGATGATGTTCCTGGATACCGTGACGTATCTCCCCGACGATCTACTGGTCAAGGTCGACCGCGCCAGCATGGCCGTGGCTCTGGAAGCCCGTATCCCGTTCCTAGACCATCAGATCGTCGAATTCGCCTGGCGCCTTCCGCTCTCGATGAAGATCCGTCGGCATGATCAGGGGAAATGGATCTTGCGCCGCCTGTTGGCACGCTACGCGCCGGTGCATCTATTTGAACGTCCGAAAATGGGATTCGGTGTTCCTCTGGGTTCCTGGCTGCGTGGGCCGCTGCGGGAGTGGGCCGAGGCGTTGCTCGATGAACACCGTCTCCGCCGTGAAGGGTTCTTTCATCCGGATCCGATCCGGCGGAAATGGGCCGAACACCTTTCCGGAATGGTGGATTGGCAATACCACTTGTGGGACGTGCTGATGTTCCAGTTGTGGCTCGAATCGTAGAGTGTCATCCCGCCGTCAATTGTCCTCTCCTCTTCGTGTTTCCCAATCCGGACGCGGTCGCTTGGTAGAATTTGAAGGAGTTGAGTTTTCCTTGGCTATCTGCTAGAGGAGTAACATGCGTGCGGCATGATGGCCTGGTGCGAGAAAAGCCTGCTGGGCCGTCACGAAGAGGGCATATTTTGGATACTGTCCTGATGTCTTTGCTCAAGAGTTTGTTTGACAGTCAAGCCATTCTCCACCGCCTCCAGTCTCCCGAGTTTCACCACGATCTTCCGGTCGCAGGACGAGAACACGAACTCGCCTTGTCCTCATTTCTGAAGGGCAAAAGAGTTCTCGTGACAGGTGCCGGCGGGTCCATCGGCGGTGAACTGTGTCGGCAAATCGCATGGCATGATCCGGCGCTGCTGCTATTATTCGAGCGATATGAGAACAGTCTGTATCTACTTGACCTTGAGTTGAGGCGACGGTTCCCACATATCAAGGTCGTGCCAGTTGTAGGCGACATCACACAGGTTGAACGAGTCGCATCCGCCTTTCGCACGGCCAGTCCCGATATTGTTTTTCACGCGGCTGCCCACAAGCATGTACCATTGATGGAACAATTTCCCGGTGAGGCAGTGAAGAACAACCTGCGGGGAACGCGGGTCGTGGCGGAAGCCGCGCTCCTATCGGGAGCCGCCCGCTTCGTGTTTCTTTCCACCGACAAGGCCGT
>Ga0075430_100003414_pt1 | contig 13277 bp, 17 predicted proteins | sample RhiMetdeltSRZDD4_FD_75294 | JGI IMG/M metagenome (GOLD analysis project Ga0075430, IMG submission 75294) | Populus rhizosphere microbial communities from Tennessee, USA - Rhizosphere MetaG P. deltoides SRZDD4 | ecosystem: Host-associated > Plants > Roots > Rhizosphere > Soil | place: USA... | reverse complement strand
CGTGAAGCCGAGGCCGACGCGGCGCTTCGCCATCGCTTCCTTGTGCTGCTGCTCGAGCGGCCAGGCGGTGACTTCGAGCACGTTGTCGAGCATGCGGATCGAGGTCGCGACGACCTTGCCGAAGCCCTCGAAATCGAATGCGGCGTTCTCCGCAAAAGGATTGCGGATGAACTTGGTCAGATCAATCGAGCCGAGGCAGCAGCACCCGTAGGGCGGCAGCGGCTGCTCGGCGCAGGGGTTGGTGGCGTCGATGCTCTCGCAGTAGCGCAGGTTGTTGTCGACGTTGATGCGGTCGAGGAACAGGATCCCCGGCTCGGCATGGTCGTAGGTCGAGCGCATGATCTGGTCCCACAGATCGCGCGCACGCAGCTCCTTGTAGACCCACAGACCATCGTCGCGCTGGCGCGCGTCCTTGGTCCACGGTTTGGCCTTGTGAACCAGCTCGACCGCGCGGTCGCGCTCCACCGCCTGCATGAACTCGTCCGTGACCCCAACCGAGATGTTGAAGTTGGCGAGGTCGCCCTTGTCCTTGGCGTGGATGAAATCCTCGATGTCCGGGTGGTCGCAGCGCAGCACGCCCATCTGCGCGCCGCGGCGCGAGCCCGCCGATTCGACCGTCTCGCACGAGCGGTCGAAGACGCGCATGTAGGACACCGGGCCGCTCGCGCGCGAATGCGTGCCCTTGACCTCGGCGCCCTTCGGGCGGATCGAGGAAAAGTCGTAGCCCACGCCGCCGCCGCGGCGCATGGTCTCGGCGGCTTCCTGCAGCGCGGTGTAGATGCCCGGCCGGCCGTCGACCACTTCGGAGATCGAGTCGCCCACCGGCTGCACGAAGCAGTTGATCAGCGTCGCCTGCAGCGCGACACCGGCGGCGGAATTGATGCGGCCGGCGGGAATGAAGCCTTCTTCCTGCGCCTGGAAGAAGCGCCGCTCCCATTGCGTGCGCTCGCTCTCGCGCTCGACCTGGGCGAGGGCGCGCGCCACGCGGCGGCGCACCTCGGTGACGGTCTGCTCGTTACCCTTGGCGTACTTCTCGATCAGCGTGTCGCGGCTGATCTCCTGCTCGGAAACAGGGGAGGGAAGCTGGATCTCCATACTGGACGAGTATACAGTATTGGGCTCGCCGCCGACGCGGCCGGGCCATTCGAAATCGAAGCCGGAATTCTAGCTGGCGGCGGCGGGCGCGGGCTCGGGCTCGTTCGCTGGGCGGCGCGCCTGTTTCAGCGAGTCGGCGACCTCGGCATGGCCGAAGCGCAGCGCGAGCTCGACCGCGCTGTCGCCTTCCTTCGTGGTCTGCATCGGGTCGGCGCCGTTGCGCAGCAGCAGCTCGATCATCGGCAAGCTGCCGCGCATCGCCGCGTACGCGAGCGGCGAGTAGCCGTTGTCGTGGTGCAGGTTCGGGTCGAAGTTCATCGACAGCACCTTCTGCGCGTAGACCAGGTTGTTCTTCTCGATCGCGTAGAACAGCGCGCGGATGCCCTCGGCGCTCTTCTCCTTGGGCCGCGGCTCGAGGCCGGTGGGCATCAGCTTGACCACGTAGTTGATCAGGCCCACGCCGATCAGCGCCATCAGCGCGAGGATGATCGGGATCTTCGAAATGTTGAGTCCCTCGGCGATCTGGTCGGGCATATTGGCGCCGGCGATCAGCAGCACCACCGCGATGAACAGGCCCGTGCGCAGGTAGAGGAACAGGCCGATGATGACCGCGATCCCGAGCCACGCGACCATCAAGCCGCGGTTGACGTTGAGGGTGTCCTCGACGTAATCCTCGGGCAGGTTGGCGATCACCGCGCTGATCAGGATGAGTCCCATCAGGATCAGCTCGCGGATGCGCAGCTTCGTCAGGAAATCCAGGCCTTCTTTCTTCTTCTCCGCCATGCCCTTCCCCTTCTTGATGCTTCCCCGAGCGCATTCTGAAAGCTGTCCGCCCCGCTGGCAAGCGATAAAATGGCCGTGATGTCCAAAGCATTTGTCAAGGAAGAAGGCGGCGCGGACGAGCACGACGAAGCCGCGCGGCCCGAGCTTCCGACGCACGGAAAAAATTACATTACGCCGGCCGGCTACGCGCGGCTCGAGGCCGAGCTGCGCAATCTGGTCGAGGCCGAGCGCCCGGAGGTGGTGAAGACCGTGGCCTGGGCTGCGTCGCTCGGCGACCGCTCCGAGAACGCGGACTACATCTACGGCAAGCGCCGCCTGCGCGAGATCGACCGGCGCGTGCGCTTCCTCATCAAGCGGCTCGAGAGCGCGCAGATCGTGCACTCGGCCGGCCGCGACACCGACCAGGTGTTTTTCGGCGCCACGGTCAAGGTCCGGTCCGGAAAAGAAACCCGGGAAATCACCATCGTCGGCGTGGACGAGGTCGATCCGGCCAAGGGGCGGGTGTCGTGGGTGTCGCCGATCGCCAAGGCGCTGATCAAGGCGCGCGAAGGCGACCGCGTCACGCTGCGCAGCCCGTCGGGCGAAGAGCAGCTGCAAATCCTGGAGGTCAACTACCGATGAGAAAAACCCTGCAGGAATTCCGCGAGTTCGCGATGAAGGGCAACATCGTCGACCTCGCGGTCGCGGTGATCATTGGCGGCGCGTTCGGCAAGATCGTGTCGTCGCTGGTCGAGGACATCGTGATGCCGGCGGTCGGGGCCGTCGGCCGCGCCGACTTCAAGAGCCTGATGATCCAGGTCGGCGACGCGAAGATCATGTACGGCAAGTTCATCCAGATGTGCGTCGACTTCATGATCATCGCGATGGCGATCTTCGTCGCGCTGAAGGTGCTGACCCACCTGCGCAAGAAGGAGGAAGGCACCGCCGCCCCGCCGCCGCCGCCGCGGCAGGAGCAGCTGCTGGAAGAAATCCGCGACTTGCTGAAGAAGCGCTAGTTCTTCTTCAGGTCGCCCGCGACCACGACGGACAGGCGCGACGGGTCGATGTGCCGCTTGAGCGCGGCGTTGACCTGCTGCGGGGTGAGCGCGGCGATCTTCGACTCGAATTCGATGTCCCAGGCGAAGGTGCGCTTCACGAATAGGTAGTGCCCGAGGCGGCTGGCGAGCGCGCGGTCCTGCGAGCGCGCGAGGCGCCGCGCCTCGAGCACCGAGAGCTTGCCGGCTTCGACTTCCTCGGCGCTGAAGCCTTCGCGCACCGCGCGCTCGAGCTCCTCGCGGATCGCGCGCTCCACGCGCGCGCGATTCTGCGGCGCGAAGATCGACGCCACGCGGAACGCCGCGGCTTCGTCGAGCGCGCTGGAACTGAACGTGGTGTAGGTGCTGTACGAGAGGCCTTCCTTCTCGCGCACGCGCAGCGGCACGCGCGCGGTGGAGCTGCCGCCGATCAGGTGATTGGCGATCACCAGCGCCGGGAAGTCCGGGTGGTCGTCGCGCATCCGCAGGTTGATCCCGCCGCGCAGCGCCGCATTCGCCTTGTCGGGGGTCACCAATGCGTCATCGAGGCTCGGGCGCTCGAAGTGGCGCGAGGGCACGCGCCGGAACGGGCGCGGCGTGCGCCAGGGGCCGAAGAGCTCCTCCACCGCGCGCGCGAGCGCGTCGGGGTCGAAGTCGCCGACCGCGGCGAAGTCGGCGCCGGTCGCGCCGTAGAGCTCGCGGTAGCAGGCGACGGCGTCCTCGAGCTTGGTGCTGCGGATGAGCGCGATGCGCTCCTCGACGGTGGGCGTGTAGTGCGGGTGGCCGGGCGCGTATTCGTGCAGGTGGCGCGCGAGCCGCACGCCGGCGAGCGAGGAGGGCTCGTTGCGCTGCGCCTCGGCGCCGGTGAGCGCGGCGCGCTTCATCTCCTCGAACTCATCGCGCGAGAACGCCGGCTCGCGCAGCGCCTCGGCCACCAGCCGGAGCGCCGGGATCAGGTTCTCGCCGCGCACCTCGACGCTCGCGCCCTCGCCGCTGAGGGACACGCTCGCGTTCAGGCGCTCGAAGGCTTCCTTCAGCTCGGCGCGGCTGCGCTTCTGGGTTCCGCGCTGGAGCATCGTGCCGGCGAAATTGCACGCCTGCTCGCGGTTCATCAGGCTCTTCTCGTCGCCCCAGTGCAGCGTGAGGCTGGCGATCGCCCGGCCGCCGCGCGTCTGCTTGGGGAGGAGGGCGAGCTGGATGCCGTTGGCGATCTGCCGCTTGACGGTCTTCTGGTCGATGTTCTGCGGCGAGGGATCGAACGCCGCGCCCAGACGCACCGCCTCGCCGCCCTTGTAGCCGGCGAGCGCGCCCTGCAGGTCGGGCGTGGGCGGGATCTCGGCGCGCTCGGGTTGGTCGTTCGGGATGAATTCGCCCAGCACGCGGTTCGCCGGCCTGAGATAGGCCCCGGCGACGCGCTGCACGTCGTCGAGCGTCACCTTGCGCAGCCGGTCGCGGTAGAGGAAGAACAGCCGCCAGTCGCCCATCGCGATGTATTCCGATAGCGAGCGCACCAGCTGGCCGGAGTCGAGCTGCACCTTCTCGAAGTCGTTGAGCAGCGTGGTGCGCGCGCGCTCGAGCTCCTCGGCGCGCACCTTGTCCTGCTTCACGCCCTCGACCACCTCGATCAGCCTGTCGCGCGCCTCGCCGAGCTTCCCTTCGCGCCCGAGCGAGGCGCCGAAGTACATGTAGCCCGGGTCATGCATCTCGCGCGCCGCGCCCCAGGCCGCGGAGGCGAGCCCCTTCTGCACGATCTCGCGGTGCAGGCGCCCGCTCGGCGATTCGCCGAGCACGTTCGCGAGCACGTCGAGCGCGGGGAAGTCGGGATGGCTGCCGGCCGGCGCGCGGTAGAGCGCCATCACGAGCTGGTTGTCGCCGACGCGCTCGAGGCGCACGCGCCGCTCGCCGTCCTGCGTCGGCTCGTCGGTGTAGTACGCGGGCAGGACGCGTTGCGGGCGCGGCAGCGGGCCGAAGTGTTTCGCGGCCAGCGCGACCGCGCGGCTCTCGTCGAACCGGCCGGCGACGACCAGCACCGCGTTGTCGGGCTGGTACCAGGTCTTGTAGAACGCCTGCAGCTTGTCGATCGGCACGCGCTCGATGTCGGAGCGCTGGCCGATGATCGGGTTGCCGTAGTTGTGCCAGGGGAAGGCGAGCTGCTGCATGCGCTGGAACAGCACGCCGCCCGGATTGTTCTCGCCCATCTCGAACTCGTTGCGCACCACGGTCATCTCGCTGTCCAGGTCCTCCTTGCGGACGAACGAGTTCACCATGCGGTCGGCCTCCATCGCGATCGCCCACTCGAGGTTGTCGTCGGTGGCCGCCAGGGTCTCGAAGTAGTTGGTGCGGTCGTTGGAGGTGGTGCCGTTCCAGCGCCCGCCGCGGCGCGTGAACTCCTCCTTGAGGTTGGGATGGCGCTGCGAGCCCTTGAACAGCAGGTGCTCGAGCAGGTGCGCCATGCCTTTCTCGCCGTAGCCCTCGTGGCGCGAGCCGACCAGGTACACGATGTGCACGGTGACCGTGTCGACCCCGGGGTCGGGCAGGGTGAGGAGCTTGAGCCCGTTCGCGAACTGCCATTCCGTGATGCCCTCGATGGAATGCGCTTTTTTCGGGGATTGCGCGGCCACGCCCGCGCACAGCGCGAGCAGCAGCACGAAAACGAAGGCGCGACTTCGATTGAGGACTAAATCAGCCATGCGAAGAGGTGCAATGCCAGGAGCCCCGCGATTATCGTAGCGAAGGTCATGCGCCAGCGCCACGCCACAGCAATTGCGACAACGCCGGCGGGCAGTTGTTCATTTTGCACCAGCACTTCCGGCGCCCAGATCGCAGTGAGAACCGCCGCCGGGACATAGCGCAGCGCGCGCTTGAAGAACGCCGGCAGCTCGGTGCCCGGCGGCAGCACCAGGAAGGCGGCGCGCAGCGCGAAGGTCACCAGCGCCATGCCGAGCAGCGTCAGCCACAAGGTCATTTGCGCTTCTCGACCACCAGGCCGGCCGCGATGCCCGCGGCGGCGGCGATCAGGATGTTCAATTTCAGCGGAACATCCTGGCAAAGGACGATCGCGACGCCGGCGGCGACCGCGGCCGCGACGGAAGCGCGGTCGCGCAGGAACGGGATCGAGATCGCGATGAAGGCGAGCGGCGCGGCGAATTCCAGGCGCCATTGCGCCGGCACGCCGGCGCCGATCAGGATGCCGCCGAGCACCGCCGCCTGCCACGCGGCCCACACCACCAGGCCCGCGCCGAGGAAGTACGGGTACTTGCCCGGGTCGCCGGGATGCTCGGCGAAGCGCCCGAGCATCAGGCCGTAGACGTTGTCGGCGGTGAGGTAGGCGACGGCGAGCCGCCGGCCGAGCGGCGCGTCGGCGAAGTGCAGGCGCAGCGACGCGCTGTACATCATGAAGCGCAGGTTGATGATGAGGGTGGTGAGCACCACGAGCAGCGCCGGCGCGTTCGAGGCGAGAAGCTGCGCCGAGGCCACCATCGAGGCGCCGGCGAACACCAGCACGGACATGAGCATCGCGACGAGCGGCGGGATGCCGCTCGCCACCATCGCCACGCCGGTGATGACGCCGAACGGGATGATGCCGAGGAGCACGGGCAGCGTCGCCCGCACGCCCGCGGCGAAAGCGGGATCGCGGAACCACATCGGGAAGCCGGATTTTACCGGCCCCCCGGCGATCACTTTGCGGTGTTATTTAGCTCTTGCTGCGCTGCTCGCCGCGTTGCTCCCTGAGGCAGGCGCGGTATTCCTCGCCGCTCTTGCCCTTGCAGGCCTCCCGGATCTTCTCGCGCTTCGCCACGGCTTCCTTGATGCGCGCCTCGCACTGCGCCGGGTCCTTCGCCTGCGCGCAGGTCTCGCGCCGCATGCACTCGCCGCGCTCGGCGCCCTGCTTGCCCTCGCAGGCCTTCGCCGCCTTGGCGCGCGCGGACTTCACCGCGTCGGCCTTGGCGAAGCGCTCCTGGCAGAGCTGCAGGTCCTTGGACTGGGCGCACATCTCGCGCCGCACGCAGGCGCGATGCTCGTCGCCGGCCTTGCCTTCGCAGGCTTTCAGCGCCTTGGCGTGCGCGTCCTTGACCTGCTGGCGGTCGACCTGGGCGTGGAGCGCGGTGCTTGCGGCGAGCAGCGCGCCGGCGATCAACAATGACAATCGCATGAGCCCTCCTTGATGAATTTCCTTCCCATGAAACGCCCGAGCCCGGCCGCGCGCCGACCGGGCTTTGTAACGACTTGTAATCAGAGCTGCTTCAGCATCGTCCCGGCGTCGGAGACCTCGAACTTGCCGGGCGCCTCCACGTTCAGCTGCTTCACCACGCCGTTGTCCACCAGCATCGAGAAGCGCTGCATGCGCGTGCCCATGCCGCGCGCGTTGAGGTCGAGCTCGAGGCCGAGCTTCTTGGTCCACTCGCCGCTGCCGTCGCCGAGGAAGCGGATCTTGCCGAGCGCCTTCTGGTCGCGGCCCCAGTGCGCCATGACGAAGGCGTCGTTGGTCGCCACGCACCAGACTTCGCTCACCCCCTTCTTCTTCAGCTGGTCGTTGTTCTGCACGTAGCTCGGCACGTGCTTCGCCGAGCAGGTCGGCGTGTACGCGCCCGGCAGGCCGAAGATCGCGATCTTCTTGCCCTTGGCCGCGTCGGCGACGTTGACTTCCTTCGGCGGCATGGCGCACTGCGTGCCGGAGTCGAATTCGGTGGATTCCATCAGTTTTCCGTCGGGCAGGCGATCGCCCACTTTGATTGCCATGGCAGGTCTCCTCTTTTGGGAAGCCGAAATGATACCGTGGGAAATGCTACCTTTAGGCGAGCCCCATGCGACACCTCGGCACCGGCTTGATCGTCACGGCCGCGCTCGTCGGCGCGGCGGGCCTTTTCATCTTCCTCACCGAGCGCGGCGTGGCGAACGAGATCAAGGGCTTCGTGCTGCTCCTGCTCGCCGCGGTGATGCTCGTGGGCGGCTGCGTGCTGTGGGAGTTGCGCGCCATCCGCCGCCGGCTCGAACGAGAGACCGAGAAGAACTAGGGCGGCTGCGCAATGTCATCTTTATCAGAATGACATTGCCCCGCGAGCGCGAGCTGCGCGAGCGGCTGCGCATGCTCGCGTGGCTGCTCGACAGCTCGATCCCGATTCCCGGCACGCGCTTTACCGTAGGGCTCGACGCGCTGATCGGCCTGGTGCCGTTCCTCGGCGACCTGATCGGCGTGCTGATCTCGAGCTACATCGTCGCCGAGGCGAGGCGGCTCGGCGCGAGCCGCAGCGTGCTCGCGCGCATGGCTTTCAACGTGGCGGTAGAAGGTCTGGTCGGCCTGATACCCTTCGCGGGCGACGTGTTCGACGCGGCATGGAAAGCGAACCAGCGCAACGTGCAGCTGCTCGAGCACTGGGTCGAGCGTCCGCGGCATGCCGAGCGAGCGAGCTGGGCGTTCGTGGCGATGATCGTGCTGGGCATGGTCGCGCTCGCCGCCGTCACCATCTCCTTGACGTACTTACTGCTACGCTGGCTCGTGTCCTAGCCACGCGGGCGCAGCGCTTGCTGGACGTGTCTGCCATGCTGCACAAGATCAAGGACCTGCAGGGCGACGCGCTCTACGCCGAGGACGGCGAGGTCGGCTCGGTCGACGACCTCTACTTCGACGACGAGGAGTGGGATGTGCGCTACCTGCTCGTCAACACCCGGCGCTGGATTCCCGGCCGCCGGTATCTTGTCTCGCCGATTGCGATCGACCGCGAGCGGCCGCGCAAGCCGGGCGACATCCGCGTCGATCTCACGCGCGCACAGATCGCGCGCTGCCCGACGGTCGCCGACGAATCGCTGCGCTCGAGCGCGGAGGTGATCGGCTGCGGCATCGAGGCGCGCGATGGCGCGATCGGCAGCGTCGCCGATCTCGTGGTCGACGACGAGACCTGGGCGATCACCGACGTGCTGGTCGATTCGCGCGACTGGCTGCCGGGCAGACTGCTGCTCATCTCGCCCGAGGTGATCGAGCGCATCGACTGGCCGGAGAAGAAGGTCCACCTGCGCCTCGCGCGCGAAGACATCCTGCAGGCGCCGGAAGTCCAGCTCTAGTCAAGAATCCCTGACAGGGTGCCAGCGGCTCGCTGGCTATGATCGGCTGCCCATGAGCACCGATTTCAAGCTGACGCCGCACGCGCACTACGTCCATGTCGAGCTCGCGCCCGGCTATGAGATCAAGCCCGACGGCACCACGCACCTCACGCTCGCCATCTCGGAGCTCTGTGCGCGGCAAGGGCAGCGGCGCGTGCTGATCGAGGGCACCGTGGTGCGCCGGAGCATGGGAACGATGGACTCCTTCGGCTTCGGCTCGCTGGTGGGCAGCATGCTGACCGGCATGTCGCTCGCGTGCTGCCTGTACGGCTACACGGTCGATCAGCAGACGCAGTTCTTCCGGGACGTGGCGCAGAACCGCGGGCTGCGCATCGAGTTCTTCGCCGACCGCGACGCCGCACTGCGCTGGTTGGGGGTCGGGGGCCACCGACAGGTTTAACGGCGCCGTGCAAGGCTCGGCGGCATGCGCCGGGCAGGAATCTCGAACAACTGGCTGATCGCCGGGTTCACCTTCGTGGTGACGGCGTTCGCCGTGCTGCTGATCGCCAACCTCAGCCTGGGCGACAAGCACATCGAGCAGCGCGTGGAGACGCTGTACAGCACCGCCGAGGCGCAATTCCGCCGCAACGTGAACGTGGTGTTCGGGCCGGCGTTGCTCCCGGGCAACCGCGCGCAGGCGCTGGTGAACGGCGACGCGTTCTTCCCCGACATGCTGAAGGCGATCGGCGCGGCGCAGAAGACCATCACCTTCGAGAGCTACATCTACTGGTCGGGCGAGACTGGCGCGGCGTTCACGCAGGCGCTGATCGAACGCGCGCGCAACGGCGTCAAGGTGCACGTGCTGTTCGACGCGCTCGGCAGCGGCAAGATCGACAAGCGCTTCGTCGCGGAGATGAAGGCCGCCGGCATCGAGGTGGAGAAGTACAACCCCTGGCGCTGGGACACGCTGGCGCGCATGAACAACCGCACCCACCGCAAGATCATGGTGATCGACGGCCGCGTGGGCTACACCGGCGGCGCCGGCATCGGCGACGAGTGGCGCGGCAACGCGCAGGATCCGCAGCACTGGCGCGACACCCAGTATCGCGTCGAAGGCCCGGTCGTCGGCCAGATGCAGGCCGCGTTCATCGAGAACTGGATCGAGGTCACCGGCCGCGTGCTGCACGGCGAGGAATACTTTCCCGAGCTCGCGCGCGCCGGCAGCCAGGCCGCGCAGTTCATCGTGACCTCCCCCGGCGGCGGCTCGGAGAGCATGCAGCTCATGTATCTCATGTCGATCGCCGCGGCGGCGAAGTCCATCCAGATCTCGGCCGCGTACTTCGTGCCCGACGAGGTGGAGGCGCGCGCGCTCGCCGCGGCCGCCAAGCGCGGCGTGCGCGTGCAGCTCATCGTGCCGGGCCCGCAGACCGATTCGCCCCTGGTGCGCCGCGCCTCGCGCTCGACCTGGGGCCAGCTTCTGCGCGCGGGGGTCGAGTTCTACGAGTTCCAGCCGACTTTCTTTCACTGCAAGGTGATGGTGGTCGACGAGCTCTGGGTCTCGGTCGGCTCGACCAACTTCGATGCGCGCTCCTTCAGCGTGAACGACGAGGCCAATCTGAACGTCTATGACCGCGAATTCGCCGCCGCGCAGGTGCGCATTTTCGACGCCGACCTGAAGCGCTCGCGGCGCGTATCGCAGGAGGAGTGGGAAAACCGGCCCTGGACCGAGAAGCTCTGGGAGCACACCGTCGGGCTGTTCAGTTCGCAGCTTTAGCCAAAAAAGGGTATTCTTCAACTATCGTTTCATGAAACTGGGGTAGGTACATGAAACAAATACTCTTTTCTTTGATCAGCCTGATCGCCGCGACGGCGTGGGCCCAAGCGCCCGCCAAGGAAGCGGCGAAACCGGAACCCGCCAAGGAAGCGGCGAAGCCGGAAGCCGCCAAGGCGGAGAGCGCGAAGCAGGCGGCCGCTACCCCGCGCAAGCCGCGCCGGTGGCACGAGGACGCACGTCACTGCCTCGAGCTCCCCTCCAACACCGAGGTCATCAAGTGCGCAGAAGAGTATCTCTAGCGTCCCGCGGCGAGGGCATGCCCTTGGGCACGCTGTCGCTCGGTCCTGCGAGGTCGACCCCGACGTAGAAGTCGCTGCGCCCGCGGCGCACGAGCAGCCCGAACCGGCCGCCGCCTTCCTGGGCGAGCAGCCGGTTGAATTCCTGCAGGCTCTTCACCTTGCGGTGGTTCACGCCGTACACGATGTCCCCCACCCGCAATCCCGCGCGCTGCGCCAGCGCGCCCGTTTTCACGACCGCCAGGCCGTAAGGCAGCCCGATCGATTTCAACGTCTGCGGCGGCAGCTCGCGCAGGCTCAGGCCGGTGTCCGCGCTGTCGATGGTGACGAGCCGCAATCCGCCGTCCGGCGCAGGACCGCAGGCGGCGAGAAAAATTACGACCAACAGCGCTAGGCGTCGCATGGTGTGTAGTGCGCTCTAACCTCCTGCAAGCCACGCGCCCGGGGGCGGAGCGACACTTGCTCCTTATGGACAATGCGACCGTCTGCAAGAGGTGCGGTGACTGCGTAAGAGGTGCCGTGTCGTATAACTTCTACAGAAGGAGAAGGACGTGAAACGAATGCCCTTGCTTTTCCTCTGCGCGCTCGCCGCCTGCGCGACCACCGAACCGCCCGAGAAGGAGATGGCGCAGGCGCGTGCCGCGCTAGCCCAGGCGCGGCCGGTGGTGCAGCAGGAAGGGCTGAACGAGTACGCACAGGCGCATGCCAAGCTCGAGCGCGCCGAGCGGGCAATGCAGCAGCGCCACTACGAGCACGCGCGTCTGCTCGCAGAGGAGGCCGAGGCCGACGCGCGGCTCGCGTGGGCAACTTCGGAAAACGCGCGCGTCAAGCGCGCGCTCGATGCGGAAAGGGCAAGCCGATGACATTCCATCCCAGACTGACCCTCATTGCCGCGCTGCTCGCGTCCGGCTGCGCGACTCTCTCACCGGAATCCCAGCAGCAGCTCACCAGCGCGCGTACCGCCTACTCGCAGGCCGCCGCCGATGCGCAAGTGCAGCGCTATGCGCCGGCCGAGCTCAATACCGCGGCGCAAGCGCTGCAAGATGCCGAACGCCTGGCGAAAGACGGCGCGGATTCCACCCTCGTCGAGCACAACGCTTACCTCGCCGAGCGTCGCGCGCGCACTGCCTTGAGCACCGCGCAGATGCGGCAGGGCGAGGCCGCGGTGCTCGAGGCGCGCGCCGAGCGTACGCGCGCGCAGCTCGCAGCGCGCGAGATCGAAGCCGCGGCGGCGCGCGAGGAAGCGCAGCGCGCGGAAATCGCGCGGCAGCAGGCGGAGGCGCGCACCCGCGCGCTCGAGCAGGAGAAGGTAAAGGTCGTGCAGGACCAGTCGGCGGCTGCCGGGCTGACGGCGGAAGTGAAGAGGCTGGAGGCCTACTACCCCGGCGTTCAGACAAGACAGACTCCGCGCGGCTTGGTCCTCACGCTCAATAACGATCTGCTTTTCGACAGCGGCGCCGCGCTCAAGGGCGGGGCGGACCGCGCGCTCGACGATCTCGCCGGGTTCCTGCGTAGTCATCCGAACCGCAAGGTGGCAGTCGAGGGGTTCTCCGACGGTGCAGGCCCGAAGGACGCGGCCGAGCGCCTGTCCAAGCGCCGCGCCGAGGCTGTCAAGTTCGCCCTCGTGCAGCGCGGCATCGAGCCCCACCGCATCGACGCGCGTGGCTACGGCCCGTCGTTCCCGGTGGGGACCAACGATACGGAGGACGGGCGCCAGCGGAACCGGCGCGTCGAGATCATCATCAACCCGTCCTAGCCGACCTTCCCGTCACCCACCTCGACGGGCACGTACACCGTCGCTTCTCCTCGGCGAACGAGAAGGGCGACGGTGTCGCCGGACTTCTGCTCGCCGAGCAGGCGGTTGAAGTCCTCCAGGCTCTTGATCGCCTCGCGCCCGACGCCGACGATGACGTCGCCGGGCCGCAGCGGCGTGCGCCCGGACTCCGCGGCTTCGACCAGCAGGCCGTACTCGATGCCCAGCGCGCGGCGCTGCGCGGGCGGCAGCTCGCTGACTACCAGGCCGAGGCGGTTCGGCTTGGCGGCCTTGTCGGAAGCGGGCTTGGGCGTGCGCGACTCGGCGACGAGCTCCGCGGCGGTGAACTTCACCTCCTCGGCCTTTCCGGCGCGCCAGATGCGCAGCGTCGCACTTTGTCCCGGCTTGGTCGCGGCGACGAGGCGCGGCAGCTTGTTCGGGTCGTCGATCTCCTGGCCGTTGAACGCGAGCACCACGTCGCCGGCCTTGAGGCCCGCCTTGTCGGCCGGGCTGCCGGGCTCGAC
>Ga0075430_100003413_pt1 | contig 13278 bp, 12 predicted proteins | sample RhiMetdeltSRZDD4_FD_75294 | JGI IMG/M metagenome (GOLD analysis project Ga0075430, IMG submission 75294) | Populus rhizosphere microbial communities from Tennessee, USA - Rhizosphere MetaG P. deltoides SRZDD4 | ecosystem: Host-associated > Plants > Roots > Rhizosphere > Soil | place: USA... | reverse complement strand
GGCCCTCCGCGAGCTGGGTCTCGTGGATCGGATGGGGTTCGGCTCGGACGCCGGCCCGTTCGACACCGAGTTCGGGCACATGGAGTACAGCGTCGAGATCGCGCGGCTGGCCGGGCTCTCACCGATGGAGTCACTCCAGGTCGTCACCCGCAACGCGGCGCGGCTCTGCCGCCTGGACGACCAGGTCGGCACGATCGACGCCGGCAAGGCGGCCGATCTCCTCGTCCTGGAGGCCAACCCGCTCGACGACGTCGGGAATCTCACGCGAGTCGTGGCGGTTCTCATGGGCGGCGAACGAGTTGTCTGATGGAGGGGGTCTCCCATGATCGATCTGACCGAGATGGCCGAGTTTGTCGATCGCTCCGGCCCGGATGGCTACGTTATGCTGGTCGCGACGGCCTCGAAGGACGGCGCACCGGACCTCGCGTTCAAGGGCAGCGTGATGGTCTGGGACAAAGACCACCTGGCATTCTGGGAGCGTGCCCACGGGACGACACTCAAGAACCTCGAAGAGAACCCCCAGGCCGCGCTGGTCTACCGCAATCGCGACGCCGGCAAGAGCTGGCGGTTCTGGGGCGACGTCAAGTTGCTGCGCGACGGCGAGGTCCGTGAGGGGATCATGGCCCGGACCTATCAGCCCGAGCTGGACCGAGATCCGGAGCGGAAGGGCGTGGCCGTCCTGATCCGGATCAACAAGGTCGGCGGCTCCACCAGTCAGCAGCGGGACTGACCCGTCCGATCTACGACCATACCGAACGGCGGCTTGGCGGCGTACCATTCGTGCCGTCGAGCCGTTTTCGTCGCACGCAAAGGAGCGTTCTCGTGATTCGCTCGTCGTTCAGCGACCTCTTCGGGCTGGAGCAGCCGATCATGAACGCGCCGATGGGCACCGCGGCCGTCGGTGCCCTCGCCGCGGCGGTCGCGAACGCCGGCGCACTCGGGATGATCGGCGGCTCGGGAAGCACCCCCGGCATGACGCCCGCCGAGCGCCTCCGGCACGAGATCGCGCAGGCCCAGTCGATGACGAAGGGGCCGTTCGGCGTCGGGTTTATCTCGACCCAGCGGTCCGCCGATGGCCGCCTGTCTTCGGAGGCGCTCCAGGCCATCGCGCTCGACGCCGGCGCGACGATCGTCATGCACTCGTTCATGGTGCCGGCCGATCTCGTCGCCGAGGCCCGGCGCCGTGGCGCAAAGGTGATCTGCCAGGTCCAGACCGTCGCGATGGCGCGCGAAGCGCTCGACGCCGGCGCGGACGTGCTGATCGCGCAGGGCTACGACGGGGGAGGTCACGTCGGCAGCATCGGCACGTTCTCGATCGTGCCGGCAATCGTCGACGTCGCCGGCACCGTGCCAGTCCTGGCGGCTGGCGGCATCGCCGATGGGCGCGGGCTGGCGGCGGCGCTGATGCTCGGCGCGCAGGGCGCCAGCCTGGGCACCCGCTTCTACGCATCCGGCGAGGCCGCCGCCCCGGCCTACGTCCACGAGCGCTTGATCGAAGCCGGCACCGACGACACGGTCTGGACGCTCAGCTACGACGTCATCCGGAACGCCGACTTCGGCCCGACCGTCGCCGGACGCGTGGTCCGCAACGCCTTTACGGACGCCTGGCACAACCGCGACGCCGAATCACGTGCCCAGGCCGCCCAGCTCGTCGCGCAGATCGACGCCGCGCACGAGGCTGGCGACGCCTCACAAGTCTCAGTCTGGGCCGGCACCGCCGTCGGACTGGTCCGAGACGTCGAGCCAGCCGGCGCGATCGTGCGCGGCATCTGCTCCGAGGCCGAGCGGATCATCCGCGCGCGGGCGGCGCTGCTGGTGTAGCTGTCGCGGCACCCTCGCCGACGAGCACGACGGTGTGCTCGATCAGGCCGCGCGGCAGCGTCGCGGCCACCGAGCAGTACCGCTCCTCGACCATTGCGACCAGCCGTTCGAGGTTCGCGCGGGTCAGCCCGTCGCCGGCCAATCGGTGCTCCACCACGATGTGCGTGTACGGGTTCGGCGGCTCCTCAGAACGCTCGCCGCGCACCGTGATCTCGTACTGCTCCAGCTGTAGCCGCTGCTTCGCCAGGATCTGGACGACCGTCACCGCCATGCACGCGGCCAGCGCCTCCAGCAACAGCTGCATCGGCGAGAAGCCGACGCCGCCCCCGCCCTTCGCGACCGGCACGTCGATCTGCAGACGCGCGCCCCCGCCACCCTCGGCCTCGAACATCGTGCCGCCAACCCAGGAGAGGCTCGCTTCGGTTACTGGTCCAGCCATGCTGATCTGCTCCCGCTCCGGAGTGTACCCCGGCACGAGCCGTGCAACCCGAGGTCACCTGAGACTCGGGCGGATGGAGGATCTCGTGCTCGACCTCTGGTACAAGAACGCGGTCATCTACTGCCTTGACGTCGACACGTTTCAGGACAGCAACGGCGACGGCATCGGCGACTTCGCCGGCCTCGCCGATCGCCTCACCTACCTCGCCGGCATCGGCGTGACCTGCGTCTGGCTGCTGCCGTTCTACCCCACTCCGGATCGCGACAACGGCTACGACATCACCGACTTCTACAACGTCGCGCCGACGCTCGGGACGCTCGGCGACTTCGTGGACTTCAGCCACCGGGCCGAAGACCTCGGCATCCGCGTCATCGTCGACCTCGTCGTCAACCACACCTCGATCGAGCACCCCTGGTTCCAGGCGGCCCGCCGCGATCCGACCTCGAAGTACCGCGACTACTACGTCTGGTCGAAGGAGAAGCCGAAGGACGCTCATCAGGGGATGGTCTTTCCTGGCGTGCAGAAGACGACCTGGACCTACGACAAGGTCGCGAAGGCGTACTACTTCCACCGCTTCTACGAGCACCAGCCGGACCTGAACATCGCGAACCCCGCCGTCCGCGAAGAGATCGAGAAGATCATGGGGTTCTGGCTGCAGCTCGGCGTCTCCGGCTTCCGGATGGACGCCGCGCCGTTCGTGATCGAGCTGAAAGGCATCGAGGGTGTCAAGGGCGTCGACCCGTACTCCTACCTCGACGAGATGCGGACGTTCCTCTCCTGGCGGCGCTCCGACGCGATCATGCTCGCCGAGGCGAACCTCGAGCCGAAGGCCGTGACGACCTACTTCGGCGACGGCCACCGGCTCCAGATGCTGTTCAACTTCTGGCTGAACCAGCACCTCTTCCTAGCCCTCGCCACTGAGAACGCCGATCCGATCGAGAAGGCGCTCAAGGAGCTGCCTCCGATCCCCGAGAGCTGCCAGTGGGGCAACTTCCTGCGTAATCACGACGAGATCGACCTCGGGCGGCTCACGGAGGAGGAGCGGGCGGCCGTCTTCGCCGAGATGGGGCCGGAGCCCGAGATGCAGCTGTACGGCCGCGGCATCCGGCGCCGCCTCGCCACAATGCTGGGCGGAGATTCACGCCGGCTGGAGCTGGCGTACAGCCTGATGTTCTCGCTGCCCGGCACGCCCGTCCTCTGGTACGGCGAAGAGATCGGCATGGGCGAGGACCTCTCGCTGAAGGAGCGCAACACCGTCCGCACGCCGATGCAGTGGTCCGGCGAGGAGTACGGCGGCTTCTCGACGGCGCCCCCGGAGCAGCAGATCCGCCCGATCGTGCACGAAGGGGGATTCGCCTACCAGCACGTCAACGTCGCTGACCAGCGCCGCGACCCCGGCTCGCTCCTGAACGTGATCGAGCGGCTGGTCCGGACCCGCAAGGAGAGCCCGGAGATCGGCTGGGGCGCCTGGCGCCTGCTCGACGCGAAGGCGCCGACAGTTCTCGCGCACTGCTGCGAGTGGCGCGGCCAGAGCCTGCTGGCGCTCCACAACCTCTCCCGCGAGCCCGCGATGGTCACGTTGGACCTCACCCAGTACCAGTGCGACCACCTGATCGACCTCCTGGACGACCAGCAGCCGTCGCCTGTCCAGGAAGGGTGCTTCGAGACGCGGCTGCCGGGGTACGGCTACCGCTGGTACCGCCTCGGCCGGCCCGTCGCAGCGAGCACCACGAGTCAGGATGCCGACACCGCCAGATCGAACGGGAAGGTGGCGCGGCGCGCGAAAGCTGGCGCTGCCCGCTGACCTCATCCCGACCGCCACCTGACCGGGAATATGTGCCGGCATACAGTTGTCTACTATTCCGATCACCTACTACCCTATCGCCACGCATTGAGATCGGGCGGGCCTAAACGGTTACAGTGGGCCCGATCGCCCGACACCGATCGGGCTCGGGGCTGGATGGCACCAAGGAGGAATCGGGATGAGACGCTGGTCTGGACTACCGATTGTCGTTGCGCTCCTACTGGCGGTGGTGACCGGCTGTTCGCAGATCGGCGGCGGCAGCAACAGCGGCAACATCGTTTTCGGCGTCAGCGGCCCGCTGACCGGACCGAACGCCGAGTATGGCCAGATCTGGAAGAAGGCGTTCGACATCGCCGTCGAGGAAGTGAACGCGAAGGGCGGCATCAAGGGCCGCAAGATCGAGTACCAGTTCGAGGACACCCAGAGCGACCCGAAGCAGTCCGTCGTCGTCGCCGAGAAGTTCGTCAACGACAAGCGGATCGTCGCCGAGATCGGCGATTTCGCATCGCCGGCCTCGATGGCCGCCTCCCCGATCTACGAGCGAGCCGGCCTGGTCCAGTTCGGCTTCACCAACTCCCATCCCGACTTCACCAAGGGCGGGAACTACATGTTCTCGACCGCCCCGAACCAGACCGCCGACGCGCCATTCCTGGCGAACTTCGCGGTCAAAGATATCGGCATGAAGAAGCTGGTGCTGCTCCACCTGAACACGGACTGGGGCAAGACCACCGCCGACCTGTTCGAGGGCAAGGCGAAGGAGCTGGGCGCGCAGATCGTCTACCGCGACGCCTACCTGCCGGACGAGAAGGACTTCAAGACGATCATCACCAAGGCCCGCGACGCGAACCCCGACGGCCTGGCGCTGATGTCGTACTACACGGACGCCGCCCTGATCGCGCAGCAGGCCCGAGCCCAGGGCTTGAACGCGGCCATCATCGCGAACGGCGCCACCTACTCGCCGAAGTTCATGGAGCTTGGCGGCGAGGCCGTCGAAGGCGCCGCCACCACCTCGACCTTCTTCTCGGGCAATCCCCGCCCTGAGGTCCAGTCGTTCGTGAAGAAGTACAAGGAGCGATACAACAACGAGGAGCCCAACACGTTCGCGGCCAATGCCTACGACGCGATCATGATCCTGGCGCACGTCATCGAGAAAGTCGGGACGGACCGCAAGGCGATCCGCGACGGCATGGCCGGGCTGAAGGATGCGCCGAGCATCGTCTTCGAGAAGGTCGCCTTCGGCGAGGATCGCCGCGTCGTGATCAACGAGTTCACACGGCTGAAGGTCCAGGGCGGCCAGTTCGTCCTCTGGAAGGCGAGCTAGGGTGGAGCCCCTACCCCCCAGCCCCCTCCCCCGTGCGCGGGGAGGGGGAGCAGATGCTCCCTCTCCCTCTGGGAGAGGGCTGGGGTGAGGGCACGATACTGATGAACAAGCGTCAGCGCGTCCTGGCCGCTCTGGCCGGAGAGCCGGTCGACCGGCCGCCGGTCAGCGCCTGGCGGCACTTCGTGGACCGCGAGCAGAACGCCGCCGACCTGGCTGACGCGATGCTGGAGTTCCATCGCACCTATGACTGGGACTGGCTGAAGGTGAACCCCCGGGCGACGTACTTCGCCGAAGCCTGGGGCAACACCTACGACTTCAGCCAGTACGTCTCGGTCGTTCCGCGAGCCTCCCGCGTCAGGCTGGAATCGGTCTGCGATCTCGCGATGATCGAGCCTGTCGACCCGGCCGGCGGCGCGTTCGGCGAGCAGCTCGACGCGCTCGACCGGATCCGGCGCGGCCTCGACGGCGACGCACCGATCATCCAGACGGTCTTCTCGCCGCTCTCGGTGATTGGCTGGCTGGCCGGCGGCCCGGCCGGCTTCGAGATCCCCGGGCTGCCCGCGAGCCTGCCGCTCCTGCGCCGTGCGATCGAGGAAGCGCCCGACGCGCTAGAAGCCGCCCTCGACGCCGTCACGACCACGCTGACCGAGTACGCCCGGATCACGCGCGCGGCCGGCGCCGACGGCATCTTCTTCGCGATCGTGCGCCTCGCGCGGCACGGCTACCTCTCCCGCGAGGAGTACGCTCGCTTCGGCCGCCCGTACGACCTCCGCGTCCTCGGCGCGGTCGCCGACGCGCCGTTCAACGTCCTCCATGTCTGCGGCGATCAGGTCTACTTCGACGCCGTCGCGGAGTACCCGGTCCACGCGATCAGCTGGAACAGCCAGGCGCCGGGCAATCCGTCGTTCGGCGACGCGATGGCGGTCACGAGCTCGGCCCTGATGGGCGGCGTCGACGAGGGCGCGACGCTCCCCAGCGGCACGCCCGCCGACGTGACCCGGGCAGCCAGCGCGGCGCTCTCAGAGACGGGGGGCCAGCGTACCCTGCTCGCGCCCGGCTGCTCGATCGATCACCGCGCCTCGCCTGACAACCTGGTGGCCCTGCGCGACGCCGCGCGAGACTGGAAGCCCTAAGGTGGGCAGAACACTCTCCTCGGAGCTCGCAGTTTCGTGCTCGACCACCTGATCAACGGCCTCGCGCTTGGCAACATCTACGCGCTGATCGCCATCGGGTTCGCGCTGATCTTCGGCGTCGCCAACCTGATCAACTTCGCGCACGGCTCCCTGTTCACCTGGGGCGCCTACATCGGCTGGACCCTGATCGTCGTCCTCGGCATGCCCTGGTACCTGGCGCTGGTCGTCGCCGCGCTCGGATGCGGCCTGCTCGGCATCCTCATCGAGCGCCTCGCCCTCCGTCCGCTCGCCGGTGGTCCCCCGATCGCGCCGCTCCTGAGCACCGTCGCCCTCTCAGTGGTGCTGGACCAGGCCGTCGAGCGGATCTGGACGCCCGACCCGCGCTCCCTGCCAGCCCAGGTTCCGGCGCTCGTCTTCAACGTGGCCGGCGTCCGGGTCGGGCTGCCGGACCTGCTGATCGCGGCGATCGGCCTGACATCGGCGGCCGTGCTCTGGCTCTTCTTGACCAGGACGAAGCTCGGCTGGGCAGTCCGCGCCACCGCCCAGGATCGTGACGCCGCCCTCCAGATGGGTGTGGACGTCGATCGCATCCAGGCCGTGACGTTCGGGATCGCCTCCGGGCTCGGCGGCGTCGCCGGCCTGCTGGTCGGCATCTACTACAACAACGTCACCCCGACGATGGGCTTCCAGGCCGGGCTCTCCGGCTTCAGCGCCGCGATGCTCGGCGGCCTGACCAGCGTGCCGGGCGCCGTCGTCGGCGGGCTGCTGCTCGGCGTTGGCGAGAGCTTCGGCGCCGCCTACTTCGGGAACACCTACCGCCAGATGATCTCGTTCGTCGTCCTGATCCTGGTCCTGATGTTCCGTCCCTCCGGCCTCTTCGGCGAACGCTCCGCTCTCTCGATAGACCCGGGCTTCGGCGGCTTCTTCGCCACGGGACGGACGTTTCAGATCCGTCCGCGCTGGCTCATCGGGATCGCGGTGGTCGCCCTGCTCCTCCCCCTAATCCTGGATGAACCGTACCTGTATCGCGTCTTCACCGTCGCCCTGATCTTCGCGATCCTGGCGCTCTCGCTGACGCTGGTGGCCGGCCAGGCCGGGCAGATCAGCCTCGGGCACGCCGGGTTCTTCGGGATCGGCGCCTACACTTCGGCGATCCTGACGACGTTCCAGGGGTACTCGCCGTGGGTGACGCTGCCGCTGGCTGCCCTGGTGGCCGGCCTGGTCGGCGCCTTCATCACCTATCCGGCTCTCCGGGTGCGCGGCCACTATGTCGCCATCGCCACCCTCGGGATCGGGCAGATCGTCGCCTTCACCCTGCTCAACTGGGAGTCGGTGACCAACGGCCCGATGGGGATCACCCGCATCCCGGCGATCTCGCTGTTCGGCTTCGACATCGTGCGCCCCAGCGAGTTCTACTGGCTGGCGTTGGTCATCGCCGTGGCGGTTGCCCTCCTGCTCTGGCAGCTCTCGCGCTCCCATCTCGGCCGGAGCTGGCGGGCGATCCGCGAAGACGAGACGGCCGCTCTGACCGTCTCGATCCGGGCGGACCACTACAAGGCGCTCGCGTTCGGCTTGAGCGCCGCGATCGCCGGCCTGGGCGGTGCGCTGATCGCCCACTTCTACGGCTACATCAGCTACGACAGCTTCCTGGCTCGCGAGTCGATCCTGACCCTGACGATGGTCGTCCTCGGCGGCATGTCCAGCATCCCCGGCGCGTTCGTCGGCGCGCTGGCGCTGATCGGCATCCCGGAGCTGTTCCGCCCTCTCGCCGACTACCGCTACATCCTCTATGGGATCCTGCTGCTGCTCGTGATCCGCTATCGGCCGCGCGGCCTGATCGGAGGGCCGTGAGATGGCACAACTCCTCGAGATTCAAGGGTTACGCCGGCACTTCGGCGGCGTTGCGGCGGTTGACGGCGTCGATCTGGCGCTCCAGCCGGGCGAGATCCTCAGCGTGATCGGGCCGAACGGGGCCGGCAAGACGACGCTGTTCAATCTGATCACCGGCCTGTTCCCCCCAGACGCCGGCGAGATCGCGTTCGCCGGCCAGCCGATCGCCGGCCTGGCGCCGGACAGGATCGCCGAGCTCGGGATCGCCCGGACCTACCAGAACCAGCGCGTCTTCGCGAACCTCACCGTGCGCGAGAACGTCCTGCTCGGCGCCCACCGCCGGCTGACGGCGGCCCGTTCACTCGACCTGTTGCCGCTGGAGCGGCGACGCAGCGGGCTGTTCTCCGGCATCGGGCTGCTCGCCGAGACGGCGCTGGCGCTGTTCCGCCCGCCGGCGGTCGGCCGCGAGGAGGCGCGCATCGGAGCGGAGCTCGACGAGATCCTGGCGATCTTCGGCGAGCGGCTCCTGCCCCGCAAGGAGGAGTACGCGAAGAACCTCTCCTACGCCAACCGCCGCCGCACCGAGATCGCGCGGGCACTGGCTGCCCGTCCCACCCTCCTGCTGCTGGACGAGCCGACCGCCGGCATGAACCCGACCGAGACGGCCGAGGTCACCGAGCAGATCGTCCAGATCCGCGAGCGCGGCATCACGATCATGCTGATCGAGCACAAGCTCTCGCTGGTGATGTCGATCTCCGACCGGGTGATCGTGATGGACTACGGCAAGAAGATCGCCGATGCGCCGCCCGCCGAGGTGGCCGTCGATCCGGCCGTCGTCGAAGCGTACCTCGGCCGCCGGGTGCGCTCGCACGCAACCGTCCCATGACTGGTGAAGCCATGCTCGTGGTTGACCACGTGGACGTCTACTACGGCGCCGTGCACGCGCTACACGGCATCTCGCTCGAAGTCCGCGAGGGCGAGCTGGTCTGCCTGCTGGGCGGCAACGCCTCCGGCAAGTCGACCACCATGAAGACGATCCTCGGGCTGGTCAAGCCGCGCACGGGGTCCGTCTCCTTCCGTGGCGAGCGGATCGACGGCCTCAAGACCTCACAGATCGTCCGGCGCGGCATCGCCTCGGTGCCCGAAGCCCGCCGGATCTTCCCCCGGATGACGGTCCGCGAGAACCTGCTGATGGGCGCCTACGTCCGCTCCGATCCAGAGATCGAGTCGGACGCCGATCGCGTCCTCGACCTGTTCCCCCGGCTCCGCGAGCGCTTCAAGCAGCTCGGCGGCACCCTCTCGGGCGGCGAGCAGCAGATGCTGGCGATGGCGCGCGCCCTGATGTCGCGCCCGAAGCTGATCTGCATGGACGAGCCGTCGATGGGACTGGCACCCGCGTTCGTGGAGCGCGTCTACGACCTGATCGGCCAGATCCGCTCGCAGGGCACGACCGTGCTGGTCGTCGAGCAGAGCGCCCACGTCGCGCTGGAGATCGCCGATCGAGCGTACGTGCTCCAGAACGGCGTGATGCGCCTGGAAGGCCCCGCCCGCGACCTGCTCGCCAATGACGAGGTCCGCCGCGCCTACCTCGGCGAAGTCTCATAGCTCGGTGACTGAGGATTCGCAAACCCTGTACACTACGCCGCATGGCAGGCTTCTGGGAGATCTGGGACCTTCCCTCCAGGAACGTGCTCGCCGATGCCGAGTCCGAGGTCGAGGCGTTGGCGATCGTGCGCGAGTTCGTCGGCGAGGGCGCGACGTATTCGGACCTTTTGCTGCTGTTCGACGATCCTGACGTCGACGTCGAGAAGCTGCCGTCGCCCGTGACCGGCGAAGAGCTTGCCCAGCGCGCCGCTTCCTCCGGCAGCACCACGAACCATCCGTTAGTGGTGCCCGAGCGTGATGAAGCCGAGCAGGGCTTCCGCCTGTTCTACCGAATCGTGAAGACTGACCCGCCTACCCTGGTGGACTTCCGGTCGGGAAAGGCCAAGGGGACACCGGAGCCGGACAGCCCAATTCTACGTGCCGTCTTTGACGGGATCTCGGTCTTCAGCACGCTGAGTCAGGCTCGTCGGAAACGACGAAAATCCCCCGCGCTTGGTCAGTACGTTGCCGTGCTGCGGGTGCCCACCGATGGCTCGGTACGATTCCAGCGCACCTTCCGCGAGGACGGCCACTACACGATCTGGGCCGACGAGGTCTTGTTGCGGTCATTCGTGGTGTCCGTCATCCAGCTCTAAAGCGTAAACTACTGCCATGAGCGGCTACTGGGAGCTTTGGGACGTTGACTCGGGGAATCTCGTTGCCGACTTCGATACGGAGTCGGACGGCCTTGCCTTGGTGCGCGAATTGATCGGCAAGGGCTGGAACGCGTCCAATCTGAGCCTGGCATTCGAGGACCCAGACATCGATGTCGACGATCTGCCGCCTGGCATCACCGGGGACGAGCTCGCGCGGCGCGCTGAGGACGCCGGCGGCGATCCGGTCCGCCGGACCGCCTGACGCCAGTGCCCGGGGGCGCCCCTGGAGTGGATCACCGCGCCCTTGCCAGCCACGACGAGACTGCGGCGATCCCGGTCTGGGCGCAGGGCGTCGGCGCACTGCTGCTGCTCGCGTTCCTGGCGCTGAGCGTCGACGCCTACGTCGGTCCCGGACTGCGCAATCGACTGCCGGCGTTCGCGTCCGCACACGACGCCGCGTCGATCCCGCCGATCGTCTTCTACGAGGCCGGATCGTCCGTTCGTGTGGGGCAGACGGGCGTCGGGTCTGAGGGCCAGGATCGGACCCTCCAGGAGGGCGACGTCATCCTGCTCGGCGAGACCGGGCAGCTTGTCCGACTTGGACCAGGCGGCCGGACCGCCGAGATCCGTGCCACTGAAGGCGCTACGACAGTCGCCGCCAACCTCGGCGCCTGGGACGGCGCCGCCGATCGCCTGACCGGCGTCCCAGCCCACATCCAGGGCGGCCGGTGGGTTCTGGACCAGAGCCCGCTGCAGACGGTCGGCGCAGACCTCCACCCGGCCGGCGCCCCCGGCGAAGCGCTGACCGAAGGCTTCAAGCTCGGTCCGGACCCAGAAGTGGGCCGCATCCGCCGCGTCGGCGACCGCGCCGGCCCCGCCATACGCATTCGGGCCAGCCGTAAGACGCCGACCATGATGCTCGAGACGCGCGAACCGCTCCCGACACTCGACGGCACCCTCGTCTCGGTGACTGCCGTCGTGCGCGGGCAGCCCGGCAAGACGATGGTGCTCACGCTCGAAGACGCCGTCGACGCGAGCGGCACCGCCGAGAGCGTCAGCGAGCGGCGCGCCGCCACCGAGGAGCGGACCCGACTCTCGATCCGCCGGCGCGTCGTCTTCCCGTCCGAAAACGACAAGATCTCGATCGGCCTCCTCGACGCCGAGGCCGGCGACTGGATCGAGGTGCGCGACTTCGACGTGCGGCTCGGGGTCGCGCCGTGAGCGCGGCGGTCGCCACGGTCGCGCCGCGATCGAGCCCGCGCCGGTCCTGGGCGCTGGCGACCCGCTACGGCTTCCTCGCCTGGCTGGCCCTCCCGATGCTGTTCTACCTCGTGCCCCTCTTCGAAGGGTACGCCTGGAGCGCCCTCGGCCCGGGCTACCTGCCCCACAACGTCCTGAACCCGCCGGAGGAGTATCGCGGTCGCCTGCCGCAGATCCGGATCACCGCCGAAAGCTGGGGCTCGAGTGTGGTGACCGTGCCGTTCCACGCGCGGTCCCGCCAGTACGTCCTGGCCGGTGAGTTACCGCTCTGGAATCCGTATTCGGGGCTCGGGCAGCCGTTCGCGGCCCAGGGCGAGGGGAGCCCGTACTTCCCCGTCTCGGTCGTCCGCTCGCTGCTGCCGTACTCGCTGGCGAACTACGTCACCGTCGCCTTCGTCTACGTCTCCGGCGTGTTCGCCTACCTGTTCGTGGCGAGGCTCGGCGTCAGCAAGCCGGCCGCGATCTTCGCCGGCATCTCCTGGTCGCTCTCGGGCGCGCTCAGCCTCCACCTCGGCCGCCCGAACTTCGCAGATCAGGTCTGCATGGTGCCGGTCCTCTTCTGGGCGGTGCTCGCCGCCGTCCAGGAGCGAACCATCGGTCGATACGTCGTCCTGGCCCTCGTGAGCTGCCTCCATCTGATCGCCGGCCACATCCAGATCGCGATGCTGAGCGGCATCACGGCGCCGCTGTTCGGCGTCTGGTACGCCTGGCTCACGCGGAAGGACGCCCGTACCTGGCTCCGCGAGTCCGCGCTCACGCTCGGGGCCTTCGGGCTGGGCAACGCGCTCGGCGCCTTCAGCCTCTTCCCGATGCTCGAAGCGATCCGCACCAGCTTCACCAAGAACGTCCCCAACCTTGGCTTCCTGGTCAGCCTCCCGGACGCCAACATCGTCGGCCTCCTGACGCCGTACCTGCTGGGCCAGCCGTTCTACGAGTCGTGGGTCACCGGCCCCCGGGGCGGCGCGATCGACTGGGACAACCTGTTCGCGTTCTCGGGGCTGGTGCCGGCGGCGGTCGTCGCGGCGGCGCTGCCCGGCATCCTGCGCCGCTCTTCGCTCGAGCGCGGCCTCTTCCTCTTCTTCGCCGGCGGCTTCGTCGTGCTCCTGCTCCGCTACCTCTCCGCCCCGCCGGCCGCCGCCCTGAACCTGCTCCCGATCCTCGATCGCCAGTCGCCGAAGCACGCAACCGGCATCATGGTCTTCTTCCTGGTGGTGGCCGCCGCCCTCGCCCTCGACGTGCTGCCCCGGACCTGCCGCCGTCACGGCTGGATCGGCCTCGGCGCGCTGCTCGCATTCCTGGCCGGGCTGGTGCTGACCGTGATCGGCCAGTTCGGCGGCTTCGGCCAGACCCAGCCGGGCGAGATCCTGCTGCCGGCCCTGGCGACGACGGCGACCGTCGTCGGGCTGGTGATCCTGGCGATCGGGCTCTGC
>Ga0075430_100003412_pt1 | contig 13279 bp, 12 predicted proteins | sample RhiMetdeltSRZDD4_FD_75294 | JGI IMG/M metagenome (GOLD analysis project Ga0075430, IMG submission 75294) | Populus rhizosphere microbial communities from Tennessee, USA - Rhizosphere MetaG P. deltoides SRZDD4 | ecosystem: Host-associated > Plants > Roots > Rhizosphere > Soil | place: USA... | reverse complement strand
ATGCGCCTCGCGTGAACTCTGGCGAACCCGTGTGGCTGCTGCCGTCAGGCAGAGGGGCGATCGTTTGTACGGGCTTCCCCTATGAGGCCGTGCTTCTGTCCCCATTCCCGTAGCGTTTCGGCGTACTCGGGTTTCGCCCTCGCCAACTCACGCTCGAGAACCTGACGCGCTTCGTCACGTTCGCCGAGTACGAGGCTCGCATGCGCGGCCCAGAACGCCGGGCCGCGTCGCATGAACTCATCGCGCGCGCCGCGGATCGTGCTCACGCGCTCGAGCCACGGGAACCCGTGCTGCTCGAGTGAATCGCGCAGCTCGCGCGTCGCCTTCTCGTGCTGCGCCGGTGCTTTGCGGTCAGCCCGCCGGTCGAGCCAGTCGAAGAACGCAGCGATCCGCCCCGTCCCCAAATCGGGGTCTGGCTTCGCCGCGCCGGGGACTCGCACCGTCCATCCGCTGCGCCCCGGGAGAAGCGGGCGATAGCGCACGTGGCAGTCCGACTCTTTTGGCGACGCGGTGACGGGAAACATCGCGAGACTCCGGGCGAGCTCCGGGAAGTAGACACCTGCGTTGAGCGTGAACCACCCTTCGACGCCGCCGGTTCTCGGGCTCCACTGGACGTTCACGACCTGCACGACGCCCTCGCCGAGGGACCGGCGCCAGGTGCGGCCTGCGCGTCTGAATCCCGCCGCTGCGAGCGGCGCAGCGATCGCGGCGTCGACGATGCGATTGATCAGCTTCCCGATCTCACCGCCGCGACGCTCGTCCTCATGCTCGACCGCTCCGTCCGCTGGCTCGTCGTCTTCATCACGATCATCGTTCGCAGCGTCACTACCGTCGCGCCCGGACGCGCGCTTCCCGCGACCCGTGTCCGCGGCGGTCGTCCCGCTCCGTTTCTTCCGCCTTTTCTTCTCCGCTTTCGGTCGCGCCAACCGTCTGCCATCGCCGAACGGCCCGGCCGCGAGATCCATCACGTCAGAGCCCTGCGGATCCCACACGACGAATCCGCCCTCGCGCACCATGACCTCGAGGTAGCGCCAGACGTCCTCCCAGTCCTCGTCGGTCCCGGCCGCTCCGAGCTCCATGGTTGCGAACGTGTCGTGGATGCCGATCTGAATTCCGGAGCCTTCGGCGGGAGCCGTCACCTCCAACCAGTTGTAGCGGCGCCGCGCTTCTTCCTCGGTGATGTCGTCGGACCTGGCGAGCGCTGCGTAGTCGAGCTCACCGCCCTCGAGCTCGGGGAACTCCTCGAGTAACGCGTCGACGATCGCGCGTTTGCGGCGTTGGGCTTCCGGATCGGGGGGCTGCCGGCTGTGCTCCTCGCTGGCCTCCGCGTCGGCCGCCGCCCGCTCGATCTCTTCATCCGACGCGCCCGGCGGGACCCGAACGAGAATCAGGCTGTAGCTCATGCGATTCGTGCCTCAGTGGGGGCCCGCGGCGGTCGAGCGCTCGACGCTTCCGTCGTCGGCGCCTCACGACGGCACGGCGCCGTTAGGCTCGCCGGCGACCGTGAACGGCCGGGGTTCAGTCACGGCGTCGTCGGCGAAAATAGGGGCGATTTCGTCGAGGCGCGAGCGGTCGCCCCCGTCACAGCGACCGGGAGCTCACAGCGGACTCACGCCGGGCGGCCTTCGCCGCACCGAACCGCGTGTTCGCCCTTGCGGGCACACCAGTGGCCGCGCGGTCGTCGGTGATTCGCCGGTCGAGACGTTAGGCTACGGCGCGGATCGCGATCGTCGTCGCGCCATGGCCGTCGGCCGGACCGTCGCTATCGCTGACTCGTGCGGCACTCCGGCGCTGCGGTGGCGTCGACGGTCCAGATTCCTTCCCCGCGGTGCTGGTAGACGATTCGCCGGCCGTCCGGCGACCAGAGCGGATACTTCTTGTCCGGCCCACCGGTGGTCAGTCTGGACAGTCCCGAGCCGTCGGCGCACGCGACGTAGATCTCGTACGTGCCATCGCGGTTCGAGCTGAATGCCAGCTTTCGGCCGTCGGGGCTCCACGCCGGCGAGCCGCTGTCCGCCAGGTCGTTCGTGATGCGCGTTTCGTGGCGCGTCGCGCGATCGACCGTGAACACGTCGTAGTTCGTGTCGCCCGCGACCCCGGTGTGGCGATGGAAGGCCAGCCGGTGCCCGTTAGGCGACCACCTGGCGCCCTGCTCAGGTCTCGTGCCGCGCGTGAGCGGCGCCCTTGTGCCCGATGCGAGGTCGAGCATGGTGAGGCGCGGCGTGCGGCCGCCTGAATCGGTGTCGAAGACGAGTGACCGCCCATCGGGAGACCAGGACGGATGCCATTCATTCCACGGCGTCGTCGTGACGCGAGCGAGCCTGCCCGTCTCGATGACGAGGCGGTAGAGGTCAGACACACCACGCTCGTAGACCTCCATCAGTACTTCCCGCCCGGTCGGGTCGAAGTCGCTCGCCCAGCTGTTCGGCGTGGGACCCCGGAGCTCGCGGATTCGCTGGCCGGCTGGCGTGACCAGCCAGATACGCGGCGTGCCGTCAGTCAGCACTGTGATGAGCAGTTGGCCTGTTCGCGACCAGGCTGCAGGAAACACCTCGTCGCCGCTCTTGAAGAGAAGCGCCGTCACCGGGCGCGTGGTCGCAGGTTGCGCGACCACCGCGACGGGGGCCGCACCGAACGACGCAACCGTCACGACCACCAGCCGCCTCGTCATGCTTGCCTCGGCAGAAAGCTGTTTGTCGAATCAACTCCTGCTCATCTCGACAGAGGCACTACCGGTTTCCGCGAGCATCACGACCACTTTCATCGCCCCGGGCGGAGGATCACCGCTCTCGGCGGACGAGCGAACACAGTGGCGGATATTCTGTCCACTCGTGCTGCGCGGTAAGATGGGGTTTGAACGCCCTGGAGGTCGGCTATGCGTACTCGACTGTTGGCCATGGTGACGGGCCTTGTGGTGAGCATCGCGGGTTGTGGTGGCGGTGACGGCTACGACGATCCCACGCCTAACGGGCCGAGCGGCCCCAGCACGTCCACGACGATCACCGTGAGGAACAACGTCTTCGATCCGTCGGCCACGACTGTCGGCGTTGGCGCGACGGTGACGTGGACGTGGGCCCAGGGTACCGTGGACCACAACGTCACGTTCGCCGACGGGCCGAGCTCCAGCACGCAATCGTCCGGCGGCTATTCGCGCGTGTTCAGCTCAGCAGGCACGTACCCCTACCGCTGTACGCAGCATCCCTCGATGACCGGCACTGTGACCGTGCAGTAGCGGGCACGGACACCTCATCTCCGATACTCCCGCGACATGAAGGCAGCAGGCACGCCACCAGGACAGCAGTTCAAGCGGGCCATCCCGGGACGCGTGGGATCCGAGTCGACGACCCGGTCCCCCGGGTCAGGCAAGGCGCTCACGCTGCCGAGCACGCTCGCGGCCCTGCTGATCGGGCTCGCGCTCGTCAGCGCGCGGCAGCAGGCGCTGTTCTGGACATTTCTCGGGTCGGGGGTCGGGCTTCTCGTGTGGGCCGCCGTGCTATATGCGTCGGCTCGGCGGAACCATCGCGCACTGGTGCTCGAAGTCGTCATCCGGAAGCAGCACTGGATCCAGGCGTGCGCCCAGGGGACCATCCTGCTGTATTGGGGCTACCACACACGCCTCGTCTATCCGTTTCTGCCGTTCGTCGTTGCACAGCTCGTCTTCGCTTACGCGTTCGACAGCCTGTTGTCCTTGTCCAGGCGCAGCACGTACACACTCGGCTTCGGGCCGTTCCCGATCATCTTCAGCATCAACCTGTTCCTCTGGTTTCAGCTCGACTGGTTCTACTGGCAGTTCGCGATGATCGCGGTCGGCTTTCTGGCGAAGGAGCTGATCCGATGGACGAGAGAAGGGCGGCGCGTTCACATCTTCAACCCGTCGTCGTTTCCGCTGGGCGTCTTCTCGCTCGCGCTGATTCTGACCGGTACGTGGGGCATCACGTACGCGACGCCGATCGCGAACACGCAGGCCGATGTTCCGTACCTGTACGCCGTGATCTTCCTCGTCGCCCTCCCGGGCCAGCTCTTCTTCGGCGTCGCGAGGATGACGCTGGCCGCGGTCGCGGCCACGTACCTGTTCAGCCTCGCCTATTACCAGATCACCGGAACGTACTTCTTCTACGACAGTCACATCCCGGTGCAGGTCTTTCTCGGGATGCATCTGCTGTTCACCGATCCGTCGACGTCGCCGCGATCGGAGTCGGGGCGCATCCTCTTCGGCATCCTGTACGCGCTCGGCGTCGTCGTGTTCTACGTCCTGCTCGAGATGATCGGCGCGCCGACGTTGTTCGACAAGCTGCTGCCGGTCCCGATCCTGAACCTCCTCGTCAGGCGGATCGACGCCCTCACGGCGTCGAAGCCGCTCGCCGCCCTCGACCCGGGACGCGTCGGAGCCGGTCTGTCACCAATGCAGCGAAACGTGGCCTATACGGGTATCTGGACTGCGTTCTTCATCATGCTGAGCGTCACGCAGGGCGTCGGCGACCGGCATCCGGGTCAGTACCTCCCGTTCTGGACGAACGCGTGCCAGGACGGGAGCGACCGCGCGTGCCGGTATGCCATGGTGCTGACGCAGATCTATTGCGTGAACGGCTCCGGCTGGGCATGCAACGAGGCAGGGATAGCCGAGTCGGCGCGGAATCGACGCGCCGAGTCGTCGTTCAAGCGCGCGTGCGATCAGGGCTTCACGCCCGGGTGCGAGAACCTCTCGCGTGCAGCGTCGCCCACGGGCACGTGGGCGCGCGGCGAGCCGGTGCTCGACGATCTCCCCATCATCCTCCGCGGCACCAAGCCGCGGCTCGCTGAACGCGACCCGGCCACGTTGTACCGGATGGGGTGCGCGCAGGGGTGGCCGCACATGTGTGGCGGGTCACCGGCGGGCGCCGCGGGCCGCTCGCGTTAGGCACTCACTTTTGACGGGGGACCGACCAACCATCGCCGCGATGATTCCGGCCATTCGTCGGAATGCGCATGGACACCTGACAACCGATGTTGAAACCGCCGACTCAGGCCACGACCGCGCCTGCGGCGCCACCATCGGGAGAAACCATGCGATTCACGCCCAAACTTCTGGCCGCGCTGACCAGCGCGACCGTGCTCGCCGGTTGTAACGAGACCACTGCACTGACCACCGACCCTGTGAACGGCCGAGTCGTCGCGACGGCTGCCGCCGACCAGCGAATCCTGAAGGACAAAGGCGATGCGCGGATCGTGAGCGCGACCGGCGACATCGAGACAGCGGTCGAACTGTTCCGCGTCCTGCTGGGACCGCTCAACCCTAACGTCAAGGGTCAGCGCGACGGTGGTCGGCGCGAGGTGAACTGGGACGGTGTCGGATTGGCGTTCACGAACAACGACGATTTCCCGGGCAATTTCTTCAACGTCAACTCACCGCGGGGCATCCTGTTCACGACGCCCGGGCCGGCGTTCCGGATCAGCAACAACGGCTACGTCGACATCAACCCCAGCTACGCCGGACAGTTCAACTTCTTCAGCCCCACTCGCCTGTTCGTCGCGCGCGAGAGTGTCATCACCGATGTGCACTTCGTCGTGGCCGGGTTCGACACGGCCGCAGCGGTCACCGGATTTGGCTCCGTGTTCGCCGACGTCGGGCAGGCGCACTCGACACGGATGGAGTTCTACGACGTCGACGGCAACCGGATACTGACCGTCGCCGCTCCGAGACGGAGCGATGAGCGCGGACTGTCGTTCGTCGGCGCCTTGTTCGACGCACCTGTCGTCGCGCGGGTCCGCGTGATCTCCGGCGATACGCCGGTCGGCCCCGACGACAACGAGAAGGGAGCGGGACCGAAACGGGACGTCGTCGCAATGGATGATTTCATCTACGGAGAGCCGCGAACGGTCCGTTAGCGTCACCGGCGGTTTGGCGATCGGGGAGCCGATCGCCAAACTGCCCAGTTCCGCCTATTGCGACACGCCCGGCGCGAGCTCGATCGATTCACGCGCGCGCCCACTGCTCCGGCCAGTTGTTGAAGTCGCCGACGATCACGCCGTCGATCTCGAGGCTGTACATCGGCTCGTCGGGGAAGTCGTTGATGCGCACGCGCCAGCGCACGCCGTCGACATCGGCGGCCCACGGGAAGTAGACGTCGCCCGTGTCGTCCCACTCGATCGCGCGCGCCAGCTTCTCGCCTAACGCCATGGCTGCCTTGGCCTCCGGTGAGCTTCTCTTGCGACGCTTGTCCTCCACAGCCCATGAAGCCGGGTGGTGCTGTCCCCACGCGTCGAGCGCGTCGACGATGGCGGCGTGCGTCGTTGCACCTCGCTGGCGGGCCTCGACCCACAGCCGTCTCAACGATGGGCCGTACCCGTGCGGCGCGTCCGGCGAGCGGGCATCGAATCCGGCGGAGCGATTGCCGTACGACATGTCGAGGAGGAACCGTACATCCTCGGGCCAATCGGCGGCGCCGGGGGCCGCGGCGTCGCGCGCCTGGTTCCGGGCGACGAGTGCGCGTTGCGCGTGGGTATCGGCGAGCGCACCCATGGTCCCGCTGATGAACTGCTGTCTGCGACTGTAACGTCCGCCCCATGCACTGATGAGCTCCGAGAAGAGCAGCGTGGGATTCCCGCTGACGTCCGTTCGCGCTCGCGGGCGGCGCGTGTCACCCTCGATGACTTTCCGGTATTGCGCGAAGAGCTCCTCGTTGGTCCTCCCCTGCGGCGTCTTGGCCGCCCGGCGGGGCCGCACCTCACCGATGAGCGCCGCGCTCGTTAGGCGCGCACGAAGGGCGTCGGTCACGGCTGCGTCGAACCGCGGCGTCGCCGCAATCTGGTCGAGGAGCGTCAGCTTCTTCGCCACTTCCCTTTGCACGCGCGCCTGCGCCCACAGGCGCGGCTGTCGGTCCTCGTCCATGAACCAGTCGGGCGCCACGGCATTGAACGCCGAGATCATGGCGTCGTATGCGTCTGCGGTGTTATCGCTCCTGGCGCAGCAGCGGAGTGCGTCCTTCGCGATCACGCAGGCAGAGAGCGCCTCGTTCGCGTCGTCGAAGTCGTCCATGTGCGGCGTGGCCTCGTCGACTGCCGCGATGAGACGCGCGCGCTCGGCGGAGGCGAGTGGTGTGCCTCCGAGGTGAGCCCACACCGCGTCGAGGCTCCGGCGAAGGACGCCCGCGTCGCCCCACTTCTCGGCCGACGAGAACGCGACGTAGGCCGGGTACCATCGCTCGCCCATCGCGGCGGCGAGCGCAGTGCGTTGCTCCGGGGTGAGGTGGCCGAGTCGGTTGTTGAGGTAGCGGTCGTAGTCGTCAGCGGTTGCTGGTCCCTCGGCTGCCATGCCTCCCCCGTTTTGGGTGAGTGCCTTCCCCGCGGATGGTACGATCCAAACGTCCGTGCGCTCACCTCGCAAGGTGCGCCTTCGCCACGTTACTCGGCGCGTTCGGGAGCAGCGCGCGGATGAGCGGGTCAAGAGGCTGAGGTCGATTCTCCCGACGCGTGAGAGTCCTCGTGCGGCCGATGCCTGTGGCGTGATAGCGAACACACCCACCGCCCCGCGCCGTGAATTAGCTTCGGACCAGAGGGCCGCGGTGTGGCTGAGCAGGGCGCGTCCCCCTTGGTTCACTCCGGGGGCCAGGGCGCTCGTAAGGTGAGGACGTTAGACATCCCTTTCCCCCGCCTCGTGCTTGCCCACCGCGGTTTCTCGGGCCGGACGCGCTACGCCATCGCCGGGGGAGGCGCGGCTGCTCAGCCGGCGCCTCGTACGCCCCGGCGGTAGGGTCACGTAACAGCGAGTGGCTGGCTGCGGGTGCACGCCCGTCGGGATAATTTTGCCCGCGTTCGACTCCCGGAAACGCCACCCACGCGTCACCCACGCGAGGCATGTCCATGACCCGAGCGCTCCTGCGCCTGGCGGCTACCTTGACGGCCGTTGGCGCCATCACGGCCGCGCCGAACGCGGCGCGAGCTCAGACCGATGACGTCATCCTCGTCCGCGGCGCGACCATCCATACCGCCTCCGGCGCGCCGATCCGGAACGGCAGTGTCCTGATCAGAGCCGGCAAGATCGCGGCAGTGGGACCGAACGTCGCCGCACCCTCGAACGCGCGGATCATCGACGGGACGGGCAAGGTCGTGACGCCGGGGATGATCGACAATCACTCCCACATCGGCGCTCGGCCCACGGACCTGAACGACACGCCGATGTTGATCGGGCCGCAGCACCGCTTCATCGACGCGCTCGACTGGAACGACCCCGATTTCCAGGACGCAGTCGAGGGCGGCGTGACCACGATCGTCACCGGCCCCGGGAGCGGCGAGAACGTGAGCGGGATGGCAGCGGTGCTCAAGACGTTCGGCACCGACTACACCAGGCGGATGCTGCTCGAGAAGGGCGGGATGAAGTTCGCCATGGGGCCGAAGGGTGCGCGGACGCGCTACCCGTCTACGTCAATGGGGGTGGCGGCCAACCTGCGGCAGTATCTGATCAAGACGCAGGAATACCTGGCGGCGCAGAAGAAGTGGGAGGACGACGGCAAGAAGGGCAACCCGCCGGCCCGCGACCTCGGCTACGAGGCCATGTCGGACGTGCTCACGAGGAAGACGTACGTGCGCGCGCACGTGCATAACGCGACCGACGTGATGACGCTGACCCGGCTCAAGGATGAGTTCGGGTTCGACCTCACGATCCATCACTCCACCGACGCGTACAAGGTGGCGCCGGAGCTCGCGAAGCGCGGGATCTCGGCCGTGGTGCTCCCGTTAGGCCCTCGCATCGGCATCGGCGAGGACGCGATGGCGGGTCCCTATCAGCTGTGGAAAGCGGGCGTGAAGGTGGCGATGCACACCGACGCGCCCGTGATCAACCAGAAGTGGCTACGGCTCTGCGCGGCGCTGGCGATGCGCTACGGGATCCCGGAGGAAGAGGCGCTCAAGATGGTGACGTTGAACGCGGCCGAGATCGCGCGGGTGTCCGACCGGGTCGGGAGCATTGCGGTCGGCAAGGACGCCGACCTCGTGATCTTCAACGGACCGTGGTACGAGCCGAAGTCGCGCATCGACCTCGTGATCGGCGACGGCAGGGTCGTCTATGACCGCACGAACGTGAAGGAGGCCAAGTGAACACGCCGCGCGCTTACCTTGCCGCCGTTGTCGCGGCCGTCATCTGGTCCGGACCACTATCGGCGCAGGAGCGGGCCATCGCGATAAGGGGCGGTACCGTGCTCCCGATCTCCGGACCCGCGATACCCAACGGCACCGTCGTCATGCGCGGCGGGAAGATCGTCGCCGTCGGCGCCAACGTGCAGATCCCTGCCGGGGCGGAGATCGTCGAGGCTGCCGGCAAATACGTCATGCCCGGGGTGATCGACGCGGCGTCGCACATCGGCATGGAACCGACCGACCTGAACGAGCCGACGGACCCGATGACGCCGCAGAACCGGGCGTTCGAGAGCTACAACCCGTTCGGCACGTTCGGCTCGGGGCAGCCGGCGCCGCTCCGTAACAAGGAGGCGCTGTCGGGCGGCGTCACGACCATGTACATCTCGCCCGCCGACGCGCAGTTGTTAGGCGGCCAGGGCGCCGTCATCAAGACCGCCGGTGCCACGCTCGACGCGGTTCTGCTCCGTGAGCCTGCCGCCATCGACATCACGCTCGGCACGCCGCCCAAGACCGCGGCCCGCGCGCAGAACCGCGATCCGTTCACCCGGATGGCCGAGTCGGCGATGTTGCGCCAGATCCTCGTGCGGGCGCAGGAGTATCAGCGCAACAAGGCGAACACGCCGACGACCCCGCGCGACCTCGGGATGGAGGCGTTAGGCAGGCTGCTGCGCAGGGAGATCCCGGCGCGCATCCAGGCGAACAACGCGACCGACATCCGCGCGGCGCTCCGGCTGGCGCAGGAGTTCACCTTCGACCTGATCATCGACGGCGCGGCCGGTGCGTGGGAGTTCAAGGACGAGCTCGCGGCGCGGAAGATCCCGGTCGTCCTCGGTCAGGTGTCGCACCAGTACGTGAGCAACGAGGAGATCCCGGACAAGCAGGATTACCCGAAACAGGACGAGCGTCTCGCCGGGCGGCTGACGCAGGCAGGCATTCCGACGGCGATGGCGACGTTTTCGCGGGCGTTCGGCACGTTGGCGCCGGCGGGCACGGGCAAGTGGCTGCTCATCGACGCGGGGATCGCGGCCGGCTACGGCATGACGGACGATCAGGTGCTTCGGGCGGTGACGCAGGTGCCCGCGCAGATCCTCGGCGTCGCCGATCGCGTCGGGTCACTCGAGGTGGGCAAGGATGCGGATGTCATCATCCTCGACGGGCCGCCGCTCAGCGTGAAGACGTGGGTGCAACGCGTCTACGTGAACGGGGAGCTGGTGCACACGAAGTGAGACGGCGCGTCGAGGCGGCCGGAGTCACGCCCTCAGGAGCGGCGCCACCCGCAGTGGTGGCCTACGCGAACCGGGCGACGATCGCCGGGTCGCGGGTGGAGCGGTCGAGCGCGAGGTCCGACGCGATGACGCGCGCGACCCTGGGCCAGTCCGAAAGCGTCATGTGGTTCGCGGGCTCGCCATCCATCCAACGCCCGTCGCGCGCGACGATCCACTCCCGCCAGAAGCGCAGCGCGAGTTGCAGCTGAAGACTCCGCGACGCATCCTGCCGTGCCACACTATCACCGATGCTCGGGATTTGGCGGCCAAGCTCCTCGTATCGTCCGGCGTCGTGCGCCGCCGCATCCTCGAGAAGCCCTGCGGCCAGCGCGTGGCGGGTCGCGTCGTACGCGGGCGTCTCGACCGCCGGTCGCGAGCCACTCGGCTCCGACGCATCAGCTCCGGCAGTCTCGTCAGGGCGGCGCCAGCGGGACGCGTAAGCCTCGGCCACCGCCGCGAGCCAGAGCGCGCCGGCGAAACTCCCGATCATCGTCGTTAGGCCCTCGGTGCGCAGCGCCGGATCGAACAGCACGAGGGCGTACCCCGCAGCGAGAGCGCCCACCATGCCAACAGCGCCCGCGCGAACGTAACGCCGGCCTGTCGCCGACCTGGATGGCTCACGGGGTTGCGGGGCGAGCGCGGCGATCGCCATCCCACCACCAAGCCCGATCAAGATCCAGAGCAGTCCGTCCATGGCACCCTCACACGTTCAGTTGTCGACGGATGCAATGTCCGCGGGTCAGGGCGCTGCCTCTCCGGGACGCGCGCCTGCTGGGGGACGAATCGTCGTCTTGTCGGCTCGGCGGCCCTGGGCCGGATCCTGAGGAGGCGCCTTCACGACATCTCGAACACCGGCCTCCGTCTCGTGCGCCGGCGCGGGGACGCCGTTGGCCGGCCGCGCCGATACGGTGGCGGCGCGCTTTCGACCTGATTTCACAGTCAACCTCCCTGGCCGACCGTTCGCGCCGGTCCGCCGTTCGATGTGATCGTTCTGCCCGTCGCAGGCATCGATGGCGGGCCACATCGGTGGGGCGGCGGATGGTCCCGAGGACCGTATCCGGTAGGGCTGTTCGAACACTAATACCAGATATTAGTATTGGCAAATCTAATCAGAGGAGGATGCATTCATGCCCGATTCACCGCCCTCGGGGCGCGACGTACCGTGATTCGCTTTCACCTCGCGGCGGTACTGAAACGAAAGGGGTGGACCCCGTACCGCCTCTCGCAGCAAACCGGGCTGACGGTGCCGACAGCCTACCGCCTGGCCGATCCGAATATCGAGTTCGGCCGTTTCACGGTCGACACACTCGATCGGCTCTGCGCCGTGCTCGAGGTGCAACCGGGCGAGCTGCTGGAGTGGGTGCCCGACAAGCGCCGCCGCTCCGAGCGATCGTGACGAGGCAGCGTCAGGGAGGTTAGCCGTCGTCGACCGGGTCTGAACGTGGGCGCGGCCATGAGGTCGCCTCGATCGCCGCAAAGCGGAGTTTCGTCTCGGCCATGTCGAAAACGAGGCGGGCAAACTCGTCCTCGCTCAGGTGCCGGCAGGCGTGGCGAAGCCGCGTCGACAGGTCGGCGATGTGGATGTTGCGCTTCACCTCGCGATCCCCTTTCGGAGCGCCGCCGTCGTTCCGCCGGGCATCGGCCGCGCCCGATTCGTCGTCTGGTTCGGCGTTCATGACCTTCTCCACCGAGGCGCGTCTAGGAGGCTGACGTATTTCAAACGACAGGAGAGACGCCTCGCTCGGTGACGAAAGCTGCATGTCCGTCGTGCGGCCACGCTTGTCGGCGGGGCCACTGGCGCCGTACCATGGCAGGCATCATGCCGCGAGACGGCTCAGGTGGAGGCGTCGCCGAGCAGGTCAGGCGATGGTGCTTCGAGCCCGTCAGGCGGGCTCGAGCCCGCGTTAGGCACTTCAGCACCGCAACTACGCACCGCCGTCGTCGAGCCAGCGCGCCTCGGCAACGGTCTCTCTGGCAGATGTGTCCCCGAGCCCGGCCACGCCCGGCGCGAGCTCGGAGGCGAACGGCCGCGCACGCTTGTATGCCGCGGCGACCAGCCGTCTGGCCAGGCGCTCGAAGGCATCTGGAGTCATCGTCGGGGAGGTCGCGAGCAGCCGCTCCCGGATGAGGACCTCGAGGTGCCGATAGCGCTCCTGCTTCGTGTCGCTCGGCGGCTGCGGTACGCGTGCCATCCACTTGGGCTCTGGCCGTACTGGCGGGGGCATCCAGTCAGGGACGATCTCGCGAGCCGAGCCGCCCGCTGGAATGCCGCGCACCAGGAGTCGACCGCTGCCGCCCTGTCGCTCGAGCGCGCACGCAGCCCAGCCGAGGGTCTCGGCCGTTCGTTGGTTGGACGCGAGCCGGTGGAGCACGGCCCGATGCGCGGCCGTGCTGTCGCCGTGCACCAGGCCTTCGGCCATAGCGTCGAATCGGGCGTACAGTCTCGTCAGTGGGAGACAGTCTTCGAACGTGGCAACTGTCGCGTCCATTGCAACCTCGGTGTCGGTGACTCGGTTCGTGACCACGAGTCGCACGAATCGAACCCGGGGCCGGAGTCTGGTGGTGTTTGATTGACCACTTGGATAATAACACCTATATTCATCATCCAGATGGTCAACAACCATCAGGCGCATCCCGCGCCCCGGTTCAGTTCACCGATGAGGACCCGTTTCATGGCCACGAAGAACGCACTCGCTGTCAAGATCGGCCCGCTTGCGGACCGTGTCGTCGTCAGGTCGCTCGAGGATGCAGAGCAGACCCGCGGCGGCTTGTTCATCCCGGATACCGCCAAGGAGAAGCCGCAGCAGGGCGAGATCGTCGCCGTCGGCCCCGGCCGCTTCGATGAAGGCAAGCGCGTCCCGATGGACGTCAAGGTCGGCGACAAGGTCCTCTACGGGAAGTAC
>Ga0075430_100003411_pt1 | contig 13280 bp, 12 predicted proteins | sample RhiMetdeltSRZDD4_FD_75294 | JGI IMG/M metagenome (GOLD analysis project Ga0075430, IMG submission 75294) | Populus rhizosphere microbial communities from Tennessee, USA - Rhizosphere MetaG P. deltoides SRZDD4 | ecosystem: Host-associated > Plants > Roots > Rhizosphere > Soil | place: USA... | reverse complement strand
CGCCTGCGCGAGCTGCGCGGCGCGCGCATGTCGATGATCTTCCAGGAGCCGATGACCGCGCTCAACCCGGTGATGCGCTGCGCCGATCAGATCGACGAGGTGCTGAGCCAGCACACGGAAGACGCCCCGGATGCCCGGCGCCGGAAAACCCTGGATCTGCTGCGCGAGGTCGCGCTGCCGGACCCGGAGCGCATCCTGGCGGCGTATCCGCACCAGCTTTCCGGCGGCCAGCGCCAGCGCATCATGATCGCGATGGCGCTCGCGCTCGAGCCCGCGCTGCTCATCGCGGACGAGCCGACCACGGCGCTCGACGTCACCACGCAGGCCCAGATCCTGAAGCTGGTGATCGAGCTGCAAAGAAGGCACGGCATGGGCGTGCTCTTCATCACCCACGACTTCGGCGTGGTCGCCGAGGTCGCGCACCGCGTCGCGGTGCTGCGCGAAGGCCGCCTGGTCGAGCTCGGCGCGAAGCTCGAGGTGCTGCAGCGGCCGCGACACGAGTACACCCGGATGCTGATCCGCGCGGTGCCCAAGCTCGAGCCGCACGAGCGGCCGGCCAAGGCGGATGCGCCTCTGGTTCTCGAAACCCGGAAGCTCACGAAAACCTATGTCGACCGCGGCTGGTTCGCTCGGCGGCACGAAATACCGGCCGCGGCGGCGGTGGACCTCCAGGTGCGCAAGGGCCAGACCCTGGGCATCGTGGGCGAGTCGGGCTCGGGCAAGTCGACGGTGGCGCGCTGCATCGTGCGCCTGATCGAGCCGAGCGGCGGCGAGATCCGCCTGGGCGGCACGGACCTCGCGCGCATGCGGCCGCGGGCGCTGCGCCCGCTGCGCCGCCGGGTGCAGATCGTCTTTCAGGACCCGTACCGCTCGCTCAACCCGCGGCGCAGCGTGGGCGAGGCGATCATCGAGGGCCCGGTGAACTACGGCGTGCCCCGCGCCGAGGCGCTCGAGCGCGCGCGGCGCCTGCTCGCGCTGGTGCACATGGACCCGGCGTCGCTCGAGCGCTATCCGCACCAGTTCTCCGGCGGCCAGCGCCAGCGCATCTGCATCGCGCGCGCGCTCGCGATGGAGCCCGAGCTGCTGGTGGCCGACGAGCCGGTATCGGCGCTCGACGTCTCGGTGCAGGCGCAGGTGCTCGCGCTGCTCGCCGAGATCCGCGCGCGCCTCGATCTCGCGATGCTCTTCATCACGCACGACCTGCGCGTCGCGGCCCAGGTCTGCGACCAGGTCGCGGTCATGCAGCACGGCCGCGTGGTCGAGTACGGGCCGGCGCGTGAGGTGTTCCTCGCGCCGCGCCACGAGTACACCCGAGCGCTCTTTGCCGCGGCGCCGGGCCGGGGGTTCGCGTTTGGCGGCTAAACTAGCGGCATGGATCGGCTGGATGCGGCCGCGATCGTAGTCCCGGGCGTGGAAGTGCGCGTGCTGGAGCGTTGCACCTCCACGAATGACGTTGCCCAGAAGGGCATCGCCCCTGTTCTGATTGCGGCCGAGGAGCAAACCGCCGGGCGCGGCCGCCGCGGGCGGCGCTGGCACAGCGCGCACGGCGCCGGCGTCACGTTCTCGCTCGCCCGGCGCATCAACCGTCCCGCACGCGAGCTGCCCGCGCTGTCGCTCGTTGCGGGAGTCGCCGTCCTGCGCGCCCTCCACGCGCTGGGTGCGCATCCTGCGCGACTCAAATGGCCGAATGACCTGGTGGTCGACGGCGCCAAGCTCGGCGGCATCCTGGTCGAGACGCGGAACGCCAGCCACGCGGTGATCGGCATCGGTATCAATTGCCGCCGTACACCCGGGCTCGAGGGGAAGGTGCAGCGCAGCCTTGCCTTTCTGCACGACTTCGCTTCCGTCTCGAGGAATGAGGTGATCCGGCAGGTGGGCCTTGCGCTGGTCGCGGCGCTCGATCAATTCGAAAAGCACGGACTCGCCGCGTTGCGCAGCGAATGGGAAGCGATGGACGCGCACGCCGGCCAGAAGCTGCGGGTGCGGCTCGCGGACGGGCGCACGCTGAGCGGTATCGCCTCGGGCCTCGGTAGCGATGGATCCTTGCAGCTCAATACCCGGCAGGGCATGCGCGCCGTCACAAGCGGGCGCGTGGTCTCGGCGAGGGCGGCATGATCCTCGCGATCGACGCCGGCAACTCGCGCGTGAAGTGGGGCTGGCACGACGGCCGGGAGTGGCAGAGCATCGCCACGGTATCGCTGATCGAGTTCGCCGCCTCGAGCGACCACGTCAACCCGTTCTCGGTGACGCACGAGGACCCGGAGCGCATCATCATCTCCAACGTTGCGGGCGAAGGCGCGCATCACCTGATCATCAACTGGACCAGCATCTTCGACGTCGAGCCGTTGTGGCTGCGCGCCGAGACCGAGCGCTGCGGCGTGCGCAACCTGTACGAGCGTCCGGAGCAGCTCGGCCCCGACCGCTGGGCGGCGTTGATCGCGGCGCGCGCGCTCCATTCCTCGGGACCGACGCTAGTGGTGAACGCCGGCACCGCGACCACGGTCGACATGCTGTCGGGCGACGGCCGCTTCCTCGGCGGCGCGATCCTGCCGGGCGTGGAGCTCATGCGCTTTGTGCTGCACGAGCACACCGGCCGCCTGCCGCTCGACAACGGCGAATACCGCGACACGCCGCGCAAGACGAGCGACGCGATCGAAAGCGGCTGCCGCCACGCCCAGGCGGGCGCGGTGGAGCGGATGTACCGCGTGCTGCGCGATCTCGAGCTCAATCCCCTGTGCATCGTGGCCGGCGGCGCCGGGCGCAGCCTGGTCGACCAGCTCTCGATGCCGCGCCGCTACGTGGAAAACCTGGTGCTCGAAGGCCTGGCGCACATCGTGCTCAGCGAGCGCGCGCTCGCGAAATGAGGGCGCTTTTCCTCCTCCTCGTCTGCGCCAACCTCGCCTTCTACGCCTGGTGGCGCTACGGCGCGCCCGCCGACGCCGCAGGCTCGGAGCCGCTCTCGCGCCAGATCGATCCCGAGAAGCTCAAGGTCATCGCGCCCACCAACCTGCCGCAAGCCCCGGCGCCGAAGAAACCGGCGTCGGCTTCCGCCGCGGTGTCGTGCCTCGAGTGGGGCAGCTTCACGGTAGCCGACGCGTCGCGCGCCCAACAGGCGCTCGAGCCGCTCGGCCTGGGCGCGCGCCTAGTGCAGCGCCGCGCCGAAGAAGTCGCCAGCTGGTGGGCGTTCATTCCGTCGATGGGCAGCCGCCAGGGCGCGATCAAGAAGGCGCAGGAGCTGCGCAACCTCGGCGTCGACGAATTCTTCATCGTGCAGGACGACACCGAGCACCGCTGGGCGCTCTCGCTCGGCATCTTCCGCACCGAGGAAGCGGCGCAGGCGCGCCTCGCTGCGCTGCGCGCGCAGGGCGTGCGCAGCGCGCGCGTCGGCCCGCGCGAGACGGTGGTGCCCAGAGTCTGGCTGCAAGTGAAAAGCGTCGATGCGCCGCTGCAGGCGCGCCTGAAGGAAATCGCGCGCGAGGTCGAAGGCAGCGAGCTGAAGGACTGTCCCTAGGCGCTAGCCGATCGGCAGCGCACCGCCGGGCACGTGCTTCGCGACCAGCTGCAGCAGCCGGTCAGCACGCACCGGCTTGGTCAGGTAATCGACCGCACCGACCTGCTTTCCGCGGTCGTCGCCCTCGTCGTAGGAAGTGAGAAAAATTACCGGTATGCGCGGCAGGGTCGTGTCGGCCTTGAGCGCCGCGACGAACTCGAAGCCGTCCATGTGCGGCATGTGGATGTCGCAGATGATCAGGTCCGGCGGGCTGCGCAGCACGAGGTAGCCCGCGTCGATCGCGTCCGGTGCGACATTTACCTCATAGCCAGCGGCGTTCAGATGCAGCCGCAGCAAATCGCGGATGTTTTCGTCGTCGTCGACGACCAGGATCGTCGCGGCCATGGGGATGGCGCCGATTATAGGGTGATATGATTTCCGCATGATCGCGCGCAGCACACTTCTCACCGCCGCGCTCGCGCTCGCCGCCAGCGCGGCGAGCGCGCAGATCTATCGCTGGACCGATGACAACGGAAAAGTACACATCACCGACACGCCGCCGCCGGCGGGCGCGAAGAATGTGAAGAAGCAGCGGCCGGCGGGCGCCCCAGCGGCTGAAGGAGAAAACGACCCCTTCGTGCTGCAGCAGGCGCGCAAGAAAGCGCCGGTCACGCTCTACTCTGCGCCGAGCTGCGGCGAGCCCTGCAGCATCGCGCGCAAGCTCCTCAACGAGCGCGGCGTGCCCTTCAAGGAAGTGAGCGTAGTAGAAGAAGCGCAGTTCGAAGAGCTGACCAAGGCCGTCGGCGGAGGCGGCGTCGTCCCGTCCCTCGTGGTCGGCGCGAGCACGCTGCAAGGGTTCCAAGCCAGCACCTACCACGCCATGCTCGACGCGGCGGGCTATCCGAAGACCGGCGTACTTGCGCCGCGTGCGCAACAGGAACCCAAGGCGCCTGCGCCGCAAACCGAACCGACGCCGCAGGCTGAAGCCGCACCCACCGGCCCCTACGCTCCCGGCGCTCGTCCCCAGCGCCCGCCTAGAAAGCCAGCACCGTAAAAGAAAAAGGCCCGGGATGTCCGGGCCTGGTCAAGAAGTGCTTGGTCTTCTTAGTCTTCGTGGTCTTCCGGCACAACCTTCAGGTCGCCGTGGCCTTCGAACGCCTTGCCGCCGTCGAATGTGCCCGTCACTTTGCCGACGCTGTCTCCGCGCCGGAAGCCGGCCTTTTCGTTGTAGAAGTGGCACACGCGGTCCGGCTTGCCGTCGCCGTTCAAGTCTGCCCCTTCTTTGCTGCAGCGGGCGTAGCTTGCCTCGCTACCCATGCGACCGAACCTGAGGCTGGCCACGTCGACCTTGAACGGATCGAAGTCGGCGTTCGACAGAAGCGCCACCGGAACCACGCCCTTGGACTTCGGATTGATCGGAGCGAGCTCGTTGCTGCCCGGCTTGATGTCGATGTTCATCCCCACCATCGACGACTTCAGGCCCGAAACGATGAGCTTGTATCGCCCGCTGGTCGAGCCGGCTTTCTGCAAGAAAGCACCCTGGTGAGTCAGGAAGGTGCCTTCCCGGGTAACCGCGACCTTCCACACACCGGGAGCGTTGATCGAGTACTTGATGAAAGAGTCGCGGCTCATCGGCGGATTGCTGTTCGGCACCGGGTCGGATCCCGCCTCGGGCGGCGCGTTCCGGCTCATCAGCACCATAGTCCCAGCCGGATTGAAGAGATGCAGCACGCTATCGAGTCCGTCTGCGAACTCGTTGGTGTCGATGTCGACCGACAGGTCAGGATTCGCCGGGTCGCGCTCGAAACAGTAGTAGTCCACGTCCGGCGAACCGCCATTACCGATCCTGCCGAGGATGGTGACGATCCCGCCGGCACCCACCTCCAGCGTCTGGGCACAATTGAAGGTGTCGTTCCCGTCGACCGGCTCCGCTTCCTTTACGTCGGCCAGCGCGGGTGCGCTGACGCCGAGGGCAGCGGCAACGGCCATTGCCAAGAGCGTGCGTTGAATCATTCCCTGTTTGTTCATATGCCACTCCTCTTCTTTCATTAGTTCTCGTCACGGCCACCGACGTCTTCTCGGTGACTCCCTGCGTGCGCAAACATTAGGCGCGTTGCGTCGCCAGGGTGTCGATGAAGAAGTGCGCACACCTCCTGACCGCTGCCGCCGCCCATCCCCGCAAGTGAGCCGTTTGTCAGGTACAGGGTCCGAGACGGTGACGCAGATCACGCAGCGACAAGCTTCGTCACTTGACAAGAAATGTCAGAGCGAGTGTCGAAAATCGGCAGTTGCGAGGAGACGGTGCTGGTGGCCCGACTCGAACGGGCGACCTACTGATTACGAATCAGTTGCTCTACCAACTGAGCTACACCAGCGCGGGGAGAGGCGATTATAGCGTCCGGGTGACGGCGCCGTGATGCGCTTCACGGATCGCGCGCCCAGCCACACCGCTTATCCCCAATTCCAGCCGCCGGTCGCCGTAGTTGGCGCCCCGCCCGCGGTCTTCTTAGGATGCCTGGAAAACAAGGGAGGCAGCATGCGGGTGGCTCGGGGTCGGGGTTTCACGCTCATCGAGTTAATGATCGTGGTCGCGGTGGTCGGCATCCTGGCCGCCGTCGCGTATCCGTCATACCAGAACTATCTCCGTAAGGGCGCCCGCGCCGCAGCGCAGGCATCGATGATGCAGATCGCTGACCGCCAAGCGGCCTATCTGCTCGATGCGCGCACCTACGCGGTCGGGGCCACGGCGATCACCGCGCTCAACATCACCGTCCCGCCCGACGTCACCGCCAAATACACGGTCGCGGTCACTGCCGCGGACGGCACGGACACGCCGAGCACGCCGCCGAGCTTTACGGTCAAGGCGACGCCGTTCGGCCGTCAGTCGCCAGACGGCGAGCTCACGCTGACGCACACGGGCGCCAAGACCCGCGCGGGGCAGTCCGGATGGTAGGGACCCGCCTCTTCGTCCGCTCCGCGCGCGGCTTCACGCTGCCGGAGCTCCTCATCGCGATCGCGGTGCTGGCTATCCTGCTCGGCGTCGGCGTGCCGAGCTTCACCCAGTTCGTTCGCGATCAGCGCGTAAAGACGGTGAGCTTCGAGCTGTTCTCGACGCTGGTGCAAGCGCGCAGCGAGGCGATTACGCGCAACGGGAGCGTCACCGTCACGCCGGTGAGCTCGGCCTGGACCAATGGCTGGACGGTGACCGATGCCGGCGGAACCGTGATCCGCACCGCGGGCGCCGTATCCAACGTCACTATTGCCGGCCCCACTAGCGTCGTGTTTCGCGGCAGCGGCCGGCTGAACGCGGCGAGCACGCCGACCTTCGAGCTCAACGCAAGCGGCAGCGGGATCACCACCCGCTGCATCAGCATCGACCTGAGCGGCCGGCCGATCAGCAAGGCGGCGACATGTTCATGACCCGCAGAATCTCCATGCCGCGCAAGGTGCGCGGCGTCAGCATGCTCGAGGTGCTGGTGGCGATCTTCATCCTGACCGTCGGCCTGCTCGGCACCGCGAGCATGCAGGCTCAGATGCAGACCACGCAGGTCGAGTCCTATCAGCGCGCGCAGGCCATCGTGCTGCTCCAGGACATGGTCGACCGCGTGAACGCCAACCGCAAGGACGTGGCGAACTATGTCGCCGCCGACCTGGGGCTGAGCGCGCAGGATTGCAGCGTCCCGACCACCGTGGCCGGCAAGGACGTGTGCGAATGGAATAACGCCCTCTTCGGCGCGGCCGAGATGAAGGGCACCCAGACCCTGGGTGCGATGACCGGCGCGCGCGGCTGCATCACCAATCCGGTGGCCACCATGCCGCGCGAAGTGATCGTGGCGGTGGTCTGGCAGGGCTTGCGGCCCACGGTCGCGCCCGGCTCCACCACCTGCGGCCAGAACCAGTACGGCGCCGGCGACACGCAGCGGCGCGCGATGATCGCGCGCATCACGATCGGCTGCCTGGAAAACAACCCGACCACCGGCCTCTGCGTGACGCCATGACCAGCCGACGCCTGCAACAAGGACTCTCCCTGATCGAGCTGATGGTGTCGATCACGCTCGGGCTCATGATTCTCTCCGGGGTGATGGTGGTTTTCGTGAATGCGAGCGCCGCGCGCAACGAGGTCGAGCGCACCAGCCGCCAGATCGAGAACGGCCGCTATGCCTCCGATCTGCTCACCGAGGACCTGCGGCTGGCGGGCTTCTACGGCGAGATGACCGCCGCGGCGGTCACGCCGCCGGGCGCGCTGCCGGCGGACCCTTGCTCCCTTGACGCTGCCGACTGGCGCTCATGGGTGCCGATCCACCTGCAAGGCTACGACGACGCCGGCTTCGCCTCGGCCAACTGCGCCCTCACCAACCTGAAGGCAAATACCGACGTCCTGATCGTGCGGCGCGCACGCAGCTGCATCGCCGGTGTCGGCGGCTGCGATCCCATCGCCGCCGGCAAGCCCTACGCGCAGGTCTCCCTCTGCCCGAATCAGGTGGCGCCGAGCTACCGGCTGGGCCTCGAGGGCACCGAAACCTTCGACATGCAAAAGAAGAACTGCCTGACGACGGCGCTCGCCAGCAAACGCGAGTACCTGGTGCGCATCTATTTCATCGCCACCGACAACGGCGCCGGCCAGAACATCCCGACCCTCAAGCGCCTCGAGCTGACCGGATCGGGCTGGACTACGGTGCCGCTGGTCGAAGGCATCGAGGAGCTGCAACTGCACTACGGGCTCGATACGAATGGGGACGGCCAACCCGACATTTACGTCGCAAATCCCAGCGACCACCCGTCCGGCTGCACCGGCACCTGCCCGCGGGACAACTGGATGAACGTCGTTACGGTGCAGTTTCACCTGCTCGCCCGCAATCTCGAGGTCTCGCCGGGCTACACCGATACCAAGAAATACGTTCTCGGCAAGGACGCGGCCGGAGCGAACATCGAGCGCACGCCGGGCGGCGCTTATCGCAGGCACGTCTACACCGGCCTGGTCAGGCTCGCGAACCCTGCGGGCAGAAGGGATACCCCATGAGCGCAGGAATGCACAATCAACGCGGCGCGACGCTCATAGTCGCGCTCATCATGCTGGTGCTGCTCACGCTGTTCGCGCTGAGCTCGTTCAGCACTGCAAATACCAATCTGAAGGTCGTCGGGAACATGCAGCAAAAGACCGAGGCGCTGCACGCCACGCAGCAGGCGATCGAGACCGTAATCAGCACGCCGCTCTTCATCACCAATCCGGCGAACGCGGTGGCCGCGCCCTGCGGCGCCGCCAACACGCTTTGCACCGACGTCACGGGCGACGGGGTCGCCGATTTCACCACCAACCTGGTCGGCCCCGACTATCCCACCGGGCCGCACCAACCCACCTGCGTCACGGTACGGGTCATCAAGAACCAGGACCTGGTCCTGACCAATGCCGAGGACCTGGGCTGCGCCGCCGCCCAGCAGTCGGGCGCCGCAGGAATCGCGGGCGCGCTGACCGGGGATTCACTTTGCGCGAATACCGTCTGGGAGATCCGCGCGCGCACCACGAGCAGCAGCAGCGCCGCGAGCGTGATCGTAACGCAGGGCGTCGGCGTGCGCGTGAGCGCCGACGCCGCAGGCACTTCCTGCTAGGAGCACTGCCATGAAGAAACCGACCTTCTTCCCGAGAACGCTGCTCGTCGCCGCGATCACCTGTGCGCCGGCGAGCCTGGTGAACGCCGAGGATATCGACCTGTTCGTCAGCGCGGCGACTTCGGGCACGAACAACAACCCCAACGTGCTCATCATCCTCGACAACAGCACGAACTGGAACTCCAACAACCAGCACTGGATCGGTGCGAACGGCGAGAATCCTTTCAAGCAGGGGCAATCGGAGCTCCGCGCCCTGCGCACGGTCGCCCTGGAGGCCACCGATCAGATCAACCTCGGGCTGATGATGTTCAGGCCCGGAGGCGGTACCAATTTGGATGGCGCTTACATCCGTTCCGCCGTCCGGACGATGGATAGCACCAACAAGACGAACCTGGCCGACATGATCGGCACTTCCACCTGCGTTGACGGACTGGCCGCGAACGGCACGCCGAAGTGCATCTTCAAGAACTTCAGCACCAACAATCCGGAGATGATCAACGTCGGCAACATCGATTACGGCGCCGCGATGTTCGAAGCGTTCAAGTACTTTGGCGGCTGCACCAGCCCGGCCAATGCGCAAAGCAGCGTCTGCAAGTCCGGCGCCGATCTCGCGCGGACCAAATTCGGCAAGCAGCGTTACCACGGCGCCGCGAGTATCAGCGGTTCGGATGCGCGCATCTTCGACCAGGCCGCTTACACCGACGGCAGCATGACGTCCTATATTCCGCCGGCCGGCACGGCGAACAGCTGCGCGAAGAACTACGTCATCATCATCGGCAACAGCTTCCCGAAGGACGATGTCGCCGGCTCGCCGCTCTCCAACGTCGAGGGCCAGACTGCCCAGCTGTCGATGCCGCAATTCAACACCGTCAAGGACAAGGTTATCGGCACGCAGTGCGGCACGGGGAACACCGCCACGCAGAGAAAAGCGAGTTGCGAGGCGGCCATTCCGACGAGCCTGAAAACTGCGAATCCCGCGCAGAGCTATGTCTGCATCAACGAACGCGTCGACGCCGCATGCACGGGCGGCGGCCCGAACCCGAGGCTGTTCGACGTGCAGGCGATCAACCTGGACGTCTGGGCCGTCGTTGCGACCGGCGAGTCCGCGGTTCCCCCCGCCAACAAGGCGCGCATGAGCGACGAGTGGGCCCGGTACCTGTTCACCACCGACGTCGGCGAAGCCGCCGGCTTCCAGAACGTCATTACGTACACGATCGACGTGTTCAAGGACCAGCAGGACCAGGATCAGACGGCCCTGCTTTTCAGCATGGCCAAATACGGCGGGGGACGCTACTTCCAGGCCTCCTCGGAAGAGGCGATTCTGCGGGCGCTGCGCGACATCATGATCGAGATCCAGTCGGTCAACACCGTGTTCGCCTCCGCCAGCCTTCCGATCAACGCGACCAACCGCTCGCAGAACGAGAACCAGGTCTACATCGGCATGTTCCGTCCCGACCCCGCTGCGCGGCCGCGCTGGTACGGCAACCTCAAGCGCTACCAGATCGCCAAGTTCGGCCAGGACTTCAAGCTCGGCGATGCGAGCAACCCGGTGCTGGAAGCAGTATCCACCTCGGGTAGGGGCTTCATCGCGCCCTGCGCGAAGAGCTTCTGGACCACCGACACTACGTCCTTCAACAAGCTGACGGCGCCTCCCACGGACACTTCCTACTGGAACTTCTCCGACCCGACGGGCACGCACATCGGCACTTGCACGACTGCCGGCACCAGCCTGTTTTCGGACTCGCCCGACGGGCCGCAGGTGGAAAAAGGCGCCACCGCGCAGGTGGTCCGGCTCGGCAACGACCCTTCGGGCACGGCGGATTTCCTGGAGCATCGCACGATCTACACTTGCCGCAATACCGGCGCGATCTCGTGCAACACCGCCCCGACGACGATGCACACCTTTAACAACACGGTCGTCGACCAGGCCGCGACCGGGTCGTTCGACAGCCTCGAGCACGACGACATTATCAACTTCACGCGCGGCCTGGACGTGTGGGATGAGAACTCCCGCCTCTCCAACACCGACGTGCGGCCGACCGTCCATGGCGACGTGGCGCATTCACGCCCGCTGCCCGTCAACTACGGTGGAACCACCGGCGTCGTGCTGTATTACGGCGCGAACGACGGTAGCTTCCGCGCCGTTTCCGGCGAGAACGGCCGGGAGCTGTGGTCGTTCATCGCGCCCGAGCACCACGGCAAGCTGAAACGCCTGTACGAAAACGGCATTTTCGGCACGGGATTGATCAGCTATCCGCCCACGCCGGCGGCCGGCTCCGAGTCGAAGGGCTACTTCTTCGACGGCTCGGCGGGCCTGTTCCAGAATGCGGATAACAGCCGCATCTGGGTATTCCCTTCGATGCGCCGCGGCGGCCGCATGCTCTACGGATTCGACGTGACCAACCCCAGCGCGCCGCTCATGAAATGGCGCGTCGGCTGCGCGAATTCCGACCTGGCGAACACCTCGAGCTGCATCGACGCGACCGGCGCGGCTTCCACGGCGTTCGGGCAACTGGGACAGACATGGTCCACGCCAACGGTTGCGCGCATCCGCGGCTACTCGAGTGATCCCAATCGTCCGGTGGTGATCGTCGGCGGCGGCTATGACACCTGCGACGACCAGGACGCCAAGCCGAATACTGCGTGCAGCTCGCCGTATGTGCGCCGCGGCAACCGGGTGTTCGTGCTCGACGGCGATAGCGGTGTTCTCATTGCGTCCTTTGCGACCGACGGTAGCGTACCGGCCGACGTTACGGTGATCGACCGCAATTTCGACGGCATGGTGGACCATGCCTACGTTGCCGATACCGCGGGCGGAATCTATCGCATCGACTTCGTCACCCCGGCGGATCCGAACGTGGCGCTCGCCCCCGGCTCCTGGACGATCACCAAGATCGGCCAGACAGCCAGCGCGGACGCGCGCAAGTTCCTCTTCTCGCCCGCGGCGCTGCCGACCACGGGCAAGGTCTACCTGGCGCTGGCCTCGGGCGACCGCGAGCGGCCGTTGATCATCAACTACCCGTACCCTGTAACCGCCTCAGCCGGGGTGCTGAATCGCGCCTACATGCTGGTCGACAACTTTGCCACCACAGGCTTGCCGGTCAACCTGGACGACACCACGGTGATGCAGGACTTCAGCTCGGGATCGACTTGCACCACGCCGTCGGCGGAGGCATCGAGCAAGAAAGGCTGGTACATCAACCTCAACGCGGCGAGCACGACCGGCCCGACCACCAACATGGGCGAGCAGGGCGTGACCTCGAGCCTGATATTCGGCGGCCTGATCTTTTTCAGCACCAACCGCCCGGTACCGACGCCGGCTGGCGCGTGCGCGCAGGAGCTCGGCGAAGCGCGCGGCTACGCGCTCAACCTGTTGAACGCCTCCGGCGCGGCGGACACCCTGAACATCTGCGGCGGCTCGCGCTCGCAGACCTTCGTCGGTGGCGGACTACCCCCCTCGCCGGTGACCGGCACGGTGCCGGTGGGCGACCAGATGGTCACCGTGATGATCGGCGGCGTGCAGCGCGGCGGCGGCGCGAGCACCTCGATCGGTGCGCAGCGCGTCTCGCCGACAATCACGCAGCGGCGCGCGCGCCTCTACTGGTACACCGACGGGGACAAGTAAGCGCTAGCGCGGCGCGCGGGCCAGCTCGCGCGGCAGCGTGAAGACCACGCGCTCGGTGATGCCGGGAAGCACGCGCACGCTTTCCGCGCCGAGCGCCTTCAGCCGCGCGAGCAGCTCGTCGACCAGCACCTGGGGCGCCGACGCACCGGCGGTGACGCCGACGCGGTGCTTGCCCGCGATCCACTCCGGCTTGAGGTCGGCCGCCCGGTCCACCATGTAGGCCTGCGCGCCCATGTGCTGCGCCACTTCACGCAGCCGGTTCGAGTTGGAGCTGTTGGGCGAGCCCACCACGATTACCACGTCGCATTGCGGCGCCATGAACTTGACCGCGTCCTGGCGGTTCTGGGTCGCGTAGCAGATGTCGTCCTTCTTCGGACCGCGGATCGACGGGAAGCGCGCCTTCAGCGCCGCGACGATGGCCTTTGCATCGTCGATGGATAGCGTGGTCTGCGTGACGTAAGCGAGCTTCGCGGGCGAAGCCACCTCCAGCTTCGCCACGTCCGCAACGGTCTCGACCAGGTGCATGCCGCGCGTCGCCTGCCCCATCGTGCCCTCGGT
>Ga0075430_100003408_pt1 | contig 13281 bp, 8 predicted proteins | sample RhiMetdeltSRZDD4_FD_75294 | JGI IMG/M metagenome (GOLD analysis project Ga0075430, IMG submission 75294) | Populus rhizosphere microbial communities from Tennessee, USA - Rhizosphere MetaG P. deltoides SRZDD4 | ecosystem: Host-associated > Plants > Roots > Rhizosphere > Soil | place: USA... | reverse complement strand
TGCGCTCTTGTATGCTTCCGCTCGTCTAGGTTGTCGACATGGTTGGAAAACGTTTGGATGCCACGCACTGCGAACAGGCCAACACCGACGGCCTTACACTGGTTTCGGAGGCGGTCGGCGCTTCAGAAGGGTGTCGTCAGCGGCAGCCCAGCAGGGTATCGCTGTCGCACCGCTCGGCCGTGGTCTGGTCGTCCAACTACCGCTCGCCGTCGCACGGTGCAAACGTCATGCGCAGCCGATGCTGCGCTCGAACTCAAAGGTGATGCCGCGACAGCTGCGCTCGCCAGTAACGATCACAACCACCCCAAATGGCCTTCGCGCAGGCTGAGCGATCCCGTATGCTCCTTTCGTTGTTTTTAATGGCAATTGAGAACGTTTTGGTTGGTTTTGTTGGAGTACCTGACAAATGGGCTCGTAGAACACACAGCTCCCGAAATAAGGACAGCATAGCTCTAGCTGGCGCAGTGTTAGGTCGACAACAGATGTCTGCAACCCCGCCGCAGGAAATGCCGATCTGTACCTCCAGGTCGGGCCAAAGCTCCTGGAGGTGGTATGGACCGAGTATATTGCCAATTTGGCAAGGCCAATGCGATGCTACGTGGACGTAACAAAATTTATGTGAGATGCTTATTGCCGTGCGGACGAGCGAGGCGCGTTTGTAGCCGATTGCGCTCGAGCGAACAGGTGATCACAAGGGTGACCTGGACGGGATGCATCTCTGTTGGAATGAGGGAGCAGGGTGGAGAAATACAGTGTGAGTGGGCGGTGGACGCCTGACAAATGGCGCATGAGGCCCGTCGCGCAGATGCCTGAATATGCGGATGCAGCGAAGCTTCGAGACGTTGAGCGAGAGCTCTTATCGTTTCCTCCGTTGGTGTTTGCTGGAGAGGCGCGCGAACTCGCGGCGAAGCTTGGTTGCGTGAGTAGAGGCGAGGCCTTCCTGTTGCAGGGTGGTGACTGTGCCGAGAGTTTTGCGGAACATGGTGCTGATAATATTCGTGATTTCCTGCGAATATTTCTGGAGATGGCGGTAGTTCTGACGTACGCAGCAGCTTCGCCCGTAATAAAGGTGGGGCGTATTGCGGGGCAGTTCGCGAAGCCCCGATCGTCAGCGTTCGAGAGGTTTGGAGACGTAGAGTTGCCAAGCTATCGCGGCGATATCATCAATGACGCCACGCCCACGATGGCTGCGCGAACGCCCGATCCCCAACGACAAATCCGGGCCTACCGGCAGTCCGCCGCCACCCTAAATTTCTTGCGGGCGCTATCCTATGGAGGGTACGCCAATCTCGAGAATGTGCACCGATGGACGCTGGACTTTGTGAAGGACAGCCCACAGTATCGGCGCTATCTCGATCTTGCGGACCGGATCTCCGAAGCGCTCGACTTCATGCGAGCGTGCGGACTTGATTTCCGTGGTGAGCTGCTCAGGGCTACGAGTTTCTACACTAGTCACGAAGCCCTCTTGTTGGGGTATGAGCAGGCCTTGACCCGCGTTGATTCAACCTCGGGCGACTGGTACTGCACGTCCGGGCATATGCTTTGGATCGGTGATCGCACTAGGCAGGTCGATCATGGACATGTGGAATTCTGCCGAGGAATCAAAAATCCGCTTGGCGTGAAGTGCGGACCGTCTCTCAAACCAGACGAACTAATCAAGCTCATTGATCTCCTCAACCCGAAGAACGAGGCTGGCCGCTTAACCCTGATTTGTCGCTTCGGAGCCGACAAGGTGGGCGATAGGTTGCCTCCTCTGATTCGCGCCGTAAGTCGAGAAGGGAAGGCTGTCGTTTGGTCCTGTGATCCAATGCACGGGAACACGATCACTTCCGCGAGGGGGCATAAGACCCGGCCATTTGATCGCATCCTTGAAGAGGCTACGAGTTTCTTTCACATCCATGCAGCCGAAGGGACCTATCCCGGTGGTGTGCACCTCGAGATGACAGGCAAGAACGTGACAGAATGCACCGGCGGCGGACGCCCCATCCGGGATCAAGACCTCAATGACCGTTATCACTCGTTCTGCGATCCACGGCTTAACGCGGAGCAGTCGATCGATCTTGCTTTCTTGCTGGCGGAGCTGCTCAAGGAGCGTCGGCTTCACAATCACAGGTCGCCTCAGCATTTCGCAGGAATGTCGTGATCGAGTCGGGCAATCCTGGTAGTCGAAGCCTGACTGTCGATCCCCAGTGGGATCCCAGTCGCCGCCCGCGAACGCGGGCCTACCGTGCCCCAACAGCCACGCAAGTTAGTCGATTTCGGTCCAAGGTAGCGTGAATTTCGCCGAGCGGTTTGCGCGACGGTGTTGCGATCGTCGCAAGCTCCCTAGCCCTATTTCCCATCGCTGTGCGTTGTTGAAACTCTGACACCCATATTCTGACCGAGCAACATCGCAGACCTTTGTGCGGTGTGCCAACTTATCTACCGCATGTTTGGATTTCTCACACCCTAGATAAATGCGAAGCGCAGCTTCGAGGAAATGTGCGCTGTCGATGCGCGCGCCCGGGTCGGTCCCGACCTATCAGTCATTCGCGAGACGGGTGCAGTAGCCCAAGGTTCCTCTACCGAAAGGGGCGAGTCGATCGCGGCAAGTGCTGCGGACGGACGTCTTGACCGATGGTGTCGAAAAGGTGTTGAGAGCCGCTTGAAGCGTGATTCCGATCACTGATTGATCAGGGACAGCGGGGTGGGCGATGACATGCGGCGGCAGCGGCGGGATCAGGGGCGGCTGTTCTACGAGTTCCGTCTAGAGGATCGCATCCCCTGAGAACCATCTTCTCCGCCGCATCAGCTGTTCGTGACGGTGACGCACCGACCCGCGCCAGGGGCTCACGCCCTACTACAGCGACATCGGTCCCCGTCGATCGAACCCGAGTTGATGATACGGATGCTCATCGTCGGCTACGCCGAGGATGCCGTCAACTGCGTCTCATGCTTCAAGCTGGAGAACGCCAGTCGGATATACTCACCCAGCTTAGTGTCGTGCGATACGGCGCTAGATGTCAGAATTTCGCAGAAGCGCTCGAAGTCGTCATTCGACATGTTCTGAGCTGCAAGTCTCATAGCCTCCCTCACGAGCCCTTCTGTGGTCCCATACTGAGAGCCATCTAAATTCGTTGGAACAATGTCAACCTCGCCGTCCTCATGGCGTTGGTCTCCGCATAAGCCCTTCAACTCTCGTCGCATTACCAAAAGAGAGGGAAGGTCCTGGCCAGCATCGATCTTCTTCATGATGTTGATCACATAATCACTTGGGGTGCTGCGTGCGGAGAGAATGTACAGCATTGTTGGGGGCAAATGCGCAACTTTTGCATTCTTGTTGGCAACCCACTGAGCGACGCGCATATAGGCCTGCGCAGTTCGGGGCTGCATTCCCGCTTGCTGGTCGACCCAATGAATAAATTGACCGTGCCGCAAGTAGTGCTTGGCGCGAATGAGGGCCTTACCTATCTGCACTATGGACGTCGCATATTGGTGGCGAATTCGCTTGGCCTCACCCTTCAGATAATTCGCGACTTGAGGCTCTACGCAGTTGTAGTCGAAAAGGGTGCCTGGATGGCTATTCAGGTTCGGGGGATCATGCGCATCCGACATTTCTACCCCATGATCGACTGAATGAGAATTATCTGGTGGTAGCGCCGTGGATTTCGACGTCCTCTCTAAAGGGAGCATATTGCCTCCGGCCCCGCACGCATCGGAGCGCGCATGAATGGGTTTAGCCGTCTTTGGGGCCGACGATCCGACAGCCCGTCGAACCGGATCTGTCGACACCCAATCGGAATCGAAGACCTAGGTGAGGAGGGAGACCAGCTCATGTCGTCCATCTCCTCAATTGAGGCTGGCGCAACAGCAGCCATCATCGACCGGCCGCACGACGTGCGCCAACACCACGCTTCTTCTATCCCAGAGGCCCACCCGGCCGCTAAGCGCTATTCCCGCTGACATCCCGTCGACCGTGTGACCCACTAGATGACGGGGTCCACGGAGGGAGTCCAACATAGATGACGGGGTCCACGGAGGAAGTCAATCCAGCCAGGCGGCGGTGCGCGGTAACATTGACGCGAGGGCAAGTGGGCCATGCTGCCCCGATTTGTCGGCAGAAATAGTCAAGTCGCTACCAGACGAGACTCGAACCCGCCCGACTCTCACTCGTGGGATGCATGCCTCTCCCCTTGGGTCCCGGTGCGCCGGGAAGACCGGCCAGGAAGTGGGTGGTGAACGTCCTTGCGCCGTGCGAAGGCGCGGTTTCCCCAGTGGGAGGCAGTCACGCTCAAGGCTGTGCAGCGTCCCGATGTGGCAATAGCCGATGGGGCGGCCACCCTCATGGCCTGCGCAATCGCGTGCTTGCCGGCTCTTCGACATTTTCTCCTCGTTGAAGCCAACGCCAGGCTCGCTATCCGCAGAGCGACGAGGGCTGAGCGGTGCCTTTGGCAGCGCAGCGGTAGACCGGTTTTTGCCGCTTGGGCGCTCGGGCCGGATTGCAAAATACGGATGCGATCATCCGTTCAGCCCGGCGACGATGGGCATGCGGGCCGCGCGTATCGCCGGAAACACGCCTCCGACAAGGCCCACCACGAGCGCGAGCAGCAGGCCCTGACAAATCAGCCGCGGACTGAGCTCGAAATGGAACACCACCTGACCGAAATTGCCGCCCACCGTCGACGCGGTGAAACCGTCGAACACCAGATAGGTGGCCGCAGCCCCGATCGCACCACCGATCGACGCGAGGATCAGCGACTCGACCATGGTGCCGACGAACGTCGAAAATCCGCCGAAACCGATGGCGCGCAAGGTCGCGATCTCGGTCGCTCGCGCTGCGACCGAGGAGTACATGGTATTGAGCGCACCGGCCAGCGAGCCCAACGCCATCGCGATCGCCAGCGGCCAGCCGAGCTGCTGGATCAGGTCCAATGTAGACGAAGCCTGCTCGGCGAAGTAGTCGGCCTCCGACGTCACGTCGAGCTTGAGGCGCGGATCGTTGTCGCTGTAGGCGCGCAGCGCCTCGATCGCCGCCGGGCTGGTCAACCGCGCACGAACCGTCTGCAACGCGCCCGCGCGCTTGAACAGGCTTTGAAGCACCGGCAGATCGGCCCATACCTCCGACTCGAATACGCCGCCGTCGGCCGAGAAGATTCCGACCACCGTCCATCTCGTGTTGTTGAACGTGACCGTCTGGCCGAGATCGAAGCCCTCGAATTCGCTGCCCAACGCCTTTCCGACAATGACCTCGTTGCTGCCCGGATTGAACATCCGGCCCGCTGTAATGACGATGCCGCGGCGCAGCGCGGGCCCCTGCGGGCCGAGGCCGCGCAGCGGCAGGTTCGCCTTGGTTCGAGTGCCGCGCTTGATGCCGTCGACCGTGACATAGATTTCGGCCGAAGTCTGCGGCTTGCCGTCGACCCCCCTGGCAATGCCCGGACCTTCCTCGATCAATCGGACCTGGCTGAGCGATACCGTGCTGTTGAGTTCAGCCCGCGCGCCGGCGCGCAGGACCACCGCAATATCGTCGGCGCCGGAGCCGGCGATGGTGCGCCGGAAGCCGTTGGCCATCGCCAGGAAGGTCAGCAGCACCATCACCACGAGGCCGACCGCGACCACCGTCGCCAGCGACAGCCACAGCCGCTTCCGCAGGCTCTTGAGGTTGATGGCGGTGACCGCCAGCATCTGTAGCAAGATCGAGCGCATCGCGTCAGTTCCGGCCCAGTGCGGTGACGATTTTGAGGCGCATCGCGCCGAGCGCCGGCAGCAGGCCGGTGATGGCGCCGAACAGGACCATGAGTCCGACCGCCGCTGCCGCGATGTCGGGGTATAGCGACAGCGTCGGCACGAAGCTCACCAAGCTGCTGCGTACCTGTGTGATCAGGAGCAACGCGATGCCGAGGCCCGGCAGGCCGCCGATCAGCGCCAGCAGGATCGATTCGCCGAGCACCATGCGCAGGATGCGGCCGCCGGAAAAGCCCAGGGTCTTCAGCACGCCGATCTCGCGGGTGCGCTCGCGCACATTCATCACCATTGTATTGCCGACGATCATCAGGATCGTCACAAAAGCCGCCCCGACCACCAATTCGACGATCAGCGCGACGTTGCCGAGCCGCGCGGCAAACGACTTCTGGAAGGCCTTCTCGCTGTCGGTCGTTGTCTCGTAGGGGGAGTTGGCGAACATCCCGTCGATCGCGTTCGTCACTCTCTCGTTCACGGCCGTGGAGGTAGTGCGCAGCATCAGCCAACTGATCAGGTCCTTGCCGAACGAGCGCGTCTCGTTGAAATAGCTGTAGCCCATCAGCATGATGTTGGTGTTGGCCTGCGGAACGCGGGCGGTGAAGCTGCCAACGATCGTGAAGTCCCAGGTGCGCGGGCCGTTCTTCTGGGTGTAGATGCTGCTCGAGATCGGAATACGGTCACCGACCTTCCAGCCCCACTTCTCCAGCATCCGCGCGCCGACCAGAACGCCGGTACGCTCACGGATGAAAGCCTCGCTGGCCCCAGGGGAAAACACGAAGTCGCTGTCGCGAAGCGTCATCCAGTTCTCCGGGTCCACCGCAAAGGCAGAAAGGGAGTTCTTCGGTTCCTGGTAGTAGGCCCCGAACCAGCTGATGTGGGAGATCTGGGCGACGCCGTCGATGGCGGAGACCCGATTGTAGTAGGAGATCGGCAGCGGCTGGGTTTGGTTGATCTTGTTGAGGACGACCAGGCGGTCGGGCGTGGCACGGTCCTGGCCGGCGTTGAAGGCGCGCTCGAAGCTCGCTAGCACACCGTAGATCGCAAACGCGATCAGGATCGAGACGATCATCAGGATCGCCCGCAATTTCCGGCGGAACAGATTCTTGCGAATCATGACGAGGTCGTTCACGCTGCGAGCTCCTTCTCGATGAAGTGGCCCTTGTCGAGATGCAGCGCCCGCCTGGCGTATTGCGCCGCCGCCGGGTCGTGGGTCACCATCACGATGGTCTTGCCGAGATCCCGGTTGAGCAATTGCAGTATCGACAGGATCTCATCGGCTGTGCCGCGATCGAGATCGCCCGTGGGCTCGTCGCACAGAAGCAACGCCGGGTCAGACACGATGGCGCGCGCGATGGCGACGCGCTGCTGCTGCCCGCCCGACATTTCCTTGGGGTAGTGCTTGGCCCGATCGGAGAGCCCGACCACGCCCAGCGCGGTCTCGACCCGCTCACGTCGCGCCTTGCGGCCGAGCCGCGTCAGCATTAGCGGCAATTCGACATTCTGGGCGGCGGTCAACATCGGCATCAGGTTGTAGAACTGGAAGATGAAGCCGATGTGGGATGCCCGCCAGCGCGCCAGTTCGCCCTCCGACAATCGCTCGATGCGGACGCCGTCGACTTCGATCCCGCCTGCATCGGAACGATCGATGCCACCGAGGAGATTGAGCAGCGTGGTCTTTCCGGACCCCGACGGCCCCATCACGGCGACAAAATCCGCCCGCGGGATGGCAAGGTTGAGACCCTCGAAGATCGCGATCGTCTCCTTGCCCTTGGTGAACCGCTTGCGTAGATCGACGATACCGATCATTGGATCACTTGGTGACGACATCGTTCCTAGTCTCGCTTGCTGGGGGGGAGTCCGACCGTGCCGCACCGTCTTCCAGGAACGTCACCTTGATCGCCATGTCGGGCAGAATACGCGGATCCTTAGTCTCCAAGCCGACCCGTATCTTGACGGTCGCCTTCTCGCGATTAGCCGTCGGCACGATGGCGATGACCGCGCCCGGCACGGTCCGGCCCGGATAGGCATCGAGCACTGCTGCGACCCGGATACCCGCATGCAGACGGCCGATCGAGGCTTCGTTGACGTCGACCTCGACCTCGATCGAGTTCACGTCGACGATAGTGCAGATGCCGGTACGGGTGAAGCCACCGCCGGCCGACAAGGGCGAGATCATCTCGCCGGGTTGCGCACTGCGGTCGACCACGATACCGGCAAACGGCGCACGGATCTGATGTTTGCCGAGCACCACCTCGAAGCGCTGGGCTTCCAGCCGTGCCGCTGACCGCTGGGCTTCCGCTTGACGGAGTTGGGCCCGCAGCACGCCTACTCTCGCCTGCGATCTATCCAGATTGGCCTCGCTGGCGACATTCTTCTCCAAGAGCGTCTGGGTTCGATTGAGAATGCGCTCGGCGTCGCGCAGATCGGCAGCGATCGCGGCAACGGCTGCGTCGGAGGCTTCGGCGCGCGCCTGGGCCAGGGCGTAATCCTTGTTGGCCACAACATCGTCGAGCCTGGCGAGAACCTGGCCGGCCTCCACCACCATGCCCTCCTCGACCAGGAGCTCGATGACCTTGCCGGTGACCTCGGCGGCGATGGTGGCCCTGCGGCGCGCCACGACGAAGCCGGATGCGACGAGCATGCCCGCGCCGCGTGGCTCCGGCGCAGGGGTCTTCCGCTGCACGGATTCTGGTTGGGACGGCTGCGCCGCGGCAACTTCAGCTGCCGGCGCCCTCGCGGTAGGCGACGCAAGCGCGAACCACAACACCGCGCCGGCCCCGACCAGAATCACGAGATTCGCAACTCCGATGGCCGGTAACAGCCATCTTTGGCGTGTCCCCGATGACTTCGCGGGCTGGAGCCTATCGATGGCGAGTGAGCGCAACAACTGCGTCTTGTCGTCCATGAGACCGGCCTCCCGGTTCGAACCAAGCCGCGGTTGTCGAATATATAACAAGGTTTTTCACGGAATCGAGTGGCGGTTTTGGATCATGGCGGCGGAAGCGAGTAAGATGAGGACCTTGGCGCGGAGATATTCGTCGTCGCGCAGTCCGCAGGCCATCACTCGAAGAACGCGGAGAAAAAGGCGGCCGAACGCGCCATCCCCGCAAGTTATCGCATTTGACTCAGCATTTTAGCATGAACTCGTCGTTCCATCCCGTTCTTTTCAGCTTGGCAGTCAGCGATCGCTTGCTCTGATCGAGGAGCGGGCAACGTCGAGCGCGAGCCGGCGAATGACCGCGATGTTTGCGGGGCCATTGTCCTTGCGGTTGCGCGCGGCGTCCTCGCCGAACGAGACGTCGCGCTGCCGGCGGCAGCCAATTCTCGATTTGCCAGTGACCACAAGCGCTGCGTCCCTCGCGATGCCACACGAATCAGGGCGGCTCTCTGTGGGAGTTTTCCCAGGATCATGCCGCGAGGTCGCCGCGTCACGATCGCCCCGTTGGTGCCACAAGGACGCCGGCTACCGAGGTGACCGTGGCCGTTGCAGCACGCGTCGTGCTGCACCGATGAATCAAGTTTGCCCAGCGACGCACCCGCTGCTCGAGCTCAAGCATCGCACGACCACCCGGATTCTCGTCGCTCTCTAGAGATCATTTGGATAAATCCACAGCTCGGCAATGTGCCACACAAACAAAAGCGCAACCATTGCGCTTTTGCCCCCGTTCATCTTCGCATTTCATTTTCATCGTCACCTCCCAGTTTCTGCAATCGCAGGGGAACCGCAAATGACCTGAGCTGAACGGGTTTGCAAAGACACAACTTGGGACTCTTCACGATGCAGCTCTTCCTGACCCCCGTTCGAGGAGCGGTTCCGATCCCAGAGCAGAGAACGTCCGGCACGATCGCGTCGAGATCCGCGCCGCCATTCGGCCTCGTCCGTTTGCGCCAGGCAGGAGCGTGCGCATCCGACAAGCGAAAGCCATTCGCCGACCCGCGCTCGACGTTGGCCCCCTTCGATCAGAGCACGCGATCGCTGACTGCCAAGCCGAAAAGAGCGGGATGGACGACGAGTTCATGCTAAAATACCGAGTCAAATGCGATAGCCCTGCGTTCAATCGCGCTTCGTCAAGCGTAGTCTGATAATAAGATTGTAGCGCGAAAAAATAAAACATGAGTTCACCCGTATTTTATGTTTCGCGATTTATGGCACGACATTACTATTACTGTCTGTCGACCGTTGCGCGCTCGTGCGTCAGGAGCAATAGCCATGAAGACTCTTGTCATCGACAACTATGATTCCTTTACCTACAACCTCGTTCATATTCTCGCGGAGCTCTCTGAAGAGGCTCCGATGGTGGTACGAAACGATGAAGTTACGTGGGAGGAGCTGCGCAAATGTCGCTTCGACAACATCGTAATATCGCCCGGGCCCGGACGGCCGGATCGCCAGGCTGATTTCGGCGTTTCGAAGGATGCGATCCTGTTCGCCGATGTGCCGCTGCTCGGGGTCTGCCTTGGGCACCAGGGAATCGCCGCGCTGGCCGGCGGGACGATCGTGCGTGCACCGACACCGTATCACGGACGCACTTCCGAGATCCATCACACGGGAACTGATCCTCTCTTTTACGGGATGCCCGCTCCGTTCGAGGCGGCACGGTATCATTCGTTGCTCGCCGCGCGTCCGCTGCCGCGATCGCTCGTGGAGACTGCCTGGACCGAGGATGGGCTGATAATGGGTTTGGCTCACCGTGAACGACCACAGTGGGGCGTTCAGTTCCACCCTGAGTCCATAATCACGGACTCTGGCCGCCGCCTTCTAGAGAATTTCAAGGAATTGACGCGGGAGACCATGCGCGGCCGGCGAAGGGGTACTGGCACTTGTAGCAACGTGTGCTGCAATTCGAGAGGCGAACGAAATCGCCGCCGGGCATTTTGGCGTCAAATTCCGGCGCAGATCGACGCCGAAACCGCGTTTACCGCTCTGTTCGCAAGCTCCCCTGCCGCATTCTGGCTGGACAGCAGCCTGGTCGAGCCAGGTCGGTCCCGTTGGTCCTACATGGGAGACGCATCGGGACCGAATGCCGCGGTGGTTCAGTATCGATGCAAGGACAAATCGCTGACCATCTCCGACCAGGAGGGCTCGCGAACCGAAACGATCAGCATCTTCGATTATCTCGATCACGCTTTGCCGGATTCGCCGTCTTCCCCTCCGCCGTGTCCATTCGTCGGCGGCCATGTTGGCTGGTTCGGCTACGAACTGCGCCACGAATGTGGTTCACCGACGGGGCGAACGGCGAGGACACCGGACGCATTCTTCATTCGTGCCGACCGCTTCATTGCCATCGATCACGAAAAGAACGTCAGCTATCTCGTCGCAATTGACGTTCCCGCGGAAGCCAAGCGTGCCGAACGATGGATATCTGAAACCCTCGATCGGATAAGCAACGTGGCTCTGCTTCCGCAAGTGGCCTGCTCGAAAGCGGTCGGCGGGCCATTGGACTTCACTCTTGATCGCAACCGCCAGACCTACCTTTCCGACATAAAGCAATGTCTCGCCTGGATCGGTGAAGGAGAGACCTATCAGGTCTGCCTTACGAACGAAGTGCACTGTCAAGCCGACCTGGACCCGTTGTCTCTTTATCGAACGCTGCGGCGTATCAATCCGGCGCCTTATGCGGCCTTCTTGAAATGGCCTGACGGTGCCGTGCTCAGCGCCTCGCCGGAACGCTTCCTGAATGTCGATCCGCGTGGGTTGGTGGAAACGAAGCCAATCAAGGGGACCATCGGCCGTTTCAAGGATGCCGTGCGCGACAGCGAGCTCGCGGAGCAATTGCGCCGGAGCAAGAAGGACCAGGCTGAGAACGTGATGATCGTCGACTTGCTCCGAAACGATCTGTCACGGGTTTGCGAACCGGGTTCGGTTGTTGTGCCGAAGCTCTGCGCAGTTGAGAGTTACGCAACGGTTCATCAACTTGTGAGCACAGTCAGAGGCATGCTGCGCCCGGGGCTTTCCGTCATCGAGCTCATCCGCGCGAGCTTCCCTGGCGGATCGATGACTGGCGCACCAAAAATTCGGACGATGGAGCTGATCGATGCGCTGGAGCAGCGCCCAAGAGGGATCTATTCCGGCGCCCTCGGCTGGATCGGCGACGATGGCGCGACGGATCTTAGCATTGTGATCCGGACCATCGTCGCTACCGAAAACCAGCTTTCGATGGGTGTCGGGGGTGGCATCGTTGCGCAATCGACTCCCGAGGGAGAGTTCTCCGAGATGTTGCTCAAGGCAAAGGCATCCTTGATGTCCATCATTGCAGCCTGCGGAGGAGAGTTTGAGGAGCCGCTTCTTCATACCCTGGTCGAATCGCAATGCGCGGAGCTTACCAGCTGATGCTGTCTCGCGGCTCCACAGCTCTTGGGCGACGTTGCGCTTCCCGCGCAAGTACGGTCACTACTCGTGATCACTGACTACTGATCCTTGGTATCGGCATGACCCCGTCTGCGATCGCCGTCGAGCGGCTTGTGAAAACCTACGACGGCCGTACGGCCGTCGACGGCATCGGCTTCACGTTACCGGCGGATTCACTCACAGGCCTTCTGGGCGGAAACGGCGCCGGTAAAACCACCACCATCGCCATGATCATCGGCCTTCTGACCCCGACTTCCGGCGAGGTGCGGGTGCTCGGCGCAGATATGCAGCGCGAGAGATATCGTGTGCTACATCGCATGAACTTCGTAAGTCCGTATATCGACATGCCGATGCGGCTCACCGTTCGCCAGAACCTCACGGTATTCGGCCGCCTTTATTGCGTCGGCGACGTTGCCGATCGGATCGGCGCGCTGGCGAGCGAGTTCGACCTCGAAGACTTGCTCGATCGGCCGACAGGCAGGTTGTCTTCCGGGCAGAAGACGCGGGTATCGCTCGCCAAGGCCCTCATCAATCGGCCGGAGGTCTTGTTGCTCGATGAACCGACGGCATCGCTCGATCCCGACACGGCCGACTGGGTGCGTGCAAGGCTGCAACGTTACCGCGCGGAGTCCGGCGCCACCATCCTGCTTGCCTCTCACAACATGAATGAGGTCGAACGGCTTTGCGAGCGTGTCATCATCATGAAAAAGGGACAGATCGAGGATGACGGGACGCCGGCCGGACTTCTGCAGCGCTACGGCCGTCATACCCTGGAAGAGGTCTTCCTCGACGTCGCCCGCGGCAGTTCGGTCGTGCGGGAAAGCGTGCCGTGACCATGGGGCCGCCATGAAACCAAGCGTGCAAACTGCAATTTCGGATCATGCGATCTCCTGGCGCCGAATCGCCGCGATGATCGTGCGGTACTCGTATGTCTTACGGTCGTCGTGGCCGCGGCTGCTCGAACTCGTGTATTGGCCAGCCGTGAACATGCTGATGTGGGGCTTTCTGCAACTCTACATCGGCCAGAACGCAGGGTATTTCGCCCGAGCCGGAGGGATTTTCATCGGCGCAGTGCTGTTGTGGGACGTCTTGCTCCGTACCCAACTCGGCTTTTCAGTTTCGTTTCTAGAGGAGATGTGGTCTCGCAATTTCGCCAATCTGATGATAAGCCCGCTCAGGCCGGTCGAGCTCGTCATCGCCATGATGATCAT
>Ga0075430_100003407_pt1 | contig 13281 bp, 12 predicted proteins | sample RhiMetdeltSRZDD4_FD_75294 | JGI IMG/M metagenome (GOLD analysis project Ga0075430, IMG submission 75294) | Populus rhizosphere microbial communities from Tennessee, USA - Rhizosphere MetaG P. deltoides SRZDD4 | ecosystem: Host-associated > Plants > Roots > Rhizosphere > Soil | place: USA... | reverse complement strand
TCGATCGTGCTTCCGTTCTCGCACCAGGCGGCCGGCACGGTCACCGCCCGTGTCGACGTCTCCGACGATCTGGACACGGACAATACGGCCTACGCGGTGATCCCGCCGCCGAAGAAGATCGGCGTCACCCTGGTGAGTCCGGGGAATCTGTTCCTGGAGAAGGTGCTCAAGACCGATCCACAGGTCGCCCTCGACGTGAAGACACCGGACCAGTACCAGGGCGGGATGGGCGAGGCGGACGTCGTGATCATCGACTCGGCCACACCGGCCAGGGTCGGTGCCGGGCGCTTCGTTTTCGTGAACGCCGTGCCGCCGGACGTGCCGCTGGAGGTCCTCGGCCGCATGGAGCAGCCGACGATCATGGACTGGGATCGCGCCCATCCGATCATGCGTCACGTCGAGTTCTCCAAGGTCGCCATCGAGGACGCCCTGCGGGTCCGGCCGGTGGCCGCCGGACGCGCGCTCGTCGAATCGATCGGCGGACCGCTGATCTACGCGCTGGAGGAGCCGGATCGCAAGGCGATCTTCATCGGCTTCGATCTGTTCAAGACCGACTTTCCCCTGCGCGTCGCCTTCCCGTTGATCCTGTCCAACACGCTGCGCTGGCTGCACCCGGCGGCGCTCGATCAATCGAGTCTGCAGCTGGCGGCCGGGCAGCCGATCCTGCTGCCGGTGGCCCATGGCATCACCACGGCCACGGTCAACACGCCGAGCGGGCGTTCGATCAAGGCGCCGGTGACGCGCGGCGCCGTCAGCTTCACCGACACCGAGGAAGTCGGCGTCTACATGCTGTCGACGGCACGAGGCGATCTGAAGCTGGCCGTCAATCTGATGGACGGCGACGAGTCGAACCTGGCGCCGCGGCCGCTGCCCGCCGCGGCCGGGGCCCAGGCGGCCGCGCCGCCGCCGGTGCCGATCCAGCGGGAGCTGTGGCCGCTGTTCGTCATCGTGGCCGCCGTGCTTCTCGCGCTCGAGGGTTTCCTGTACTGGCGCCGGCAGACGGCCGGACGCTGGCGCGTCCCCTCGGCGGCCGGCGATCAGTGGGCGCTCGCCCTGCGTGGCGCGCTGGTGGTCGTGCTCCTCGTCACCCTCGTGCGACCGACGCTCCCGCGCTGGGTCGACCGGCTCAACGTCGTGTTCCTGCTCGATCAGTCGGACAGCATCAGCCTGGCCGGGCGCGAGCGCGCCTATCGGTTCGTCGCCGATGCCTCGCGACACATCAAGAGCGGTGACCGGCAGGAAGTCATCGTGTTCGGCGAGAGCGCGGTGGTCGACCAGCCGCTGGCGAATCGGCCTGCGATCGAGCGTCCCAAGACCGAGGTGAACGGCCGGGGAACGAACATCTTCCAGGCCATCCAGCTCGCCCTGGCCACGCTGCCGCCGGGGCAGGCGAACCGCATCGTCATGCTCACCGACGGCCGGCAGAACGGCGGCAACGCGCTGGCAGGGGCGCAGGCGGCCAAGGCGGCGGGCGCCGACGTCTACTACGTGCCGGCGCCGCTCACGTTCACGCAGGAGGTCGTCGCGGAGGCGATGCTGCTCCCGCAGGAGGTGAAGTTCGGCGAGCCGTTCCAGGCCAAGGTCGTCGCGTGGAGCCACAAGGAGACGCAGGCCAGGGTCTCGCTGTTCCGCAACGGCGAGTTCCTCGGCTCGCAGATCGTGCGCCTGCAGGGCGGCAAGAACGTGTTCAGCTATCGCCAGGCGCTCGACCAGAGCGGCATCCATGTCTACCAGGCGGCCATCGAGGTCGACGGCGACACGATCGAGGACAACAACCGCGCCGTGGGCACGGTGGTGGTGCGCGGACGTCCTCAAGTCCTGCTGGCCGACAAGGACCGCGGTCATGCGCAATCGCTGGTGGCGGCGTTGCGCTCGCAGAACATCGAGGTCACCGTGGTGGAGCCGGCGAACATCCCGAAGGACGTCGCCGGTCTCCAGAAATACGACGGCCTGGTGCTCTCGAACGTCTCCTCGCTGAAGCTGACGAAGCCCCAGATGGCGCAGATCCGCGATTACGTCCGCGACCATGGCGGCGGCCTGATGATGATCGGCGGCGAGGAGTCGTTCGGTCTTGGCGGCTACTACCGCACGCCCATCGAGGAGGCGCTGCCCGTCACCATGGAGGTCAAGCAGAAGGTCGAGATTCCGAGCCTGGCCGTGGTCCTGTCGGTCGACCGCTCGGGCTCGATGGCCATGTCGACCGACGAGAAGGTGACCAAGCTCGACCTCGCCAAGGAAGCCGCGCACCTCGTGGTCGACCTGCTCGACGAGCGCAACGAGGTCGGGGTGATGTCGTGGGACACCGAGTTCATCTGGGACTCGACCATGAAGGGCGCCCGCGACAAGGCGGCCATCCACCACTCCATCGCCACCATCAAGGCCGGTGGCGGCACCGACGGCTACCCCGCGCTGAAAGAGTCGTACGCGGTGCTCTTCGACCGGCCGGCGCTCCTGAAGCACGTGATCTTCCTGTCGGATGGCCAGATGACGCGCGGCGACTTCGCCGGTCTGCTGCGCCGCATGGCCAAGGACAAGATCACGGTGTCCACGGTGGCCATCGGCAAGGACGCCGACGTCCAGCTCATGGTCGACATCGCCAAGTGGGGCAAGGGGCGCTTTTACTACACCGAGGACTCGCAGACGATCCCGCGCATCTTCACGCTGGAGACGCAGCTCGCCTCCAAGGCTTCGCTGGTGGAGCAGCCGTTCAAGCCGCAGCTCACCGCGCAGAACCACGAGGCGATGCAGGACATCGACTGGAAGGCCGTCCCGCCGCTCGGCGGCTACGTGGCCACCACCGTGAAGCAGAACGCCGAGCTGGTGCTCATGAGCCACCAGGAAGACCCCGTGCTCGCCACCTGGCGCTACGGCCTCGGCCGCTCGGCCGCATTCACGTCCGACGCCAAGGCGAAATGGGGTGTGCTCTGGCTCCGGTGGCGCGAGTTCAACAAGTTCTGGGCCCAGCTGACGCGCTGGACCCTCCGGGGCGGCTCACGCTCGGACACCTCGGCCGTCGTGCAGCGCATCGATCAGACGGGTGAGGTCGTCGTCGACGCCGTGGACGGCAAGGGGGAGTTCATCAACTTCCTCGACTCGCAGGTCGGCGTGGTGGCGCCCAACCGCGAACGGAGCGTGATCGACCTCGAGCAGATCGGTCCCGGCCGGTACCGGGGACGCTTCCCGGCACCGCAGGAAGGCGTCTACCTCGTGGGAATGGCCCAGCGCAAGAACGAGCGCGTGGTTGGCTCGCAGCTGGCCGGGCTGGTGGTACCGTATGCTCAAGAGGTCCGTGATCTCGGCGTCGACGAGACGCTGCTCCGCGAGCTGGCCGAGCTCACCGGCGGATCGGCGCTCGAGGATCCACGTGATGCATTCTTGAAATCGCGGCGGCGGTCCCGGATCGCCGTCGAGATCTGGCCGTGGCTCGTGGGAGTCGTTGCGCTCATGATGGTCCCGGACATCGCCCTGCGGCGTCTCGGGCCGGGGACCTTCAGCCGGCTCGGCGGTCGGTTCACGCGGAAGACGCGGCGGGGTGCGGCGCCGGCGGCCTCATCGCCGCCGGAGGAGGGCACATGATGGCTCGGCACGGCGTGCGGCTCACGATGGCGCTGTTGACGGTGTGCGCGTTGCTCGCGGGCATCCCCGCGGACGCCGCTCCCGTGAAGGCGCGAACGGTGATCATCCTGCCGTTCGACGCGAGCGCGCTCGACCGGGACGAGCAATGGATCGGTGAGGGGGCGGCCCAGATCGTCGCCCTCGGCCTCGCCCAGCACCCGGCCTTCGTGCCGATCGACCGCGCGCGCGTCCGGGTCGCCGCCGGTCGCCCCGAGCTGTGGGGCGAGCCCGTGGTGCTGCAGGCGGCGCGGGCGCTCAAAGCGGATGCCGCTCTCTACGGTCGGGTGACGCGGCAGAACACCGATCTGGTGATCCAGCCGCGCATCGTCGATCTGAGGGCCGGCGCCACCGACGCGGTCGTGCTGGAGCCCATCACCGCCACCGAGGGCGAGGTGCTCGCGCGCCTGGCGTCGCTCCCGGTGGTCTATGCCCGGACGCTGAAGGTGCCGCTCACGGAGACCGAGGCGCGTCGGATCGAGAAGGCGGGGACACCGACCAAGTCGTTCAAGGCGTTCGAGCTCTTCTCGCGGGCCCAGGTGGCGGCCGTCCGGGGTGGCCAGGAGGCGAACGAGACCGCCGTCGATCTGCTCTCGAGGGCCATCGAAGCAGACGCGAACTTCGTCGTGGCCCAGTACACGCTCGGCGCCGTGCACCAGGCGCTCGGGAACCGGTGGAAGGCGGCCGCGCAGTTTCGTGCCTCGACGCAGCTCGATCCAAGCTACCCCGAGCCGTACAAGGCCCTCGGCGATCTCTTCCTCGCGGCGCCGCGCCGCCTCTTCGACCAGGCGGTGGAAGCTTACCAGAAGGCCATCGACCTCCGGCCGTTCTATGCCGACGCGCACGTCGGCCTCGGTGACGCGCGCGCCGCCAAGGGCGACATCGACGCCGCCATCACCGCGTATCAGAAGGCCCTCACGTACAACACGGTCAATCCGCGCGTGCACATGAGTCTCGGGAAGATCTATTACTCCGAGAAGGGGCTCTACTACGAGTCAGTCCAGGCCTACAAGCGCGCCATCGATCTCGACGGGCAGTCGGTGGAGGCGCGCATGGGGCTGGGCGAGGTCTACGAGGACAAGGGCCTCTACAAGGAAGCCGTCGAGGAGTATCGCAAGGTCATCGAGCTCGATAACAAGCACACGGGAGCGATGTACAACCTGGCGATGGTCTACGAGAAAACGGATCCCAGGGAAGCCATCGCCCAGTGGGAGCGCTACATTGCGCTTGCCTCGCAGCTCCCGAGCGAGAAGGACTGGGTAGACGTGGCGCGCCAGCATCTCCGCAAGCTGAAGAACCAGGTCAAGGAGTAGGGTGGACGAGCTTCGGAAGGACCCCACACGAGGCCAGTGGTCGCTCATCCGGCCCAAGGGGCCGGCCACCGCCGAATCCGGCTGTCGCTACTGTCCCGGCGCCGAGCATCTCGGCGGCCGTGAGATCGCCGCCTATCGCAAGGACGGCTCGCTGCCGAACGAGCCGGGGTGGACCGTACGCGTCGTGCCCGAGCCCGACGCGTACTTCCGGGTCGAGCACGAGCTGGTGCGCGAAGGCGTCGGCATGTTCGACATGATCACGCCGCGCGGCGCCAGCGAGCTGATCGTCGAGTCCCCGAACCACGATGAGACCCTGGCCAGCATGGATCCCGACCAGCTCGAGTCCGTGCTCTGGATGTACCGCGATCGTCTCGTCGATCTGAAGCGCGACGGGCAGATCCGCGACATCCTCATCGCGCGCCATCACAAGAAGCCCGGGGTCGCGCATCATCACCCCTACTCGCGGGTGACGGCCATCCCGATCGTGTTCGACGAGACCCGCCGCGAGCTTCGCGAGGCGCGCGAGTACTACCAGTACAAGCGCCGCTGCCTCTACTGCGACATGCTGCGTCAGGAGATCGCCGCCGAGGAGCGACTGGTCCGCGTCACCCCATCGTTCGTGGCCCTGGTACCCTACGCCGCGCGCGGGCCCCTCGAGACGTGGGTGCTGCCGCGCCAGCACGCCTGCTCCTACGAGGACGCGCTCACCGCCGGCGGCGCCCATGACCTCGCGCGTGTGCTGGCCGACTATTTCCGCGCCCTGGACCGACGCTTCAACGACCCCGGCTACGAGATGGTCCTGCACACCGCGCCGAACCTCCGGTCGCGCATCCTGCAGGGCGACTGGGCCACGATCCGCGACGACTATCACTGGCACCTGGAAATCCTCGCCGAGCCCGAACGCGCCAACCGCGTCGGCGGCATCTACATCAACGAATCTCCCCCCGAAGCCACCGCCGCCGAGCTCCGCCGCTCCCTCGACACGCGCTAGACTCGCGGAGAGCCAGTCCCGACGAGGCCCGCCGCGAGAGGCGCTACGGATAGAGTCCGCGAACCTTGTAGCCCTCGGCGACGCGCTTGACGCCTTCCATGAGCGCCGCCGTGCGAAGATCCGTGCCCTCCTTGGCGCCGAGCGCCCAGACGCGATTGAAGGCGCGTGTCATGACCTCCTGGAGTCGCGCCGTGATCTCGCTCTCGCGCCAGAAGTAGTACTGCAGCCCCTGGACCCACTCGAAGTACGAGACGACCACGCCGCCGGCGTTGGCCAGGATGTCGGGGATCACGGTGACGCCGCGGTCGCGAAGGATCGCGTCGGCCTCGGGGGTGGTGGGGCCATTGGCGCCCTCGGCGACGAGACTCGCCTTGATCTTGTCGGCGTTGCCCGGGTGAATCTGGCCGCCGACCGCGGCCGGAACGAGGATGTCGCACGGCAAGGTGACCAGCTCTTCGTTGGTCACGGCCTCCGTGCCCGGGAAGCCGACCACCGTCCCCGTCTCGGCGATGTGCGTCTCCAGCTGCCGGATATCGAGCCCGGCCGGATTGTGGATGCCGCCCTTGATATCGCTCACGCCGACGATGACGCATCCCTCGCGCCACAGCAGCCGGGCCGCGACGGCACCCACGTTACCGAAGCCCTGGACGACCACCTTCCGTCCGCGAATCTCGTAGCCGAGATGGCGTGCGGCCTGGTAGATCGCGTACACGATTCCGCGCCCGGTGGCTTCCCGGCGACCCGCCGAGCCGCCGACGATGAGCGGCTTTCCGGTCACGACGCCGGGCACGCTCTTGCCTTGCGTCATCGAGTAGGTGTCCATCATCCAGGCCATCGTCTGCTCGTCGGTGCCGAGGTCCGGCGCGGGGATGTCGAGGTCCGGCCCGATGAGCAGGATGATCTCCGCCGTGTAGCGGCGGGTCAGCCCCTCCTTCTCCCGCATCGACATCGCTCTGGGATTGCAGCGCACCCCGCCCTTGGCCCCTCCGTAGGGGAGGCCCATCAGGGCGCACTTCCAGGACATCAGCATGGCGAGGGCGCTCACCTCACCGAGATCGACGTCGGGCGCATACCGGACGCCGCCCTTGGTCGGTCCAAGTACCGTCGAATGATGCACACGGTAACCAGTGAATACTTCGGTCTTTCCTGTATCCATCATGACAGGGATCGAGACGACCAAGGCGCGGCGCGGCAGCCGGAGGCGCTGGTGGATGTCGTCGTCGAGCCCCAGTCGCGTCGCCACGCCGTCGAGCTGCGCCACGGCCGTGCGGTGCAGCTCCGAGTCGAACTCGGATTTCTCGTTCATCGGGAGACCTTTCCATTGACAGCGCCGTGGGTGGGTGGGAGAATCCGACCGAAATAGTCGCCGATAAAAATCATCGGGTATAGACTTAGTGGGCGAAGGGCAAGGACGGTAAGAACATGCTTCGATTCACCAAGCGCGCCGATTACGGGTTGATGGCGATCCATTATATCGCCATTCACGACGCCGTCGGCTCGGTGAGCGCCAAGCGAATCGCCGAGGAGTTCTCCATCCCGCCCGAGCTCATGGCCAAGATCCTCCAGCGCCTCGCCAAGCAGGGGCTGATCGAGAGCCAGAACGGTCCCAAGGGGGGCTATACACTGTCCCGCCGCCCCGTGGAGATCACGGTGGGCGAGGTGATTCGCGCGCTGGAGGGGCCGATCAACATCGTGAGCTGTCTCGAAGGCGGCGACTGCGCTCAGATCGAGCGCTGCAACCTGCGCCGCCCGGTGCACAAGCTCCAGGCGGCGATCAGTCAGGTACTCGACACGATGAGCCTGGCCGAGCTGACCAGCGACGACGTTCCCGAGCTGCTGTCGATCAAGGGGTGACGAGAATATGGCGCTGAAGTTTCCGATCTTCATGGATGCACAGTCGACGACGCCGGCCGATCCGCGCGTCGTCGAGGCGATGATCCCGTACTTCACCGAGAAGTTCGGTCATCCGGCGAGCCGCAACCATCCGTTTGGCTGGGAGGCGGAGGCCGGCGTCGACGTGGCGCGGCAGCGCCTGGCGACGCTGATCAGTGCCCGCGATCCGAAGGAGCTCGTCTTCACCTCGGGCGGCACCGAGTCGATCAATCTCGCGCTGAAGGGCGTGGCCGAGATGTATCGCGAGAAGGGCGACCACATCGTCACCACGGTGATCGAGCAGCGCGCCGGCCTGGACGTCTGCAAGCGGCTCGAGCGCCAGGGATTCAAGGTGTCGTACGTGCCCGTCCAGCCCGATGGGCTGATCGACGTCGACGCGATCCGCAAGGCGATCACGGACCGGACCATCCTGATCTCGGTCATGTTCGCGAACAACGAGATCGGAACGATCCAGGACGTCCCGGCCATCGGCAAGCTCGCCAAGGAAAAGGGCATTCTGTTCCACACGGATGCGACGCAGGCGGTGGGCAAGATCCCCGTCGACGTCGAGGCCATGGGCATCGATCTGCTGTCCTGCACCGCGCACCTGATGTACGGCCCCAAGGGCGTGGGGGCGCTCTACGTGCGGCGCAAGGCCCCCCGCGTCCGGCTGGCGCCGATGATCGACGGCGGTGGTCACGAGCGCGGCATGCGATCGGGTACGCTACCGGTGCCGCTGATCGTCGGCTTCGGGAAGGCGGCGGAGATCGCGCGCGCGGAGATGGGTGCGGAGGCCGAGCGGCTCGCCAAGCTGCGGGACCGGCTTCAGGACATCATCCTGTCGAGCGTCGACGAGGCCTTTCTCAACGGGCGCCCGGACCGCCGCCTGCCCCAGAACCTGAACATCTCCTTCGCCTACGTCGAGGGGGAGTCGGTGCTGATGGGACTCAACAAGGAGACGGCGCTGTCGTCCGGGTCGGCATGCACGTCGGCGACGCTCGAGCCCTCCTACGTGATCGCGGCTCTCGGCGCCTCCGCCGAGCTGGCGCACTCGTCGATCCGCTTCAGCCTCCATCGCTTCACCACGTCCGAGGAAGTCGAGTACGTCGGACAGCGGACGGTCGAGGTCATCAAGCGGCTGCGTGACATGTCGCCGCTCTACGAGCTGGCGAAAGAAGGCGTGGATCTGAAGTCCATCAAGTGGAAGGCCGAGTAAGGAGACCGGGCATGGCATATAGCGACAAGGTCGTCGACCACTACAACAATCCGCGCAACGTCGGCTCGTTCGGCAAGGACACGCCGGGCGTGGGCACGGGGCTGGTGGGAGCGCCGGAGTGTGGTGACGTGATGAAGCTGCAGATCAAGGTCAACCTCGAGACGGGCGTCATCGAGGACGCGAAGTTCAAGACCTTTGGCTGCGGCAGCGCCATCGCATCCTCGAGCCTGGCCACCGAGTGGCTCAAGGGCAAGACCGTCGACGAGGCGGCCAAGATCAAGAACACCGACATCGTCAACGAGCTGAAGCTGCCGCCGGTGAAGATCCACTGCTCGGTCCTGGCCGAGGACGCCATCAAGGCGGCGCTCGCGGACTACAAAGAAAAGAGCGCGACCACGGCGGTCGCGGCAGCATCGAAATAGCGGGAGGGAGCGAGGGATGGCGCTCAGTCTGTCCGAGGCGGCGAAGAAGCAGGTGAAGCAGCTCAAGGAGGCCCAGAACCTCCCGGAGACGGTCTTTCTGCGCATGGGGGTGAAGGGCGGAGGGTGCTCGGGAATGTCGTACCTCCTCGAGTTCGACAGCGAGAAGGGACCGCACGACAAGGAGTTCGACCTCGATGGCGTCAAGGTCGTCGTCGACAAGAAGAGCTACCTCTATCTGAACGGCACCACCCTCGATTACGTCACGCAGGGACTGACGGGTGGCTTCACGTTCGTCAATCCCCAGGCGAAGTCGAGCTGTGGCTGCGGGACGTCGTTCTCGGCGTAAGCCGGGCCCCGCGCGCACCACGTGAACGGGCCCGGGCGAGGGCCCGTTCTGGTTTCGGAGGGCGAGTGAATTACTTCGAGGTGTTCCAGCTGCCGCGGCGGCTCGTCATCGATGGCGACGAGTTGCAGCGGCGCTTCTATGCCCTGGCGCGGCGCACGCACCCCGACTTCCATCAGGCGGCGCCGCCGGCGGAGCGGGCGGCCGTGGAAGAGCGCGCCGCCCTCGTGAACGCTGCCTACCGGACGCTGCGCGACCCGATCGCCCGCGCCGACTACCTCGTGCGGCTCGAGGAGGGCCGCGCCACTCGAGAAGGCGCCGCCGCCCGTCCGAAAGCGCCGCCCGCGCTCCTTGCCGAGATGTTCGAGATCCAGGAGGCGCTCGCCGAGGCGAAGGCCGCTCCGCTCGACCACGCCGCCCGCGCCACGCTGGTGGAGCAGCGCGACCGCCTCCTGGACCGCTGCGCCGGGGAGGAGAGGCGTCTGCGCGGGCCGCTGGCCGAGCGCTGGGACGCCGCGTCGGAGGCGGAGCGGCCGGCCGCGCTGTCCGCGCTGAAGGAGGCACTGGCCGCGCGCGCGTATCTCCGGACGGTGATCACCGATCTGGCGGAAGCCCTGGGAGAGGAGGAGTCGGGTGTCGCGCATCATCGGCATTGACCTCGGCACCACCAACAGCCTGGTGGCCTACGTCGACGAGGCGTCCGGTCTCCCGCGGGTGATCCCAGACGCCGAGGGGCGCCGGCTCCTGCCGTCCATCGTGGCCTTCACGCCGGACGGCTTGATCGTCGGCGAGGGCGCACGGCGCCAGCTCGCGCGCCGGTCGGCCGACACCGTCTACTCGGTGAAGCGGCTGATGGGTCGCGACTACGAGGACATCAAGGGCGAGCTGCCCTATCTCCCGTTCCAGGTCGTGCCCGCGGAAGGCACGGTGAAGCTGCGTGTTGGGGGGCGCGAGATCACGCCGCCCGAGGTGTCGGCGGCCGTGCTGAAGGCGCTGAAGGAGCGCGCGGAACGCCACTTCGGGGAGCCCGTCGACAAGGCCGTGATCACCGTGCCGGCCTACTTCAACGACGCGCAGCGACAGGCGACGCGCGATGCCGGCCGCATCGCCGGCCTGGACGTCGTCCGCATCGTCAACGAGCCCACCGCCGCCTCGCTCGCCTACGGTCTCCAGCGGCTCGAGGCGGGAGTGATCGCCGTCTATGATCTCGGCGGCGGCACCTTCGATGTGTCGATTCTGCGCGTGAAGGATGGCGTGTTCGAGGTGCTGGCCACGAACGGCGACACGCATCTGGGGGGTGATGACTTCGATCGCGTGCTGCTCCTGTGGCTTCTCGAGGACATCCAGTCACGGCATCACGCGGAGCTCGCGCGCGATTGTGTCGAGCTCGCCCGCGACCCCGAGCTGATGCAGGAGCTGCGGCTGGCCGCGGAGGCCGCCAAGATCCGGCTATCGGCCGAGGAGCGGACCACCCTCACGCTGCCGCTACCCGGTTTCACCTACCGCCGCGACCTCACGCGCACGGAGATCGAGCGGCTGCTCGAGCCGCTCGTCGGCCGGACGCTCGGGCCGTGCCGTCGCGCGCTGGCCGACGCCGGCCTGTCCGCAGCCGACATCGAGCAGGTGGTGCTGGTGGGCGGCTCGACCCGCGTGCCGCTCGTGCGCCGCCGGGTGCAGGAGCTCTTCGGGCGCCCGCCGCACAGTCAGCTCAACCCCGACGAGGTGGTCGCGCTCGGCGCGGCCGTTCAGGCGCAGATCCTGGCCGGCGGCATCACGGACATGCTTCTGCTCGACGTCACCCCGCTGTCGCTCGGCATCGAGTCGCTGGGCGGGATCGTCAACGTCCTCATCCCACGAAATACGACGGTGCCCACGAGCGCGCGCGAGATGTTCACGACCTCCGTCGACGGGCAGACGCTCGTCGACCTGCACGTGGTCCAGGGCGAGCGCGAGCTGGTCAAGGACTGCCGGTCACTCGGTCGCTTCGAGCTGCGCATCGATCCGATGCCGGCCGGCATGCCGAAGATCGAGGTGACCTTCCTCATCGATGCGAACGGAATATTGCAGGTGCAGGCCCAGGAGCAGCGGACGGGCAAGGCGGCCGCGATCGAGGTCAAGCCGACCTACGGACTGAGCGAGACCGACATCGAGCGGATGATCGAGGAGTCGTTCACCTATGCCGAGGCCGACGTCGAGACGCGCATGCTGATCGAGGCACGCAACGAGGCCGACACCGTGCTGACCCACGCCGGGCGCGCGCTGCGCCAGGGCGCGGAGCTGGTGACGCCGGCCGAGCGCGCCTCCATCGAGACGGCGGTGGCGGGGCTGCGCGCCGCCCGCGACAGCGACGATCGGGATCGGATCCACGAGGCGACCACGGCCGTCAATCGCGCCACCGAGCATCTGGCCGAGGTCATGATGGACGCGGCCCTGAAGGGCGCGCTTGGCAGCAAGCGGGCCACCGAGATCTTGAAGGAGCCCGAGTGATGGCCACGCACCGCGTGACGTTCCTGCCCCTCAACAAGACGATCGAGGTCGACGACAGCCGGTATCCGCTGGCCGATCACGGCAAGCCCGGCTCGCTCCTCGATATCGCGCTCGCGAACGGTATCGAGCTGGAGCACAACTGTGGTGGCTCGTGCGCCTGCACGACGTGTCATGTGATCGTCCGGGAAGGGGCCGAGAACCTGTCCGAGATGGCCGAGGACGAGGAGGATCGCCTCGACATGGCCGAGGGGCTGACCATCCACTCGCGGCTCGGATGCCAGGCGGTGGTGCAGGGCGACGTCATCGTGGAGATCCCCGCGTGATGCAGTGGCGGGACTCCGAGGACATCGGCATCGCGCTCAGCGAGAAATTCCCCGACGTGGATCCGCTCACGGTGCGATTCACCGATCTACACCGTTACGTGACCGAGCTGCCGGGCTTTGCCGACGATGCCAAGGCGTCGAACGAGAAGATCCTGGAAGCGATCCAGATGGCGTGGCTCGATGAGTATCGGAATCGCTAGCGCCGGCGGGGGGCGCCGCTCACCAGGTGATCACCTGATCCGCCTGGAACACCGCCTGCAGCAGCGCGTCCCACGACAGGTCCTCCGGGACCCGCCGGACGACGGTGCCGGCGGGAAGGCTCGGAATCACCGCGCCGTGGAGGGCGACCACGGTCACCGTGTCGCCGGCGGCAAGCTGACGGGCGACGGTGGCGGCCGCCAGACCGCCCGGATCATCACCTTTGATGAGGTGCAGCGCCTGGGCCATCAGAAGACGAGGAACCGGCGGGCGGCGCGCACGAGATCGGTGATCCCCTCGCGTGTCACCGGGACGATGGAGTGGCCGTCGGCATTCCAGTCGGGATCGTCCGGGATGGAACCGGACTCGACGTGGAACGGCACGCCGAGGCGCTTCAGATTCTCGCGGAACTTGGCGATGTCGTCGCCGTCCACGAGATCGTCCGTGTCGGCGTCCAGCAGGTGGACGGCAGGGCCGGTGAGCACGAAGGTCACCGTGTTCTCT
>Ga0075430_100003406_pt1 | contig 13282 bp, 14 predicted proteins | sample RhiMetdeltSRZDD4_FD_75294 | JGI IMG/M metagenome (GOLD analysis project Ga0075430, IMG submission 75294) | Populus rhizosphere microbial communities from Tennessee, USA - Rhizosphere MetaG P. deltoides SRZDD4 | ecosystem: Host-associated > Plants > Roots > Rhizosphere > Soil | place: USA... | reverse complement strand
GTGGAAGGGAACCCTCGCGTGTTCGCGATCCACCGTCCCGGCAAGATGGGCCTCGGTACCGCCTATCTAGAAGGCTTCAAGTGGGCGTTGGAGCGAGAGTACGAGTACGTGTTCGAGATGGACGCGGACTTCTCGCACAATCCCGATCATCTTCCCGAGTTCCTCCGGCGTATCGTCGACGCCGATCTCGTCCTCGGATCGCGCTATCGGAACGGCCGCGTGACCGTGGTGAACTGGCCGATGTCGCGCCTGCTCCTGAGCTATGCCGCGAACATCTATGCGCGCGCCATAACCGGACTGCAGCTGTTCGATTCGACCGGCGGCTTCAAGTGCTTTCGCAGGAAAGTGCTCGAGGGGATCGATTTAAACGCTGTCAAATCAAACGGTTATGCGTTCCAGATCGAGATGAGCTTCAGGGCATGGAAGAAAGGGTTTCGGATCGCCGAGATTCCCATCGTGTTCGTCGATCGAACCGAGGGTGAGAGCAAGATGTCGAAGCGGATAGTGCGGGAGGCAGTGTGGATGGTATGGCGGCTTCGGTGGTGGGCGCTGACCGGGAAGGTGTGATGACGCGATACGGGCGCCATTTCTACAAGCTTTCCGGGTCCGGCAACGACTTCGTCTTCGTCGACGCGCGCACCGAGCCGGCTGGCGTCCTCGAGCAGCCGGCGACTGTCTGTGCCGTCTGCGCCAGGGCGACGGGCGTCGGCGCCGACGGCGTGGTATTCGTCGAACCGCCGCGGAACGCCGACGAGAAGTTTTCGATTCGCTACCTCAATCGCGACGGCTCGCTCGCTTTGCTGTGCGGGAACGCGTCGCTCTGCAGCGTGCGGGTCGCCGTCGAGCTGGGAATCGTCGGCGAGGGCGAGGAGTTCGTGTTCGGGACGGGGGCAGGGCCGGCCCGCGGGCGGTTCACCTCTGACGGGCCTGAGATCGACCTTCAGCCCCTCGGTGATCTCTCGGCCAGCACGAGCTTCGAGACTCGAGCTGGCGAGCAGCGCATAGGCTTCGCGATGGTGGGCGTTCCGCACGTCGTGATCCTGTGCGAGGACGTCGACTCCGTGGACATCGAGGGGCGCGGCCGTCCCATTCGATACGACCCTCGGCTCGCGGCGGGCGCCAACGTGAACTTCGTGTCCGCGAGACCCGATGGCAGCTGGACCATGCGTACGTATGAGCGCGGCGTCGAGGCTGAAACGCTCGCTTGCGGGACCGGATCGGTCGCTACGGCGGCATTGCTCGAGAAGTGGGGCCGATCTGGCTCGGCGACGACGATCTGGACGCGCTCTGGAATGCCGCTTCGCGTTCGGTTCCGAGAGACGCAAGCAGGCGTCGTGACACCGTCGTTGAACGGTGAAGGGCGGATCGTTTTCCGCGGCGAGCTCGCGAGCTAGGCGGTAGTGTGGAGGAAGTTTCCCACAGGTTCCAACGTGGGTGAGTTTACATAATACATATTATAAGCAGTACCCGCGAAGGCAGAAAAGGGCGGGCGGAGGATCGGAGCCCGCCGCCCGCTAGCTAAAGCCTGGCCACGTAGCTACTTGGTCACGGGGGTCGCTACCAGCTCACCATATCGAACTTTCGCCTCGGCGGCGAACGTCGATTCGTTGTCCGTCGCAAGCGCCAACCAGATCTTGGCGGCCTCAGCCTTGTTGCCCGCCGACGCGAGCGCCCGCGCCGCGTCCGCCATGTAACGGTCCTTCGCAATCTTGGCGTCAGCGATGTTCGCCGCCGCGCGGTACCGCTCGGCCGCCTGAGCATACTCTTTCTTCTGCTCGAGCCCGGCCCCCTTGAGGGCCTCGAATGCAGCCTCGTCGGTACTCGCTGCGTCTCCGTCGGTGAGGACCTTGAGACCGCTGTCGGCCTTGCCCTGCTCATAGTATGCCTGGGCGAGCAGCATCGTGGCCTGGCTGCCGGCCGAGCTGCCGCCAAACCGGGAGATCACCCGTCGGAGATCCGTTTGAGCAAGCGGCAGGTTGCCCTGAGCATAGCTCTGCCGGGCCGTGTTCAGCGCGGCTTCTGCCTGGTCCGCCTGGCTGTTCTGGTACTGCCTCAGCACGAACCAGCCGATGACTACCACGGCCGCGACCGCCACGGCGATTCCGATCGGCTTCCCATTTTCGCGGGCCCAATCCATCGCTGACTCCGCATGGTCGTCCAATGCGGGTCCAGCGGCTGCTCCAGTCTTCGTCATTGATCTCGAGGTGTGGTGATTGCCGTTCGGCGTTGCTCGCCAATGCCCCTGGCGTGACTCGAACACGCGACCAACGGTTTAGGAAACCGCTGCTCTATCCATCTGAGCTACAGGGGCGTAGCTGACGGGTGCGGTCGCCAAGGGCCGCGGACCGCGGCGCCCGCCCTTTGGCCAGACCGACAAAACTATTGGAGGGCTTGGTTCTACGAAAGCCGTACGGTCGCGGCAACTTGGCCGTCGCGGGCCGGATCCGCCTCGCCGATCAATACGTCAGCACCGACTCGAGTCGTCGCCCTGGAAGACGATCGGCACCCCGGAGGAAGGAGAGCGCGATCAGAAAGCTGCAGCCGGCGACGGTGCCGCCGACGCTCTCGATCAGCTCACAGGCCGCTGCCGCGGTTCCCCCGGTCGCCAACACGTCGTCGACGACGAGCACACGCCCGCCTGCCGTGCACGCGTCGGCATGCACCTCGAGCGAGTCCGTGCCGTACTCCAGCGCGTAGGTGACGCTTCGGCGTTCGTAAGGCAGCTTGCCGACCTTGCGGATCGGCACGAGCCCCGCGCCGAGCGCCGTCGCGATTGGCCCGGCGAGCATGAACCCGCGGCTCTCGACCGCAGCGACGATATCGATCCGCTGATCCCGGAACGGCGCGGCCATGGTGTCGCAGGCCGATCGGAACAAGCGTGCGTCGGCGAGAAGCGGAGTGATGTCCTTGAATACGATGCCCGGCTTGGGAAAGTCCGGCACATCGCGAATCGCGAGACGCAGAGCGTCGATGCCCGGCGCGGGCGCGTTGCTGGCGGTGGGCACGCTACCTCATGACGGTGAACGGTCGCGGGAGGTCGTCGAGTCCATCCACGGCTAGCTCCGCGATGTGATCGACTCGTGCTCCAGGGGGGCCGGCCCGGGCTGCCGCGACAAGCGCGGCGATCGCGCCGTCAGGACCGGCCGCTGCGATCTCGACGCGTCCATCGTCGCGGTTTCTGACCCACCCGGCGAGACCGGCGCGGCGGGCTGCTTCGCGCACGAACCACCGGAAACCGACCCCCTGCACCTTCCCGATCACCTCGAGATGAACCGTCGCCACCCTTCCTCAGCGGCTGCTCGACCCTCCCAGGAGTGCGGCGAGCACCGACGCGAGCACTGCCGCATCGGACGCTTCCGCAGCAACGGACGAGACGTCAATCTCGCCGCTCCTGACGCGGTCCGCCAGCCGATCGAGGGCGGCCGACACGCGTATCCCCGCTGCCGGCACCACCTCAGCCGCTGGCTCAGCGGCTTCCATCCCTGCCGCTTCCACCCCTCCGGCTTCCACCTCGCCGGTTTGTGCCACCACGTTGATCTCTGAACCCGCCGGGTCAGCCTGCGCGGCAAATGCCTCGGGTCGGTCGAGCGACGGTTCCACCGTTCCGTGTGCAGCCACCGATTCGTCGTCGGTCGACGCCGTCGGGCTCGCGACGTGTGCGATCGCGCTGATGCTCGACGGCGTCGGAATGTACGGCGCGTACTCGGCGAGGAGCGGATCAGGCCATTGGGCGTTCTCGTCGTCGACGACGCCAGCGTCGGCGTCCGGCGCCATCGTCTCGCTGTCGGCGGCGGCGGGCAGCTCGAGCGCATTGGAGGTCTCGAGATGCGTCGGCTGCATCGAGTCGCTGGCCGTCGGCGCAGCCACCACCGGTTCGGGGTCGTCTGCCAACCACGGCGGCATTGCGATCTCCCCCGCCGCCGGCTCGGGCCACGATGGCGCGACGACGCTCTCGTCACCGGGCGAGGCCGGAGCCGCGGGGGCGTCCACCGCTTGCTCCGGAGCGGCGGTGATCTCCTCCGTCCACCGATGCGGACCGTCGAGCCCACCGCCTAACGAGAGCTCGTCGAGCGGGGAAGCGACGACGCCATCCGGCGCTGGCGCGATGTGATCGGTGGTCGATGCGTCCCACACCGACTCGAACGCGTCGAATGCGTCGATCGCGACCGTCTCGCTGGTCATGGGGCGGACCGTTGGGCTCGCGATCGGCGTCCGTGAGGTGGCGATACTGTCCCTCTCGGCCGTCGGATTCGACGCGACCGGGACTGTGAGATCCTTGGCGGGCGCGGCGAACGTCGGCGCGAGTGTCGATTCGGCAATAGCGGCCGCGGGCGGGCTGTCGTGCGCAACCCTCGGTGCATCGAGCGGTGCGGGCACCGGCGCCGCATCGACAGCAACGGCGGCCGCGCGGTCGGGAGCTGTGCCTAACGACGGGCGCTCGGGTGGCACCGGCGGCGCGAACGCGGCCGGACGTGGACGATCGTTGGGCGCTGGCGGCCGGAGGAGCGGCCGCGAGCCCGGGGATGCGCCAGCGGGCCCTACGAACGGACGAACAGCGCGACGTGCCGCCGCGGGTTTGGTGTCTTCGTTCTTCTGCTCGGCCATCCGGCGCTCCCGACTCTGGTACGCGTGAAGCAGCATGGCACCCGGGAATCACCTCATGGTTGCCACCCGTGGGTGCCCAAGAGCGGGACGAATCTGACGGGCGCTATGTCACGCCGCGTGACCACGCCGTCACGCCGCTGGAAGCTCACGAGGAGCTGCTCATCCTTTCCGCCCAGCGGAATGAGCAGCGTGCCGCCTTCCGCCAGCTGATCGAGCAGCGGCGCGGGTACATCTGGTGATCCGGCACTGACGAGAATGGCATCGTAGGGCGCATACTCGCGCCAGCCGATGGTCCCATCGCCGAGCAACATTGAGACATTGCGCACATCGAGCTGGCGAAGAATGTCACGCGCTTTCTCGTACAGCGCAGGCACGCGCTCGATCGAAAACACCTGTGCCGCGAGCTGCGCGAGCAGCGCGGTTTGATAGCCGGTTCCGGTCCCGACCTCCAGCACGCGCTCGTTGCCACCCAGTCGCAGCAGCTCGAGATAGCGTGCGTGGACGGACGGCTGCGAGATCGTCTGGCCGTTTCCGATGGGCAACGCCGAGTCTTCATAGGCGCGGTGCCGGACACCCGTCGGCACGAACATATGCCTCGGCGTGAGGTCCACCGCACGCAGGACTGCGAGATCGCGAATCCCGCTCGACTGCAGCGTCTCCACGAGGCGCCGCCGCGCCCCGCGAAATTCCGGACCTACAGTTCCCGCCACCAGGTCTCCGCCGCTTCCAGCATGTCGCGGTGTGTGAGGTCGAGATGCAATGGGGTCACCGAGACGTAGCCCTCGTCGACCGCGCGAAAATCCGATCCCGCCGCGCTCGCCTCCCAGTTGATTGAACCGCCGCCGATCCAGTAGATCTTGCGCCCCCACGGGTCTTCCATCGGCCGAAGCGAGTCGGAGTACACACGTCGACCGAGACGCGTGAGACGGACGCCGCGAATCTCCCGCGCATGCAGCGGCGGAAGATTCACGTTGAGCAGCGTATGGTCCGGGAACTTCGGGAGCGACGTCAGGTGCGCGAGGAGCGGCGTCAGCACTTCGACCTGCCCATCGAGGAGCGACACATCGGCTCGCAGGTCGCCGCCGGCAAACGAGATCGCAATCGATGGGATACCAAGTGCGAGCCCTTCCATCGCCGCCGCTACCGTGCCGGAGTACAGTACGTCCTCGCCCATGTTCTGCCCATGGTTGATGCCGCTCAGTACGAAATCGGGCCGCTCGGTCATCAGCGCCTCGACCGCCAGCATCACGCAGTCCGTAGGCGTGCCATCGACCTGGTATCGTCGCTCGCCGCGCTTGACGGGACGCAACGGGTGATGGAGCGTGAGCGAGTGGCTCGTCGCGCTCTGCTCCCGATCGGGCGCCACCACAGTGATCTCGCCCAGCGGCTCCGCCGCCCGCACCAGGCACTCGAGCCCATAAGCGAGGAATCCGTCATCGTTCGTGCAGAGGAGCCGCATCAGAGCGCCATTCCCATGTTGAACCGCCACAACGTCCCGATGATTCGTGCCGAATCGCGCAGCGGCCGAAAGTGGCTCGGAACCGGCACGTCGTACCGCGTTGGAATCGGGACGAAGCCGACCCGATAACCGCGTCGCGCCGCGAGGATGAGGAACTCCGTCTCATACTCGTACCGGTCGCCGCGCGGATCGATGGAGCGAACCAGCGGAGCCCGTATCGCGCGATATCCGCTCTGCGCGTCCGCGATGGGTTGACCGATGCACCGTGCGACCGCCGCCGCCGACAGAGCATTCGTTAGGCGCCGGGCAGCCGGCATTGTCCCGGCGGCGCGGTCGCGTGCACCGATCGCCAGGTCGGCACCGCGGGTGGCATCGACCAGCGCACCCGCATACGATGGATCGTGCTGGCCGTCGGCGTCGATCGTCACGACCACGTCAGCGCCACGGTCGAGCGCGATCCCGAATCCCGCACGAAGCGCGGCTCCCTTGCCGCGGTTTCGAGGAAAGCGGACCACGGCGTCCCCGACACGTTGAGCAACGTCAGGCGTGTCGTCGCGCGAGCCGTCGTCGACGATCACGACAAACGCCTCGGCGAGCGACGCCCGGAGGCCGCCAACGACCTCACCGAGCGCCGCGGCTGCGTTGAGCGCCGGGATGACGCACGACACACGCGGCGGCGTCACGGGGTGGGCGGCTCCTCGTGTCGGCCGCTCGGCGGCTCACCATCCGGTGCTTCGCTACCATCGAGCATTCTCACGATGCTCTGCAGCTGCCGCTCGAGGTCGCGAATCATCTGGACGTCGAGTGCGGCTCGGGCTTCCGTGCGGAGCGAGCCGGCGCGCCGCTGCTCCTCGATGCGCTGCCGCGCTCCATCGATCGTGTATTTCTCGGTGTACAGGAGATGCTTCACCAGCATGATCAGCTCGACCTCGCGACGCTGGTACACTCTGTTGCCTGAGCGATTCTTCGCGGGATTGAGGAAGCGAAACTGACTTTCCCAATAACGCAGGACGTGTGGCTTGAGGTCGGTCAGGCCGCACACGTCGCCAATGGAGAAGAACTCCTGAACCGGCTCGTCTTTCGTCGCCATCAGTCCTGCTCCGCCCGCAGCTCGCGGGTCATCAGTTCCGCGATCGCCAGCCGCGGGGCCTGGGCCTCGAAGAGAATGCGATGCACTGCTCGAACGATAGGCATGTCGACTCCCTGCCGCTCCGCCAACGCGTGCGCGCTGATCGTGTTGAGCACTCCTTCCGCCACGGTGTCCTTCCCTTCGAGCGCCTGCTCGAGCGTTTTGCCGTTGCCGACCTCGATGCCGAGCGCACGGTTGCGACTCAGCGCGCCCGTACACGTGAGCACGAGATCCCCGAGTCCAGCGAGTCCCGCAAACGTCGCCTGATTCGCACCCAGCGAGACGCCGAGTCGGGTCATCTCGGCGAGCCCGCGCGTTATGAGTGCTGCCCGCGAGTTGAAGCCGAGGCCGAGTCCTTCGGCGATTCCGGTCGCGACGGCCATCACGTTCTTCAACGCGCCGCCGAGCTCCACGCCCGTCACGTCGTCGTGCGTATAGACGCGGAAGACGTCGGAGCTGAGCGCTCGCTGGACGCGTTCGGCCGCCAGCGCATCGATCGATGCGGCGACCACTGCTGTCGGTTGGCCGTTCGCGACTTCCATTGCGAAGCTGGGGCCGGAGAGCGCGACGACAGGATGGCCTGGGACCACCTCTGCCACCACATCCGTCATGATCTCCAGCGACTCTCGTTCTATTCCCTTACTGGCGACGACGAGCACAGCACCGCGCTTCACTGCCCCGGCTCCGCTCGCTGCCACGTCCCTGAGTGCGTGCGACGGCGCGACGTACGTGACGATGTCGGCATCGGCCAACGCGTCATCGATGTCGTCCGTGGCGCGCACGCGGTCACCAACACAAACGCCAGGCAGGAAGCGCCGATTCTCGCGCACGTCGTTGATGGATTCCACAACGTCCGGTTCGCGCGCCCAGAGCCGCACACCATGGCCGTTCGCGGCGAGGAGGTTCGCCAGCGCGGTGCCCCAGGCGCCCGCCCCCACGACGGCGCACTTCACGCTCGTGGTCCCCCCGGCTGATCGTCGGGCAGTGCGTCGGAGGGAACGCCCTTCGAATCCGCCGCGGGAGGCGTCGACTTTCGCCCGAACCGCGGCTCCTCACCGCGCCGTAGCCGACCGATGTTCGCGCGATGCGTCCAGAAGACGAACGCCGCGACGGCCAGACTCACTGGAAAGAGCGGGGACCTGGCACCCACGAGGATCACGATCGCCAGTGGCAACGCGGCGGCGCCGGCGAGCGACGCGAGTGACATGTAGCCGCTCACGATGAGCACGACGAACCACACGACCAAGGTGACCCCGATGGCGGCTGGGGCGAGCGCGCCGAACACACCCGACGCGGTCGCGACGCCCTTCCCGCCCCCCTTCCACAACAGGAATATCGGCCTAACGTGGCCGGCGATCGCCGCGATGCCGAACGCGATGGCCCACGCTGTTGCGGCGTCGCCGGTCAGCCCGGCCAGCCGCGGAAACCAGAGCACTGGTACCGCACCCTTCGCGGCATCGAACAGCAGCACCGCGATCGCCACTGGTGCCCCGAGCACCCGGTACACGTTCGTCGCGCCGAGGTTGCCGGAGCCGTGCTGTCGGAGGTCGATGCCTCGCGTGACCTTGCCAGCGATGTATGCTGCCGGGATCGATCCCGCCAAATAGGCGAGCACGAGGCCCAGGTACGCAGACACTACGCGGCGCGGCGCCGAAGAACGATACGCAACGGATTCCCGGTGAACCCCCACGCCTCTCTGAACCCGTTGTGGAGGTACCGGACGTAATGCTCGGCGAGCAGCTCGGGATGGTTTCCGAAGACGGCGATCGTCGGCGGCGCCACCTCGACCTGCGTCGCGTACATCAGCTTGATCTCTCGTCCCGCAGCCTGCGGAGGCTGGCGGCGCGCAACGAGCGCTTCGAGCGTGGTGTTGACCTGCGAAGTCGTGATGCGCTTCGAGCGCTCGGCATCGACCGTGACGATCTCATCCAGCACACGGCTCACCCGCTGCCCGGTCTTCGCCGACGTGAACAGGAATGGAACGAACGCGAAGAACGGCACCCGCTCGGCCGCTTCCTTCTCGAACTTCGCGGCCGTCTTGTCGTCCTTGTCCTTCAGGTCCCACTTGTTCACGATCACGATCAGGCCACGCCCGGCCTCCCAGGCAAGGTTGGCGATCTTGAGGTCCTGATTGTGAATACCTTCGACGGCGTCGATCATCAGCAGACAGATATCGGCACGCTCGATCGCACGGCGGGTTCGGAGCGCAGAATAGAACTCGACGCCGTCGTCGACTCTGGACTGACGTCGCAGGCCGGCCGTGTCGACGAACACGATCGTTCGATCGTGATATCGCATTGGCGTGTCGATCGCATCGCGCGTCGTTCCCGCGACTTCCGAGACCACCAGCCGGTTCTCACCGAGCAGGCGATTGACGAACGAGGACTTGCCCACGTTAGGCCGGCCGACGACCGCCACTCGCAACGCGTCCTGAGCCTCAGGCGGCGCCTCGGGAATACGGTCGACGAGAATGTCGAGCAGGTCGCCGGAGTTCTTGCCATTGATCGCCGACACCGGGATCGGTTCTCCGGCGCCAAGCCGGTAGAACTCGTAATAATCGGTCGATCGGGGATCATCCGCCTTGTTCGCAACGAGCAGCCACGGCTTCTCCGCTTCGCGCAACATGTCCACGACGCGCGCATCCATCGGGTGGACGCCCACCTTCGCGTCGACGACGAGCAAGAGGAGATCGGCCTCGGCGATCGCCTGGTCGACCTGCTTGCGAATCTCGAGATCCATGGGCGCGCGCGGGTCTTCCGTGACGCCCCCCGTGTCGACGAGCCAGAACGACCGGCCGTTCCAGTCTGCCTCGGCGAAATGCCGGTCACGTGTCGTGCCTGCCTCGTCGCTCACGATGGCCGCCTGGCCACCGACGATGCGATTGAACAACGCCGACTTGCCGACGTTAGGCCTGCCGACGAGTGCTACTACAGGAACGTTCATGCGGCGCGTACCCCCTGCCCTTCGAGAGAGAGCACGTCAATGAAGTCGTAGGACGGATACACGGGCATCGGCAGCGCCTCGCGCACCGTGATGAACCGCTCGTCGTCGAGGAACAGCCCGTTGTCGTTGATCGTCTCGGCCGGGATGAGCGCGAGATCGAGGTCGTTCCGGCCGTCGAGCGCGCGGCGGATATCCGCTCCGACCAGGAGACCGGCCGTCGTCGTGGTCGGTCCGAACAGCGAATTCGTCGTCGGGATGAGAACGAATTCCGCTCCGGTCGATTGTCGCAGCTGCGTCAGCAGCTCGGGCATCAGCGGCGCCATGGATGTACCGGTCACGACGCCAATGCGTCGCCCGTCGAGTCGCGGAAGGTCGGGCAGCCCGGCGCGAACGCGCTCACGGAGCGATGTGACCGCGCCGACTCCGTTCTCGATCTGTGCGAAGTCACCGTAGTGGTCCGCGTCCGGCAGCTCGACTCCCGCAAGGAGGTACAGCTCATCCGATGCGAAGACCCACGGCTCCCCACGCTCCGCGTGTGCGAGCTGTGCCCAGCGGTCGACCACGGCCAACAACCCCCGTGCCCGATCGGCGCCCATCGATTCGCCGCTATACAGGTGGGAGAACTGCGTGAGACCGACGGGCACCACCGCGACCGATATGACGGCGTCGCCAAGGTTCCAAAGATCCGTCAGCGATTGCTCGAGCACGTCACCATCATTGAGCCCGGGCACGATGACCATCTGGCAATGGAACTGAATGCCGTGCTCGGCGAGTCGTGTCAGTTGCTCGACGATGTTCGGGACCTTCGGATTGTTGAGCAGCACTCGCCGCGCCTCCCAGGGCGTGGCGTGGACCGACACGTAGAGCGGCGAGAGCCGATACTCGATGATTCGCTGCTCATCGCGCTCCTTCATGTTCGAGAGCGTCGCGAAGTTGCCGTAGGCGAACGACAGCCGGTAGTCGTCGTCGCGGATGTAGAGATTCTTGCGAAGCCCCTTCGGCAGCCCCTCGATGAAGCAAAACTCGCATCGGTTGGCGCACCGCCGGACGGTCGGTGGCTCGAGCTCGACGCCGAGTCCCTCGCCCTCCGGACGCTCGATCTCGTAGACGATCTCCTCGCCATCGGGAAGCTTCGCTTCGATGACGAGGTCGTCGTCAGCCGTGAGAAACTCCCAGTCGAGGAAGTCCCCGAGGGCGCGCCCGTTGACCGCAACCAGCTCGGTCCCGGGAATCATGCCTATTTCATCAGCGATGCTGCCGCCAGCAACGCGAGCCACTCGCACCATGAACGCTCACCACGAAAAGGGATGACGCGGTCGATGCGTTCCCTGGATCTGCTCGATCGATTCCGGCGTCGCCGGAAAGGCTCACCTATTTTAGCACCTCTCGACGTCGAAAACAATTGGACATAATCACTTCGGCCGCGCACTTGAAGCTTGATTCGAGGGCATCGCGTGGACTCGGCTCGACGAAACGAGCGCCGATCACTGTGTGGTCGGCGCTCGTTTTCACAGGCTCGTTGCGATGGTCTCTACTTGTCGATCGGCGCGTATTTGAACGCTGCGATGCCTTCCTTCTCCACCGTAATGCGGAACGGTTTCGAGGTCTTGGGATCGACGGCCCCGACCGTTGCTTCCTGGGTCGCTACCGTGTTTCCCGTGGCGTCGAGGAAATCGACCTTCAGCGTGTAGGTCTTCGCCGCGGGCGACAGGTTTTCGATGCTGCCGCCGAGCGTGTGCTTGGCGCCCTCGTGGCTGAACAAGTTGAACGTCACCTTGGCCGTCGGCTCGCTGAACAGCTTGAAGTACTTCAGTACCGAGTCGTTCAGAACCTTTTTCGCCGCGGCGACCTTCTCGGCCTTCGCCTTTTCCTGGTAGTAGTTCACGAACACCCGGTAGTTCTCCGGGTTGTTCGGGTCCACTGTGACGAGGCGCTCCATGACGGGAGGCATCTTGTCGAGCTGCCCGCTCTGCAGGTACGTCACGGACAGATTGAAGAGCGCGTCGCGGTAGAACGGGTTTTTCTTGAGGCCAGCTTCGAACAGCTGAGCCGACTCCTTGCTCTTCTCTGCACGCGCCGCGTTCACGCCAGCCTCGAACAGCTGCATGTCACTGTACTGGTCCGGCGCCGCGAGCATGTCCGCGTAGATCTTGTTCGCACTCGCGCTGTCGCCGGCCATGATCTGGGCACGGGCAAGGCCAGACTGCGCACCGCCATCACCCGGGTAGTCCTTGAGGTAGGCCTGATAGGCCTCGGCGGCCTGCTTCGCCAGCTCGACCTTCTTCGCTCCCTCGGCAGTCTCCGCGGACGCCGCGAGCAGCTGGGCGATGTTCATCATCACCTGCTTCTTCTCGTCGGCGTACGCCGTATCGGTGCCGATGGCCACGAGCATCTTCTTGAACGCGTCGACGGCGCCTGGAATGTCTTCCCTCGCCTGCGCCGCGTTACCGATCACGTTGTATGCAACCGGCGACTTGGGATAGATGATCAGCGCGCGGTTGGCCGCCGCGACGGCCGAGTCCACCTGCTTCGCGTTGTAGAGATTCACCGCCTGGTTGACCAGCGGCACGTATTGAACGCGCCGGTACTGCTCGGTCTCGACCTCACACTGCGGCATCGCCTGTTCGACGGCATCGAACGCCGAATCGGCCGCGAGCAGGAGGTCGATCGGCTCCTGCGGGTTACCGGTGTAGCCGATCGCGCCCTTCGTCGTCACGGTCGGCTGGTCCGGGATCGCCGAGAACGTGACGAGTGCGCGGCCAAGCAGCCAGTTGCGGCCGACCTGGTTCGCGTTCGCCTGCGGGGACGTCACCAGACCCATCGCCTTGAGCAGCTGCTTCTTCTTCTCCTCGGGCTTGCCGATGAGGCCCGATGTGACCAGCGCATCGCGCGCTTCCTTCAGCTGCTTTGGCTTTCCGTCGTCGATCTCGCATTTGGCCTGTGCGCCCGCCAGCGCGGGTACCAGCGACGCAGCGAGCGCCACGGACATGAACGTCTTTCGGTCCATCGTCACCTTCTCCTGGGTGGAGCGAGACGCCACGAGCGCCGCGCATTCTGTGATCCTACCCTGCTTCGGCTACGCCCGTTCCGTCGCGGCGCGGGCGAGTGCGGTGATCTCCTGCAGCGAACGCCCGGTCGCCTCGGCG
>Ga0075430_100003401_pt1 | contig 13294 bp, 10 predicted proteins | sample RhiMetdeltSRZDD4_FD_75294 | JGI IMG/M metagenome (GOLD analysis project Ga0075430, IMG submission 75294) | Populus rhizosphere microbial communities from Tennessee, USA - Rhizosphere MetaG P. deltoides SRZDD4 | ecosystem: Host-associated > Plants > Roots > Rhizosphere > Soil | place: USA... | reverse complement strand
ACGGCCTCGCGGTTGCTGCCGAGCCTCGAGTGGGCCAACCCGAGGCTGTGATGCATCGCCGCCTGCGCGCGTTCGTCCCCGCCGCGCCGGGCCGCGGTCAGTCCGGCGGACGCGACCTCGAACCACTCACGGCGGTGCAGGCGCAGGTTGAACAGGCCACGCAGCCCATCGGCGAGCTGCCAGGCAACCGGGTACGGCCCGCACTCGGCGGCGTGGTTGACGCTCGCGGCGAGGTTGGCCAGCTCGACCTCGAGCCACGCGAGCGCGTCGCTGTCGGCGGTGAAGACGCCATCCGTTCCCCGTCCGTTGCTCGGGTGGGGAAGGCGCAGGCTGTCCGGGTACAACCGGCGGGCCGCGGCGTCGACCATCCACAGTCGCCAGTCGAGCAGGCGGGCCAGGACGTCCTCCCGGTCGGCGGCGGTCTCGTCCTCGGCCGCGCGTTCGGCGGCGTACAGCCGCAGGAGGTCGTGCATCTGGTACCGGCCGGTGGTCCGCTGGTCGAGCAGGTGCGCGGCGAAGAGGGTGTCGAGAAGCCGGCCGGAATCCGAGCTGCCGGAGTCGATGATCCGAGCCGCGGCGTCCGCGGTGACATCCGAACCGGGCACGATCCCGAGCCGGCGGAACAGGCGTCGGGCATCGTCGTCGAGCGTGTCGTACGACAGGTCGAAGGCTCGGCGTACCCCCGTGTGGTTGTCGTCCTCGGCCCGCAGCCCGGCGAGCGGGTTGCCGTCGGTGAGCCGGGCGACCAGCTCCGAGATCTGACCGTACGGTCCGGCGACGAGATGCGCGGCGGCGATGCGCAACGCCAACGGCAGATGACCGCACGCCCGCGCCAGCTCCTCGGCTCCGGCCGCGTCGCCCTCGATGCGTTCGTGGCCGAGGGTACGGGCCAGCAGTGCCCGGGACTCGTCGAGGTCGAGCACGTCGAGCGGTACGTGGTGGGCCCCGTCGCGAGCGACGAGGCCGGTCAGCCGGTGCCGGCTTGTCACGATGACCAGACAACCGGCGCTCGCCGGAAGCAGTGGCCGCACCTGTTCGGCGGAGCCGGCGTCGTCGAGCACGAGGAGCACCCGCTTGCCGGCCAACAGGCTCCGGTACAGCCGGGCCGAGTCGCTGGCGTCGGGCGGGACGCGTTCCGATGACGCACCCAGCGAACGCAGCAGCTGTTCGAGCGCCTCGCCCGCGGAGACCGGCCGACCCCCGGGATGGTGGCCGCGTAGGTCGAGGAACAGTTGGCCGTCCGTGAACTCGCCGGCGATCCGGTGCGCCCAGTGCAGCGCGAGAGCGGTCTTGCCCACCCCCGCCATGCCGTGGACCACGCAGATCGTCGGGGCGTTGGCCGCATCGGGATCGGTATCGGCGTACAGCGAACGCAGCTGCTCGAGTTCGGCGGCCCGCCCGGCGAAGCCCGGTACGTCGTGCGGCAGCTCGGCGGGCGAGACGGCGCTGGGGGCGACGGAGCCCGGCAGCCCCCTGCGGTGCACGTCGGCCTTCATCCACCGCTCGCGCCACCGCGACTCGTCGTGCCCGCAGGCGCGGGCGATGGCGAGTACGGTGTCGAGGCGGGGGAAGCGCCGGCCGCCGAGCGCGTCGTTCAACGTGCTGGCCGGACAGCCGGTGCGTTTGCCGAGCTGGCGGTAGCTCAGGCCGGCGGCGCGACGGAGTAGGTCGAGATCGGCGGCCATCCGCGCAGCCGAGTACGGCTGGCCGGACGCCGCCTCGTCACCAGGGTCGACCAGTGTCATCGTCGTCCGACTTCGTCCGAGTCCGCCCGAGAAGCCTATCGCCTCCACTGCCTCGAGAGTTAGACAGGGTCCGATATGGGGTGAGACATGGCGTACTTCGATGTCGATGTCGAGGCGGTGGCCGCAGCCGGCCGGCGTACCGCGGCCACCGCCGCCACCTGGGAGGCGTGGGCGAGCCGGACGGCCAACGTGCTGCGGAACTCGGCCGGCGAGGCCCAGGACAGTACAGTGACCGGCGCGCTCGAGGGCTACCTGTCCGGGCTGAACCCGACGATGCGAAGCCTCGCGAAGCAGGTCGATGCCCTGGGCGGCAACGCCGTGGCGGCGGCCCACACGGTGGCCAACAGCGATACCCACGCCGCGGCGCTGCTCAGCGGTGCCGGCCGGCGGACCGACGGTACGACCTCCGCGCTGCGGCGCCCCATCAACCCCTGAGGAGCAATCGATGGCAGACTTCGTCAACCTCAACGAGACCGGGGTGCTGACCCGGTCGGGTCAGGGCTACGGTGCCAACGCCGAAGACCAGAACGCGGAGTCGAACAACTTCCGCGGGCGGATGGATTCCTCGCAGCGCGGGCTCATCGGTGCCGCCGGGACCACCTTCACCGCGGTAGCCGACATCTCCGCCGGCAACCTCGTCCAACTCGCGAACCGGATCGTGGAGCAGGCCGTACGCGCGGTCCGCGCCGAGCGCACCCTCGTCACCGCCGACGGGGACGCCACCACCGCGCAGCAGGTCAGTGTGTCCAATGTGGAGCAACACGCCAGCGCCGTGAGCCGGCCCATCAACGTCTGATCCGGGAGGACGACATGGCACAGCTACGCGCCGAGTTCGCGACCATCGACCAACTGGCTGCCGACCAGGGCTCCCACGCGGGCAACATCGAGTCCCTGCGGGCCACGCTGCGCGCGCACGTGTCCACCGCACTGGACAACTTCGCCGGTGGCCTCGGCCAGGCCGAGCACACGGCCTGCATGGCAAAGGCCGACCAGCTCATCGACGAGTACATCGAGAACGTACGGACCTTCCAGTCCACGACCAACCGGGTCAACGACACGTTCCAGCACGGCGGCAGGCAGGCGCAGAACATCCTCGGGTCCGGGGCCTGATGCCCGCGCTGCAACCGTTCGACAGGCACCCGGCGGATCCGGGGTCGCTGGCCCAGCAGAGCGCGGCGCTCACGGACCAGGCGGCCCGCGTGGTCGACGCGAGTCGGCTGAGCCTGCAAGCGTTCCTGCCCGCCATCCAGAACTGGGACGGCATAGCCTCGGCCGAACTGCGGGCCGCGCCTCGGCCGGTACGCGAAAAGGCGTACGCGGTCAGCAGCTCCCTGTCCTGGGCGGCGACGGCGCTGCGGTTCTGGTCGGCGCGGGTGGCGGCGTTCAACCGGCGGGTCGACCAGATCCGGGCCGGCCTGGACGGCGGTCGGCAGGCCATCGCGACGGCGACCGGGCCGGACGGCGAACCGGCCGACGACGCCGACAAGGCGCAGGCTCTGCAGGCGTTGGAGGCGCGGGCCAGAAACCTGTGGTGGCTCGCCTACAACGCGGACATCGTGGCCGGTGCCAGTACCGCCGCCGGCATGCTCGCCGACGGCCCGACCCCGGGAAACGTCGCGGCCGCCCGGTCGGTGGGGCTGATCCCACCCGGCCAGCCGTGGAACCCGCTGGGACCGGTGCAGACCTCGCTCAACGGCTTCGACCCGTTCGAGATCCCGTTCCCGTTGGTACCGCTGACCGACTGCCCGCTCGACGACGACGATCTGCGCCGGATGGTCGACGGCGCCACGGACGGCGCCGCCCTGGCCAACGCGATGCAGCTGCCGTTCAAGGAGGGTCTGCTGCAGATGCTGGGCGGCGAGGTCGGCGACGTCGGCGTCGACGCGGCCAACGACAACCTCGGCACGTGTACCACGCCGATCGATCTGCCCCAGCCGCCGCCTCCACCGCCTCCGCCGCCGCCGAAGCCGGGCTTCTTCGAGGACCTGTGGAACGACGTCGAGCAGACCGCCGAGGACTTCGTCGATCAGCTACCCGACCCGACCAACCCGGACACCTGGCCGCGGCCGTTCCCCGACGCCCCGCCACTGCCGCCACCGATGCCGATCCCGGCGCCCTGAGCGGCCTGCTCCGCTGGTGCCAGCGCGGTCTGCACGAGCTGCGACGAACCCCCGCGGCCCGCGTAGACCGCGCGGCCCACCGGCAACCGCTGCGCGGCCACCCCGTTGACCAGCCGCCCTTCCATGCGGTCGCCGGAGAAGACGAAACCGGGGGCACTCACGTCGTTGAGCTGCTGGATGACCGGGTCGGCCAGCGCCCGGGCCAGCCCGCCGGTGCGGCGCGCCAGCACCAGATGCAGCCCGAGATCCCGGCCCTGTGGGAGGTAGTCGAGCAACGGCAGCAACGGGTTCCCCGACGACGTGGCGACGAGGTCGTAGTCGTCCACGACGAACACCACCTCCAGGCCCTGCCACCAGGTACGGGTACGCAGTTGCTCGGCCGTCACGTCCGGGCCGGGCATCCGCTGCCGCAGCGACTCGGCGATCTCCATGGCCACCGCGGCGGTCTGTTGCGGTCCGGTGCAGTACGCGAGCAGGTAGTCCTGCGGTACCACGTCCAGGAGCGATCGGCGGTAGTCCACGACGACGATCCCGAGGCGTTCCGGCGGGCGCAGCGCCCGGTAGCCGTCGAGCAGCAGCCGCAGCAGGTTCGTCTTTCCGGTCTCGCCGTCCCCGTACACCAGCAGGTGCGGATCCGAGCCCTCGAGGTCCACACCGACCGGCCGCAGGTCGCGCTCTGAGATGCCCACCGGTACGCCGGTACCGGCCGGATCCACCGGCGGTAGTTCGTTCGCGGGAAACATGGCCGGCAGCACCTGTACGGTCGGCACGGCGCCGTCCGGCCATCGCTCGCCGATCAGCTCGAGCGCGTCGGCGCCCGTGATCGCGGCCTGGAAGAACAGCGGACCGTCTACGAGTCCGCGGCCAGGCGTACCTATCGCGATCTGCTGCATCGCCTTGCGATCGAACTGCGAGTCGAACGGGTCGTTGAGGCGCAGCTCCAAGCGCCCGCCGAAGGCCGACTGCATGCGCATGCGGATCTGCATGGTCTGGGCAACGGTCAGCACGAAGTGCACGCCGTAGTTCAGTCCCCGCGCCGCGGCGTCGCCGAGGGTGAATTCCATCGTCTCGAACTCGTCGCGGAAACTGCTCCAACCATCGACCACGAAGAATATGTCGCCCGGTACCTCAGGGGAGACCAGACCGGCCGCCCGGGCGGCGCGCAGCGCGGCGACGGAACCGAGGCCGTGCTCGCGGAACAGCGCCTCCCTGCTCTCCAGCAGGGTGAGGATCTCGGTGACGATCCGGCGGGTGCGGTCGACGTCGGCCCGGCTCGTCACGCCCGCCACGTGCGGCAGCGCCTCGAGCGGGACCAGGCCGCCGCCGCCGAAGTCGATGCAGTAGAACACGACCTCGCCGGGCGCGTACCGCAACGACAGCGACATGATCAGCGTACGCAGCAGCGTGCTCTTGCCCGACTGTGGCGCTCCGACGATCACCAGGTTCCCGCCGCCACCGGCGAAGTCCCACTCCAGTGGGAACTGCCGCTGCCGACCGGGTTCGTCGACGAGGCCGAGGATCGCGGTCAGCGAGCCGGCGGGCGCCCGTACCGCGAGATCCTGCACCCGGTCCAGCGCCAGCGACTCCGGCAACGGGTCGATCCAGACCGGCCTCGCGCGTTCGGCATCCACAGTGCACAGTCGATCCACGACGACCTCCAGCACGGTCCGCTCCCCCGCCTTGGCCATTGCCTGCCGTGGGTTGGGTGTGCCGTCGGGCTCGGCCGCCAGCCAGGAACCCAGCCCGTTGAGCGACAGGTACGGCACGACCGGTACGACGGAGGCCGCGGCGGCCTGCGGTGGCTGGTACGCCGCCGACACCAGCGCCGCCTTGAACCTCTCGAACACCGTGGTATCGACCTTGAGGTAGCCCGATCCCGGCTCGGGCGGCAGGTGGTACGCGTCCGCCGAGCCGATCACCTCCTGGCTCTCCGCCGCGCTGAACGTCCGCAGCCCGATCCGGTACGACAGGTGCGACTCCAAGCCGCGGATCTTCCCGCTGTCCAACCGTTGCGTGGCCAGCAGCAGGTGTACGCCGATCGACCGCCCGATCCGGCCGATCGCCACGAACAGGTCGACGAAGTCCGGCTTCGCGGTCAGCAGCTCGCTGAACTCGTCGACGATGACCAGCAGGTGTGGCAGCGGTTCGAGCGGCTGGCCTGCATCGCGCAGTTGCTCGTACGCCCCGACGTTGGGCAGGTTGCCCGCGAGCTTCAGGATCTCCTGCCGTCGCTGCATCTCACCGAACAGCGCATCGCGCATGCGGTCGACAAGTGTCAGGTCGTCCTGCAGGTTGGTGATCGTACCGGCCACGTGTGGCAGGGCGGCCAGACCGGCGAAGGTCGCGCCACCTTTGAAGTCGACGAGCAGCAACGCGAGTCGCTCCGGTGGGTGGCTGATCACCAGAGACGAGACGAGGGTACGCAGCATCTCCGACTTGCCGGATCCGGTGGCACCGACGATGAGTCCGTGCGGACCCATGCCGCCGTGCGCGGACTCCTTGAGGTCGAGCAGGACCGGTCGACCGTCCGCGCCCACGCCGATCGGTACCCGCAGGAACTCGCGGAACGGCCGGGCCCGCCAGGTGCGTACCGGATCGATGCCGGCCGGGTCCGGTACGCCCAGGATCTCCGGCAGCCCCACCGTCGCGGCCAGCCGGTCGTCGGACTGCTCGGGCAGCATCCGCAGCGGCGCGAGCTGACGGGCCAGTACCGGCAACAGGCCGTCGGGGACCTCGTCGACCCGCAGTGCCCGCTCTTCAGCCAGCGCGGTACCGTCCGTGGCCACCGCGATCCGTGCGTCGACCCGTTCCGGCTCCTCTCGCCGGTGCGCCAGCAGCAGGATCACGTGGATCCCGAGGTCGGCCAGTGTCGCCACCGCATCGGGTGTGGGTAGGCCGAGCACGCTCTGCAGGTGCTCGCCGTCGACGAGGACCACCAGGCGACGCTCGGCCACCGCCCGCTGTCCCCGCCGGCGCTGCCACGCGTCGAGCCGCGCGTCGAGGTCGGCGGCCAGCAACTCGACCACCGCCGGCACGCTGGACGCCACGAGCCGGGCCGGCAGGTCGCCGTCGAGCAGCGTGCGGTGCTGGGTGTGCGGCAGCCACTTCGCCCAGTCCCAGTCGGGCGCGTGCTGGTCGGCCCGGACCACGGCGAGCTGGACGTCCTCGGGCGAGTGGAACGTCACCAGCTGGGCCACGAGAGCGCGGGCCAACCGGCGGCCCTGCGCCCGGTCACCCAGCAGGCTGAGTACGCCGATGTCCCGCAGGTCGACGCAGACAGGTTGGTCGTGCAGCAAGGTGTACCGGTGCCGCAGTTGCCGCACCGCCTCCAGGCAGACCGGATCGAACTCGTTGAGCGGTCCCTCGTCGGCGCTCAGTTCGAGCCGGGTGGCGATCGGCTGGTCGCCGACACCCGCGCGCAGCACGAGAAAGTCGCTGTCGCCGGTACGCCGTTCCCACCGCCGGGCGTGCAGGCGGGAGATGTCCAGCAGGCGATCGGGTGCCGGGTGCCGCCACGCCCCGTCCGCCTTCTGCCGGGCGATGGTCGCCCGCAGCCGCCGTCGCAGCTCCTCGATGTAGTCCAGGTACCGCTCGCGGGCCTCCCGCTGCTGCCGGCGCGGCGTGCCCCGCTGGCCGATCACCATGACGACCGCGAACCCGACGATGCCGACGAAGAACAGCAGGCCGACCATTGCGATGAGGGGACGATCCTGTGCGGTTACCACCATCGTCAGAGCGCTCGCGCCGGCCATCATCGGCATCAGGATGATTCCGGCGCTCGTCGCCGGTGGGGGCATCGACTGTTGCCGTGGCGGATCGGCCAGTTGCACGTGCTCCCGGGATACTGGTGGCGGCGCCAAACGCGCGGGCCGTCGAACCAGGATCGTCCCCACTCGCCACATTGTCGGCCGCCGGAGCGGCGCGTCCTGCGAGGTCGGACAGTCTCGCTCAGACTCGGACGCCATGCAGCGCTTAGGGTCGAGGTGTGCCGACCGGCTACAGCAAGGTGACGGTGGTCAATGGGACGCGCCGGGTGGACCTGGCTCTGCCGACCGCGTTGCCCGTAGCCGATGTCGTACCCCAACTGCTGCGGTTCTGCTCACCGGACGAACTCCCCGAGCGGCCAGCCGCGTGGACCCTCGGGCGCCTCGGCGGTCCGAACATCAACCTCGGGCACAGCCTGGCCGACGCCGGAGTACTGGACGGCGAACTGCTGGAACTGCGTTCGATCGAGTCCGCGGCGGAACCGGCCTATGTGGAGGATGTGCGCGACGCCGTCGAGGACGTGGTGGACGATGCCGGGGGGCAGTGGGGCTCGCGTACCACGCGAGGCTTCGTGCTCGGCCTGGCCGCGATCGGCGCCGCCGCGGTGGCGCTGCTGCCATCCGCCCGCACGCCGCACGACGCGGGTACGGTGGCTGCCGCGGTACTGCTGGCCCTGGTTGGTGTTGCCGGTGGCTGGTGGGGTGCGGACCGCACGCATCCCGCGGCGGCCCAGGCAGCCATTGCCACCGGATGCCTCTGGGGTGCGGTCGCCGGCTGGCTGGCGGGAATGTCGGCAGATCTGACGCCGTGGCCGGCGATCGCGTTGGGCGCGGCGGCCGCGTTGGCGATAGCGGTCGCCGCGCGGGTAGCGACTCCACTGGCGACCCCGCACCTGGCCGCGTTGGCGGTGTCGACCGGAGCGGTTGTGGTCGCCGCCGTGGTCGCGAACTGGGACCCGACCGCGGTCGCCCGGGTGCTCGGCGTCCTCGCGGTGCTCGCCGTGGGTGCGCTGCCCCGCGCCGCGGTCTCCGCGGGCGGCCTGGCCGCGGCCGACTATCAGGTACGCAAGGCGGCCCTGATGACGCGGCAGGAACTCGCCGAGCGGGTCAGGCTCGGCACCGGGCTGCTGATGGGCGCGATCGTGGCCACCGCGGCGGTCGGCGCGCTGGCCGGCGTGCGGCTGGCGTATGCCGAACCGGTGTGGGATCGCCTTCTGGCATTGGCCATCGGTGTCGGTCTGCTGCTGCGGTCGCGGGTCTTCTCCCGGATCCGGCACATGGTCCCGTTGCGGCTGGCGGGTGCCGTCGTACTCGCGGCGCACGCGGTCCGGATCGCGTCGCTGAACGGGATCCGGCCGTGGTTCGTCGTCCTGGTCGCCGTGTCGGCTGCGGCGCTGGTGGCCCTGAGCGCGGTACCGCTGTCCGACATCGGCCGAGCCCGCGTCAAGCGCATCCTGAACTGGACGGAGAGCATCGTCGTGATCGCGATGATCGCCTTGTGCGCCGCGGGTTTGGGCCTGTACGCGATAGTGTCGGATCTCGCGAGTTAGGGGATGGCGGTGCAACCCGACGACCCGGAAACCACCTCGACGCACGCCCCGCACGAGGCCGCGGCAGAGCTGGCCCGGATGGGGATCGATCCGTCCACTGTGGGGTTACCGTCGAATCCACAGTGGACGCTCTCGTCTCCGGTGCGCCACGCGGTGTGGCCCGCACCGGCACGCACCGAGCATTCGATCAGCGTGCTGGGGCGACCGCTCGACCGTGCGCGACCCGGTCCCCGGTCCTGGCCGGACGCCGACGCGCGGGCCGAACAGTTACCGCGCCTGCTCCCGGACGGAATCCGCTTCCTCGTCCCGGCTGGATGGCGACGCCTGATCCGTACGGTGACCTTCGGCTTTCTGGCACCCGGCGCGGCGTCCACAATGGAGCGCGAGCGCCAGTTGGTCGCCCAGGTCCGCGCCCGGCAGCGTGGCCCGCGCACGATCCTGTTCGTCGCGGGCAAGGGCGGTGTGGGTACGACGACCACCGCGATCGGGGTGGCGAGCACGCTCGCCGCGCTGCGCACCGACACCACCGCGCTGCTGGATGCCAGGTACGGCACGGGTTCGCTCGGCCGCCGGGTCGCCGGTATCCCCGCACCCAACACCCTCGACCTGTCCGAGGGCGGCACGGTCGTACCGCTCGCGGCGGGCGGCCTGCGACTCGTGGACGCGCCGCCGTGGCACTCGCCGATCGGCCGGGACAAGTTGGTGGTGGTGCTCGAAGCCATGCGAACCGAGTACTCCTTCGTCGCCGTCGACATCGGCAACGACGCGGGCGAGGCCACTCCCGCCATGCTCGCCCGAGCGGACCAGATGGTCGTCGTCGCATCGGCGAGCAAGGATGCCGTCGAAGCCACCCGCGTGGCGCTGGGCCGCATCCACCAGGTGGATCCGTACCGGGTGGGTACCGTCGTTGTCGCGCTGGTCAGCCTCAACCCACACGGCGACCGTACGGTGATCCGCAACCTGCGCGCCCAACTCGGGCTCGAGCGTGGCCGTATCGTCTTCGTACCGTTCGACCCGGGCCTCGCCACCGGCGACCGGTTCGTTCCGGATCAGCTGCACACGACGACCCGCGAGGCGTACCTGCGGCTCGCTGGCATGGTCGCGCAGGTTCCGTCGTGACGATTCCACCGAACGCGGAGAAGTACCTCCTCGAAGCGGATCACCTCCGCCGGCAACAGCTCAGTTCGGCGCTCCTGCACGGATCCGACCGGACCTGGCGCGAACGCCGGCGCAGCTGGCCCGCCGCGGTCGGCGGGATCATCGCGATCGTCGTCATCGTGGCGGTCGTCGCGATCGTTGGCGCGTACCAGCGGCAGCAGCGGATCGCCGACGAGAAGGCAGCCCCGGCTCCGCTTCACAACCATGCCCAGGCGCGGAGTGGGGGAGCCTCGTCCCACACCTGGTCGATCAGCGTGTCCAGCTGACTGGAGCACCGCCATCGGACCCCTGACAGATGCGGTGGCCGCACAGCGCGAACGCGTGATCACCGACACGATCTTCGGCCTGCTGTCCGCCGGTGCCACCGAGTCGCAGCTCGCCCGTGAACTGTCGCGGATCGGAGTGGAGAACCGGACCCAGCCCGCCGACCCGGCTGGGACAGAGCCAATGTCTACTCCGGCCATCATCAATGTCGCCCGACCGCAGTTCCTGTACGACACGTGTATACGCCGTTGGTCGATCTATGCCCGCTGGGACTTCACCAACATCGGAGCGCTGGGATCCGAGCTCGGGTTCACTCCGTGGTGCGGCGAATGCGATCTCGGCGGCGATGACGCGTTCGGTATCACCCTGAGCCGGAACGTGCGGTCGGTCACTGGCTACTCGGTGGGGACGTGGGGAATTTTTTCACGCTATCCGCTGAGCTATGACCGGATGTTCTCGGTCGACGCGAACGTCGACGGCGTCGGGTTCCGCGGGCAGGACATGTACTGCAAAGAGAACGCGTTCACCACCTGCGGAAGCGGTGACTACAGCTTCTATCACGGCGCGTTGACGTACACCATCGGCGACATCGGCTGCGGGGTCATCCAGGCATTCTCGAAGTACGGGCATTCCTGGACGAGTTCGGAACTCACCGGCCTCAGCGTCGGACCATGGAGCATCGGCTTCCAATGGTCCAACTCCTCGCGCTCTTGGGAGCGGGGCAGCTTGCCGTCTAGCGAGGTAACACCCTGCTGACTACACCCCCGACGGCGGGTCCTGCCCAACACGGGACCCGCCGACGTCCTCCCGGTCTCACATTGAGACCAGCTGTGGCCGGTGACCGTAGTTACGCTCCTCGACGGGACGTCCGATCTCGATCTGAGGAGTGACGGCTGTGCATATCGGCGTGAACCTCGGGTTCGGCAGGCTGCACGAGAACCTGACCGACGAGCAGATGTTTCTCCACGAGCTCGAGCTGGCCGAGCTCAGCGAGCGCCTCGGGTACGACTCGCTGTGGGCGGTCGAGCACCACTTCACCGACTACTCGATGTGCCCGGACCCGATGACGGTACTGGCCTATGTCGCCGGTCGCACGCAACGCATCCGGCTAGGCACCGCCGCGATCATCCTGCCGTGGAACCAGCCGGTACGGGTGGCCGAGCGCATGGTCATGCTCGACATCATGTCCGGCGGGCGGGTGCTGTTGGGCCTGGGCCGCGGCCTGTCCCGCCGGGAGTACCTGCCTTTCGGCATCCCGCTCGACGAGACCCGCGAACGCTTCGACGAGGCGGCGAACCTTGTCGTGCAAGCGCTCGAAACCGGGTACGCCGAAGGGAACGGACGGTTCTACCCGGTACCCCGCACGCCGCTGCGGCCAGAGCCGCGGGCCTCGTTCCGGGATCGGCTGTACTGCGTCGCCGGCTCCCCCGACTCGATCGTCTCGGCGGTCGCGCTCGGGGCGCGGCTGATGTCGTTCATCACCCGGCCGGTGCGTGACCTGATGCCGACCTTCGACAGCTACCGCAACCAGTACCAGGAGAAGCACGGCGTACCGGCACCGCCGATCCAGCTGAACGTAAACATGTACTGCCACGAGGACGCCGACGTCGCGAAGGAACGGTTCTCGCGGTACGTCAACCGGTTCTTCATGAAGAACGTGGAGCACTACGAGATGGCGGGCAGCCACTTCGCCGACATCAAGGGGTACGAGCGCTACGCGACATTGTCGCAGGCCCTCCGCGACGCTGGCCTGGAGAACGCCGCGGCCGCCTACGTCGCGTCGGCGCTGGGCGGTACGCCGAGCCAGATCCTGGAGCAGGTCAGCGTTGTCCAGGAGGTGATGGGTTCCTTCGACCTCGTCCTCGTGCCGTCGTTCGGCGGTATGCCGTACGAGGAGGCTCAGCACAGTCTCGAGCTGTTCGCCGCCGAGGTCATGCCCGCGGTCCGCAAGATGGCCGAGCCCGCGCCGGCCGCCATCTGAGCCATGGTCAAGCTGAACGTGCCGGCGTCACCGGCCACGGTCGAGCACAACACCCCGATCACCATGCGCGATGGCACGGTCTTGCGCGCCGACGTGTACCGGCCGGCCGACGGTGGCCCGTCCCCGGTGCTGCTCGTGCGCAACCCGTACGGCGAGGCGATGGTACGGACGACACCGGTCCTCCCGGCGCTCGATGCCGGCTTCGCGGTCGTGCTTCAGCACTGCCGCGGTACCGGTACGTCCGACGGCGAGTTCGTCCTCTTCGACAACGAGAGCGCTGACGGCATCGACACCATCGAATGGTGCGCGGCGCAGCAGTGGTGCACCGGCGAGGTGGTCACGTATGGCGCCTCGTACCTGGGCATGGTGCAGATGCACGCCGCGGTGCAGACGCCGCGCCCGCTGCGGGGAATGGTGTGCTCGGTGACGCCAGCCGACTACCACGGCACCTGGGCGTACCGGCAGGGTGCGTTCACCCTCGGCCAGATGCTGGGCTGGCACACCATGAAGTCGTTGCAGACGCTCGGTTACCGGGCGGCGGCCGGCGAGGACGTGTCCGCGGAGCGGGCCGCGCTGGGCCGACATCTCGCCGACCCGGTGGCGGGTCTGCGCCGCCTTCCGCTGCGGGACGCGCCCGTGGCGCAGGTGTTTCCGGGCTGGCGGATGTGGCTCGACCACGAGGAGCGCGACGACGTCTGGGAAGCGAGAAGCT
>Ga0075430_100003399_pt1 | contig 13300 bp, 10 predicted proteins | sample RhiMetdeltSRZDD4_FD_75294 | JGI IMG/M metagenome (GOLD analysis project Ga0075430, IMG submission 75294) | Populus rhizosphere microbial communities from Tennessee, USA - Rhizosphere MetaG P. deltoides SRZDD4 | ecosystem: Host-associated > Plants > Roots > Rhizosphere > Soil | place: USA... | reverse complement strand
GAGGAGATGAAGAAGTTCTACGGCTTCGACAAGCCCGTTCACATCCGCTATTTGAGCTGGCTGTGGAATGTCGTGCACCTCAACCTCGGTGAGTCCTACACGTACCAGGACCCCGTCTGGGACGTCATTAAGGCCCGCTTCCCCGTCTCGATCTTCCTGGGCCTGACCGGCTTTCTCCTCAGCTACGTCGTCTGCATTCCACTTGGCGTGATGAAGGCCGTGCATCACGGTTCGAAGTTTGATGTCGCGAGCAGTGCACTCGTCTTTCTGGGCTACGCAATTCCAGGTTGGGCGCTCGGAACGGCACTCCTGGTACTCTTCGGTGGCGGGACCTTCTGGAACGTCTTTCCACTTGGGGGATTCCGCCCCGACAACTGGGAATACCTCAGCGTGTGGGGGAAAATTACCGGGCAGATGTACCACATGTTCCTACCCGTGTGCTGCTACATGGTGGGCGCATTCGCCACCGAAACCATCCTCACCAAGAACTCGCTGATGGAGAACCTGGGCCAGGATTACGTGCGCACGGCTTTTGCCAAGGGGTTACCTGAGCGACGTGTAATCTTCGTGCACGCGCTTCGAAATTCGCTCATCCCGCTCGTCACCGGCCTCGGCCATGTGATCAGCATCGTGCTTGCGGGATCGTTCCTCATCGAGAAGGTCTTCAACATCGACGGCATGGGCTATCTGGGGTACACGGCCGTGCTTCAGCGTGACTATCCGGTCGCACTCGGGATTCTCGTGATCAGCAGCATGCTGATGTTGGTTGGGAACATCCTGTCGGACGTGCTCTACGCCCTCGTCGACCCCCGCATCCGATTCAAATGAGCGGAACGAGGGATTCCGTTCCAGACGCCGGGTCTAAAGACCCGGCCTACGTACCAAGGGCCGGCGCGGACCTCAAGGGCAGCCGATCGACGTCGCTCTTTGCGAGACGACTGAGCAAGTTCCGTCGGCTCAAGCGTGGCTATTACTCATTCGTCGTCATCGGCATCGCCTACGCGCTGTCCTTCTTCCTCCCCCTGCTCGCCAACAACGTGCCGCTGGCCGTCAAATATCAAGGCCACTACGCCTTTCCGATTCTCAACTACACTCCGCCGTCAGACCTTGGAGTCAACACCTTCGGCGAGCCAGACTATCGGGCACTAAAGGAACAGTTCGCTCGAGAGAATCAAGGCAACTGGGTGCTGATGCCCCCTTACGCATTCGGCCCGAACGAGTCGTTGCTCGACCTGCCAGGCTCGCCGCCCCACGCGCCTACCGCGAGCCATCCGTTCGGTACTGACGACCGCGGTCGCGACGTACTTGTGCGTCTCGCCTATGGTTTCAACATCTCCATGACGTTTGCGATTCTGGTCATGATCTTCGGTTATGGTGTCGGGATCTCCGTCGGCGCCACACTGGGGTACTTTGGGGGCAAGCTCGACATCCTGGGCCAGCGAGGTATCGAAATCTGGTCATCGCTGCCGTTCCTCTACACGATCATCATCATCAGCTCGGTCGTCGTCCCGATCTATCTGCCGGGGACCTATCAGTTGCTCCAGCCATCGCTCTGGCTGCTCGTGATCGTCCTCGCGGCATTTGAATGGATGGGCATCACTTACTACATCCGTGGGGAGTTCTATCGCGAGAAGGCAAAGGACTATGTCGCCGCTGCGATCGCGACTGGCGTATCGGAAGCGGGCATCATATTCGGGCAGATCCTACCGAATGCCCTGACGCCGGTTGTCTCCTTCGCCCCCTTCACCATCGTCGCCAACATCGGGTCGCTCGTGGCGCTGGATTTCCTTGGTTTCGGACTCCCCGCGCCGACACCGAGTTGGGGAGAGCTTATCGGCATGGGTACCGAGAACCTGACGAAGTGGTGGCTGGTGTTCTTTCCGCTTGCGGTGCTCTTCGTCACGCTCCTGCTGGTCGTGTTCATCGGCGAGGCCGTGCGTGAGGCGTTCGATCCGAAAGAGTACTCGCGCCTGCGATGACGCCGCTCCTCTCGATCCGCGGATTGCGGACCTACTTCTACACGGAAGCTGGCGTCGCTAAGGCCGTCGACGGCATCGATCTCGACATCCAGTCCGGTGAGGTCGTCGGGCTCGTCGGCGAGTCGGGCTCTGGAAAGAGCGTCACCGCTCTGAGCGTGCTGCGCCTCATTCCAGACCCGCCAGGCAGGATCGTCTCCGGCGAAATCCTGTTCCATCCGGCGGGTCTAAAGACCCGCCCGACGGAAATCCTCCCTACCGAGACCCGCCCTGCGGAGGTCCTCGCTGGGGATCAACCCCGCGACCTGCTGAAGCTCTCGTGGGACGAGGTTCGGAAAGTCCGTGGACGCGACATCAGCATGGTCTTCCAGGAACCCATGACGTCGCTCAACCCTGTCTTCACGATCGGCATGCAGGTGACCGAAAGCATCCTGCTCCACGAACAGTGCAGCCGCGACGAAGCCAACAGACGCGCGGTAGCCATCCTGACGGAGGTCGGAATTCCTGATGCAGCGTCGCGCATGACGCAGTATCCGCACCACCTGTCGGGAGGCCAGCGGCAGCGCGTGATGATTGCGATGGCCCTGGCGCTCAACCCTTCGCTCCTCATCGCCGATGAACCGACAACGGCGCTCGACGTGACGATCCAGGCACAGATTCTCGACCTGATGCTCGAGATGAAGTCGAAGCGGGAAGGCGCATCCATCCTGCTGATCACGCACAATCTCTCGGTGGTCGCGGAGACCTGCGATCGGGTCGCGGTGATGTACGGCGGGAAGATTCAAGAGGTGGCGCCTGTGGAGGAGCTGTTCGGCAGCCCTTACCATCCGTACACCAAAGGCCTGCTCTCCTCGATCCCAGGCGCCGGGGGAGCCAAGGCCAGGCGACTGACGGTGATCCCCGGCAGCGTGCCTGACATTCTCGACCTGCCGGCCGGCTGCAAGTTCGTCACGCGGTGCCCATACGCGTTCGAGCCGTGCGCCGATATCGAACCGCCCCTCATCGAGCAATCGCCGGGTCACGCGGTGAGGTGCCATTTGTACCCGCGAGACACACCGATCGGCCTGCCCACTCGCGAGGTGCAGGCGTGACGGACCAGGCGATTTCGAACGTAGGCGGGGTCTTCAGACCCGGCGAACAGCCTACTCCGGAGGATGTAGGCCGGGTCTTCAGACCCGGCGAGCAGCAGGCGCAAGGCGGGCCTGAAGGTCCGCCTCTACTGGAGGTACAGGATCTGCGCGTCCAGTTTCCGATAACGGGCGGCGTCTTCCTGCGGCGGCGAGGTGAAGTACGTGCGGTGGACGGCGTGTCCTTCACGCTGCGGGCCGGCGAGACGCTGGGACTTGTTGGAGAATCGGGCTGCGGCAAGACCACGGTCGGACGTGCCGTCATCAATATCCTGCGCGCGATGAGCTATCAGGTCGAAATCTCCGGCCGCGTGCTCTATCACCATCCGTCCGGCGTGGTCGATCTGGCGTCACTGGGACGCCGGGCGATGCGGCCGTACCGTGCCGACATCCAGATGGTGTTTCAGGATCCGTACTCGTCGCTCAACCCGCGTAAGACGGTGGGACAGATCGTCGAAGAGCCGCTGACAATCCACACCAACGCCACGAAGACGGAACGCGCAGCCCGGGTTCGCTGGCTCTTCGAGAAGGTCGGACTGTCCGCACATCACGTCAACCGTTACCCGCACGAGTTCTCGGGTGGACAACGCCAACGCGTCGGCATCGCGAGAGCGCTGGCCACCAACCCGAAGATCGTCATTGCCGACGAGCCGGTCAGCGCGCTCGACGTATCGGTTCAGGCACAGGTGATCAACCTGCTCCAGGATCTGCAGCAGGAGTTCGGTCTCTCCTACATCTTCATCGGCCACGATCTCTCGGTCGTGCGACATATTTCGGACCGCATCGCCGTGATGTACCTGGGAAACATCATGGAGATCGGCGCCGCAGACGATGTGTACAGCCGTCCCGTCCATCCGTACTCGCGAGCCCTTCTGGCCGCGGCGCCGAGGCCCAATCCGTCGGCCGCGCGCGCGCGTCGTGTCCGTCTGGGAGGCGATGTCCCATCACCACTGCACAAACCGTCAGGCTGCGCCTTTCGCACACGATGTCCGATTGCGCGTCCTGAATGCGCCGACGCGGTGCCGCCGCTGATGCTTCGCGCCGGGCGGGACGTTGCGTGTCCGTACTCAGAATCGAGTACGTAGCGCCGGGTCTTCAGACCCGGCGTAGGGCGAGATCCGTTCGGCGCGGACAACAAACCGCTTCGGCGCAGGTCCGACGTAGGCAAAGGGATAACAGGTGATGAGCGTCAGTATCGGACGCGCGGTCGCCCGCAGGACGCTGACGTCTGACGGTTCAACGATCAGCGTATCGAGCACCACGTAGTCGGCCACCAGGTCTGCGGTCCTGAACCTGACCATGTCGCCCTTCTTGATTCCCCTAAGCGGGCGGAAGTCCATGTCCCGGTGCCCGGCGAGCACGCTGTTGCCCCGCGCCCAAGGCATCGGCGTGTCCGGCAGGTGTCCAGCACCCTCCAGCAAGCTCGACTCATCGTCGCCCTCAACAACCGCCACGGAGAGTTTGAGCCGTGGCACTTCGAGCAGGCCGAGTGTCGCACCCAATGCCGGGGTCCCCTGTATTGGTGTTGATGGGATCGCCAGAGCGCGCAGCACACGCTGATACTGACCAGACCCCCACGTGAAACCCGACCACGTGAGCGCCGAGGCCCCGATCAGAACGAGCAGCCAGCCGAGGGGTCGCCTCATGGAGCGGAGGAGTCGCCTCATGGAACGTAGGGCGGGTCTTTAGACCCGCCCTACGAGATGCTCCCTCAGGCCTTCGACTTGCTGAGGGCCAACGCGCCGCCCAGAAGCGTCAGTGCGCCAAGGATCGCGATCAGAGGAAGTGGACTCGCAGTCTTTGGCAGTGCCTCACGCGTCGAGTCCTGGCTGATCACGCCCGGCCCTGGCTGTGTGGTCTGCGTCTGGTTTGGCGCCGCCTGGGCCACCTGCGCTGCCTCGAGCGAAGGCGCCGAGCTGGTATTGGACGCATCGATCGACGCCAGTCCATCGCCAGTAACCGTCGGGGAGATCGTGTTTCCGGTCAGCTTCGCGTACTGGTCTTCCGGATAGATGAACTCGAAGCCGACAGTTGCGCCTTCTGGCCACCACGTCTTGACCGCAGCGGGCATACCGGCCACGGTATCCACGAGGCTCACCGAAGGCTCGTCCGTGGCGTCAGACCGATAACTCGGAATCGAATTGAGCAGCGCGTAGCTACGTCCGCTGCTCTCGTCAAGTACCTGCACGACCTTACGGTCGGTGCTCGGATCCGCGACGCGGAATACGTATGTGCCAGCCGGGAGCGTCACGCCCGGAAGCGCAATCGGTTTACTGAACGTGAAGCGCGTATTATGGTCGGTCGTGGACGCCCGCACCGAAGCACTGAGACCGAGCGTCAGCGCCGCTACCGCGATCGTTGAAGTGAAGACCTTCAGCATGATGCTTCCTCCTGGTTCGCTCTCGCTGGGCCGGCTTCGCACCGGAAATGCGAGGCCAGGCGGTCGATGCGGTGTTGAGTGCAAGACGGTCGCCGCCGCAAGGGTGAACTCGACTAACTGCGGCAGACGTGAGGGTTACGACTCGTCCATTCGGCCAAACAGCAGGGCTTTCAGTACGCCACCGCATCGACCGGGCGGGTAGAAATTACACCATGAGATTTCCACTGATCGCGATCGGCATTGTTCTCTGTGGATGCGCAAGCGGCGGTCCTGTGCGCATCAGTCAACCGGTCGGCGTGACGCCACCTTCGTCGTCGGTACAAGCGCTGTACGAAGCGGGACGTGACAACGAGGTACTCAGTCGAACGGCTTCGCCGTCAATTCCTTCCGAGGAGGTGTGGTTCGGTGCGCAAAGCCTGCTGCGCGTTGGACAGCGAGCCGAGGCCACCGAGCAGTTCAGGCGACTACGCGACACCGCCGAGTCTGAGGCCTTTCGACGCGTAGCCGACGTGGCTCTGGCGCGACTCGGGAATCAGTCCGATGCCCTGCAGATCGCGCAAGCGGCTTCGAGTGAATTTCCTGGCGACGCGTTCGTGCAGTTCGAGGTGGGTGTGACGCTGGCGATACAAGGAGACATGGCGGCGGCCGCCATCGCGTTCGACGCAGCCACTAGTGCCTCTCCAACGTTCGCGTACGCGTACTACCAGGCGGGACTTGCCTACAGCCGTGTCAACCGTCAGGATCTCATGGTCGCGCGATTCGAAACCTTCGTCCGCCTTGCCCCGTCAGCCCCCGAGCGCGCGCAGGTCGAATCCGTTCTTCGCACGACACGCGGAGGACGCTGACCTTGCCGATATGATCCGGCGTGGGCCCTGCTACAGCGTGATGACCTGGCGCCGCGATAGCTCGGACGGCTTGGCGTCACGAGTGTCAATGAGCGTCGAGTTCTCCTTGAGCGCCTTGACGAGCGTGGAGCGGGGCACGGCCGTCGCCTCGCTTTCCCCATGTACACCATCCTTGGTCGAGAGGAGCGACAGGAGCCGGTGAGCACTGCCTGCGCCGCCCTTGTTGGCAAAACCCTTCCAGAGCGTTTTTGGCGTCGCGTTCAGGCTCCCGTGGTGGCCCACCTTATAGACATTCACACGCGCGAGAAGCTTCTGGTACTTCGCCTGCCCTAGCGCGTAACGCCAGTTTTCCCATTGGGCGTCGCCGGGAAATAACAGGCATGTGTCGCCAATCTCGAACAGCAGAACCAGACTCGTATTGTTCATGGCGTCATCGAGCGTCCGCACGATCGAAAGCAGGGCTTCGGCCTGTTCGATCTGGGCGTGGTAGCGGAACCAGCGGGCGTCCCACGGCGCACTCCCACCGGCAATCAATCGCGGAAACAACGGAGCGCTGAGTGCACCCTTCGTCTTCGCCAGCGCGCCGCGGCGTGCCCAGAAACCCGAACGCAGGTGCCAGAACTCGTCGGCCTGCTGGTCGGTCTGAGTCTTGATGCGTGGATCCTGTTCGAGCGTCGGCGGTCCAAGGACGTGAACCTTGACACCAGGCAGCAGCGACTCGAGTCCGGACGGTGCACCCGCGAACAGATAGCGCGGCTTCCGCTTGCCCATGGTCATCAGGTTCACTACGGCGTCACGGTTCGCGAGGTCGTTGTCATCGCCGAGGAAGTCCAGTTGTGCCCGCGCCCGCGCGAGATGACTGCCCTGCAAACGACTGGCGGCCTGTTGGGCGAATCCGGCAAAGCGGTTCATGTCCTCCAGGTTGCGCAGCATCAGATTCCGGCGCAGCCGCGCACCACGCAAGCCTTTGGTGGGCTTCTTCGCATCGCGGGCGGCATCCGGATCTTCGGTCCACGGCTGCAGGACTATCTCCGGCTTCAACGCGCGAATGACGGCGCCTGGCCCTTTGCTGCCGGTATTGGTGAATCCGGAGATGTGGTCTTTGTGGCGATGGGTCGCGACGACCGCCGTGAGTTTTCCGCCGCAATCAGCCTTGATCTGCGCCGCAATTCGCTCGAGATAGTTGCCTTGCCCTTCCTTGCCTGACGGATTGCGCGTGGAGCCGAAGTCAATCAGGACGTGTCGGGTTCCGCTGGCATAGTCGAAGCTCAGAAGAAAACAGTCGCCGAACCCGACGTCATAGGCCCGGATCGTCATGCTCGTAGGCTTCGACGCCATCACCACTCCTCCCGCGGTTCCTTGAGCGGCTTGAGCGCCCGGTGCCGGTGCATCCGGGCAACGCGCGCGGCCGTGCTCGACGCGTCCTCGAAGTAGCCGTTATCCCAGAGCGACTGGAGACGCGCACTCTGCCGGCGGCTGCGCACACCAGTCCCGACGTGAAACTTGAGCTGGCCATAGTCGCTGAAAACGAGGGTGCCGCCACCGTAGAGCGTGATCATGCGTGAGCGACGCATGCCTGTGGGTTTGCGGATGCCAAGACTCTTCAGCTCGGGAGAGTAGACGCGAAGCGTCTGAACGTATTCGGCCACGGTCTCGCGCAGGATGGTGCCGTCACGGCTGATCCGCATCACGGGGCGCACCGACGTCACGCGTGTAAACGCGTCTGGAAAGATCCCAAGGGCATCCCGGTTCTCCCAGACGAAGCGGAAGACGGCCGTTGGGTCGCGCTGCAATCGCTCGAAATGCAGGCCGGCCATCGTAAAGACTCCAGTCGACGGCGGCTCCCACGAGCCATCCGTCGTCCTGCGACTCGCCGGCTTGATGCCAAATGCTTCGAACTCGGCTTTCAGAGCCTCGCGGTAGTGGTACTTGGTGTCGTCCGGATACAACTGCTGATCGGCGGTGAGGAGCGCGCTCAGATAGTCCTGATAGGTCATGTCAACGGGTGGAAGGTAGTCGAGCGCTCGTATCACGATGTTCAAGAGCTGTGCGGCGGCGGTGCCACCCTCCTCCGCCGCAACATTACGTGCAAGCGACGAGTGCGCATGCTGAAGAAGCGGCGTCAGACGCTTCACCCAAATCTGGAGGAAGGTGCGCAGCACCACGGCAACGAGAAGTTCACCGCGGTCGTGTTCCTCTGCATATCGCTCGCTCTCGTAATGACGACGGTCGGGCTTGATCGTGATGGAATGCCGCAGCGCGGTGCCGCGGACCCCCTCGAGCGCGGAGCCCATCTCTTCGGCAAGCATCCCCAGAGCCGTGCTTCCGAGCTTCTCGACCGTGAGGTACCGTGCGGGCACACGCCCAGCGCGGTCGGTCACGGACCCGAGCGCGAATTCGATGATTTCGTGGTGCCGAAACACGGACAACAGCGCCACGATATCCGCGAAGCCCTCGTGGAAACCCGCCTGATCCGGCGACGATGGGTTGAGGTACATCGAGCGCAGACCGTCGAGCAGAGCGTGCGCTGTTTCGTGTACCACGATGTCGTGTGACAGGCACGTATAGACGCGCTTGCCGGCGTCATCCGGGAAGTAACCGAAGTTCAGGCTCTCGGACTCGCGTGAATAGTAGGCGTTGGCGTCGAGAAAGGCGTGCGGGGCGACCTTCAATTGATGCGAAGGCTCGGTGAATCCCCAGTCAACGGGGCGTCCAAGTGCTCGCTCGAAGTCAAACAGCGTGCTCATCGCAAGCGCATAGACATTCTGCTGGTGAAAATGCGGGTCGCGGACCAGCCGCTCGATGTCAGTGACCTTGGTGTAACGATCCTTCTCCGGTTGCGCCACCCGCGATCGGTAGAATCTGTCCGCTGAGCCGTCGTAGTCGAGCACGTGGATGCGATGCCCTTTCGGGCCTCGCTCCAGCCGCTCGGCAGGCACCTCGACCGTAGTCGTGAGTGCCGTACCTCCCTTACCGAGTACGCCCGGATCCTGCGCGAGCACTGTCCAGCGTCGGGTGGGAATGTCGGCGCGACTTGGATGGACCGCGACAGGAGGAACAAGCTTGCGAAGCATGAACGGATGGTAGCATCGCGATTCCAGTTCTTGAGCCCAGGAAAGGCGGGAGGTCGTGTATGGCGAAGTTTGTTGGTGCGGCGGAACCGCTCACGCGGCAGGGATTCCGCGCGGTGATCGCTGATCTCGGCGTCGGAGTACCCGAACTCCTCGCCGTGCTGGCGGTGGAGTCAAAGACGTGCGGCTTTCTCTCGGATCGCCGGCCCATCATCCTGTTCGAACGGCACATCTTCCACAAACGCACGGGCGGGCGCTTTTCGAAGAGTGACCCCGATATCAGCAACCCCGAGCCCGGTGGGTACACTGGCCTGGGCAAGGAATACGCCCGTCTCGAGAAAGCGGCAAAGCTCGATCGCGCCGCGGCACTGATGAGCGCGTCGTGGGGAGCAGGCCAGATCATGGGATTCAACCACGTCGCCGCTGGATTCGCGGACGTCGAAAGCATGGTGTCGGCGATGCAGCAGTCAGAAGACGCGCAACTCGCGTCGGTTGCCAGCTTTGTCCAGGCGGAACATCTCACCGGGCTACTCCGATCGCGCGATTGGACGGCCTTCGCGCGCAGGTACAACGGACCCGGATATGCCAAGAACAAGTACGACCTTCGGCTGGCCGGCGCTTATCAGCAGTATTCAGCCGGCGTGTTGCCGAACATCGATGTACGGCGCGCGCAGCTCTATCTGACCTACCTCGGGTTCGCCCCCGGCGCCGTCGATGGCCTGCACGGTAAGCTGAGCCGAAGCGCGGTCGTTCGGTTTCGCGAAGCGAACCGTCTCGATGGCGGGGATCGTGTGGACAAAGACCTCCTCGACACATTGCAGTCCAGCGTGCAATCGCTGTAGGTTCGAGTTCCAGTCTGTACGTAGGCCGGTATTTAGTACGTAGGCCGGTCTTTGGTACGTAGGCCGGGTCTTCAGACCCGGCGAAAGAGACGCAAAGACAGATGCCAAGTTACTCAGAACGACTCTTCGGCGCACTGGGCCGCTTCAACGCCGACCTCGCCGCATTCACGAGCCTGGTGCAACGCCAGCCTGCCGACCCACCTCGGATTCCACGAAAAGAGTTGGACGGCCTCCTTGCTCTCAGCACCCGCGCACGTCAGGCGGCTGATGCCATCGGCATCTCCCTCGGTCACATCGTCGGCCAGCGCGGGGTCGATCTCGTAGACATGCAGGTGCGTCTCAAGAGCGAGACCGCGCGACTCGCGTCCGCGTTGCACGGCCTTGGCGAACAAGTCCAGCGGCAGCACTTCGTCAGGGAAGCGTTTTCTGAAGCGCTTGTCGCCCTTGACGAGTCCTCTCACCTCGTCGCCGCGGCGGTCTTTCCCAGCGCCGTCGACGGTCTGCGGGTAGTGAACGTCAAGCTTTGGGATTTCCAGAAGATTCAGGTCGCCAACTACGGGCGAATCCTGGAGACGGTCGTGCGTCAGAAACGCCTGAGCCCGGAGCAGCAAGCCAGAATTGAAACGATTGGTTTGCGCGTCATGCAGGCGTTCGAAGTGGTCAACAGCCTGCTGAATGAGCTCGCGGAAGGACGCGCGAGCGACGGTGCCGGTCTACGCAAGCGACTCGACCAAGCGCGAGACAACCTCAAAACGAGCCTCGACGAGGCGGCGCGGAAGCTGACCAGCGACCTCAAGCCGTTCAAGGCGGTCATCGACGCATCCACCAAGATTGCCAACGATGTGGTCAAGCTGCTGAGCAACGTGGTGATCCCGATCTTCCCGCCCCACGACAAGCTCGGTCCGTTGCGGTCATGCATCGATGCCACCCTGTATGACAGCCTCAGTGGCGTGCAGGCGTTTGCCTTGCTGAACATCGTGGCCCGCGTGGCGGCGACCAAGGTAGCTGGGCGGTCGCTTCTTTCGGAGGCCTACGCGATTCGCGTCACCGAGGTTTACCCGGACCGGATCTATTTCGAGGCGGCCAAGGCCATGATCGATGCAGCCGCCTCCGATGCCATCTTCAAAGCGGCGCCCGCGTCTCTACATAAGTTCAAAGAAGGCAGCCTCAAGCAACAAACGTTTTCGAAGGGCAACCTGCAGATGAGCTTCGCGACGGTGCGCACTGGCCGCGTGATGGTCGACGCGGACCTCGATCTCTATCGCGCCGCGATCCCGCATCTCTTTGGAGAGGTCCTGGTGAACCACCTGACCGACAGCCGCACGAATCAATTCACCGTGCGCGAGATTCTCGACGAGCAGGGAATCATGCCTGTTGGCGGCTTCGGCTTGCTCACCGCGTAACGCACAACCGCACGCCTATGCGTTCCATTTCCATCACTGATTCGTTGTCAGTCGAACTGCTTTCCGCTCAACCGAAGGACACATCTGGATTCGGCAAGTACCTGCAGGGCAAGCTGACGCAATTGCTGGCCGACAAGGACCTGACTTCCCTGCTGCCGACCCGCCTCGACGCGATCGAAGCCGGCGAACGCGGGTTCAAGCTGCGGTTCGCGCAGGATGTTGCGATCGGCGCTGATGCGGTGGCACTCAGAGTGTCGGCAGACTCTGCGGCGACGCTCGGTGTGTACGGGCGGCCAGGCATGTCGCTCTTCGAAGATGCGTTCATCGGCCCTCCCGTGCAGGTGGCCGCGGGTCAGGCTTACATCTCCCTCGCGATCCATCCGACACTTACCGTCGGATTGAAGTCGAGTGTCGGGAGCCTGGCGTTTGGCTTCGAAGGCGGGACTGACGCCGAGTTCCGCTACTACCGCCCTTTCGAAACAGGGCTCGCCACGGTCACGTTGGGAGCAGCCTGCCGCGAGATGCTCGAGACCTTCGCCATCCCCAATACGACAGAGGATCTCAAGACGATGCTGGCGCAGCCGACGGGAACGATGGCCAGTGCTTCTGGCCATGGCCGACTACAGATCGGTTGCACCGTCGATGTCGCGGCAGCCTTCAACCCCCTCGCCAGCGTCGATACTGTAGCCCCGCTTGGATCGCTGAGCGTGGCGCGGAAGGCTTCCGCGCGTGTGGGCGTCCAAGCCAACGTATCCGGCGACTTCCAGATCCGCGTCCAGACCATGGGCAAGGGGAAGGTGCGACTGAGCTATCACAAGGTGGCAGCGCGCGAGCTGGACTGCAGTCTCGAGGCCACCGCCGGCCCCGGCGTCACGCTCGGCGACAAGGATCTCCTGAACATGATCTTCAGCGGACCGGGCAGGACGTCTGGAACCACTGAGGGCGATCTCACCGCGGCGGGGATAAGCCAATCCCAGCTCAAGAACATCACGGCTGCGATGAGGGCCGGGATATCGCGCCGGTTGAGCCTCGAGCTGAGCGCGGCCTTTTCTTCCCTCGAGCAGAACGAGGCGGCGTTCTGTTACGAAATCGACTTCGAACACCTCGATGCCGCCGGCGCAGCCGCCGTGGATGAGGCCCTGGCCGGAAACCTCCGCTCGCTCAACGGACTCGAACCCGATTTACCCGCCCACGGCATCAGGGTGCTGCAAAGCCGCACAGAGAAGTTGCAACAGAAAGAAGTGAAATGGCGGTTGAACCTGATAGGACTCGTCAACATCCTGTCGCTGACAGAGCTGGCCCGCACCGGCACGGTCTTCCACGACGAGGAATCCGGAGAGCTGATCGTCACCGACAAGGTGACAAGCGACCGCCTGGGGGCCACGACGAAGGGAAAGGCTCTGCGGAAGATGTTGTTCGAATCGGTCATGCTCACTGCCACCTATAAGGCCGGCGGGATCGACCCGAACACGAGCCTTCGTGCGGCGCAAACCTTCTTCACGATGGACAGGAGCGCGAACCGGCAGCGCATGTCCGACTACCTCGATGCTGTGGCGGCATTGGGCTTGATGCCAGCCGCCAACGTGGACGAGAGGCTTGGCGCTGTGGACGACTTCGGCCGGTCCAGCCTGATGCTCAACGCCGACTTCGATCAGT
>Ga0075430_100003398_pt1 | contig 13303 bp, 6 predicted proteins | sample RhiMetdeltSRZDD4_FD_75294 | JGI IMG/M metagenome (GOLD analysis project Ga0075430, IMG submission 75294) | Populus rhizosphere microbial communities from Tennessee, USA - Rhizosphere MetaG P. deltoides SRZDD4 | ecosystem: Host-associated > Plants > Roots > Rhizosphere > Soil | place: USA... | reverse complement strand
CGATACAGCGACGATCATTTTAGATTTCATAACCACGGTTTTTTGTTTTGCTAATTTAACCCCGATTGGTCTTCTCGGTTTAAACCCAATTCGTTAAATTATTCCTGAAATCTTTATACCAATTATTAGAATATCTTATCTGCATTCAAAATATTATTGGGATCAAAGGCTTTTTTGATCTGACGCATCAGCGCAAGCTGCTTTTCTTCGAACATGATATCCATAAAGCTTTTTTGAATAAGGCCGATACCATGCTCCCCGCTGATCGTACCGCCAAGTCCTTTCACCAGCTCAAATAGCGCACGAAGGCTTTTTGTCATCTCTTCATCACCAAAACTATTTGGTGTTCCCTCTTTACGAATACGAATATGAAGATTACCATCGCCTGCATGACCATAACACACAACATCGAAATTGTGCCTTAGCCCAAGTTCTTTCACCCCCCGAATCAAAGCTGGTAGCTCTGCCCTGGGTACTACAGTATCTTCTTCAATGGTGTAACCGGCAAGCTTTACCGCTTCAGCCACTCTCCGTCTTAGCTTCCACAATTCTGCTTTTTGTTGTGCATCATCGGCAAAATAAACTTCCCCAATGTCATATTGTGTGAGCATTTCACTGATAGCTTCCATTTCACTCATTAGTACTTCCATATTATTGCCGTCGACTTCAATGATCAGGTGAGCTTCAATATCGTCAGTTACCTGTACGGCGCTGCTATCGACAAAATCACTTACGATCTTTAATGCATTTATCTCAACCAGTTCCATGGCACTTGGTACAAATCCTGCTCTGAAAATGGCACTTACTGCTTCACCTGCCTGTTCTAATTTTTTAAACGGCACAAGCATCAGCAGGTCATGTTTTGGATTCGGAATTAACCGCAAAACAATTTTTGTAACAATACCTAAGGTGCCTTCACTTCCAACCAGTAATTGTGTGAGGTTATAACCGGTTGAATTTTTCAAAACATTAGCGCCGGTCCAAATGATCTCGCCTGTGGGTAAAACAACTTCAAGATTCAATACATAATCTTTTACCACTCCGTATTTAACAGCTTTCGGTCCTCCGCTATTTTCAGCAATGTTGCCACCAATAAAACATGATCCACGGCTTGCCGGATCGGGCGGATAAAACAATCCTTTCTCCTTTACCGTCATTTGCAAAACCTCTGTGATCACGCCGGGTTCAGTTGTCACCTGCAAATTCCTTTCATCAATTTCAAGAATTGAATTAAATCTTTCCATTGCTAAAACAACGCCACCAAGATGCGGCAATGCACCGCCACTTAATCCTGTACCGGCTCCTCTTGGAGTTACGGGTATTTTTTTAGCATTGCATATTTTCATTATTGCACTAATCTCTTCAGTGGTTCTGGGCTTGATCACTACATCAGGCAGGTAGTAAAGATTTTCTGTTTCATCATGTGCATAACGGTCGAGTGTTTCATCGTCATACAACACGTAGTTTTCACCAACGATGGTCTTAAACGCCGTAATAATCTCTGCTGAAAGGTTTTGCTTTACATTGGACTGCATATCACTAATTCTTTATGCGGGCAAAAGTCGCATAAAACAGTTATATGATGAAACAAAAAATGGCATGCAACTGTCAACTTATTGTTTAGATAACCCACTGTTATTATGCAAACTGAAAGATTTTAAACCAGCCTCTCTATGAAAACAGAGTTAGTAGGCTTTATTTCTAAGGTCAGGGCACATGCTTTGACGTCTGTCACCCGAGTAGCTGTCAAATAATCCTTCTTTGATCAATGAGAATTCGAAAGCGCCGCGGCCGTTATTATAATTCTTCAGCGTTGAAGTAGTGATGTCGTATGTAAAGGTCGCTTTGATATCATTCCACTGCAAACCAACCATAGGAATGAAAGCATCTTGATACCGATAATAAAGACCACCGATCAACTGGTAAGCGCCATCACCGGAAAGATCATAATGTGCATTTACACCAGCCACCATTTCAAATGCTTTTGCCTGGGTAGTAAAATAAATATTTGGATTAACCAACCACTGGTTATTCACCAAAAAGCTTCCGTTCAAGAAACCAATATGTCTTATTGCAATCCGATTATCGACGCCCGGAGCCTGGTCAAAGAAAGATTCTCTTGGTCTGTTTACATGGTGCGCGGAATAACCAGCATTCAAATACACTTTTTCATTTGGAAAATAGGCGTAGTTTAATCCTAATTGTATGTCGAGATAGTTGATATTATTATTATCCAGTACTACGGAAGTCGGAAGCTTGTTATCAAAAAATTTTCCGTCAAACTGGTCAGGAAATTTAAGATTGGTAACATTGATCTGCTTGTTTGCCCAACCCACGTTAAAGCCGGCACTTACCAGGCTCCCCTCATTTATTAACTGGTGATATGCAAGGGAACCATATATCTTGGTTGAAGTAAGATTCCCGCTACCGGCAACATCACGAAGTATTACTCCGCCTGCACCGATCCAACCCGTTTCAAAACGGTTTCGCATTATCTGGGCATCACCGAAAGCACTCATGGTCTTATACGGTATGGCCATAATGCTGGACCATTGGTTACGGTAATTGACGCCTACGCGATAATCGCCACCAGGAATAAACCCAGTATTCGCGGGGTTAGTAGTAAGAGGCGAATTCATGAATTGGGAAAAATGAAGGTCCTGGGCTTCCAGGCATATCCCAAATAACAGATTCCAACTTCCAATTAGTATGATAATTCTTCTTTTCATTTGCACATTTTCGTATGGCGCATTTGTATATTACAAATTACCACATTTATCTGATTAACGTTATATCACCTTTCTTAGTTGTTTTGGTTCCGTCAAAAAATTCAACATCGAGCGTATAGGCATATACATCCATTGGTTGTAACACACCACGGTATTTACCATCCCAGCCGACGTTTCGGTCATTTGTCTCAAATACTTTTTGTCCCCACCTGTTCCAGATGATAAATCTCATTTTCACAATACCAAATCCCCGAACAAATACTTTGCTGTTCACATCACCCTTTTGTGGAGTAAATGCATTGGGCACATCAACAGCAATTGCTATCAAAGCTCTTACATCGTGGCAAGCAGTATCCGGACATCCGGCGGGGTTCATCGCAATCAAACATGCATTGAATGTTCCTGTTGCATTATACTGGTGCTGTACAGGAAGTCTTGAATTTGTGATCAGGCTATCGCCATCGCCAAACAACCATTTAAAGTTTGTAGCATCCATTGAAGCAAGATTGTTAAATGTTGTAGGCGTGTTCTCAGTTGGCGGATCCGGAGCAAAACTAAATTCAGCAAGCGGCACAGGATAAACCGTAAGAGGTGCGGTGGTTGTGTCCGCCCCATTACACGTATTCGGATCGATCGCGATCAAAGTGATGGTATAGGTACCCGGCGTATTGTAAATATGGACCGGATCTGTATCTGTGCTGGTTCCACCGTCGCCAAAATTCCAGATAAATGTTTGTCCCGCTATGGATGTATTAGTGAATTGCGCAGCAAACGGTACACAACCTGTCGGCGGTATATCAAAATCGGCAACCACCTGGGGTGCAATACTTATTACTTTCTTGACCGTATCCGGTGCATTACAATAATTTGTATCTATAAGTATCAATTTAACTGTATAAGAACCCGGTGAAGAATATGAATGAAAAACGGGACCGGGGCCAGTTGTGACCAATGGAGAATTATCTCCGAAATCCCATTGAAATGAGGTATTGGTAAATGGTAATATTGGTGGAGCTACTGATAAATTATTAAACTGGTATTTTAAAGAATCACAAGGCGGGAGCTTTACGGGAATAAAATCAATTGTTGCTGGTATCCCGCCTGCTCTTATCGTTAAATATGCTGTATCACGAATATTACACGTGGCAGAATCTTCTGCGATGAGCATTACCTGGTATGTTCCTGGTAAATTATATGTATGCGATGTATTTGGTACAGTAGTAACAAAAGGATTCGGTAATGATCCATCTCCGAAATACCAATAATAAGTGACAGCATTAGCAACGGTATCTCTAAAGTCAACAGTAAGTGGAGCACAACCGGCAGTATCTCTCGGAACACCATTGATCATGGATTGCAATCCGGCATCTACACCTGCAAAATCAAACGCAATTTTAACCATAGCAAGATTACAACCTGCACCACCACCACCGCTGGTTGGCGCAGGGTTGGTGGGACCAACAACGCCGGGCGTGGTTGGAAATATAACGCCTCCTCCACAGTTTGCACAAATGGCCTGGTAGATCACACCCTGCTTATCAAAACGGCTTGTGCCGCCATCAACGTGGTCGCAAAATCCGCCACCTTGACCAAAGAAACTTCCAAACAATTGCGCCGTCGCATTTTTCTTTAAAACAAAGAAATAAAAATCCTGGCCGTCAGTGGAACCTTGAATGGCATCGGATGTAACTGGCATACCGCTGGTGCCGGAGGATGGAAATTGAGGGTCTACAGTTCCACCCCAACCTGAAACATATACGTTCTCGCAATTGTCAACAAGAAAAGCAGTGATAGAAATACTTGGGACAGCTGCGGTCTTACCAAATCTTGTTGAATAAATAAAACTTGACAGATCAGGCTCCAGTTTTGCAATGAACTGCGGGGCGCCTGCATTGGCGTATGTAGCGTTAATTACTGGCCAGTTTCCCCGCGTTTGTCCGCATACGTAGGGAAATCCAAACTTATCAAACTGCACTCCGTAAACCTGGTCAATGCCACCAGTACCAAGATAGGTTGATCTTATCAATGTGTTACCTGAATTGGACACCACCGCAACAAAGCCGTCAATGTTTCCGGCGTATGAAGGTTGTACTACAGCACCTGAAGTGCCCGGAAAATTGTTACTCGCAGTACCACCCGCCGCAAAAATATTTCCATTAGGTGCTAAGGACAGAACATAGGCCGCATCATCACCGTTGCCTCCCAGATAGCTCGAAAATGAAAGCGCAGAAACTGATGGATTGAGTTTCAACAAAACCGCATCCTGATTACCGCCACCAAAGCCTGGCTGGAATGCACCCACCACAGGAAAATTATTTGACCTGGTACAAGACGCTACATAAATATTTCCACTGCCATCAAGAATCACTTCGCTTCGTCCATTATCACCATAGTTCTGTTGTAAAGAACTATAGCTTTCCGGTGCAATGTTTACACCATCATCACCTGTGCCACCGATCATCTTAGAACCGATCAATGCTGAACCCGATGCATTCAATTTGGTAACGACGATTTCATAGCCACCGCCACCGGAGACTCCGTAAATATTGGTACCTGTTGTTGGATAATTTGGCGAATTAGTTCGACCCGCAACAATTAGGTTTCCTGCGCCATCAACTACAATACTGTGTGGTTGTTCATTGGAGGAGCCACCGATATAAGTTGCATATATTCTTGCTGTGCCTAACGGATTTAATTTCATAATGCTGATATCAGCCGGCGTATTGGGGCCTTGTCCGCCACCCCATACCGTTTGAAATGCACCGTTCGTTACAGGAAACCCAGATGACAGGTTTATACCGCCGGAATAAAAGCTTCCATCGGGTCCATAGGTCGCTGTAAAGCCCCAGTTATCACCGGTGCTACCGGTAAATGAAGAAAAGATCAATACAGGATCAATAATTAAATTTTCATTCCTGTTATAGTTCTTTATATCAAATCTTATTTCTTTTCCTATTACAACATATTTTGCTGATATCTTTTTGCGTTGATTTTTCTCATATTGATAAGTGTAAGGCTCGAGTTCCTTCACATCTCCAACAGAGGTTCTGATCACAAGCTGTTTGTCTTTTACTTCAAGTTTATCGGCGCCCGTGTATCGCATTGCAAGCCGGCTCAGTTCAGCGCCGGGTTTTACAATGATATCGTATTTCATTTGACCTTTATCGGTATAATACCGGACATCAATACCCGGGTAAACATTTTTTACAGTCACACCCTGGTATATTTTACAATTGCCTGCCCATTTTGACGGGTCATTCCCAATAAAATAGTTGTTATAGTATTCCAGGGGTTTATCAGGAATGATCTCGAGGTTATCAGATGCATTTACAAAATCAACAGCATAAGCGTGTGAGCGAAGGAGCAACGGAGCATTCTTACCGCCGGCATTTTCAGCCGTATGCCCTTTTGTAACTTCATGTATCTTTTTCAGATCCTGTTCATTGTGCTGAAGTACGGTAAAACCGCCCGAACGAATAAAGAATGCACCAGCCGGAATATCACTACGGAATTTAACGCGGTCATCCCACTGACCTTTATTTTCAATGAATTCAATGCTTCCTGTTTGGGCCTTAGCTGCAGTTGATAGGATAAGTAAGAGCAAGCTTATGTAGCGATACCGGATCAATTGTTATATTTTTTTCAAATTAACTAAAAGAGTGGAAAAACGGTTTGAAAACTTGTGTTAAGAAATGCGGCTCCATGCTGTTTTTCCCTGTATTGCTTGAAGATAGCTCTTGAGGCGCAAATTTTCTGCCGAACTCAATTCAGGGTCGGTTTCCATTATGTGTTCTGCAAATCGCCGGGCCATTTCGAGCAAGGACCTGTCTTGGACAATACTTGCCAGCTTAAAGTTTAATACACCACTTTGTCTTGTGCCTTCTATATCTCCTGGTCCACGCATATCCAAATCCTTTTCCGCGATAATAAAACCATTATTAGTTGATACCATTATTTTCATTCGTTCTCTTGCATCGTTGCCAATGCCGGGGCCTGTCAATAAAATGCAATAACTTTTATCTGCTCCGCGTCCTACTCTTCCCCTTAACTGATGCAATTGTGATAGCCCGAATTTTTCTGCACTTTCAACTACCATTACACTGGCATTGGGTACGTCCACTCCTACTTCAATAACGGTAGTTGATACCATTATATGCGTATCTCCACTCACAAATCGCTGCATATTGCTATTCTTTTGATCAGTTTTTTGCCGGCCATGTACCATACTGATCCAGTATTTTGGTTCAGGGAACCAGGCTTTCACATTTTCATAACCTTTCATCAGGTTTTCATAATCCATTTTATCGCTTTCCTCTATCAATGGAAAAATGATATACACCTGCCGTCCTTTTGCAATCTCGTCTTTTAAAAAACCCATTACCCCCGGTCTGTCCTTCTCATAACGATGAACTGTGGTGATCGGCTGCCTGCCCGGCGGCAATTCATCGATCACGCTATAATCAAGATCACCATAAGCCGTCATCGCTAATGTTCGCGGAATTGGAGTTGCTGTCATCACAAGAATATGGGGAGGCATCTCGTTCTTTTCCCATAGCAAAGCTCTTTGGGCAACACCAAATTTGTGTTGCTCATCCACAATAGCGATTCCCAGATTTTTGAACCGGACATCTTTTTCAATGATGGCATGAGTGCCAATAAGAATATTCATCGAACCATCATCCAGTTTTTTTTGGATGATCTTTCTTTCTGCCGTTTTCGTTGAGCCTGTTAATACACCAACTTCAACCGGCATATCTATTAACAGATTAGTTATGTTCTTGTAGTGCTGATGGGCTAAAACTTCTGTTGGCGCCATCAAACAGCTTTGATAACTATTATCAGCCGCTATGAGCATTGTTAATAAAGCGACTATCGTTTTGCCACTGCCAACATCACCCTGGAGCAAACGGTTCATCTGTTTTCCTGTGGCGGTATCCTTTCTTATTTCTTTGATCACTCTTTTTTGCGCACCGGTTAGTTCAAAGGGTAGGTGCTTTGTATAAAACGCATTAAACAGCTCTCCTACCTTTTCAAACTTAACTCCATGAGAAAAACGGTGACGTTGTGATCTTAATCTTGCCAAACGAAGTTGAGCGAGAAACAGCTCTTCGAACTTTAGTCGCTGTAACGCTTCGTCGTATTCCTGCATGTTTGCCGGAAAATGAATTTGGCAATACGCTTTGTATCGGTTTATTAGTTTTAGTTTATTCAGGATTTCATCAGGCAGGTTTTCCGGAAGGTCTTTTTCTGCAATCTGCTTCATCATTACTTCGGTTAGTTTACCGATCTGTCTGCCGCCAAGCGCTTTTGCTCTTAATTTTTCAGTTGTTGGATAAATAGGTTCCAGGAACGACTTACCATCTTTTTTGTCGGCAGTAAGCAATTCGATTTCCGGATGCACTATTTGAGGATGACCCTGGAAAAACGTTACTTTTCCAAAAACCAGGTATTGCTCACCGGGTTGCAATGTCTTTTGTATCCAGCTTAGGCCCTGGAACCAGGCCAGTTCGAGAGTTCCGGTTTTGTCACGAAGAGTTGCCACCATTCTCCGGCCTCTTTTCATTCCTATGATCCCGATATTATGTAAGCTGCCTGCAACCTGTATATAATCTGTCGACGAATCGATGTCTGTAATAAAACTAACCCTGGTTTTGTCAACATGGCGGTGGGGAAAATGATTAAGAAGGTCGTTAAAAGTGAAAATATTCAGCTCCTTTTTCAGCAGGTCGGCACGTTGGGGGCCCACTCCTTTCAGGTACTCAATCGGGCTTTTTAATATGTCAGAATACGCAGGTATAATTCCGTTTTGAACAAATGTACTATTCCATAACAAGACCTGCATTAGCGAAAGATTTAAAAGTAGATGCCCGAAAAAATAAAAATGCATAGAAATTCGTTGTATTTTTACGAATCCTCTGATCCTGAAAAAGACCACATCCAATGAACAACCATCTAAACCTGCTGCAGGCTAACATCATTAATTTTTCCGATTTCAAGTTTGGCATCCTTACCTATGTAATGGCCTTTGTTCTTACGCTCATTTTTATCCCACCGGTGATATTTATGGTAAAACGATTCAAGCTCTTTGATCGTCCCAATGCCAGGAAAGAGCATACCGTACCGACACCCACGTTCGGCGGTATTTCGATTTTCGCAGGCACCATGATGTCGCTTTTATTCTGGTTCAAATTCAATGACCATCCTTCAACAATTACATTCTTTTTGTCGATGGTATTATTGTTTGGTGTCGGTATCATGGATGACCTGAGGGATCTTGCTGCACGTTACAAATTAGTGATCGAAGCAGGGATGGCCTCATTGCTGGCAGTGGCAGGTATGCGGATTACAAGCTTTGGGGGTTTGTTTGGGATACACGAATTGCACATCATTGCACAGTATATAGTTACGGTGGTTACCATAGTTGGCATTACAAACGCCTTTAACCTTATCGATGGGATCGATGGACTCGCGGGCGGTTTAGGCTTTATGAGCCTCGTCACCCTGGGTATATTTCTTACCATCAGCAAAGACCTTAATCATGCCATGATCGCTTTTGCATTTGCAGGAGCATTACTTGGATTTTTATATTTCAACTTCAACCCGGCAAGAATTTTTATGGGTGATACAGGTTCTTTGGTTCTCGGGTTTGTTATTGCAGTGTTATGCGTGCAATTGATGAAAGTAAATGCTCTTTATACTGCGCCGGTAGTTCCCAACATTTATGTCTTCACCTTAGGCATCGTAATGATACCTGTATTTGATACGCTTCGTGTTTTTGGTGCAAGGATGTGGAATGGACGTTCACCATTCTCTGCCGACAAAACACATGTTCATCACCTGGTAACGAACCAGGGATTTACACATGCCTTTGCGGCAAGGATCATTTGCGTGTTCCATGGTTTTATTCTTATTCTTGTTTATTGGCTAAAAGACTGGAAACCGGAGTTGCAGATCGTTATCCTGGCTTGTTGTATGCTAAGTCTTATTTACTTTTTTCACTCAGATATTTTAAAAAAGTATTTTAAAGCTCCGCAAAAAATCACTGCCCCATCCACAACCTGAGTGACAGCAATTTAATTTGCCATTTGTCTTTCAGGAAGCCCTATGATAAAGGTCGAGCCCTGATCGATCTTACTTTCCGCTTTGATGAATCCGTTATGCTTCTCCACAATTTTCTTACAAATCGATAATCCGACACCAGTACCTTCATATTCGTGATAGCTGTGCAGTCGTTTGAATACCCTGAAAATATCCTCAGCATATTTTTCATCAAAGCCGATACCGTTGTCCTGCACCGTAATTTTATAGAAGTTCCTGTTATTGGTAAACTTGATAAAATTTGAAAGATCACCCGGGTTCATTTTCTCGGCCTTTATATCAATTACAAGGTCTTCAGTTGGTTTCCTGAACTTGATGGCATTACTGAACAGGTTATAGAATAATTGTTGCATCAAACCCGGCACAGCAGAAACTACCGGGAGATCGTCGTAATGTATTTTTGCATTGCTCTTTTCTATTTCAACTTCAAGCTCTGTCAGTGCATTCTTTACAAGATCATTTAATGGGGTTCTTCTGAAATCATTTGAGCTTACCGTATGACGGGAAAATTCAAGCAGGTTATTGATCAAATTTTGCATCCGCTTGGACGAGCCGATGATCTTATTAAAATATTTCTCGCTGTCGGGATCAAAATTATTATTGCGTAATATTTTATCACTAAACACCTGGATCTTTCTCAGCGGCTCCTGCAGATCGTGCGACGCCATATAAGCAAATTGATCCAGCTCTTCGTTCATTTGCTTAAGGCTTTCATTATTTGCTACCAGCTGTTCATTCAAAAGTTTTACTTTTTGCTCCGATATTTTTCTTTCCTCTATTTCTTTCTGCATGAATTCGTTGGCCGCAAGTAATTTCTTTTCCTGCTGCATCAATTGTTGATTCTTCCTGTACAGCTCAACAAAGACCGCAACTTTGGCCCGTAACAATTCGGGTTTTATGGGTTTATAAATATAATCGACACCACCCATTTTATACCCTTTGAAAATGAATTCCTCATCATAGCTGTGCGCGGTAATGAAGATGATCGGGATATTTTTCAATTTGTCTCTTTCATAAATAATCGTTGCTGTTTCATAACCCCCAAGCTCGGGCATTTGCACATCCATCAGAATGAGAGAAAAATCATGGTCATTCAGCAGCGTTTTTAATGCCGCTTTCCCGGAATTGGCTTTTACGATCGTGTATCTATCCTGCTCAAGTATCACTTCAATGGACATAAGATTATCAGCCCTGTCATCGACAACAAGGATCTTCGGTTGTACGGCACGTCCTGTATTTGACACGATCTCTTTTTCCATCAATTATTATTTATACAGCCATACTCTCATCAATGATAACAACTGGTCAACCTTTACCGGCTTGGTAATATAATCGGATGCCCCGGCTTCAATACATTTCTCACGGTCACCCTTCATCGCTTTCGCCGTTACCGCAATGATCGGCAGCCCCTTATTCTTATGTTCACGACGGATCTTCTGCGTTGTTTCATAGCCATCCATTTCAGGCATCATGATATCCATTAATACGATATCTATATCGGCATTCTCATTCAAGATGTTCATTGCCTCCTGGCCACTTTCCGCAGTAATTGCGTTAATCGAGTAGCGTTCGAATGCAGTTGTCAGTGCAAAGAGGTTTCTTACATCATCATCCACCACAAGCACCTTCTTATTAGCCAGGATATCATTCTTGGCTCTTAAGTTCTCGATCAGTTTCCTCTTCTCCGCCAGCAGGTTTTTATGATCGATATGCAACAGCATTACCATCTCCTCCAACAACAGATCAAGAGAGTTTACATCTTTCAACAAGATCTTATTTGCATACTGTTTTAATTGATTTCTTTCCTTTGGTAAAAAGTCTTTGGCTGAATAAATAAGCACCGGTGTCATCTGGAGCTTGTTAATGTTGCTTATCTCTGTCACCAGGTCAAGACCGCCAATATCCGGAAGCATGTAATCCACAATGATACAATCATAATTATTCTGGCTTAGCAATTCGAGTGCTTTATGTCCTGTTGCAGTGATCTCAATATCTATCAGCTCGCCATTATCCAGCACCTTTTTCATTTGTGATGAATCAACTTCGTTGTCTTCTATCAGCAGTACTTTTCTTTGCTTCTTCTCGTTGAACTGCACAATATCATTGAACAGGTTATTCAACGCTTCGGTTTTTAATGGTTTCAAATGGAAACTTCGTGCCCCACGCTGCATTGCCAACAACTTGTTTTCTTCTCCTGAAATAAGATGGATCGGGATATGCCGGAAGTTGATGTCATTCTTAAACAGGTCAAGGACTCGCCATCCGCTTGCGCCCGGCAATTTCACATCAAGTGTTACCGCAACAGGGCAATACTTATTAACAAGATCGAATACATCGCCAAACTGGGTAGCTACTACTACTTTCAGTTCCATTTCATGTGCTTTCTCGATCATGATCTTTCCAAACCTGACATCATCTTCAATTACCAGCACCACTTTATCACCGGTTTGCACATTATTTCTATCATCTCCCACCTCGTTGATGATCTCATTCAATGCATCAAGATCTTTCGTTTCACTTACTTTAATTGTTGGTACGGATTGAATAGCGGCATCAGCCACTCCTTCCGCCAATTTGTATTCACTTATTTTTAAGCTGGTTTGCTTTTCTCGTTTTGATTTTGCCGGATCATAATCAATAGGCAGGAACAAGGTGAATGTACTTCCCATTCCAATTTCACTAATCAATTCAATGGAGCCACCAAGCAGGTCTGCCAATCCACGGCTGATAGATAACCCAAGACCAGTACCACCATATTTACGGCTCGTGGACCCTTCGGCTTGCTGGAACGCTTCAAAGATGATATTCTGTTTGTCTTTGGAGATACCAATTCCAGTGTCTTTAATTTCAAATGCAACAACTTTTTGTGCATTCACCAGGCCCGGATGATCCTGTCTCCAGTTTTTATGGGCTTCATAGATACGCAACTTCACTTCTCCTTTCTCAGTAAACTTAAATGCATTTGACAGCAGGTTTTTAAGGATCTGGTTAAGACGTTGTGCATCTGTTTCCATACTTGTTGGCAACTTCGGATCAAGATCGATAGTGAATCGTAAATTCTTATTTTCAGAAATATGTTTGAATGTCGTTTCAACGAAGTTGGCGATCTCATGAAACTGCAGCTTAACAAAATCCGTTGAAATATAACCAGACTCGATCTTGGACAAATCAAGTATATCATTGATCAATTGTATAAGGTCATCACCGCAACTATGGATCGTTTTCGCATAGCTAACCTGTTTTTCATTCAGGTTGCCATCATGATTCTCATAAAGTTGTTGTGCAAGGATCAGCAATGAGTTCAATGGTGTCCGCAATTCATGCGACATGTTGGCAAGGAACTCTGATTTATACTTAGAGGTAAGCTGTAACTGTTCTGCTTTTTCCTCCAATGACAATCTTGCTTCTTCCACTTCTTTGTTCTTTGCTTCCACTTCTTCTTTTTGTTTTACAAGAAGATGTGCTTTATCCTGCAA
>Ga0075430_100003397_pt1 | contig 13309 bp, 12 predicted proteins | sample RhiMetdeltSRZDD4_FD_75294 | JGI IMG/M metagenome (GOLD analysis project Ga0075430, IMG submission 75294) | Populus rhizosphere microbial communities from Tennessee, USA - Rhizosphere MetaG P. deltoides SRZDD4 | ecosystem: Host-associated > Plants > Roots > Rhizosphere > Soil | place: USA... | reverse complement strand
GCACGCCGGTTGGCCGACGGTCCCATGCAGGCGCAGGCCCACCGCGGGCTCGCCGGAGCCCATGTGCGGCTGGGCCGCTACGACCTCGCGCAGCTGCATCTGGAACACGCGCTCGAGCTGGCCGGCGAGTCCGGCGATCTTGTCGGCCAGGCCCGGAACCACCAGGCTCTGGCCGAGGTGCACGGCCGGCAGGCCCGCCACCCGGAATCGTTGCGCCATGCGGAAGAGGCGCTCGAGCTCTACCGCGCCGCCGGGCACAAGGGCGGCGAGGCCATGTGCCTCGGCAACGTCGGCTGGTGCCACGCCCAGCTCGGCGACTACCGGCGGGCTCTCGAGTACTGCCAGGAGGCGCTCGTACTCGAGCAGGCGCTCGGTGACCGGCACGGTGAGGCGAGCAGTTGGGACAGCCTCGGCTACGCCTACCACCACAGCGGCGAGCACCGCCGGGCCATCGACTGTTACGAGCGCGCGCTGGAGGTCTTCGGCGAACTGGGCGACCGGTGGAACGAGGCCGGCACGCTCACGAACCTCGGCGACACCTGGCACGCCGCCGGCCACCCCGACGAGGCCCGCACAGCGTGGCAACAGGCCGCCGCGATCCTCGACGACATGGGCCACCCCGACGCCGACCGGATCCGAGCCAAACTCTAATTAGCCCTTTTCGAGGTACTCCGCCCGCTCCTCGTCCACGAGCGCGGCCACCGCGGCGGCCAGTTCGGGATGCCCCACGAGGTCCGGGTCGTTGCCCACGAGATCGATCGCCTCGGCCCGGGCGTCCCGGATGAGCTCGGCGTCCTTCAACAACGACAACAGCTTCAGATGCGAACGCCGTCCCGACTGTGCCGCGCCGAGCACGTCCCCCTCGCGCCGCTGCTCCAGATCGAGCTCGGCCAGTCGGAATCCATCCACTGTGGACGCTACCGCGTCGAGCCGCTCGCGCGCCGGCGAGCCGGGCGCCGCCTCGGTGACGAGCAGGCAGAGCCCGGGCGCTGAACCCCGGCCCACGCGGCCACGCAGCTGGTGCAGCTGGGAGACGCCGAACCGGTCCGCGTCCAGCACAACCATCATGGTCGCATTGGGTACGTCGACACCGACCTCCACGACAGTGGTGGCCACGAGTACGTCGAGCTTGCCGGCGGCGAACGACCGCATGACCGCGTCCTTCTCGTCGGACGGCAGCCGGCCGTGCAGCACTGCGATCCGCAGCCCGTGCAGGGGTCCCGCCTCCAGCAGCGGCGCCACCTCCAGCACGGCCACCGGTGCGCGCCGCCCGCCGTCGTCCACATAGGACGCGTCGTCGGCCGAGGGATCGTCGCCGATCCGGGGGCAGACCACGTACGCCTGGTGCCCCGCGGACACCTCCTCGACCAGCCGGCGCCAGGCCCGGTCCAGGAACGCCGGCTTCTCCGCGGCCGGTACGACGTGCGACGCGATCGGAGACCGCCCGCGCGGCAGCTCGGTCAGCGTCGACACCTCGAGGTCACCGAACACGGTCATCGCGACCGTACGCGGGATCGGCGTCGCGGTCATCACGAGTACGTGCGGCGGCTGCTCGGCCTTTGCCCGCAACGCGTCCCGCTGCTCGACCCCGAACCGGTGCTGCTCGTCGACGACCACCAGGCCCAGGTCGTGGAAGTCGACGCCCTCGTAGAGCAGGGCGTGCGTACCGACCACGATGCCGGCCGTCCCCGATGCCACGTCCTCGAGCGCACGCCGCCGGGCCGCCGCGCCGAGCGATCCGGTGAGCAGGGTCACCCTGGTCGCGTTCTCGGCGGAGTCCAACTCGCCGGCCCGACCGAGCGGACCCAACAGGTCGGCCACGTTGCGGTGGTGCTGCCCGGCGAGCACCTCGGTCGGGGCGAGCATGGCCGCCTGCCCACCGGCGTCGACGACCTGCAGCATGGCCCGTACCGCCACCATCGTCTTGCCGGAGCCCACCTCGCCCTGCAGCAGGCGGTGCATCGGGTGCGCCACGGCCAGGTCGCCGGCGATCTGCTCGCCGACCTCCTGTTGACCGGCGGTCAGCTCGAACGGCAGCGTGCCGTCGAACGCTTCGAGGAGGCCCCCGTCGCGGCGGGGTCGCGGCAGCGCGGGCCACGCCGCAGCCCGCACCTTGCGCTGGACGAGCGTCACCTGTACCGCGAAAGCCTCGTCCCACTTCAACCGCTTGCGCGCGGCGCCGAGACCCTCCCATGAGGACGGTCGATGGATCTCGCGGAGCGCGCTACCGAGGTCCATCAGGTTCCACCGCGCCCGCAGCTCGGACGGCAACGGATCCGGCGGCGCGGTGAGCATGTCGAGGACGACCCGTACCGACCGGGCGATGATCCACGTCTTGAGGTTCGCCGCGGCCGGGTAGATCGGGATCATCGCCCCGGCGTACTCCTCGAGCTCATCGGCCGCGTCGTCGCCCTCACCGAACAGCAGGTACTCCGGGAACGTGAGCTGCCGCGTGCCCTTGTACTCGCTCACCTTCCCGGCGAACAGCCCCCACCGTCCCCGGCGCAGGTCCTTCTCGCGCCACACCTGCTTGCGGCCGAAGAACGTCAGTTGCAGCTTGCCGCCCTTGTCGTCGCCGACCTCGACCTCGAGCATCTCGTCGGTACCCCGGCGGATCTTCCGGACGTACGTCTTCAACACCTGCGCCAGGATCGTCACGTCGTCGCCGACCACCAGGGAGCGGATGTCGGTGTGCTCGCCACGCTTCTCGTACCGCCGCGGGAAGTGGTAGAGCAGGTCGCCGACCGTATGCAGATCGAGGTGCTTGGCGAGCGCCTTGGCGGTCTTGTCACCGACCGCCTTCCGCAGTGGACTGTCCATACTGGTCATTCCACGCCCACCAGCAGAGGATAGTGCGGCTGCCCGCCGTCGTACACGTGGACCTCCACGAACGGCCAGGCCGCGGCGACATGCTCGGTCAGCGTGTCGGCCAGGCCCGCCGGGGCGCCGACTCCGGTGATCAGGGTGACCAGTTCGCCGCCACCGGCCAGCAGGCGGTCCAGCAGGTCGCGGCAGGTCTCGGTCAGGTCCCCGCCGATGAGGTTCACCTCGCCCTCGACGAGCGCCAGGATGTCGCCGGGTCGGCAGCGCCCGGCCACGGTCAGCGCCTCCCGGCTGGCCGTGGTCACCTCGGCGTAGCGGCACGCCCCGGCCGCCTCCGCCATCGCGATCACGTCGTCGTCGAACGACCGGCCCGGGTCACGGATGGCCAGCGCCGCCAGCGCCTGGACCGGGCTGCGGGTCGGTACGACGCGCACGATCGTGCCGTCCGCCTCGGCGGCAGCGGCGACGGCTACCGCCTGGGTGTTCGGGTCGTTCGGCAGCACCACCACCGCCCCGGCCGCGGCGGCCCGGATCGCGTCCAGTATCTCCACAGTGGATGGATTGGCACCGACGACGACCGCACCTTCGGCGGTGAACAGCGCCGCGATGCCCGCCCCCGGAGCCACCACCACGACACCCCGGGCATCCGGATCCATGGACGGCGGCCGCTCTTCGTCCGCGAAGCGCGCCACGGTGATGCGGTGCGGCCGGCCCGCCTCGACCCCCGCCTCGATCGCGGCGCCGACGTCGTTGACGTGGACGTGCACGTTCCAGGTCTGTACCCCGGATCCACCCGCACCCACCACGACAAGCGAGTCGCCCAGTCCACCGAGGACGGTCCGCAACCGGTCCACCGCCCCGGCTTCGGCGTCGAGCAGGAACTGCACCTCGTACGCGTACTCGATGGATCCGGTCTCACGGACGGCCGTGCGGGGCGGGCGGGCCGGACGTCGCGCGGGCGCCGGCTCCTCTTCCCGGTGTTCCCCGGTGATGGTCTCCAGCAGCGCGTCGAGGAGCACGACGAGCCCGCGGCCACCGGCGTCGACCACTCCGGCGCGGGCCAGCACGGGCAGCTGTTCGGGGGTGTGGGCGAGCGCGTCCGCCGCCGCGTCGCAGGCGGCCCGGGCCACGGTCGCGAGGTCGTCGACGCCGCACTCCCGCGCCCCCCGGGCACCCGCCGCCACGACGGTCAGCACGGTGCCCTCGACCGGCTCGGCCACCGCCTCGTACGCGGCCGCCGCCGCCCGGTGCAGCGCCCCGGCCAGCGCCCGGCCCCGCACGACCGGGGTGTCCCCCAGCGCGTCCGCGAGACCCTTGAGGATCTGCGAGACGATCACGCCCGAGTTGCCCCGTGCACCGAGGAGCGCCCCGCGCGCCATGAGCCGGAGCACCTCGCCGTGGGCGGTGGACCCATCGGCCGGCGCGAGCGCCTCCTGGGCCGAGGCGAGCGTGAGGACCAGATTCGTCCCGGTATCGCCGTCGGGTACCGGATAGACGTTCAGCTCGTCGATTTCCTGCTGATGCCGCCGCAGCGCCTCGAGACCGACCGCACACCAGCGGCGGACCGCGGTCGCGTCGAGGCAGTCCAGCACGGCCTGCAAGCCTACCGGTCCGGGCCGGTAGTCTTGCGGCGCGCCGGGCCGATTGGCCGTGCCCTGTCGCGATCAGGTAACCTTGGCCGGTTGTTCGACCAATCTTCAGGAGCTTCCCGTGGCTAGCGTGTGCGACGTCTGTGGCAAGGGGCCCGGCTTCGGCCACAACGTGTCCCACTCGCACCGGCGGACCAACCGCCGCTGGAACCCGAACATCCAGACGGTGCGCACCCCGGCCGGCGGCGGCACGACCCGCAAGATGCAGGTCTGCACGTCGTGCATCAAGGCCGGCAAGGTCGCCCGCGCCTGACGCCGCCCTCTCCGTCGCTCGAGGAGCTAGAGGTTCCGGCCGTACGAGCGGGCGCCGGGCGCGTCACGGTAGAAGCCGTAGCTCGGGATCGGTTCGTACCCGGCACGTTCGTAGAGAGCCATCGCCTCGGGCTGTGCCGAACCGGTCTGCAGGATGATCCGTTTGCGGCCCATGTCGCGCGCCGACTCCTCGAGGGCGACCAGCAGGGCCCGGGCCACGCCGAGCTTTCGTGCCTCCGGCCGGGTGTACATCCGCTTGATCTCCGCGACCTGTTCGTCGTCGTCGTACGTCCGCCAGCCGCCACAACCGACCGGCCACTCCTCGATGTACGCGACGAAGAACCCACCCTCGGGCGGATCGAACTCGACGGCCTGCACCGGCGTATCGTCGCCCGAGCCCCCGTACCGCTCGGCGAGGTCCGCCAAGGTCTCGGTCACGAGGGCCTGGGAGACGGGTGCGAGATACCGCATCGGCTTGATGACAATCTCTGTCACGAGGAGCCAGGCTACCCCCGTCAGCCGTGTCCAACCTCGTCCACTACTCGCTGCTGCCAGAGGGTGACATAGAGGACCGCACCTGGGCTCATACCGGGTGGCAGGCGATTGCTCGAGACGCCGACGCTGCGCTGACCCGCGACCCGCCCAGTAGCCGGGTCGAGCAGCAGCTCGGCGCCTTCGCCGTCCTCGGAATGCCGGATCGCGAACAACCGGCGCCCCTCGATCGTCAGCTCGGTCGCCGCCAGCCCGTCGCACCTCGGCCCGCCGGTGCCGCCGGATCACGTTCGTGGCGATGCCGTACAGCCAGGGCAACGCCTCGGCCCGGGCCGGGTCGTACCGGTGGCGGTGGGCGTACGCCTGCAGGAATGTCTCGGCGACCACGTCCTCGGCCAGGTCCGGACCGACCCGCCGGGCGCTGTAGCGCAGCAGCTGCCGGGCGTACCGGTCGAAGATCGTCGCGAGGTCCGTCGGGTCCTCGACTGCGACGGGCATCATCACACCCGTTCTTGCCCGGTTCAGCGGAAGTGGTTCCACCCCGTGGGACCGTCGGTGTACGACTTGCCGTCGACGGTCACCCCGCTGCCGTCGAGCACCCGGCCGATCACCCGCCAGCCGTCCGGCAGCGCGGCCTCCGTCGGGAACGCCGCCGCCAGCGCGTGGTCGTCGCCACCGGTCAGGATCCACGAGTACGGGTTGACGCCCAGTGCCGCTGCGGCGTCCCGCATCGAGTCGGGGATCTCGAAGGACTCCCGCTGGACGTCGATGGCGACGCGGCTCGCCGTGGCGATGTGTCCGAGATCGGCCAGCAGACCGTCCGATACATCGATCATGGCGGTGGCTCCGGCCCGGGCCGCCGCGGGTCCGGCGGCGTACGGGACGAGCGGGCGCCGGTGCGCGTCCACGAGCAGCTTCGGCGTCCGGAACCCGCGGGACAGCACGGTGTACCCGCCGGCGGCGTAGCCGACCCGCCCGGCCAGCGCGATCACGTTGCCCGGACGGGCTCCGGCGCGCCGCACGGGCTCCGCGCCGCCGAGATCCCCGAGCGCGGTCACCGCCACCGTCAGCGTCGGGCTGGCCGACACGTCCCCGCCCACCACACCGGCTCCGGCGAGCGTGGCCTCGGCGCCGAGCCCGTCGGCCAGCTCCTCGGCCCACCGCACATCGAGGTCGGGTGGCGCGCACAGCGCGACGAGCAGCGCTGTCGGTACCGCGCCGAGCGCGGCGATGTCGGCGAGGTTCGCCGCCGCCGCCCGGTGGCCGACGTCCGTCGCGGTGGACCAGTCCCGCCGGAAGTGCCGCCCGTCGACGAGTACGTCGGTGGACGCCACGACCCGGCTGTCGGGAGCGCTCACCACGGCCGCGTCGTCGCCGGGCCCGAGCAGGCAGGCCGGGCCGCCGGCGAGCCGGGCGGTGATCCGCGCGATCAGACCGAACTCTCCGGTGTCCGCCACAGTCATGCCCCAACCCCTCCCCTGGCCTGGTCTGTCGTGCGGTAGGTTCACGGCGTGGTCCAGGCCTACATCCTCATCCAGACCGAGGTCGGCAAGGCGCGTGACGTGGCCGCGGCGATCCGGGACATCTCCGGTGTCGTCCGCGTCGACGCCGTGACCGGGCCGTACGACGTCGTCGTGCTCACCGAGGCCCGCAGCGTGGACGAGCTCGGCAAGATGATCGTAAGCAAGGTGCAGCTCGTGCCCGGCATCACCCGCACGCTCACCTGCTCCGTCGTCCACCTGTAGGGTGGTCGACCCGCGAGCCTCGGCCCGCCGCACGGCTACTCTCGTCGCGGTGCCCGCCGCGCTGCTCGCCGGCTTGGTCGCCTTCGCCGTTCTCGGCGGCTTCGACCGCTCGCCGTCCCCCGCGCCACCGTCCTCGTCCCCGCTTCCCATGCGGATCGCCGCTTCGGTGCTGCCATCGTCCGGCGAGGCGGCGACCCTGTGCCGCACCCTGGTCGCGAACCTGCCGCCGTCGGCCGGCGAGAGCGGACCGGCGGTCACGGTCCGGTGCGGGGGGCCGCAGTACGCCGCAACCACCGACCCGGCCGACCGGGACGATGGCTTCTACGTCCTGTCGGGCGTGTGCTGGTACGCGGTGCGGACCAGCAGCGGCTCGACGTGGTCCACAATGGACCGCACGGTGCCGATCGAGGTGGCCGTCCCGGCGGACTACGGCGCGCCGGCCCAGCGGGTGATCGCCTTCTCCGACGCGATCGTCGCCAACATCCCGACCGTGGCGGACATCCCCGCCGGCTGCCGCTGACCCTCAGACCGAAGTGAGGATCACGGGGCCGGTACCGGTGACCGCGATCGTGTGCTCGACGTGCGCGGCCCGGCTGCCGTCGGCGGTGACGACAGTCCACCCGTCGCGATCGGTCCGGCAACGGCTGCCGCCACCCTCGGTGACCATCGGCTCGATCGCGAGCACCAGGCCCTCCTGCAGCACGAGACCCCGACCCGGCCGGCCGGCGTTGGGGACGGGCGGGTCCTCGTGCATGGCGGTACCGACGCCGTGGCCGCCCAGCCCGTCCGGAATGCCGTAGCCCGCGTCCCGGATCACGGTCTCGATCGCGTGAGAGATGTCGCCCATGCGGGCTCCCGGTAACGCGGCCGCGATCCCGGCCGCCAGCGCCGCCTCGACAGTCGCGGCGAGCCGCCGGCCTTCGCCGTCGACGCCCCCGACCGCCACGGTGATCGCGGCATCGCCGTGGTAGCCGTCGATCGAGGCACCGCAGTCGATCGACAGCAGGTCGCCGTCGCGGAGTACCCGACCGTCGGGTATGCCGTGCACCACCGCCTCGTTCACGGACAGGCAGAGCACCGCGGGGTACGGCGTCGGCGCCCACGCCGGGTGGTAACCGGTGAACGACGGCTTCGCCCCGGCGCCCGAGATGACGGCCGCCGCCAGCTCGTCCAGCTCGTTCAGTCGTACCCCCGGATGGGCCGCTTCCGCCGCGGCCGCGAGCGCCCGGGCGACGACCCGGCCGGCCTCCCGCATGACCGCGATCTCGTCCGGGGTACGCAGCACGACCATCCCGCCATGCTAGACAGACACGCGCCTGATGAGCGCGAGATGTCTGTCCACTTGCTGGCGCGAGTAGCCGCGGAAGCGGACGCGCAGGGGCTCCCATAGCGCTTGGGCGGCGGCGGCCCGAAGATCCGGACGGTCGGAGGAGAACCCCTCGATGGCGCGCCGCAGGACGTCGTCGACCTGCTGTCGGTCGTAACCACGCAGGACGACCGCGAAGCCGGGCCGGCGAAGGTTGTCTCGGGCCCGAGCACGGATCGCCTCGGCCTCCTCGGCCGGCAGCGCGGTCGTCGTGACATTCACCTCTGTCACTTCGATACCGAAGCCGGCGGTGCGTTCGTTTATCTGGCTCCGCAGGTCCTGCCCGGTCTCCACCCCGAGTTCGTTACGCAGCACGGTGATGACAGCCTGCTCGAGCGCCTGACGATGGTCGGAGATGTCGTACACCGCGCGTACCGGATCGACGATGTCGAACTCGACCGCCGCATCGACGGCGACCAGCTCGTTGTCGGCGGTGTAGGCCACGGTCGCCACGTCGAGCGCCTGTCGGCGCAGGTCGAGTCGGGTTCGTACCGCCTCGATGCCCGGTATCAGCATGTGGCGGCCCGGCTCGAGCGTGCGATGGTACTTCCCGAGCCGCTCGACGAGCTCGACGTGATGCTCGGGCACGACACGCACCAACTGAAGCCAGGCCACCACCTATCACCCCGATCGTGCCTACTCGTCCCCGGTGGCTGTTCGCAATCATCCAGGTGGGCCTGGTTTGCTGGATTGGTGACGGTTGAGCTGTGGTGGTGCGCCGTCGGGGTGGTCGGTACCGCGGCCACTCCCTGCTGCTGGTCGCGCCCGGCCTGTTGGCGTACCCGCTCCTCGTGACCGGCCTGCTGGCGACCGCCATCGTCGCCCGGCTGGGCGGCGACGAGTTCGCCGTTGTCCTGCCGGACACCGACGTACAACTCATGACGGCTGTCGCCGGGCGGATCCACGCGGACCTACGCCGCACGTACGCCGTGCACGGGCACGAACTCGAGCTGTCGGCCTCGATCGGGGTGGTGCACACGAACGGCGGGCCAGCCACCCCGACCGAGGCCCTGCGGCACGCCGACATCGCGATGTACCAAGCAAAGGCGGCCGGTCGCGACCAGTGGGTCGTCTACTCCGAGTAAGTGTGGACTCGAACCACGTACATCTGGTTCAATGTCGCCAGCGCGCGGAGCTGGGCACGCCTTCGAAACATCTCGATGCGTCGGGGAGGCGCGCCATGAGAAACCGCTCTGCGCTCATCTACACAGCCATCGCAACGGCCGTCGTTGCCGTCGGGATCGTGGTCCCAACCGTCGCGCAGGCGGCGGTCGGCTGTTCGATCGCGTACCAGAACCTGAACACGTGGCAGTCGACGCCGACATCCGGCGGCTTCAACACCACCCTGGCCATCACCAACCTCGGTGACCCGATCACCCACTGGACACTGACGTTCACCTTGCCCAGTGGGCAGACCCGCACCGGCGGCTGGAACGCCACCTACACCGGTACGACGTCGATCACCGCTACCGACATCGGATGGAACGGCGCGATCGGCACCGGCCAGACCAACACCAGCGTCGGCCTGCAGGGCGACTGGACCCGGTCGACGGGCGGCACCGCGCCGCCGAACCCGTTCCCGCGGCCGACCAACTTCGCGCTCAACGGCGTGGCCTGTACCGGGAGCGTGTCGAGCCCACCGCCGACCAGCTCGTCGTCCGGCAACCAGCCGCCGACGGTGACGCTCACCAGCCCGAGCCCGAACCAGCGGTTCACCGCGCCGGCAACCGTCAACTTCGCGGCGACCGCGAGCGACCCGGACGGTACCGTGGCCCGGGTCGAGTTCCGCAGCGGTTCGACGGTGGTCGGTTCGGACACCACATCCCCGTACACGTTCACGTGGATGAACGTGGCCGCCGGCGTGTACCAGGTGAGCGCTCGCGCGGTCGACAACCTCGGCGCGGCCACGACGACGACACCGATCACCATCACGGTCACCACCGCCAGCACCGGCCCGGCTCCGGCGCTGCACGTGTCGGGGAACCGGCTGGTGACCGCGACCGGGGCGACGTACCGGTTGCTCGGGGTCAACCGGGCCAGCGCCGAGTTCGCCTGCGTGCAGGGCAAGGGCATGTGGGACAGCCCAACGCCCGACCAGGCGACGGTCGACGCGATGAAGGCCTGGAACATCCACGCGGTACGGATCCCGCTGAACGAGGAATGCTGGATGGGCCTGTTCGGTACGCCCGGCGGCGTGGTCTACCAGCAGGCCGTCCAGGCGTACGTGGACCTGCTCGTCGCCAACGGCATCAACCCGATCGTCGAGATGCACTGGAGCTCCGGCGTGTACACCGGTCCGGCGTCGGCCTGTGCGGACGTCCACGCCACGTGCCAGAAGCCGATGCCGGGCGAGTTCTCGATGACGTTCTGGTCGCAGGTGGCCGCGATGTTCGGCAACAACAACGCGGTCATCTTCGACCTGTTCAACGAACCGTTCCCGGACGCGGCCGACAACTTCGCCAACCCCACCGCGGAGTGGACCTGCCTGCGCAACGGCGGCACGTGTGCCGGTATCGGCTACTCGGTGGCCGGCATGCAGACTCTGGTCAACGTCGTCCGCAACACGGGCGCCACCAACGTCATCATGGTGCCCGGCATCAGGTGGACCAACGACCTCCGGCAGTGGTTGGCGTTCCGGCCGACCGACCCCAGGAACAACCTGATGGCGTCGTGGCACGTGTACAACTTCAATGCCTGCGTGACCCCCGCTTGCTGGGACAGCGAGATCGGTACGGTCGCCGCGCAGGTACCGGTGACGATCGGCGAGATCGGCCAGAACACGTGCGCCCACGACTTCATCGACCAGGTGATGGCGTGGGCCGACGCCCACGGCGTCGGGTATCTGGCGTGGACCTGGAACCCGTGGGGCTGCGGCCAGGGCAACGTGCTCATCAACGACTACGTCCCCGGAACCCCGACCAGCACCTTCGGTGAAGGGTTCAAGGCACATCTGCTCACGCAGAACCCGTAACGATCCTCGCGGTACCGGCCTGCCGTTCGTGCGGGCCGGTACCGGCCATTTGCCGGCCATTGCGGGGCGATCCCGGGACCAGCCGAATGCGGCGGCGCTAGGGTCCGAGTGAACCCCGGAGGATTGACGATGACATTCTTCGATGAGCTCTATGAGAAGGTCAACGACCTCAGGGACGCGTTCAAGCAGAGCTACGCCGGAGAGTTCGGGTTCGTTGTTCAGCGCGACGGCGGAATGGCCGTCAGCGAGCAGACCGCACCGGAGTACGACGCGCGCAAGGTGGCCGAGTGCGAGGCGTTCCTCTTCGAGGTCGAGATGTTGTGCTCGCGCTTCATGGGCTACGCCCACCTCGACCGGGCGCCGTACCGCCAACTCATCGACGACCTCGGCGCCGGTAACGACTCCGGCGAGGGCGCCCCGATATCCAGTGCGTTCGGCCGCCTCGACCGCACGGTGAACATCGAGCACATGGGCGGCATCGTCGGTCTGGTCGACGGGGACGAGTGGTGCAGTCCGGCGGCCCAGGTCTTCGAGGCGTGGGCCAAGACGTTCGGCTCGACGCTGCGGAGCCAGCGGATGGCCCTGCACGAGCTGGTCGTCCTCACCGAGATGTACCACCAGGCCGTCATCCACGTGCAACGGGACCTGAAGGCCCTCGTCGACAACGGCACCGAAGTCCTCCACGGCCCAGAGGTCAAGGTGGACTTCTTCGGCGCGGTCTCGCTGATCGCCGACGCCATCGGCATCGTGGTGTTTCCCGAGTTGGAGATTCCGTTCGCCATCGATGCCGCCGGGGGTGTCGCCGGGTTCATCTCCACGCTCACCACCGCCGAAGACCCGGTGCAGACCGGCGAATACCGCATCAGCGGCAGCGGGACGTGGGAGATCTTCGAGTCCATCTCCGGCGCACTGGACCGGTTGCAGGAGGCCGTGGAGGCCAGCGACCGGACCATCAACGACGCCCTCGAGCAGGCGCTCACCTCGCCGGACTCCCTCGCCAATACGCAGCTCGACCTGCCGCCCCCGTCCGTCGCGGCGACCGCGGACTTCGGGCGGATGTGGCTGACCTACGACCCCAGCATTCCCATCGAACACGACCAGGTCGTCGTCACGCTGGTCGACCTGTACGAGGCCGCGCACCGCCACATTCCGCGCACCGCCAGCCTCTACACCCTGGCGCGGATCAGCATCGCCGATATCGACGTCCCGCTACTGGAGTACCGCCGCCACTGGTGGCATTCCCACGACAACGCGATCAGGCTGGTCGACCGGCTCGTCGAAATCTTCAATCACTCGCACGACACCCTGATCGACGTGGCCGACGCGCTGGCGCAGATCGCCGACGGATACGTGCTGACCGACCTGGAGACCGAGGAGTACAACCGGCAGGTCGAAATGCGATTCCCGTCAGTGCAGACCGGTGCCCCGCCGCATAGCCGTGCGTATTAGGCGCGAGACGAGCTTCGGGTACTCCAGGCCGGATGCCGCCCACATCCGCGGGAACATCGACGTCGGCGTGAATCCCGGCATCGTGTTGATTTCGTTGAGATAGACATCCAACCGATCGGTGACGAAGAAGTCCACTCGAGCCAGCCCGGCACAGTCGAGCGCGGTGAACGTCCGGCAGGCGTACTCCTGTACCTGCCGGGTCACGTCGGGAGGCAGCGCGGCCGGGATGTCGTACTCGCACGAGTCGTCGAGGTACTTCGCCTCGAAATCGTAGAACTCGTGGTCCTTCACGACCCGGATCTCGGCCAGTACCGATGCCTCGGGCGGTCCGCCGTACTCCCCTTCCAGCACGCCGCATTCGACCTCGCGGCCGACGATCGCGGCCTCGACGAGCACCTTCGGGTCGATCTGCCGCGCCGCGGTGACGGCCGTGTCCAGCTCCGACCAGTCCTTCACCTTCGAGATGCCGTACGACGATCCGGCGCGGGACGGCTTCACGAACACGGGCACGCCGAGCCGCTCCCGATCGGCCGGTGACAGCACGGCGCCGGAACGCAGGACC